>Ga0247841_10001488_pt1 | contig 52458 bp, 48 predicted proteins | sample LaCruzMarch2015__2_FD_192410 | JGI IMG/M metagenome (GOLD analysis project Ga0247841, IMG submission 192410) | Freshwater microbial communities from meromictic Lake La Cruz, Castile-La Mancha, Spain - LaCruzMarch2015_18m | ecosystem: Environmental > Aquatic > Freshwater > Lake | place: Spain... | reverse complement strand
GCCGGTAACGGCTGGTTCAGCGGCCCTGAGGAATTCCTATCCGGAGAATGACAGCTGGGTGGCGAAGAAGCTGAGAGAAGCGGGAGCGGTCATCCTCGGAAAGGTCAACCTGAGTGAATGGGCCAACTTCCGTTCCAAGATATCCTCCAGTGGCTGGAGCGGGGTAGGCGGACAGACTAAAAATCCCTACATTCTTGACCGGAATCCCTGCGGATCCAGCTCCGGATCGGGCGTGGCCGTATCGGCGAACCTGTGTGTCCTGGCCATTGGAACCGAAACCAACGGCTCGATCGTTTGTCCGTCGAACAACAACGGCATTGTGGGCCTTAAACCCACGGTAGGGCTTATCAGCCGTTCAGGCATTATCCCTATCTCCTTTACGCAGGATACGCCTGGCCCGATGGGGCGCACGGTGACTGACGTAGCCATCTGCCTCGGTTCATTGACGGGTGTTGATCCGGCCGATACGAAAACTTTAGCCTCTGCAGGGAATTTTCAAACCGATTACACCCGGTTTTTAAAGGCGGATGGTCTTAAGGGAAAGCGTATCGGGCTTTTAAGGGAGTCGATGGGTTTTCATCCCAAAGTTGATTTGCTCATGGATCAGACCATCGCATGGGTGAAAAGCCAGGGGGTCGAGATTATTGAACTAAAGGAGCCCTTTGATCCCGCGATTGAAAAAGCATCCTTCGAAGTCATGCTTTTCGAATTCAAGGATGGACTGAACAGGTATTTTCAGAGCCTTGGAGAGAAGGCCCCTGTAAAAAGCATGGCTGATCTGATCGCCTTCAATAAAAAGGATTCCATCGAATTGAGATATTTCGACCAGAAATTGCTGGAGGATGCGGAGGCGAAAGGCGGACTTGATTCCCCGGAATATAAAAAATATCTGGAAGTCATGCTGAAGGGAACCAGGGAAAAGGGAGTCGACAAGATGATGAATGAGAACAAGCTGGATGCCATTATGGCTCCGACCGGTGCCCCTGCCTGGAAAACCGATTTGGTTGACGGGGACCTCTTCCTGGGAGGAAGTTCATCCCCGGCAGCTATATCAGGCTACCCTGCAATAACGGTTCCCATGGGGTTTATTGACGGCCTGCCTGTTGGCATCTCATTTTTCGGCAGGGCCTGGAGTGAACCCATCCTGGTTGAAATCGCCTTTGCCTATGAGCAGGGGACCAAAAACCGGAAACCCCCGCAATTTCTTGTCACGGGGCCTTAAATAAACCGATTCGCAAAATTTCGGGAACATCCCTTGACGAGAGGATCCGAAGCCTGACCCTGGCTGATTTTACAGGTGCGAACTGCAGAAGCCGTTTATACCCGATGGTTGTTCCTTCAATAACCTCCTGCCAGGATTTGCCATTCCATGCTTCCAGCCTGAACGATTCAACCCTTTGCCCGTCACGGAACTTCTCACTGAGCATGGCCCGGTCGAATGTCACGGGGGATGGGAGTTCCAGCAGGATGACCGAATCGGCCGTGGTGGTGATGGCTTTTTCTGCGAGGTCATTACCGAAAGTGGCGTCGAGTATTTTCTTCATTCCTTTCAGTGCGGCTGCATCATTTTTGTGGATCAGCCCGCGCCGGTCGGGAGGCAGGTTGAGCAGGAGCACTGAATTCCGGCCAACAGAACTGTACCAGATGTCAACCAGTTTTTCCGGGGTTTTTACCAGCGTATCCTGTTCAGCATGGTAAAACCATCCCGGACGGATCGAAACATCCACCTCCGACGGATACCAGATCAGGGTTTTTGCCCTGGTTATTTTCTCCCGGCTGCCGATATCCTCATCCATCATATCTCCGGGTGGTAAAAAGGTCCCATCTTTCAACCCGCTTTGTTGTGAATGTGCGGCAATGCTGTCTGTTGATCCGGCTGCCAGGGGAACCACGCTCCATTCAGTCTCGCGGCCATAGCCCGATTCAGTTCCCACCCACCTGACATCTGGACCCATAACGGCAATGACCGCCTGGGGTTGCAGTTGCCTGATGGTGTTGTAATATTCCTGCCAGTCGTAAACCTGTCGTTTTCCGTTAGGTCCCTCCCCGCAGGCGCCGTCAAACCAAACCTCATCAACCGGCCCATAGAGGGTGAGCAGCTCCGTAAGCTGGTTTTTGAAATGCGTGTTGTAGTCATCTGTTCCATAAAGTGGAGAGGCGATATCCCATGGCGACAAATAGATCCCGAGTTTGATCCCGTTCTTCCTGCATGCAGTTGCCACTTCAGCAATTACATCGCCCTTTCCGCCCCTCCAGGGTGAATTTTTCACAGAATAATCCGTGAATTTACTTGGCCACAGGCAAAATCCGTCATGATGTTTGGCAACCATGATCAGCAGCTTCGCACCGGCCATCCTGGCAGTTTTTACCCACTGGTCCGCGTCGAGTTCGGTTGGGTTGAAAACGGATGCCGGGGTTCCTTTTACACCCCATTCCCGGTTGGTAAAGGTGTTCATCCCGAAATGAATGAATACCGTAAATTCAAGCTCCTGCCAGGCCGCCTGCCGCTCGCTCGGACGAACATGTGCAGCCTGTTTCACGATCTTTTCAGGTGAATCCTGGGGGTGAATAGTTACAAAATTCTGAGACAGGAGATCCCCTGCAGCGAAGAGCTGCAAGATCCCCATTGCCAGGAAGGTCAGCGGTTGAATTTTCATACAGAGGAGATACCGCGCAAAAGTATCAAGATTTCGCCATTTTCATCCTGTCAGGTTGTTTCCCGGCATATTTTGTTACATTTGATTAATCGTAACCAACCACCAAATCAATGGACACTGTAGAAAAAGTATTCGAGACCATTAAAAAAGCCGGGCAGCCGGTAAGTGCAGGCCAGATTGTAGAAATGTCGGGCATTGAGCGCAAAGAGGTAGACAAAGCCATGAAAAAGCTGAAAACGAGCGGAACCATCAGTTCCCCTAAGAACTGCTACTGGGAACCTGCGAAATAAAGGTTATGCTTCGGGAATCCGCTAGGTGTTTATTGCATTCTTGCTTAATTGATATTCCTTCCGGGCCTTTAACCATCCGGGAATGGCATCTTTCAGAATGATGATCACCGAAAGCATGATGACCAGGGTCAGGCCCAGGTTGATCGACCCCTGAACATACATCTTATCGGAACTCATCTGGGGGATATAGATCCCTATCACGTTCATTATTCCCGCCACAAAGGTGGTCATCCCCACAAACGAGAGCGGGATAAGGGTGACCCAGGCATACCGGATCTTTCCCTGGTTGATGATATAAGATGTGCCGATGGTGAGGGCAATGGTTGCAAGCAGTTGATTGGCAGAACCAAACATGGGCCAGATGGTGGAAACGCTTCCAGTATAGATGAAATACCCCCAAAAGAACACCACGATGGCGCTGGAGATCAGGTTTCCCGGAAGCCATTCTGTTTTTCCAAAAGGTTTATAAAATTTACCCAACAGTTCCTGGAGAATGAATCGCGCCACCCGGGTGCCTGCATCAATGGTTGTAAGAATGAAAAGCGCCTCGAACATGATGGCGAAGTGGTACCAATATGACATCAGGGATTTTAGTCCCGGGATGGAGGAAAATATCTGCGCCATCCCTACTGCCAGGGAAACGGCACCCCCCGTACGCCCGGTGATCGATTCGCCAACCTGGGCTTCGAGGTTGGGCAGGTCGGAAGCGGTAAAGCCCATGGCCTTTAGCTGGGGCAGGAAATGTGCAAGCTTTTCGGCCGGGACGTTGATCAGGAAATAATCCATGGGCAACAGGCTGGCTGCGGCAATAAGGGCCATGATGCTGACAAGTCCTTCGGAGAGCATCGCGCCGACGGCAATCGGGCGAATGTGACTCTCGGTCATGATCATCTTGGGGGTGGTTCCTGAGGCGATCAGGGCATGAAAACCGGAGATGGCTCCGCAGGCAATGGTGATAAACAGATAGGGAAACAGGGTTCCCGGGATGATGGGTCCGCCACCGCGGATGAAGGAGGTAAAGGCCGGCATCTTCAGGTCGGGAGCAACCACAATGATCCCAACTGCCAGCATGGCAATAACCCCCAGTTTCATGATAGAGCTGAGATAGTCGCGGGGTGAAAGAAGCAGCCAAACCGGCAGCACCGAGGCAAAAAATCCGTAGCCTGCAAGTAGCAGGGCAAGTGTTTTTGGGGGATAATCGAACCAGGAAGCAATGGGGGAATCCGGAATGTATTTTCCGAAAATGACGGCCGCCGATAGCAAAACAACCCCGATGCCGGTGGCTTCTGCTGTTTTGTGCTTTCTGAATTTAAACATCCAAAGACCCATCAGGATGGCAATCGGAATCGTTGCTGCAATGGTGAAGGTCCCCCAGCTTGATTCGGCCAGCGCATTGACCACCACGAGCCCCAGGCCTGCAATGGCAATAATTATAATGACGAAGGTGGCTACAGAGGCTGTTATTCCGCTGGAAGCCTTCCCGATTTCGGCCCTGGCGATGGCAGCCAGTGACTTTCCGTTGTGACGTATCGAGGCAGTCAGGATAACCATATCATGCACCGATCCGGCCATGACGGCCCCTACGATCATCCACACGAAACCAGGAAAGTAGCCGAACTGGCAGGCCAAAACAGGTCCGACCAGTGGTCCGGCTCCCGCAATGGCCGCAAAATGATGACCAAACACGATCCATTTTTTCATCGGAACGTAATCGCGGTTATCGAACAAAAGGGTGGATGGGGTTGCCCGGGTAGGATCGAGGGTTAGTACTTTGGCTGAGATAAAACTGAAATAAAATCGGTAGGCCAGAGCAAAGATAGCGATGGCAGCAATAACGAGTGGCATGGCATTCATGGAACAAAGTTAGGAATTCTCTCATTTTTAAGTCGGGGTTCAGACATTTTTAAAAAAAATAATTATCTTTGTAAAGAATAATTCTAAATAATGGAAAAAGTATTTGTCCCCACAGACTATTTTCCCGTACTGGTACAATCGGTTGTCGCCCTTGGCTTCGTTGTGGTTACAATGCTTGCAACCCATTTCATTGGAGGAAAGCGGAAAAAATTCCACACCGTTCGGAAGGACCAGAATTTTGAATGCGGAATTGAGGAGAAAGGAAATGCGCGTTTCCCATTTTCTGTTAAATATTTTCTGATCGCCATCCTCTTTGTATTGTTCGATGTGGAAATTATTTTCTTCTATCCCTGGGCGATCAATTTCAAAGAAACCGGATGGGATGGATTATGGGAAATGTTTTTATTCCTGGGCTTCCTGCTTTTCGGGTTTTGGTATATTATAAAGAAAGGTGCGTTGAACTGGGAAGATTAGGAACTGACCAGGGAGCAGGACCGAATTTCATTATTAACCCTTGAAAACACTCTGAAAAGATTGAATAGCTCGAATGCAAATGGAAACAGGGACATATAATAAAGTTGATCCACCCGACGGGTACACCGCTCCGGGAATTTTCGCCACCACTTTGGATAAAGTGGTAGGACTGGCCCGGAAGAACTCTATCTGGCCATTGCCATTTGCTACATCATGTTGCGGAATTGAGTTCATGGCAACCATGGGAGCACATTATGACCTGGGTCGTTTCGGAGCCGAACGGCTGAGTTTCAGCCCGCGTCAGGCCGACCTTCTGATGGTTATGGGTACGATTGCTAAAAAGATGGGCCCGGTGATCCAGCAGGTCTATATCCAGATGGCAGAACCCCGTTGGGTGATTGCAGTGGGAGCCTGCGCCTCAAGTGGCGGGATATTCGACTCCTACAGCGTACTTCAGGGGATCGACAAGGTGATTCCGGTCGACGTCTATGTGCCTGGATGTCCGCCGCGGCCCGAACAGATCATTGATGGCTTCAGGAAGGTACAGGATCTGGTGGGGAATGAAGCGCTACGACGCCGGTATTCGGATGAATATATGGAGTTGCTGGCTGGGTATGGAATTTTGAAGTAACAGGGTGATAAGGTGACAAGGTAACAGGGTAACATAGATGGAGAATTCGTTTATCATCGATAAATTATATAAGGCTTTCGGTCAGGATATTCTGAAGATGGATACCACTTCGGATATTTTGTCCTTTACTGTTGCAAGCCCGATGATCCATGATGTGATCCGGTTTCTGAAGGAGGACCTCCAGCTGCAATTCGGTTTTTTGACCGATCTGTGCGGCATTCATTATCCCGACCGCGGATTACCGCTGGGGGTGATTTATCATCTGCATAACATGACTGAAGCAAAACGTGTCCGTATCAAGACCTTTATCACGGTAAATCATCCGAAGGTTGCCACTGTGACCGATCTGTTTGCGACGGCCAACTGGATGGAACGTGAAACCTATGATTTTTATGGGATTGAATTTGAAGGACATCCAAACCTGAAACGAATTTTGAATGTAGAATATATGGATTTTTTCCCGATGCGCAAGGAATATCCGCTCGAGGATCCGACAAGGGATGATAAGGATGACAGGTTTTTTGGGAGGTAAAAAAAGTAACAGAGTAACAGGGTGACAGGGTAATGAAGTAATGGAGTAATGGAGTGATGGAGTGATGGAGTGATGGAGTGATGGAGAAACAAGATAACAAGTAGACATGGAGGGTGATAACAGGCAATATACTACGCTGAACCTGGGTCCGACGCATCCGGCCACGCACGGGATTTTCCAGAATGTGCTGACCATGGATGGTGAAAAGATCATCGATGCCGTGCAAACCATCGGTTATATCCACCGTGCCTTTGAAAAGATTGCGGAACATCGCCCTTTTTACCAGATCACACCGCTCACCGACCGCCTGAATTATTGTTCCTCCCCCATTAACAACATCGGGTGGCACATGACCGTGGAGAAGCTGCTTGGCATTCAGACCAGCAAGCGTATCGATTACCTGCGCATCATCTTGATGGAGCTGGCCCGGATCACCGACCACCTGATATGCAACAGTGTCATCGGGGTCGATAGCGGTGCGCTTACCGGTTTTATATATGTTTTCCAGGAACGGGAAAAGGTTTATGAAATATATGAAGAGATTTCAGGAGCACGGCTTACAACCAACATGGGACGGATTGGGGGATTTGAACGCGATTTGTCTCCTTTGGCCATAAAGAAAATAAGGGAATTCCTCGATCACCTGCCTAAAGTTCTGCAGGAATTCGAAAAACTGCTGATGCGCAACCGGATTTTCATGGATCGGACCATCGGCGTCGGGCCAATTAGTGGAGAAAGAGCCTTGGATTATGGATTTACCGGCCCAAACCTGCGTGCCGCCGGTGTTGATTACGATGTAAGGGTGACCAGTCCTTACTGCAGTTACGACGATTTTGATTTCACCATTCCGGTTGGAACACAGGGGGACACCTACGACCGGTTCTGTGTAAGACAGGAGGAGTTATGGCAAAGTCTCAAACTGGTGAAGAATGCCTTGGAAAACCTGCCGGAAGGCAACTTTCATATGGATGTTCCACAGTTTTACCTCCCCCCCAAAGAGGCAGTCTACTCCAATATGGAAGCCCTCATCTGGCATTTTAAAATTGTAATGGGAGAAATCGATGTACCGGTGGGTGAGGTCTATCATTCAGTTGAAGGAGGGAATGGTGAGTTGGGGTTTTACCTTGTAAGTGATGGGGGAAGAACGCCATTCAGGCTACATTTCCGCAGACCAGGCTTCATCTATTACCAGGCTTACCCTGAGATGATCCGCGGAGGCGTTCTTTCGGATGCAATCCTGACCATGAGCAGCATGAATGTGATAGCAGGGGAATTAGATGCGTAACAACATGGAAAACAATCCTATAATAAACCACAGACAATTCACCAGAGATGGCAGGCCGGTTGCTTTTTCACCGGAGATCATGGCCAAAGTGCAGACCCTGATCGCCCGGTATCCTGAAGGCAGGCAGAAATCGGCCTTACTGCCCATTCTGCATATCGCACAGGAGGAGTTTGGGGGCCATCTCACAGTCGATATCATGGATTATGTGGCTTCACTGCTTGGTATTCAACCAATTGAAGTTTATGAAGTTGCAACATTTTATTCAATGTTTTACATGGATAATGTCGGAAAATATGTAATTGAAGTGTGTCATACAGGTCCGTGTGCGATTGCGGGAGGCGAGAAAATCCTGGAGCATCTGCAGGAGATCCTTCAGATCAATACAGGAGAAACGACCCCCGATGGTTTATTTACCCTTAAAGAGGTGGAGTGTCTCGGTTCTTGCGGAACAAGTCCGGTGATGCAGGTAAACACGGAGTTTTATGAGAGGCTGACCCCGGCAAAGGTGGAAAACCTGATTGAAGAGCTTAGGAAATTTGCAAATAAAGATAATCCGGACGATTCGGCATGGGTGGAAAAATTCTTTTAGCGAAAATTGACATACCCGGAATCCGGGGATTTGATGTCTACCGTGCCAACGGGGGGTATACTTCCATGGAGAAGGCGCTGCAAGAGATGACGCCTTCGCAGGTGGGGGCAGAGGTTACCAAATCAGGTCTCCGCGGAAGGGGAGGTGCAGGTTTCCCGACAGGACTGAAGTGGACCTTCCTCGACAGGAAATCGGATAATCCCCGTTATCTCATTTGCAATGCGGATGAAAGTGAGCCGGGGACCTTCAAGGACCGCTACCTGATGGAACATCTCCCACATCTGCTGATCGAAGGACTCATCATTTCAAGCTATGCGCTTGGTGTTCGGACCTGTTACATCTATATCCGCGGAGAGTTCAAATACCTGGTCGGAATTCTTGAAAAAGCCATCCGGGAGGCCCACCAGCATGGGTTTCTTGGTGATCGCATCCTGGGAACTGATTTTTCACTGAATATCTTTGTTCATCCCGGAGCGGGTGCTTACATCTGCGGGGAAGAGACGGCCCTGCTCGAATCCCTGGAAGGCAAGCGCGGCAATCCCCGTATCAAACCGCCCTTCCCGGCATTCAAGGGGTTATATGGATGCCCGACTGTCGTCAACAATGTAGAGACATTGGCCACAATAGGTCCTATTATCAGTATGGGAGGTGAAGCCTATTCCAAAATAGGTAAGGGAAAGAGTACAGGAACAAAGCTGATGTCGGCTTGCGGGAACATCAACCATCCCGGCGTATATGAAATTGAATTTGGTCTGCCGGTTGAAGATTTTATCTATAACCCTGAATACTGCGGTGGTATTGCCGGAGATAAATATCTGAAGGCAGTAATCCCAGGCGGATCGTCGGTGCCCATACTTCCGGCCGACCTGATCCTGAACACAGCCAAAGGTGAACAACGTCTGCTCACCTATGAATCTATGGCCGATGGTGATTTTGCTACAGGAACCATGCTCGGTTCAGGCGGATTTATCGTATTCGATGAAGATGCCTGCATCGTACGCAACACATGGAACCTGACCCGTTTTTACGCCCACGAGTCCTGTGGTCAGTGCTCCCCCTGCCGCGAAGGTACCGGCTGGATGGAAAAGGTTCTTTACCGGCTTGAACATGGCCAGGGCAAAATGTCGGATATCGACCTACTTGTCCGGGTAGCAAAAAACATTGAGGGCAACACAATCTGTCCGCTGGGTGATGCGGCAGCCTGGCCCGTTGCCAGTGCAATCAGGCATTTCAGGCAGGAGTTTGAATATCATGTTCAACACCCCGAAGTGGTTCAAAACATTCATCACGGAGCTTTAAAAATTGAGGACGGATCGGGAATCAGGAATAATGTACTCGTAAGCCAATGATAAAAGTAACGATTGATAACATTCTGGTCGAAGTTGAAGATGGAACCACCATACTCCAGGCGGCACGTAAGATCGGGGGGAAGGTCGTCCCACCGGCCATGTGCTACTATTCGAAGCTGAAGGGCACCGGTGGAAAATGCCGTACATGCCTGGTGAGGGTTTCACACTCCTCAGCCAAAGATCCGCGCCCGATGCCGAAATTGGTTGCATCATGCAGCACTCCTGTGCAGGATGGCATGGTGGTCGAAAATCTTACCTCTCCCGAAGTCATCGATGCCAGGAAGGGTATCGTTGAATTCCTTCTCCTCAACCACCCGCTCGATTGTCCTGTTTGCGACCAGGCCGGTGAATGTGATCTGCAGGATCTGAGCTTTGAATTCGGAATGGCAGAGACCGGCTCAGATGAAGTGCGCCGTGAATTCCCGATGACCGACATCGGCGACAGGATCAAACTGCATATGAACCGGTGCATCCTTTGCTACCGGTGTGTTTATGTGGCCGATCAGCTGACCGATAAACGGCTGCACGGTGTTTTGTATCGCGGAGATGTTTCAGAAATAGGCACCTTTATTCAGAATGCCGTTACAAATGATTTCTCAGGAAATGTCATTGATGTTTGCCCGGTAGGGGCGCTGACTGATAAGACATTCCGTTTTAAAAGCCGGGTCTGGTTCCTGAAGCCGGTGAATGCCCACCGCGAATGTACCAGATGTTCAGGCAAAGTCACAGCCTGGATGTTTGGGAAGGAGATCTACCGGATCACCGGGCGGAAGGATGAATTCGGTGAATTGGAAGCTTTTATCTGCAATGAATGCCGCTTTGAAAAGAAAGATCCGGCTGATTGGGTGATCGAAGGTCCGCGCCAAATCAGCCGTCAGTCCGTAATTTCAGCCAATCACTATGAAAAGATAAAGAAGCAGTCAATCATCAAACCGATAGAGGGAGAGATGGAACCACAAGAATTCTGAGTTTAAATAAACAGATGGTAACACAAATCATATACAAGACCATACTTGCCAGCGTCATCCTGGTGCTCAGCCTGCTCGTGGCGATGTATTCCACCCTCATCGAACGCAAGGTTGCCGGATGGTTCCAGGACAGGCATGGCCCCAACCGGGCAGGTCCGTGGGGATTGCTGCAGCCGCTGGCCGATGGCATCAAGCTGTTTTTCAAGGAGGAGTTCATGCCCCAATCTGCGGATAAATTCCTATACATCCTGGGACCCTCCCTCACCATGTTCGTCGCCCTGCTTACCAGTGCGGTTATCCCCTGGGGACCCGACCTCGTGATCAACGGAGAGACCTATGCCCTTCAGGTAGCCGATATCAACATCGGGATCCTCTATATCTTCGCCATTGTCTCCATCGGCGTGTATGGCATCATGATCGGTGGATGGGCCTCGAACAACAAGTATGCATTGCTTGGTGCCGTCAGGGCTTCATCGCAGATGATCAGCTATGAACTGGCCATGAGTTTATCGATCATTACCATCGTGATGATGACCGGATCGCTCAGCATGCGCGAAATTGTAGCACAACAGCAGGGCTTCAACTGGAATATCTTTTATCAGCCTTTGGGTTTCCTGATTTTCCTTATATGCGCCTTTGCCGAAACCAACCGCTCGCCCTTCGACCTGCCTGAATGTGAAACGGAGCTGGTAGGCGGATACCATACCGAATACAGCAGCATGAAGCTGGGTTTTTATCTTTTTTCCGAATACATCAACATGTTCATCTCCGGGGCGGTGATGTCGACCCTCTTCCTGGGCGGCTATTATTTCCCGGGACTCGATAAACTCGGACTCTCCACCAACGTGTTTGCCCTGGTCAGTTTTATGGTACTCTTTACCAAAATCACCTTTTTTGGTTTTATCTATATGTGGATCCGGTGGACCCTGCCGCGTTTCCGTTACGATCAGCTGATGCGGCTTGGGTGGAAATCATTGATTCCGCTGGCGATCTTGAACGTGGTAATTACAGGAGTCGTAATATTGCTGAACAAATGAAAACCTTAACAAACAGGTCCAAAATAGTATCCAACAAGCGGATGAATTTCTGGGAGAGGATCTATCTCCCGGCCATCACAGGCGGGATGCGGATTACATTCGGGCACCTCTTTCGTAAAAAGACGACCGTTCAGTATCCCGAGGTGACCCGGGAATTTTCGGAGATATACCGTGGAAAACATGTTTTGAAACGGGATGATGAAGGACGGGAACGCTGCACTGCCTGCGGACTATGTGCGGTTGCCTGCCCGGCAGAAGCCATCACCATGATCGCAGCCGAAAGAAAACCCGGCGAAGAGAATCTTTACCGCGAGGAAAAATATGCGGCTGTTTATGAAATCGACATGCTCCGGTGCATTTTCTGCGGCGATTGTGAGGAGGCCTGCCCCAAGGAGGCGATCTTCCTTACCAGGGAGATGGTGAAGGCTGATTATGTGCGCAACAAATTCATCTATGGGAAAGATGAACTGGTGGAACCGATGGATCCGGCAAAAAGGATCGATGTTTCAAAGCGTCAAACCCCGGAGGTGCTGGAGTTTAAAAAAGATAAACGGTACAAACACAATAAATAACTTCATAGCAGATCAAAGGTCAAACATGTTTACACACTATATTTTTCACTTCCTGAGCATCATGGCCCTGTTTTCGGCAGTGATGGTGCTGGCTTCGAAAAAGCCGATTCATTCGGTGCTGTTCCTTACCATGACCTTTTTTGCCATTGCCGGCCATTATGTACTCCTCAACGCACAGTTCCTGGCAGTGGTCCATGTGATCGTTTATGCCGGGGCCATCATGGTGCTGTTTCTCTTTACTGTGATGCTGCTGAATCTGAATAAGGATGAGCGGTCACCCAAACCAATGTGGGTGAAAATCATGGCCTTCATCGCCAGCGGCATGCTGATGCTCACGCTGGTCGGTGTTTTCCGGAAGTACGACATTCAATCGGCCATAGACCCGGGACTCACCCAGATCGGCCTTGTCAAGAATCTCGGTAAAATATTGTATCATGATTACCTTTTGCCCTTTGAACTGTCGTCGGTATTGTTCCTGACAGCCATGGTTGGTGCGGTGCTGTTGGGGAAGAAGGAGCAGATTTAAAAGAATTACGAATAATGAATATCGAATGATGAATATCGAATGATGAATTTTAAACAGATAAAATAGGCAGTAGTTTGAGCGGAGATAGAAAATATGATCTGGAGGACCGGCTTATAAAATTCACCGTTATGATATCCAATCTGGTTGATACTTTACCGGAAACGATGTTTGGAAGATACATCGGCAGCCAGCTAATCAGGTCAGCATGTTCGCCGGCATTAAATTATGGCGAAGCTGAAAGTGCAGAATCATTAAATGACTTCATTCATAAAATGAAAATTTGCCTGAAAGAATTACGAGAAACGATGGTTTCTTTGAAGATCATCCAACTCAAACCATTGACAAAAAGCAATGATTTGTTGTCAGATAGTCTTCAGGAATGTAATGAATTGATATCAATCTTTGTAAGAAGCATCAAAACATCAGAAAAGCGTAAAACTGAAAAATAATTCAATATTCAACATTCATTATTCGACAATCGAAATTCAAATACTTTTTAATAGATGTCAACACTGTCAATCATCCCGATCCACTACTACCTCATCTTCTGCTCGGTGTTGTTCTGTATCGGCGTTTTTGGGGTTCTGATCAAACGAAACGCACTGGTTATCCTGATGTCGATCGAGCTGATGATCAATTCCATCAACCTCCTTCTGGCTGCATTCTCAGCCTACATGAACGATCCGGCGGGCCAGATCTTTGTGTTTTTCATCATGGTGGTGGCAGCAGCTGAAGTAGCCATCGGCCTGGCGATTGTGGTACTTATTTACCGGACCACACATTCGATTGATATTGACGTACTGAATAAACTGAAATGGTAATAAGGGATTAAAGGAACAGGGTAATAGGGTAACAGGGTGACACGTGACGCGTGACGGAAAAATCGTAAATCGTAATTCGTAAATCGTAAATGAAGCTAATATTGATTCTCATACCGTTGCTGCCGCTTCTTGGATTTCTTTTCCTGGGACTGGGGTTTCAATCCATTCCCAAAAAAGTCACATCCATTGTTGGCCCGGGAACAATCCTCGCATCATTTATTTTATCCATCATCACCTTCATCCAGCTTACCCAGCAGGCCGGGTCACAGGCATCCCTGTTTCCCCAATCAACAGTGTACACCCTGTTTTCCTGGATTTCCATCGGCTCTCTCGACATCTCCTTTTCCTTCCTGATCGACCCGCTTTCTGTCCTGATGCTGCTCGTGGTTACCGGTGTCGGGTTTCTTATCCATGTTTATTCGGTCGGGTATATGAAGGAGGATCCGGGCTACAACCGGTTCTTTTCCTATATGAACCTTTTTGTCTTTTTCATGCTGGTGCTGGTGATGGGTGCCAGTTATCCCATCATGTTCATCGGCTGGGAAGGGGTGGGGCTTTGTTCTTACCTGCTGATCGGATTCTGGTTTAAAAACCATGACTACAACAACGCCGCCAAAAAGGCCTTTATCATGAACCGTATCGGCGACCTGGGCTTTCTGCTGGGGATGTTCCTGCTCTTCACCACTTTCCAGAGCCTCAACTACCAGAATATCTTTCTGCAGGCTAAAGGGATGACCTCCGGAAACGGTACGCTGGTCGCCATAACCTTGCTGCTGTTCATCGGAGCTGTCGGTAAAAGCGCCCAGATCCCGCTTTACACGTGGTTACCCGATGCAATGGCGGGCCCAACGCCGGTTTCAGCGCTCATTCATGCGGCAACCATGGTCACTGCCGGGGTGTATATGATCGCACGTTCCAATATCCTGTATGTGCTTTCACCTTCCACCATGGCGATCATCGGCATCACGGCCCTGGCCACGGCGATCTTTGCCGCATCCATCGCTATTTTTCAGAATGATATCAAAAAAATTCTTGCCTATTCCACCATCAGCCAGCTTGGATATATGTTTGCCGGCCTCAGTGTAGGAGCCTTTACAGGAGCCATGTTCCATTTAACCACCCATGCATTCTTTAAAGCCCTGCTCTTCCTGGCTGCCGGGAGTGTGATCCATGCCCTGGGAGGAGAACAGGATATCCGCAACATGGGCGGCCTCCGTAGCAGGCTTCCAAAAACATACTGGACCTTCCTCATTGCTGCCCTGGCCATCGCCGGCATACCACCGCTGTCGGGTTTCTTTTCCAAGGATGAGATACTTGCCAAAGCATTCGAATCAAGCCATGTCATCTGGCTGGTCCTGCTCATCGGGGCGGCCATGACTGCCTTTTATATGTTTAGGCTCCTTTACCTTACCTTTTTCAGGGATTTCAGGGGAACCGGGGAGCAGCAAAATCACCAGCATGAATCCCCTCCTGTGATGACCATCCCACTGATTATCCTGGCTGTGCTGGCTGCTTTGGGCGGATTGCTCAACATCCCGGCCCTCTTTGGCGGAGGAAGCGGACTTTCCGGATTTCTGGCCCCCGTTTTCGCCGATGCGGCTTCCATGTCACCCAAGACGGCACCGCTGTCCCATTCCGCCGAATGGATGCTGATGGCCACGACACTGGCAGCCTGTCTCGTGACGATCTGGTGGGCCTACGACCGGTATGTGAAACAGGAAAAGGGATTGCATCCCGATGGTGAACAGCGATCCATCCTTATCCGGCTGGTTTCAGGAAAGTATTATATAGATGAATTGTATGATATCCTGTTTGTTAAACCAGCGCTTTGGTTATCAAGGTTCCTGCATAATGTGGTTGAACTCCGCTTCATCGACCGCATCGTGAACGGCATCGGACAGGTGGTAATATGGACCGGCAACACGGTGCGTTATGTCCAGTCGGGCAACGTTGGTTTTTATATGTTTATGATGATCCTCGGGATCATCCTGATCCTGTTTTTTAATATCCTTACCTGACCTATGCTGACGATCCTGCTCATATTGCTCCCGCTGGCCCTCTCGCTGATCATCCTTATGGTGAAAGGGGAAAAAGCCGTCAGACAATTCGCCCTGGCCGGGTCACTGATTGAATTTGGCGTCGGCGTGGCCGCCTTCATCCAGTTCAAGACCTCCTGCCATTGCAACCTGCTGTTTTCTGCTGGCTGGATCGAATCCCTGGGGGTCACCCTCAAGTTTGGCATGGATGGCATCAGCCTCCTGCTGGTCATGCTGACCACCTTTTTACTTCCGGTCATCATCCTGTCCTCCTTCAATCATTCCTACCAGCGCCCTGCTGCCTTTTACAGCCTGATCCTGCTGATGGAGATGGCCCTCATCGGGGTTTTTACCTCCTTCGACGGACTGGTCTTTTACATTTTCTGGGAGCTGGCGCTCATACCGGCCTACTTTATCTGTGCTGTATGGGGAGGAAATGACCGCATCCGGATAACCTTTAAGTTCTTCATATACACCTTCACCGGAAGCCTGTTGATGCTGGTTGCCCTGATCTATCTCTATTTCAAAACCCCCATGCCGCATTCCTTTGATTTTCAGTGGCTTTATTCAGTAAAACTGAATCCGGGGGAACAAACATGGGTCTTCCTGGCCTTTTTCCTGGCCTTTGCCGTTAAAATCCCCATCTTTCCTTTCCACACCTGGCAGCCTGACACCTATGCCGGTGCACCACCCGCCGGGAGCATGCTGCTGGCCGGTATCATGCTGAAAATGGGAATTTACGGGATGATCCGCTGGATGATTCCCATCTGCCATGATGCCCTGCACCAATGGGGAATCGTTGCCATGATCATGGCCATCACCGGAATCCTGTATGCATCGCTCATCGCCATCCGCCAGAATGACATGAAAAGGATGGTGGCTTACTCCTCCATCGCCCACGTTGGATTGATAGCGGCCGGGCTATTTACCCTGACCACCTATGCCACGCAGGGGGTGGTGATCCAGATGGTATCGCATGGGATCAACATCGTCGGGATGTTCATCATCATCGATTTTATCGAACAGAGGGCAGGAAGCCGCAACATCAGCGACCTGGGTGGAATTGCCCTGAAGGCGCCCCGCCTGGCCATCTTCTTCATGATCATGCTGCTGGCCAGTGTTGCACTGCCCCTTACCAACGGGTTTGTCGGCGAATTTCTATTGCTTCTGGGGATATTTGAATATTCTGTTGTGTTTGCTGCAGTTGCCGGGCTGACGATCATCCTGAGCGCCGTTTACATGCTTTGGATGTACCAGCGAACCATGCTGGGGAAGGCCAATGAATTCACTGAAAACATCCATGACCTGACCTGGACCGAAATGGCCGCCCTCGTGCCCTTGGTTGTGATGGTCTTCTGGATTGGTCTGTTTCCGGGCCTTTTCCTGAATGTGGCATTGCCTGATGTGATGCAAATATTGAATTTCACCAAGTAAATAAAAATATCATGATTAAAATACAAAATCACAAATTCGTCATCCCTCATCATTCGTCATTCATCTCATGACTACGATAATCTCTCTGACCATCCTCGGCATCCTGGTCCTCTTTTTTGGGATCATGAAAAAACAATCATGGCTTTTGCCTTTGATCCTGGCGGGACTGGTACTCTCGATGGTATTGACCATCCTTGACTGGAACAGCTTCAGATCCTATTATCATGAAATGCTGATCGTCGACAACGCCGCTGTAGCCTTCAGTGCTGTGCTGATCTTTTCGACCTTCCTGATATTTTCACTTGCCGCCCATTATTACAAGGGGGTACTGCGCCCGCTCGACGATATTTACGGGGTGATGATCTTTGCCCTGGTGGGTGCGGTCATGATGACATCCTATGGGAATCTCATCATACTTTTCCTCGGCATTGAAACACTTTCCATCGCACTCTATGTGCTCGCCGGAAGTCACAAGGAAGCCATTACCTCCAATGAAGCCACCCTTAAGTATTTTCTGCTCGGCTCCTTTCTTTCCGGGTTCCTGCTGTTCGGGATTGCCCTGATTTACGGTTCAACCGGGGCCTTCGACCTTCACACGATATCTGTTTACGTTAGCGCCTGTGCCGGAACCTATCCGCCCATGTTTCTTGCCGGGCTGTTCCTTCTTCTCATCGGGCTTGCCTTTAAAATTGCCATTGTTCCTTTCCATTTCTGGGCCCCCGACGTCTATGAAGGCACCCCAACCCTGCTTACCGCCTTTATGGCCACCGTGGTTAAAACCGCCTCCATCGTGGCTATGTTCCGTTTTTTTACCCATACCTTTCATGGAATCCATGGTGCGTGGGAAACCACCATCTGGATACTGGCATTTCTCACCATATTACTGGGCAATTTCACCGGGATTTACCAGCCCAACCTGAAGCGCATGCTGGCCTATTCGAGCATCAGCCATTCAGGATACATGATGCTGGCCGTGGTGGCCTTCAGTTCCATGTCCGACAACGCCCTCCTGCTTTACACGCTCTCCTATTCCATTGCCACCATCACGGCTTTCGGTATCCTGATCCTGATCCGCGAAGCCCATGGGAATGATTACTTCAGTTCACTCAACGGGCTGGCGAGAACCAATCCGCTGGAGGCCTTCTGTCTAACGATTTCGATGCTTTCGCTTACGGGAATTCCTCCGCTGGCTGGCTTTATGGCCAAATACTACCTGTTTACAGCAGCATTGGAAAAGGGATTGGTATGGCTGGTAATTGTGGCCATTGCCGGTTCGGCCATCAGCGTAGCCTATTATTTCAAACCCATCATGGCCATGTACCTGAAGGAATCAAATGAGGTGAAGCTGACGGTGGAGATGCCCTATAAAGTTCACCTGATGTTCATGACCCTGATGATCATCCTGATAGGACTGCTCCCCTTTTTGGTGATGGGAATTTTATAAAAACTTTTCTATCTCCCCGGCATGCTCCTTCTCTTCATCAATGATCTGCTGAACCAGGCGCTTTGAATCGCTGCGTGTATATTTGAGCAGTTCGGTATAAAAGTCAACGCTGTCATTCTCAAACTTAAAGGCGGCTTCAAGACCCTCCTTCGGAGTCTTCAGCTTTTTGGCCAGTGCGGTTCCGGAATCCGGTTTTCCGAAAATATGCGATTCGGCAAGGTGGTTGATATAGGCTGAAGCATCTTCGGTGCTGAAATCAAAACTTTCGGCATCGAACTTTTCTGCCAGTTTCTGGAATACGGCGATGTGAACAATTTCCTTTTCCGCCAGGTCGTGGAACAACCGCCTGATTTCGGTGTCTTCCTTGATCATATCGGCTGCAGCATTGTAAAATTCATTGCCGTTTTCTTCGATTCTTACGGCGATCTCAACGATTTCTTGTCCGGAGTAGTACATAATGTTTGAATTTGTCTAGCAAATGTAAAAAAAATTCCAATGATTTTAAGGCCAAATGGCGCAATGGCAGATAAATTGTAAAAAGGAGGGCACCCCATCAGGAACTCATTCCTGTCGATTATTCGTATCTTTTCATCCCGAAAAAAAGGTGACAAGGTAACAGGGTGACAAGGTAACAGGGTGACAAAGTGACAAGGTAACAGGGTGGCAAGATAATTGGTAATTAGTCATTGGTAATTTCATTTGTCTTGCATGGCTTTGCTTCAACCCCATAAATAATGGATAAAAAAAACCTCGAAAAATATAGTTCCGCCTTCACCCTGAGCGACATGGAGATCTTCATATTTCCTGATCTGCTGTATGCCCTGGTATTGGCTAACATCATGTCCCCCGAAATCTGGAAATGGCGCAGCGATCCCTGGTTCGAAGGGATTACCCGGATGGGACCCCTGAAGAAGATCCACCGGGTGAAACAGTTTGTGATGGATCATTACAACTTCAACCTCGATCTCGAAACCTGGGGACTTACTGACAAGCAGACCGAGATCAGCCGGTTCAGCGATTTTGTCGATATTGAAATGCTCTCAAGATCCAATGCACTCTTTGGCTACGAGGGGGACAAGTACTATTTCGACATGGACATTCGCCGTCATTTCGGACTCGATAAGTTTGATTCCGATATCATCCCCTACTGGAAAACGGAGACGGTGGAGGCTATGAATTCCTTCAGGTTCAAGCCCAACCACCAGGCCGGTGCCGGGGAATGTGTATCGCTGGCCTGTTTATATGCAGCCGCGCTTTTCATCGTGGCCGAAGTTCCGCTCGAAAAGATTTTCCTGATGGGAACCCCGCTCCATTCTCAGAATTTTGTAATGGTCGATGAAGGGGTGCTTACCAACAACCGCCGCATTGTCACCAAATCAATGTGGTACAATGGAACCGAACTGTCGGCGCTTGCCCGCCGCGCCCTGGAACACGAACAGGTAACCTACGTCGCCCACAATACCGGCTGGATCCATTCCATGTATCCCGAAGCCACCATCAATGCGCAGGAATATCACCTGTTTCGCGCGAAATTGTCGAAATTCCTTAAAACGACGATTGACTTCGAGATCTTCATGAACTTCCTGCGTGATTACAGCCGCCATCAGAAACTTTTCCAGTTGTGTTTCAAATGCCAGGGGGCCGAACGCTATATCCAGCTTGAAAAAGCTTTTGGATATGAACATGGCAGTAAAAACCGTCTTGGCGATAAAACAGGCCGTAAACTCTATTGTGAAATGGATGAGGAGGATCTTTACCTCCAGCCGATCGACCACCGGTTCAAAATTTACAGTGAAGATGAGATATTCAACCCTACATCCTGTCAGGTATTCATCGAAGCCCTGAAACTAAACTTTCCGGGGCTCGGGAGCAAGGAAGAATTTTTCACCGACCTGAAAAAATTTATCCATACCGTACCCCATTTACCCTCGGCAAAGAAAGAATTTACAGCCGCACGGCCAATTAAAATATCTCCCGACCAAACCCGCGAAGAGATCATAACCTATCTCTCATCCATTCGTCATTCGTCATTCGTCATTCGTCCTTCGGAAACGGCTTCCGTTATCGCCGACCTCGCCTTTTATGCCGGGCGGTATATGGATTCGTGCGATTGGAAACCCTTTGTTAAAGCTGCATTTGAGCGCAACCCGGTTTCTGTCGAGTATTTTCTGGACATGGATCTTGCATCTGTTTATTCGCAGTTGCAATCCTGGCCCGGCGAATCGATCTACGATGGAAACCGACTGGCCCTGCCCGACGAGGTGGTCAACTATGAACGAGGCGATGGCATGGAGAAGGCCATCACCCTGGTTAATGTGGCAAAGTCGCGCCACATCGACGTTTCATGGGAGCAACATCCTGGTCATGTGGCGGTGCGACATGGAAAAGTGCGGTATGATTTTACCACGGAGAAAAAAATCGTGGCTCACCTGGAATAACCTGCCGGTTTTGTTCATACCTTGGTATGACATTTACTAACTCACCGGATTATGAAAATTATTTTAACGGCCATGACGCTGATGGTATTCATCCTGCATGGCTATCAAGGTGTGTTCGCCCAGAAAAGTGAACGCCCGGAACAGACGGCAACCAGCTCGCCTGAAACATCTCCAGCTGACAGCTTATCCTGCGGACTCCTGGACTACGGGGGCCAGATATACCACACGGTGAAGATCGGGCAGCAATGCTGGATGAGCGACAACCTGAATATCGGAAAATGGACCGATGACAGCCAGATCCAGAAGGAACAGAATGACAGTATCATCGAGAAGTACTGCTATGGCAACAATTTCACCCAGTGTGATTACTGGGGTGGACTTTACCAGTGGAATGAACTGATGGGCTATACCCAGGCCTCAGGGGCACAGGGAATCTGCCCGGCCGGATGGCATGTCCCATCCAGCCAGGACTGGAAGAACCTTATCCGGTACCTTGGCATGAATTCGGAGGCCGGCGGGAAACTCAAATCCACCCTGAACTGGCAAAATCCCAATGTCGGGGCCACCAACTTCAGCGGCTTTTCTGCTTTTCCCGGGGGCTACTACGATTTTATGGCCAAGCAATGGCATGATCTTTACAGGGAGGGCTACTACTGGTCCTCCGAGATCATCTCCAAGGGAACAGCTGTCGCAGTATACCTAGAGTACCGGACCAGTGACGTGACCATGTACGAGGAGTATCAACCCAGCGCACTCTCCGTCAGGTGCATTAAAAACTAAGTTCCTTTTTCCTACCTTTGTGGCCCAAAATCAGCATTATTATGGCCAACAACGAGGAACTCTTTAAAAAAATCATATCCCACGCCAAGGAATACGGCTTTGTTTTCCCCTCCAGCGAGATCTACGACGGACTGAGCGCCGTGTATGATTACGGTCCCTTTGGTGTGGAACTCAAGAACAACATCAAAGAATACTGGTGGCGCTGGATGACCCAGTTCCACGAAAATATTGTGGGGCTTGATTGCGCCATCTTCATGCATCCCACGGTGTGGAAAGCCTCTGGGCATGTGGATGCCTTCAGCGACCCGATGATCGATAACCGTGATTCGAAAAAGCGATACCGTGCCGATGTGCTGGTGGAGGACCATCTTCAGAAAATTGAGGATAAGATCCAGAAAGAGGTGGAAAAAGCCCGCGGCCGTTTTGGTGAAACCTTCGATGAAAAAATGTACCGCGAGACCAACCCCCGGGTGAAGGAGTACCAGGACAAGATTGATGCGATCAAAACGAGGTTCTATGCCTCGCTGGGCAAGGATGACCTGGCTGACATCAAATTACTGATCGAGGAAGCGGGCATCGTATGCCCCATCAGCGGAACAAAGAACTGGACCGATGTACGGCAATTCAACCTCATGTTCTCAACCCAGATGGGGTCGGTGAACGAGGATACCAACGTGGTTTATCTGCGGCCTGAAACAGCCCAGGGGATTTTTGTCAACTTCCTGAATGTGCAGAAATCGGCCCGCATGAAGATCCCGTTTGGCATAGCCCAGATCGGAAAGGCCTTCCGGAACGAGATCGTGGCAAGGCAATTCTTGTTCCGCATGCGCGAATTCGAACAGATGGAGATGCAGTTCTTTGTCAAACCGGGCGAAGAGCTGAAATGGTATGAATACTGGAAGGAAGAACGCATGAAATGGCATCTTTCACTGGGAATTCCCGCTTCGAAATACCGTTTTCACAACCACGAAAAACTGGCCCATTACGCCAATGCCGCTGCCGATATCGAATTCGAATTCCCCATCGGGTTCAAGGAACTGGAGGGGATCCACAGCCGGACCGATTTTGACCTGAGCGCACACCAGCAATATTCAGGGAAGAAGCTCCAGTACTTCGACACAGAGGCTAATGAAAGTTATGTACCCTATGTGGTCGAGACCTCCATCGGCCTCGACCGTACCTTCCTCGCCATCCTGAGTCATGCCTATCGTGAAGAAAAGCTGGAAGATGGAAGCGAACGCGTGGTTCTGGGGATCCCGGCAAAGCTGGCCCCCATCAAACTGGCCGTTTTACCATTGACCAAAAAGGACGGCCTGCCCGAAAAGGCGCGCGAAATCATGGATGTGATGAAGTACGATTACCGGTGTTACTACGAAGAAAAGGATACCATCGGTCGCCGATACCGCCGCATGGATGCACTGGGCACGCCCTTTTGCATTACCATCGACCACCAGACGCTAGAAGACAACACGGTTACCATCCGCGACCGCGACACGATGCTGCAGGAACGGATCAGCGTGCATGAGATTTCATCGATCGTCCGTGCGAAAATCGGATAACTGCCGAATTATTTACCTTTGGTCAACCGATCAGGTTGTTTCATGAGAAGAGTCAGGAAAATTGCAGCTACCCTGTTGATCATTGCCGGTCTCTTTTTTACCGTGATGATCATCATGGCTTTTACCTCTGCGCCCTTCTGGATATGGTACGGGATGGGGGTTAAAAAGGCCGGCATTCATCGCCCGCCCGATTACATTGTGGTGCTGGGCGGAGGAGGGATGCCCAGTGAATCGGGCCTGATGCGTTGCTGGTATGCTTCCAGGGTGGCCAACCACTTTAACCGTGCCCGCGTGATCATTGCCCTCCCGGGTGAATCAAAGGACAGCCTCAGTTCGGTGAACCAGATGAAGCAGGAGATGGAGTTACGCGGCGTTGCACCTGAAAGGATCCTGTTTGAAGATTCGGGGACCAATACCCGCGCCGAGGCGCTTTTTATCTTGAAAATAATATCGAATAATGAATGTAGAATGTCGAATGATGAACAAGCAAACGATTCATCCAATAATTTGTCACGCGTCACGCGTCACGTGTCACTTTTAATTGTCACCTCACCCGAACATCTTTACCGCGCTGTGCTTACTTTCAAAAGGGCCGGATTTCTGAAGGTTGATGGGGTCCCTGCCTTTGAGAAGACCATCGAGTCGAATCTGAATTTCAATGCCCGCAAACTTGGTGCCAGGGGATGGGTCCCCGACGTCGGGAGGAACATTACCATCCGTTATGAGTTCTGGATTCACCTGGAATACGAACTCCTCGTATTCAGGGAATACCTGGCGCTGGCCTATTACAAACTCCAGGGGTGGATCTGAACCACCAACCTTGTATTTTACAAAGGTTACCCGCCTGTCACATGACTTCATGCAAACGATGCGGCGACACGGTCAGATCTTGGCAAACATGGTGAACTGAAACCGGAAAGTCTCCCTTGTTTTATCATCCATATCTTTTCTCTTGCCATAAAGCACCTCAAAACCAAACTTGAAATGATCGTTGGGGTAATAGATCAGGTTGGTGGAGGCGTAACTGGTGGATTTAATGGTATTGGCATCTGTGATCGCTCTGGTGTCAAGCATATCCACATAGCCACCTCCCAGGGCCGAGCTCAGCCTGGGCGTCCACCAATGGTTATAATAGGCAAAGAGATTCACCTGGTTCGCCGTAGATAATTTGGTAGTATCACATTTCCTTTGGAACGCATCATATCCCAGGCCGCCCAGGTCATTGTTGTATTTAGCAAAACCGGTACCCGCTGTTGCCTGAAGGTTGATATTGTCAAGTTTGGTCACCTGGATGCTGGCTGTAAAATTCACAGCCCCTCCCAGTGTGTTCTTTTGAACAGCGTTCTCATCGAGCCAGGTGATCGGGTGTGCCAGCGCGGCAACCCGTAAATGGCTGGTTCCCTGCCAGAACTGGTGAGTGAAACTGAATGTCAGATCGGGGTAAACGTTTTTTGAACTCCAGGAAGCCGGAACTGTTATCTCAGCGCCGGGCGCCTCCAGGGAAACGGCCATCATGTTGGATTTGCCGGCCTTGAAGCTGTACCTGACCTGGATCTGGCGGAGGGAAATGGTCGCATTGGGTCCTTCGAAGTCAAGGATTTCCGGATTGTTGTCGTTATCCATGAAGTTGCTCCAGTACTTCCCCGCACTCCAGTTTTTATAGGTTATGTAGGCATGCCTCAGCCGTGGAGTCGTTGCCCCGTTGGCTCCTTCAAAATCAAATTCCAGCAAGGCTGAAAAACTGTTGTCAGTGCTGCTACCCTTGAACGAAATACGGGATGGCCTCACGCTGAAGCTGGTAATGTTCTGCGAGCCGGGTGTGGGATCCATCACGATGGTCGAAGTCGTGAACGAAGATTTATCTTCCAGCGGATTCAAATCGTGCATAAGGTCTGTTTCGACAAAACCGCCGATATTCAGGACCACCCCTTTGATGCTGGAAATCACGAACCCCGAATAGGATTTTTTTTCAACTTCATTTCTTGAATTCGGCAGGTCGTTGTGCAGCAGTACATGATACAGTGAATCTTCGATGGAGACCTTTTTCTCCAGGGCATTCATCCGTACACTCAACACCTGATAAGCCTGATCCTGTGCCTGAAGGCTGGTAAAGGCCAGGAAGATTACAAGAATACATGACGTTCGGAATATTTTCATGGTTTTGATAAATATTATTTTTTACCCAGGGTAATTAAAAATGGCAGTATGGTAAAAACAACCGTGCCTCCAAGGACCAATCCCACGTATTCGAGCGGACTTCCGACCGGAAGCTGCGAAGGCGGGAAAAAAGATACGATAAAGGCAAACAATACCGCCAGGAAACCGATCCCTGCAAAGGCCCACATCCCGGCAATCCCTCCCGGAACTTTGAATGACCGCGCCAGGTCGGGCTGGGTATAACGCAGCTTGATACCCGCTGCGTACATGAACATGTACATGATCAGGTACAGCCCGATGGTTAAAGCGCCCAGTAAAAAGAAAGCGACGCCTACGTTGGGTATGATAAAATAGATGGAGGCAAGCAAAGTGACGATCAACCCCTGGATGATGAGAATGTTTTGCTGTATCCCTTTTTTGTTGACTTTCGCCAGGGCCGGGGGCAACAATCCATCTTTCGCGGTCCATAACAGCCCGCGGCTCGGACCCGCAATCCAGGAGATCACGCTGCCCAGAACCCCGAAGGCCATCAGGACACAGATAACCGGAAGCATCCATTTCATCCCCATGCTGATGAAGAGGTTCTCAAAAGTCTGCATCAAACCTGATTGTAATGTGATCTTGCTTTCAGGCAGGACAACTGCAACGGCCAGTGATCCCAATATCTGGAGAAAGAAAATCAGCAAAGCGGCAAAAAAGAGCACTTTTGGAAACTGCCTGGATGGATTTTTTAATTCGTTGGCATGTACTGCCTGGACTTCAATCCCGGCGAAAATCAGGATTACGGCGGCCAGGAAGGTGACATTGTCAAGGCTGGTAATATGGGGAAACCAGCGCGGGTAGGTGATCCCCTCCATGATATAGGCATTGGTGGTGTCGACTGCCGATGGATGTAAAAACGCCAGGGGATTTCCCATGGCCATATAGATCAGTGTGAAAAGAATTAAAGCAGCACCCGGAATGATGGTTCCCAGCAGAAATCCGTAACTGGCAATTTTTGACATCAGCTGAGACCCGTTCAGGGTAATGACGGTTGAAATCCAATACACCACGATGCAGAAAATTCCAACGTAGGTGCCATTGTTGCTTAATTCAGGTTTCCCGATCATGTAGGCAATGATGGAGGCTGCAAATCCCAGCAAAATAGGGTAATACACCACATTTTGTATCCATTGCAACCAGATGGCGAGAAATCCAAGTTTTTTATGAAACGCCTCTTTCACCCAGGTATAAACTCCCCCGCCAACACTCCCGAAGGCGCCACCCAGTTCAGCCGAAACCATCGATGCCGGAACAAGGAAAAGCACAGTTCCGAATAATACATAGAAAAACATGGTCATTTCTTCGATCGCCATAAAGGACAATCCCCGGAGACTGAACACGGCAGCGCCTGTCATGAAGACCAGGCGGGTTGTTGTCATGTTTACGTTTTTTGTCGGTTCCATTTTATATTTTTATTTTGTTTTAGTTGTGATTAAATCCTTTTTCCTCGTTGATCCCCTTGATGTTGTTGACCGGGTGTTTTTCAAACCATTCAAGGGCACGTTTGAAATCCTCGATCAGAAGATCGGCCATGTCGTGGCTGAACCCGTGACGTATCAGAACCCTTTGCACAACCAGGTCTTCCCGGTTTTCAGGCATGGAGTAGGAGGCAATCTGCCAGCCCCTGCTGCGCAGACGGTCGGACAGATCATACAGGGTGAAACCGACATTGGCATCTTTTTTCAGAGTCCAGCAGGCCCCGGGTAGCGCACCCTGGCCGTTATAGATAATTTCAAAGATCTTCATTTTCTCGATTTTGCCGGCTATATAGGAAGCATGGTCTGCGCAGGCCTGCTGAATCCTCCGGTATCCCTCTTTCCCAAGGCGGAGAAAATTGTAATACTGGGCAATGATCTGCCCGCCTGGTCTTGAGAAATTGAGCGCAAAGGTGGGCATGTTGCCTCCCAGGTAATTGACATTGAACACCAATCCTTCGGGCAGGTCCGATTTTTCACGCCAGATGACCCAGCCAACTCCGAGGGGAGATAATCCGAATTTATGACCGGAGGTATTGATCGATTTTACCCGGGGTAACCTGAAATCCCAGACAAGGTCGGGATGGAGGAAGGGAGCCACAAAACCACCGCTGGCACCATCCACATGGATGGGAATATCCAGCCCTGTTTTTCGCTGGAGTTCATCCAGTGCATCATTGATTGATTTTACATCTTCATACTGGCAGGTAAATGTAACCCCCAGGGTTGGGACAACGCCAATGGTGTTCTCGTCGCAGCGTTTCAGGACCTCCTCGGCATTCATAAGCAAACGCCCATGTTCCATAGGGATCTGTCGTATCTCCACATCAAAATAACGGGCAAATTTTTCCCAGCATACCTGGACCGGACCTGTTACCAGGTTTGGTTTTGAGCTGTCCTTCCCGGCAGCCTTCATTTTTTCGCGCCAGCGCCATTTCATGGCCAATCCGCCGCACATAGCCGCTTCACTCGAACCAGTCGTAGAGCATCCGATCGTATTTTTACTTTTAGGAGCATTCCATAAGTCGGCCAGCATATGAACACAGCGCTCTTCAATCGCAGCGGTTTGCGGATATTCATCCTTGTCGATCATGTTTTTATCCAGGCATTCATCCATCAGTTTATGAATTCCCTCATCAAGCCAGGTCGAACAAAATGTTGCAAGGTTTAACCTGGAATTTCCATCTATCATCAGCTCATCATGGATAATAGAATACACATCTTCACTTTTGCTTTCTTTTTCCGGAATTTTATACTTGGGAACACTTATCCGTAAATCGGTTGAGGCATAAATGTCCTCATCCATTTTAGCAATGATTTTTTCTTTTTCGTGCAGTGCCATAACTTGATTATTTAGTGAATGATTCGTGAATTATAAATTTTTCAGATTAATTCTGATTCCTGGTATGCTTTTTCTCAGGTGCATCGTCCATTCTCAGCACCAGCTTCTCGGCCCCGCCGTGACCATGCTCCTCAAGATCCACGAACAATCCTGCATCCGTGAGATCGAGGGGAGCCGAATGTTCCCAGTCGTGACGGGCAATGTTGTGGAGGCGATCCACAATCTCATCATCGTGAACCTCAATGGCCAGTTCACGGCGGTCGTCGAAACTGCCGGGAGCCAGGTTGATCGAACCAACAATGGCCCGCAGGCCATCAGCCAGCAGCATCTTTCCATGCAATTTCAGGTGTTTGAGCTTGTGAACTTTGATGCCTACATCGTCCATGATACGCAGTCCGCCAACACCTTCAACGATCTTTTCTTTTTTTAGTGAATGAGGCGGGCGGGCCATCAGATGGATCTTCACCCCACGCTCCCGGGCACGGACAAGACGCTCAATGATGACAGTATCCTGGTAACGTTCGTTCTGGATAAAGAGCGTATGCTTTGCCTCATCGATGAACCGGGCGATACGTTCGCGGCCGTTGGCCGGACACCAGATCAGGTGGGCACTCTCACCGGGTTTAAATTCCTGCCGATTCCAGTCCCCATCGAAACAGGCGATCATCTCCCTGACCCCATGCGGATGCGTGGTGGAAATGGCGTAATCGCGGGTCTCAACCAGGTTCTGCGTGGCCCAGTTCAGCGATTTCACGAATCCGACTGCCTCATCCACTACCATAGATTTCTCGTGGGTAATGCCAAAGTCGGGACTGCTGTCTTTTACTTCGATGCCTGCTTCCTCCAAAGCCAAGCGGACGGCCTGGTTGTCATCCTCCCCATCGCGCCGGGCTGCATTGAGCATGATGCGGACTTTCACTCCACGCAGATGCGCAGCGACAACCGCACTCAGCAATCCAGGATCTGAAAACACAAACATTTTTACCTGGAGCGATTTCCTGGCACCATGAATGGCGTCGAGAAATGGCTTGGACGATTCATCCGGAAGAACGATGAGCGATCGGGTTGACATATACTGGCGTTTATTGCTTTTTCATATTGAATTCGGATTATGATCCTGACTGAATGAGGTAAAGTCCTGCGTAAATTTCGTTGCGTTTGATTAGTTCGTCATGGGTTCCCTCTTCAACTATAAAACCGCCCTTCAGCACTACGATCTTGTCGGCATTCCGGATGGTGCTCAGCCGGTGTGCAATGGTGATAACCGTTCGGCCTTTCATCAGTCGTTCCAGCGCCTGCATGACAGATCTCTCTGATTCGGTGTCGAGGGCGGCTGTAGGTTCGTCGAGGATAAGAATGGGGGCATTTCGCACAATGGCCCTGGCGATGCCAATACGCTGGCGTTGCCCGCCCGAGAGGGTCAGTCCGCGCTCACCAACCAATGAATCATACCCGTGCGGCATTTGTGCGATAAATTCATGTGCGTTGGCCATTTTTGCCGCCTCTGTAATTTCAGCCGGTGTCGCTTCGGGCCGGCCATAAGCGATGTTGTCGCGGATGGTGCCTGCAAACAGGACTGTTTCCTGCAAAACGAAACCGATCTGCTCACGAAGCTGGTCGAGTTTGTAATCGGCCACATTACAGCCATCGATCAATACGCGACCGCTGTTGGGATCGTAGTAACGAGGGATGAGACTCAGCACGGTTGACTTCCCCCCGCCGGTTGGTCCGCAGATGCCCACACGCTGGCCGGGTTTAATAGTAAGACTGATGTCGCGGAGCACGGGCGATTCCGGATCGTAGGCAAAGGCCACATGCTCAAAAACTATCTCGCCTTTGAATTTGCCGGGAGTTCGGGCATTGGGCTTTTGCGGAACGATGGTATCGGCATTGAGAATGGTTTGCACCCGTTCCATTCCTACTGCGGCCTGTGCTATGACATTGGTCATTTTTGCAAGGTCCTGTACCGGTTTGAAGAACTTGGTGAGATAGGAAAGGAATACTGTCAGCGCACCGATGGTCATAGCATCTCGGAGAATCAGTCCGGCGGCACGCCAGAGTACAAAGGCCACACAAACAGAAACCGTCACCGAAACAATAGGGGAAAGCAATGATTTGACACGCCTTGCCTTCAGGGCTGCCTGTACCGTTTCCATACTCGCCTCCCTGAGGCGTCCCTCTTCCATCTCCTGCCGTCCGAAAGCCTTGACTGAACGCACCGACTCCAAGCCCTGCTGTACCACGGCAACCATGTCGGTCTGATGCCTGCGAACTTCGTGGGTTGCCTTCTTTACGGCTGTTTTAAAACGTGCAACAAAGAGCAACAGGAAGGGAGTCACCCCTACAGCAACCAGTGCAAAGTCGAAATTAAGATAAAGCATCACCCCAATCATGCCGACTATGGTGAGGGAATCGACGAGAATGCTTAGAAAAGTCGTGGAGGCGAAACTCTGGATCGTACTCACATCAGAGATGAGCGTACTCAAAAGGTTGCCGGTCTGATGGGTATCATAATATCTCAGGGAGAGGCGGTGGAGGTGATGATACAGGCGCTGCCGGAGATCATTCGCCACATATTGCGCCACACTTTCGGTGTAATAGTTATCAATATAGCTGGCTATGGCCCCAATCGCAGCGATTAACACCGTACCGGCTGCCGCGACACCGGCCAATGCCATGGTTTTTTCACCAAACGAAAAATCACGCAGCCATACCAGGAACCCGGGCAGCAGTTGTTTGCCAACCACGTTGTCGATGATGATCTTCAGCGGCCAGGGAGCGGCAATGCTCATGGCTGTTTCGATGAGCATCGCGATCAGGACCACTGCGAGCCAGCCCCGGTAGGGGAGGATAAGGTCAAGCACCAAACGTGACATTCCCTTGCCAGGCAGGCCCGTCATTAATGGCGATGAACCCGCGGCGGGCATTGAATCAGCCTTCCTGGAGTTTTGCACGATTGCTTAATATATAATCCCTCCTTTACACTGAAAACTCAAGAATTGCACTTACCCAATTCCGGAAAAAGGGGTGAACACCGGGGAAAGGAATTATTTTTCACAGAGGGAATTTAATTGTTCAATGATGAAGATATGCAAAGGGTGAGCCAGAAACGGAGATTAAATTAAAGCATATCATTCAAAAAAATGAAATATCTGATTTCCAAAGTATAAAGTTAGTCTTTATTTTAATTAAATTTTTTTTCAGAACATAATTAAGAAAAAAGTTGTGCCGAACATCGAAATTATCGCGTAAGTACGCGAAAATGAGATGTCAACAAATGTTTAAATCTCCAGAAACACAGGCCTGAAAAAAACACCATGAGGGCCAGCATGTGCATCACGGTGATCCAGTTGTCGGTAAGGCTTCCTCCTTGCTGTGCAACCGAAATATAGGCCCGCATAAAAGGGGTGGTAGGTAGGAGGGAGGAGATAACCTGGATAAAAAAGGGCAGCATCCTGAATGGCCATGAATATCCGGTGATCAGGAAAATGGGATAGGAGGAAAAGGCCATAATCTGCAAACATAGAAGTTGCGATCTGAAGAAGGAGCCTATCCACATGGCCATGGGAATCAGCGTCAGCAGGAACACCATCATCAGCAGCGTCAACGCCCAGAAGCTTCCTGTCAGGGTGAGGTGAAACACCGAAAAGTTGATGGTCAGTACAAAGAATGCATAGCAGGCAAAGAGGAAAAAATAAAACGATCCTTTTCCAATGATTCCGGGGAGGATGCTGCCATTGGTAACTGAGAACCATTCCCCGACGGTCTTTTTCATCCGTTCGGCGGCCACACTTTCGGCCAGCCCGAGCAGCAGGGTTTGCTGCAATATCAGCATAAGGAGGCCAGGTAAAAGAAATGCGCCATAACTGGATCGTTCATTGAACATCGGCCGGTAGTCAAGATTTACCGGCATCGCCTCATTCAGGGAGGATTGTGCGGATAACCCCTTCATCTCAAAATATTGCATCCTGACACCTGCGCTCACGGCCAGGCATATCTTCGTAACCGACGCAATAAGGTCACTTGAAGGCAGAAACCGCCCGGCATTGACAGCCAGTACCACATTCCCCTGCTGCAGGGATAGTACCTTTTGCTGCAACCCTTTGTCAATGTATATATATCCCTGGCAGGTTCCTTCATACATTTCATGCTGTGCCTGTGGAACCGAAGGGGCCAGCAGTACATCTACCATTTGCAGGTTGTTGATCTGCTGGATCAGCATGCGTGACAAGCTGCTCTGGTCAGCGTCGACGACAGCCAGCTTCACCTTCTCCTCCTCTTTAAAGGAATAGATGCTGCCGTAAAAAAACAGGTAGAGCAGGGGAGCAATAAGCAGCGTGAGGAGCAGGCTGTGGTCTTTGCCGATCAGGGTCAACTCCCTTAAAAAAACACGCAATATGCCCTTGAATCCCTTCATGATACAATATACTCCTTCCTGATTTTGAATTTCAGTACAATATGAGCCACCCAAAATGTGACAACGAAAAACAACAGCAACACGCCCATTTCATGAAAAGCATACCTGAAGGGAAGCTGCATCTGGTACAGTTTCACAAATCCGTCGAGAAAAGAGGAATAGGGCATCACCAGGGCATAATACTGGTCATACCATGGCATGGCCCACCGGGGGAAGGTATATCCGCTGAAGACAAAGGCCGGGGCTGTGTAGAAGAGAGCGATGTCGGTAGCCAGCATGGTGTCGCTGATGATGACCGAAATAAACAATCCGATGCTGATACAAGCCAGGGCCAGCAGGGTATAAAGGATAAAAAAATGGAAGGTGGGCATCGCCTGGCCAATCCCGAAAATAGGGAAAATGATCCCTGTTACCAGGATAAAGTTGATCCAGGCCACTCCCAAGTGGGCAAGCATCTTTCCCGAAAGGATACGCAGCGACGATCCCCTGGCCAGGGTATAGAGTTCCAGTTTCGATCCGGTTTTTCCTTCATAGTTGAAGATGAGCACCCCCACCATGATGATGATCATTTGCAGGGCAACCGTGATCAGTCCTGGGACAAGGTACTGGAAGTAGTTGTACCCGGGATTATACAACGGAAGGGTAGTAAGCCTGACCGGTTCTACCAGGGCCATGGCTTTCCCTCTGTTCATCCCGGTCTGAACCAGTTTTTGCAGGGTGATCCCCGCCCCGCCCATGATGATCACCTCCGATGCATTTTTGAAAAGCAATTTGGCAGGCACGAGGGATGAAGCATTGGTGTAGAGGGTGATATTGACGGGTTGCCCGCTAAGGATGTGTGTTTCCAGTTTAACCGGAAAATGTACAGCCCCCATCACCTCTCCTTTCAGGATCAGATTTTCCAGTTCCGATTGGCTTTTAACCTGCCGGGTGATGTGAATGCTCTCCATCTGTTCCAGTAAAAAGGTAAGTTGCCTGGAAACCGGAGAATGACTTTCATCCCACACAGCCACCGGCAGATCCTTCACCTTTTCTTTTTCATAGATAAAGGCATAGAAGAAAAACAGTACAGGAGGCATGACCAGCAGCAGCCAGTAAAATACGGGGATCGTCAGGATCCTTCGCCACTCCCGGATCATGATTTGCAGAACCGCCATGATTAGGGCAGGATTAATGAGCCGGTCATGCCGGGCCGGAATCCCCGGATCAGGGATGGATCAACGGGCTCAAACTCAACCGTAAAGGTCCTGAGTTCAAAAGAACCGCTTTCCTTGACGGGAACCCAGTCGGCAAATTCCAATGTGGGTTCTATGTGCGACACCCGGGTGGCAAACGTCTCAGGTTCGCATCCGGGCATGGTGACATTAAACACCTTTCCCGGGGCAATGCCTTTCATCCTGTCCTGGCGGATATTGAAACGGATAAACTGGGAGCCGCGCTTCATCAGGGTGATGATGGGATATCCGATGGAGACAAATTCACCTTTATGAATGACCACCGAGGAGATGATCCCATCGGCGGGAGAAAAGATGCGGGCATCACCCGTAATTGTTTGGGATAAATGTAAACCCTGTTCAGCCTGCTGAACGCCGATTTCTGCTGCCCTGATCAGTTCAGGCTGGTTCCCTTTCTGTAACATTTCCAGGTTCATTTTGGCCGATTCCATTTCATGTTGTGATGCGCGGTACTGCAACTGCACCAGGTCGCGTTCTTCACCGGAGATCACCTGGTTTTTATAGAGGTTTTCGATCCTTTTGTTGGTTTGCATGGCCACCTCATATTGCTGCTGGGCAACCTGGTAAAGATTACGTGCCATGCCGATCAGTTCGGGCCGGGTCCCTTTGCGCAACAAATTAAGCTGAACCGTAGCCGCATCGAGGTTCAGTTTGGCCTGTTGCTGAAAAGAGCTCACTTCGGTACTGCTGAGGATGGCCAGGAGCTGATTCTCCTTTACCGTGTCGCCTTCATGGACCGGAAGTGAATCCATTTTTCCGGGGAGGGTTGAGGAGATATTGATAAACTCTGCATCGGCCATCCCGATCACGAAAGATTCCTCAGGGTTTCCACCTCTTTTAAAAAGAAAAATCAGCGCAATGATCAAAACAACAACCGGAACAAAGATGGTCCAGTATCGGCTTAAGAATTTTTTCATCTGTTATTTTTTATCTGGTTTCGGGATCCCCTCTACTATCAGTGCCGATCAAGGTATTCTGCTATCTGCTGAGAGAATCCGGTGAGGTTAAAATATTCAGCCAATGCCAGGTAGTAACCTAAAACCGATGTGTAATAAGCTTTTTCAATCTCCTCCTGGATGATCATGGCATCGTTGATATCCTTGGGTGATGAAAAACTATTCTTCGCCCGTTCGTGAATGAGCGTGGTGGTAATACCAGCCTCTCTCCGGGCGCTGTCGAGGGAGGCAATATCCGTCCTGATCGATTTAAGCCTGTTGAGTGCAACCACAATCTTTGTATCGATACCGTTCCGCGTGCTGACCTCCTGTAAAGAGAACTCCTCGGCAATTTGTTTTGAAACCTGGACCTGCTGATAATTTTTAAATCCGTCGAACAGGTTCCATTGGAGTTCCAACCCCACCATCCAGGGTGGGGTTGTCACTGGCAGGTCTTTCTGGTAAAGGTTGATGTTGGCAACTCCGAACAGATTAGGGAAAAGCAGTGACCGGGTTCCTTTGATGTTTGTCCTGGCCAGCAGGGTGTTATTCCCCGCGCTCCGGATGATGGGATTCTGCAAAATCAATCCGCTTTCGGGAGGTTGTACATCCGTTTGCATATACCGCAGCTGACCTTCGAGGATCAGGGTGGTATCTGTCGGAACGCCAAGCAACCGGTTCATTTCGGCCAGGGCATTCTGTTTATCAAGCAGGTTGTTGTTTAGCCTGCTCCGGGCCTGTGACAGGAGGACCTTTGTCCAGCTCTGGTAGTAGGGAGGGACCATGTTGTTCTGAACAAGCGCGGTGACAAAGGTCTCGTTGTTCCCGAAGGCGACCACCGTTTTCCTGTTCAACTCCAGCAGGGTATTCAGGTAAAGGACCCGGATGTATTGTAGGGCGATGGTGAAATCGAGTTCGTTTTCGACGATCTGCTGATTGATGATCCCCGATTTGAGTTCGGTGGCGGCTACATTACGCGCAATGTTCAGTTTTCCCCCAAGCCATATCGGCTGCCTGACCAACAGACCTGCAGTAAAATACTGTTGCTGGCTCAATTCAGGGTTATAGTCCGGGTACGCGGTGTTGATGATATTTGTTGAGGTGTTGTAAATCTCCTGCTGCACCGGTCCGGGGAGATCCACGCCCGTGATTTGCCGGTAAACTTCATTGGCAGTATAAACGCTTTGCCGCGATGATCCGAGCACCACACCGTCTTTTACCGCCTGGAGATTGATGGTAAGCGGATTGCTGAGATAATTGTAGCCTGCCAGGAGGTCGACCTTCGGAAGCATTGAAAGCCGCTCGGCGGTGAGGGCATATTTTTTTGCCTGAACAGCATGCTGCGACTGTTTGATCAGGGGATTATTGTTGCGGGCAAGTGAAAAACAGGATTGCAGCGTGGTATTTTGACCGGGGGCCCGGAAAGGATTGCAGAATAAAAGCAGGATCAGGGCAGGGGTCAGGAAAACAGTTTTCATGTGGGATGCTGGGTGAGGATAACAAAGGTATCATATTAAACACCCAATTATTTATTCCGATCACCATAATATTTCCGGACTGTCATTTTCCAATGACAGGGCATTATTTTTTATTAAAGAAGTTCATTGTGCGTTCGGTTCCGATCAGCACAAAACTCTTGATGAGTTCTACCGTTGTTTCAATCCTGGGTATCAGGATCTTGGTCTCCTCTGTGCTCCACTGCCCCAATACATAATCAACCTGGGTTCCCTTGGCGAAATCGTTTCCGATGCCGATCCGCAGTCGGGCGAATTCACTGGTTTCAATGGTTTCGATGATGCTGATCAGGCCGTTGTGGCCCCCGTCACTCCCTTTGGCTTTTAACCGGAGCGCCCCCAGCGGCAGGGCCAGGTCGTCGACGATAACCAGGAGGTTCTCTTTAGGGATATCCTCCTTTTGCATCCAGTACCGCACCGCCTTCCCGCTCAGGTTCATATAGGTTGTTGGCTTGATCACCACCAGCGTCCGTCCCTTCAGCGACATCCGGGCCATCGAGGCAAGCCGGCCCACACCGAACGTAGCCTTGAAGTTCAACGCCAGGGCATCCGCCACCGTAAAACCGATGTTGTGACGCGTATCAGCATACTCATCCCCGATATTCCCCAAACCTACGATCAGATACTTCACCCTGTTACCCTGTTACCCTGTTACCCTGTCACTCTGCTACTCTATCGCTCCAAAAAAAGAAGGTGCAAAGTTACGCACCTTGCACCTTCCTTCCAAAATAATCGTTCAATTTGCTTTAGGCTTTCTTTGCGCCTGCAGGAGCAGGGGCGGCAGCGGCAGCAGGGGCGGCACCGGCAGCAGCAGCTGCACCTTCCTGGCCAGGAAGAACTTCTTCAACCACGGCACGTGCTGTACGTACGCCAACGATTACACTGCTTGCAGGATCAAGGAAGGTGACATTTTCAAGCACCATACCGGAAACCTTTACAGAATCACCGATCTCAAGTCCGTCGATGGACACGGTAACCTCATCAGGCAGGTGTTGAACCAAAGCCTTGATCACGAGCTTACGCATTTTCTTGATCAGTTTGCCGCCGCGGAGAACGCCGGGGGCAGTACCGATAACCTTAACAGGAACGCCAATGGTGACAGGCTTTTCAGGAATGATCTCCATGAAGTCGACATGCAGCATGCGGTCGGTGACCGGGTGATACTGTACATCCTGTACGATGGTGTTGATGGTTTTTCCACCAATGTTCAATACAAAAATGTGGGCAACTGGGGTGTGCATGATCTTCATCAGCGACTTTTCATCTGCCACAAAGTGGATTTGTTCTTTTCCGCCATACACGACACAGGGCACCTGAAATGCCTTGCGATGCATTTTGGCATCTTTTTTCCCTACGTTCTCGCGAAGAGAACCGCTCAATGATACCGTTTTCATGTAATTATATGTTTAGTTATTGACTATTAAGGTGACAAGGTAACAAGGTAACAGGGCGACAAAGGAACAGAGTAATATGCTTTTTTGTCACGCGTCACGCGTCACGCGTCACGATTTTGGTCGGCAAAGGTAAGAATTTCTTTCAGAACTTAAACAACGACGAAATCGATTCCCGTTTTTTAAGCCGGCGGATCACCTCGGCGAAGAGGTCGGCCGTGCTGAGCACCTTTATTTTAGGGCTGTCGATCATGTTTGGAATGGTGTCGGTCACAATCAGTTCGAGAAGCTGGGACTTCTCAATATTTTCCCGGGCATCGCCTGAAAGGAGCGGGTGTGTAACCATGGCGCGAACCGAAGCGGCGCCGTTCTCCATGATGATCTCGGCAGCCTTGCACAGTGTTCCGCCTGTATCTACGATATCGTCGAGGAGTACAACATCCTTGTCTTTCACATCGCCCACCAGCCTCATCTTTGCCACTTCATTGGGTTTTGACCTATGTTTATAGCAGATCACAAAATTTGTATGGAAGTACTTGGCATAGGATCCGGCGCGGCGGGTTCCGCCGGTATCGGGGGAGGCGAAGATCAGTTCGGGCAGGTGAAGGGTTTTCAGGTAGGGGATGAAAACCGAGGAGGCATAGAGGTGGTCGACCGGAACGTCGAAGAAGCCCTGGATCTGGTCGGCATGCAGGTCGAGGGCGATGATGCGGTTCACCCCGGCGGCAGAAAGGAGGTTGGCCACGAGTTTGGAGGCGATGGATACACGGGGTTTGTCCTTGCGGTCCTGGCGTGCATAGCCGAAGTAGGGGATCACGGCTACAATGGTCTTTGCCGAGGCGCGCCGGGCGGCGTCGATGAGCATCAGCAGTTCAAAAAGGTTATCGGAGGGGGCGTGTGTTGACTGGATCAGGAAGACATCGGTGCCGCGGATGTTTTCTTCAAAGGAGGGTTGAAATTCACCGTCGGCAAACCTGACTACCGCCGATTTGCCAAGTTCGGCGCCATAACTTTGCGCAATTTTCTCGCCCAGGTAGGCTGTGGCCGAACCTGAGAAGATGCTGATCTTTGCTGCCATGAGGAGGAGGGAATTACTTTGCGCAAATATATACCATTAAAAAGCGTGGTGCAAATTAAAGTATCAACAATTGGATGGTGAAAAAAAAATGGTATTTTTGCACTCCTGTTTACCCCAATACCGAATACTGCAATTACCAGGATCGGATGGAACAACTGCCCGGATGGCGGAATAGGTAGACGCGTTGGTCTCAAAAACCAATGAGGTTACACTCGTGCCGGTTCGATTCCGGCTCCGGGTACTGAGACGGATTCCCCACTTAAATCGGTGGGGAATTTTTTTTTACATCTTCGGAAACCCTTGATAATTCTAATGAGACACGAAACAATTGATTGACCTCAGGAGTTAGATATTGTCGATTTTCGGGATTATACAAAAATCCACTTGGAAACACCAGTCTTTGGATTTTCTTCTTCACATCAATACTCCCATTTACCCAGTATTCACTCACATTTTGAATAAAATTGACCGTCTTATTTAGATTGTTTTTAAAGTTAGATGTGTCAATTTCGGGAATCTGGTGTTTTTCCTTTATCTCATAAATCTCAGCATCTATTTTGGTCAACATTCGCTGGTATAGTTCTTCTGGAATTTTACCAAGAGCAAATCTTTCTTCAACATTATTCTTGTCTTTCTCCAGTTCTGTTCTTCGTTTCTTAAAGATTGCTTCTTCTTTCCTACAAGAAGTCGTAGTTAAAGTAACCATCCTCTGAAGTTGAGCCTTGACCATATCCAGATAGGTCTCCTTAATTTTATATGAACCGAGTAATTCAATAAACAACTCGTGAGCCCCGATTCTATCCGAGGATTGTTTTTTTGTGATGGCATTGATAGTAACACCCTTACATTTTTGACATTTATAATAGTGTAATCCCTTCTTTTTTACATAGTAACCAGTAAGCTTATTCCCACATCGGAAACAACATATATCACCAGTCAATGGTCTTTGTTCAGCCTCCTTATTTATTTTATAACCCTTTTTCCTTCTTGTATTGATATGGTTAACTTTCAGGAACATTTCTCTGCTTATAAGTGGTTCATGATTCCCGACTATTACTTCCCCATCAAGAAGTTTATTTGAGATTACACCACAATAAAAAGGGTTTTTCCAGATATCACTTAATCTTTTATTATCAATTTTTAAACCCAAACTGAACAATCGTTTTGCTATGATGTAATCTTGAACCCCCTCAAGTTTCCATTGCCATGCCTGTTGTAATTTTTTACCATCTTCATTTATTTCAATTTTCTGTCGGTGATGATACCTTGTATGGTCTGTGGTTTTTGGTCCTAAATGGTCATAACCAATCGGAGTTCGACCTAACCAGTTTCCAGCGTTTAGGAATGCTTTCATTCCCGGAATTGAAACTTCATTTTTCCTTATATTGTCACTTTCCGCATCTAATAATCTCCTGTTTAATTCATTACGGCTTCTTGGATTGTCTGTACTAATACCTGATACTATCTCAATGAGATGGACATTCTGTCTGTCTATTAGTTCATTCAAAATTGCAATACTCTTCCCACCTGAACGGGAAAATCGGGTCATATTATAAACTAAGATGGCATAGGGTTTATTCTTGGTTTTTTTAACTTCATCAACAAGTCTTCCAAATTCTTTACGAGTAAAATCATCCTTTCCTGATTCATATGTCCCACCAAAAGTTTTGACAATGGTAAACCCTTTTTCCTTGGCAAATTTTTCGCCAGACTCCTTTTGGGTCTGAAGGCTATAATTACTCTCTTGTTCTTTACTACTGACACGAGTATAGCACCAGACTTCTTTCTTTTGTTCTTTACTTACTTCTTTTTTCTTACCAAATTTTTCAAATCCTGTCAAATCAATCATCACATTCTATCATTATTTTTTGGGCTATGAGGCCAAGGTCAAAGAGTAAATCAGAAAGCTGTTCCAGTTCTTTCAGATTTAGTGCATGACATTCTGGGAATTCTTTTAATTCCTCAGGTGTGAACTTAACTTCTTCATACAATTCACGATAAACATCTTTGTTTTCTTCTTCAGTCATTCTTGTTGGATTAATTTTTAACCCCTTAGGGAAAATATCTAACCGAGGTCAGATACCTTATTATATCCACAGTTTCTACTAAGGTTTTAAATATCTAACTGTATATCAGCGACAAAAATCAGAAAATGCGGCAAATAAAAAAACGCAAACCCAATAAATTTCAATAAATCAAACACCATATAATGTTCTTCAAGTATGAAGTTGACATATACTGAAACAGCTATTTCTCAATATTTGATAAAAATCCTGACCTTTACCCTCAAATTCTTTACGATGTACCAACTCAAAATCACCCTGAACGAGATTACGCCCGAAATCTGGAGAAGAATACTGGTCAGTGAGAACATTCCGCTGTATCGACTACATCATATCATCCAGATTTGTATGGGGTGGACTAACTCGCACCTATACTATTTCGGTGAAGACCCGCACAAGATTGGTGATGTCCATCTCTGGAATGATGGGGAGACCCAACCAGATTCGGTTATTAAGGTCAAGGATGTCTTGAAGAAGGAATCGGAGACACTACCGTACATTTACGACATCGGAGATTTCTGGCAGCATACCATTCTATTGGAAAAGATACACGCAGCGATGAAAACCCAGAGAAAATGTATCGGTGGTGAAAGACAATGTCCCCCAGAGGATTGTGGTGGAATCAGAGGCTATTATCAGGTGCTGGAAATACTGCAACATCCCGGAACGGATGAATACCGTGAGATGGCAACATGGTTAGATGGAAAAACTGACCCAGAGTTCATTGATATCCGCATGATAAATGCTCATTTGGGGCTGTTGAGTGAGTATATCAAGGAGTATGAGGAAGGAGAATGAGTTCCGTTTTAAGTTTGTCAACTCTAAAATCTTACTAAAATGACTTTAGGTAAAAGCAAGAATCAAAAAGAGAAATGGGACGAAATGTTCAAGCGATTGTTGGTGTATTCCCTTTGGAGTAGATTCGAACCATCAGAGGAAGATTATGGAGAACTTGCAAGTTGGTATCGCAATCAAAAAACTCTTTTAAAAAATGGAAAACTATCGGAAGATAGAAAGAGTAAAATAGAATCGGTTCATTTTGAGTTGGATGCGTATCAGAAGAAATGGATTGTTCAATTTGAGCAACTCCTTTATTATAGATTAGAGAATCCAAATAGCTGGCCAATTTATGATAATGATAATCAAGATTCAGATGAAAGTAGGCTGGCGGTATTTTGTCAAATAATCCGGGAACGGTATCGAAAAAAAAAGTTAGAGGCATTTTGGATAAATAGATTCGCAAGCATTAACTTCAATTTTGAAGCAAGGAAGGAAAATTGGTTGGAGTGGTATAATAGAATAAAAGAAGCCATTCAGGATAAGGAAAGTATCTCGATTGAGGAAATCGGTGAAAACAATTATGATTGGATGTGTCGAAATAATAGGTATTACATTGAAAATAAAACCTTGACAAAATATCAAAGGGAATTGATTGAAGAATTGAATCTTGCGAGGTTTTTCGAAACATGGGACACTCGATTTGAGAAAGTCAAGGATTGGGTGTCAGCCAATGGAAAATTTCCAACTCTTAAAGAAAACAAAGAACTTAATTCTTGGCTTGTAAGTCAAAAGTTGAGATATAAATCAGGAACTCTGGAAGAAATACAGATAAGAAAATTAAAAGACCTTGGTTTTGAATTGATTGGAATGGAAAGGGAAGAAGATGAATTAAGGTGGAAAAAACAGTTTAAGACACTGGAACTTTTTAGAAAACTTAATCCAGACCGATGGCCAAGTTATTACGGAAAAGGCGAGGAAAGAAAAATCTATACTTGGTGTCAGTCGCAAAGACAGCTTCAGGCCGGAACACTTAAAGGAAGGACAAATACTTTAGCTGAATGGCAGGTCACCATGCTTAATTCCATTGGATTTAACTGGTCAAAGGATGAAATTCAGATGAAACTGTGGCTAGAAATCTACAATAAGCTGAAGACTTTCCTTAAAGATTCAACCTCAGTAATGATACCGACCAAAATCAATGGCAAGACAAATCCTTTATATCATTGGGTTTTAAGCCAGAGGCAGTCTTATAGAAAGGGGAACTATGATGAAGAAAAATATTTGATGTTAAAAGAATTAGGAATTGATTTAAACCAAAACTAAAACGGAATAACCCATCCCTGTGTTCTCAGACAAGTAGGACTTTTCAATTTTAATTTATACCCACACCATATTGTATATAAGTGGTACAGCTTTCCATTTGTTGTCAACATGCCTTTTCAACCTGTTGATAAGGTATGGCTGACAGGACACCTTATTTCTTCTTCCCTTCAGCTTTCTTCATGGCAATGAACTTTTCAATATCCTCTTTGGTCAATCCCAGACCCTTAAGTTCATCCAGTTTCGTTTCAGCTTCTTTATCCATTTCCTTTTTCTTCTCTTCCTGTAAGTAACTCAGGGGGACGAACAGGTATTTCCCAATTCTTACAACGCCTTTCACTGATTTTCTCAGAATGCGTTGCTTCAGCTTCTCACGATTAATTTCAATGAATTCTAACGCTTGAGGGAAGGTGAGGTACTCAATACCATTGATTACCACTACTTTGATTTCTTCTTTTCCGGCCATATCGTCATCGTTTTAAAATAAAACCACATGATGATTAAAAATATTATGTTACAAAATACAAAGTAAATGTCAATTAATTTTTTTATTACATCAAATGGTACTATCTTTGTAAAAGTTTTTGCAGTTGTACTACCAAATGTTGTAACCAATTAATTTGACAAATATATGACACATCGTTCTAAAAAACAAGTAAAATCAACAAAAACTTCAAAAAATGTTAAAAAAGTTGATGTTCCAGAAGTAACAAATACTTCAAATGTAGTAACAAACAGTACTCCTGTAACACAGACATCAAAGACCGTTCAACTCCGTACCTTATATAATGGTATCGACCTACAAGGATTTACACAAGAGGAACTCGATTACGAAAAGGAACTTTACCGTGAGGAACAGAAACGGTACACTGGGAAAGGGAAGACTTTTCTTCATACCCTTCCAGAAGAACACCCATTGATTCAGAGTATCAAACCGAAATGGTTACATCTGGTCAACCAGTGGGAAAAGTTTAGAATTCCTGTTGGTGGTAATAAGAGAACCGATATCCAGATTATCGAGGACTTCAGGAAACTCAGGGAATCCAACCTCAATAGGATTCTTATGGTAATGAATGATGGTAGTGAGGTTCTTAGGGATTTTTCAAATCGGGATTGTGGATTGAATCAGTATTTCTCAGAAATGTTGGATGTACCGACAACTAAGGGTAGTGTTATTGGAAATTTTAAAGATTTCGAAAAGTTTTTGAAAGGTTATGAAAACAAGATTCTTAATCATCCAAACACCATTGTTAATGAAAAGAACATCTACCAAATATTTAAACAGATGTGTAGAATTTCACTCGGAACAACACCAGTAGGTAATTTTCCAAGTATGATTGGGATGTTCATCATCATGGAATCGTATTTTGAAACACTTTTTAGATACAGGTGTATCCCCAATGACAACTTCGTATTCCATTCTCCGTGTTCGGGGTGGGGTGGTCGTCTCTTGAGTGTCCTCAGTGTTTTCAACAGAATGAGGGAAGATTACAAAATGAGGTTTGGTAGACAACTTCATGTGACCTACTTGGGAACTGACCCAAATACAGATGTACATGACAGGTTCAATAATATTGTTCTGGATTGGTTTGAAGTCATTGTTCCTGAAGATGACAGACGGTTCTTTCATTTTCACAAGGAAACCTTGGGGTGTGAAACACCTGAGTTTCTGGATTACTGTAAAAGGACATTGAAATTATATGGTAACTCCGGTGTCAATGTTTCCCTCACATCACCACCATATTTTAACCGTGAAAAGTACTCGAAGGACAAGTCCCAGTCCTACTTGATGTATCCGACCTATCCAGAGTGGAGAATAAAGTTTTTGAAAGGGATGATTGATAATGTTCACGAACTGTTGATTCCGGGTGGAAACTTTTATTTGAACATTTCAAACATATACGAACCGAATGGTATTGTTTATCCGATGGAAATGGACTCCGTTACCTTCTTCCAAGAGTGTGGGATGAAACCAGTAACGACCTACAAGATGTTACTCCAAGGGACATCGAAATCAGTAAACTTTGTTGGGGAGGGAATCGACCACAAATTCGAACCAATCTTCGTATTCGAGAAGTAATTAACTCAAAAATTAACATAAAAATCAAAAATCATGAACAGTAAAACTAAAATTCAGGTTAATGTTCCGATTGACGGGAGTCAGTACCGGGACAAAATTGAACTCACGAAGTTCGAAAATATCATTCCTAAAAGGAATGAGTTTCTCCAAAAGAAACACAATGAAAAACTGTTAGAGTATGGTATTATGAAACCATTTAATGTTTGGTTAACTACTGATGACACCGGGTCTCCAAAGTTCTATCTTATGACCAACCATTCCGATTTTCGACTGGCTCTCGAACATTGTCTTCCATTTCAGATTGTATTGAAGAACTTTCTGAATGAAGACATGGTCACCAAATTCATCATCGAAGACAACCTCACTTCAGATAGTCTTACCTTGTTCCAGAAAGGGAAGATGGTATTAGAGTACAAGGAGATTTTAAGTCCCTTAGGGAAGGAGAATATGGTGAAAGGTGGTGAAGGGAAACCGGTGGAAATCCCGGTTAATACACTGGAAACTCTTTCTTCGTGGATTAGGTGTAGTCATGAAACCCTTAACCGTATCAACTACATTCTCATAAATCTTAAAGATGATTCAGTTCTTCAAATGGTTGAAAACAACGAAATTTCAATCAGTAAGGTCTATTTCTCTATAAGGGAACGGGACAGGGTGGATATGCCGACCAAATTGACCACCCCCTGCCGGTCCACTTTACAGCACTTCTGCCGATACGTTTGACCACCCCTCTTTTTTCTTCTTAACAACGATCATTTCCCTGCTTTTTTAGGCGTTATACAAAATTAGATTCTTTTCATTCGTTTCAACTTTTTCCGTGATTTTATTTTTAAACGATTTTCGCAGAGATTCTCCGAGCAGTTCGATTCGGTGAGCATCATGAACAATCCGGTCAAGAATAGCATCCGCCACTGTTTGTTCGCCGATTACCTCGTACCACTGAGCCACCGGCAACTGTGAGGTGATGATGGTTGACCTGTTCCCGTGCCGGTCCTCAATGATTTCCATAAGTACCGATCTTGCGTATCCATCCATTGGCTGTAATCCAAAGTCATCAAGGATCAGAAGATCCTGCCGTTCTATTTTAGCGATTTCACGGATATATGATCCGTCGGCCTTGGCCATTTTTAACCTGGAAAACAGTTTGGTTGTGTTGGCATAGAGTACCTTGTATCCCAGTGTACAGGCCTGGTTCCCGATGGCAGAGGCAATGTAACTCTTGCCGATACCGGTGCTTCCGGTGATAAGCAGGTTCTCTTTACGTTGGATGAAGATACATTCTGCAAGACGCATCAACTGGTTTTTATCAAGATTGCGATCTATATCAAAGTGCAACTGTTCAACATTAGCCTTGTACCGGAACCGGGCGTTGCGCATCTGCCTTTCAATGCGGCGATTGTTGCGGTCATCCCACTCTGAGTCAATCAGTATGGATACCATCACATCGTTGGTTACTTTGTCCATGTTGCCATTTTCCATGCTTGCGCGGAATGCCCTGACCATGCCATAGAACTTCATTTGTCTCATTTTTTGCAGCGTTTGATCATTCATTTTTACAGGTTTTAAGTTAAACAATAACCGGGGCCGGGGCCCGGTATCGGGCCCCAGTCCCGGGAAGATTTATCGGTAATAGTTTTTACCACGGATATTGTCATGCGGTGGTAATGGCTGATCACTGCCTGGTTCCGCCTCGTCGGTGTTCCCGTCAAGTCCCCGTTCAAGGATTGCCTTGATGGTCTGGTATCCGTAATCTCCATATTGGAGGGCACGCCGACAGGCGTTGTTAAGCCTCTCCTTACCTACACGTGCAGCAAAGCTCAGCACCCCCTGGCACGAACGGTATGTCTGTTCCGGGTGCTGACGCGTGTTCAGTAGCTCAATGATGTATTGCTTTGTTTCAGGGCCGACCTCTTCAGCACGTTTAATAAACGTGTTTGGGTTCCAGTCGCTCATGTACCGGTGCTTTGAAGCCAGGTGTTCATTGACCGTCGTATACATATACGGTTGCCTGCTCCTGTTGTGTATGGCAATGCGTTCATAGCGGTGATACACCTCAACGACGCTCTGGCTGTACAACAGCGTTACCTTCTTACCGATAAAATGATACGGAACGCTGTAATAATGTTTGTCTTCAGTGAGGTTGACGTAATTGTTCTTCATCACCGTAACGATCATCCGGTGTTTGAGTTCATACCTGTGATCGGCCAATGGACGAAGCGCTTGACGCTCGGTTTCTTCAAACAGCTGCCTGCGGCTGAATGGCCTGTTCTGCAGCAACCGGTTGTTGTGCTGCTCCAGGGCTTCACCGATAGCCTTGTTGATCAGTTCCAGGCTGGAATAGACTCGTTCCTTCACCATGCCGTAAATCGTGCGATAGATGATCTTCACGGCTCCTTCTACCAGCGCCTTGTACTTGGGCTTGTATGGTGCTGCGGGTAGCGCAGACATCGTGTAATGACTTACAAAGTCACGGAATACTTCGTTGAGTGTGGGCTCGTAACGGTTCCCCTTTATCACGGCCGACTTCAGATTGTCCGTGACAATGGCATTGGGAACCCCTCCGAAGAAATGCAGGGCATTCTCACACGAGCCGATGAAGTCTTCTTTCTTCTGGCTGTAACTTGCCTCTACATAGGTTAACTGGCTGGCACCAAGGATAGCAACAAAAACTTCAACAGGCACCTCTTGCCCGCTTTCAGGATCAATGAGATGCAGCTTTTGCCCGGCATAGTCAACATACATCTTCTCCCCGGCCTTATGCTCCATGTGCATCACCGGGTTGCGCACCTTCAGCCATTTGATGTAATACCCCTTGAACTGCGACACACGGTATCCATCCGGATTCAGCGCAATGTACTGCTGCCACTGCTTCTCCTTGGTGTTTTCCCTGTGTTTTAAGGCTTTCTCCATCCCTGGGAAAAACGCTACTGCTGCAATGTAACGGGGATCATCTTCAACATAATGGCGTGGGACCATGTCCATAAAGAACTGCTCCAACTCCGTATCGCTCATCAGTTCAAGTTCCTCCGTGGACTTGTCTGAAGCCAGGAACAGCCTGATATACTTCTTAACACTGTTGCGGGGAAGTCCTGTCCGATCCCCGATGGACTGCTTGCTTACACCTTCGGTGTATAGCCTGATAATGTTTCTTACCTTGCTCATAACGATTAGTTTGTTTGACATTTATGATTTGTTGATAACAAGTCAACATAATCATAAATGCCTGCCTAAAAGCAAGGAAAATATCGTTCTAAGGGGTGGTCAATTTGAATCGGCAGGGGGTGGTCAACTTGCCCTGGCGCGAACCGATTTTTACACCGGCACAGGGGTGGTCAATTTGGATCGGCAGACACTGGTCAAAGTGAATGGTTTATCCAGTCCTGGACTATCAAAGAAAAAAAGCATTAAAAAAAGGAGAACCTTCATCAAAGAGGCTCTCCCGGTGAATCAGTGATAAACATTATTATAGCGGTCTTCGTCTTCGAAGGATGCTATTGACTGGCGGTAGTCCTGGATATCGCAGTCGTAATGGCCGGCTTTTTTACCGTTTGGCCAGTAAATAATGGTTTCACCTTTCTTAATAGGCATCCCGCAGGTGTGGCAGGTTGATGGAAAACGGGCTGTGATCTGCCGTGGATCTCCTGAGTAATGTGTATGTGACATAAGATAATGCTCATGCCTTTGAGACTTATATTGGCATCTGGCACGCCGGTAAGTAATGAGATTTGCTATTCAGCCATTGCAGGCTCAAGTGTTTCTACTTCTGAAGAATCAGCCGAAATGGGTTCCTCGGAAACGATTCCCAGGATATGATCAGCGGCTTTCTCCGCCCTGGATGCTGCCCAGAGAATCCATTTTTGGTTATCACGTAGCTTCGATGCCCATCCTGAAATGTAAGCTGCTGAGTTTCGGATATTCAGTTCCAGGTGAGCGATCTCGGCCAGGTAGGATGAACAGAGCTCAGCGACCAATTCCTCTTTTGAATATGGTTCATCCCCGAAGTGGTTGGATACTCCATCGAAGCGGTTCAGTCGCTTGGGATGTCCAGTGCTGTGGCCAAGTTCATGGTAAACCGTGCGAAAAAATTCGGAAGGGTTGGCAAAGTATTTCATTTGGGGAACTGAGATCATGTCAGCCATCGGTGAATAATAGGCACGGTCATCTTTGTCCGAGAAATGAATATCCGGTTTGTTATGATAACCCGTGATTATCTGCTCGGCATCGACATGGCTTTCATTATGCTTTTCTTCTACAAGGCTCTGAAGCTGGTCGATCTTTGCAAGACCCTGCTCGTCAAAGTCGGCCTGATCGGTGTTGAATACATGGAAATACCGAAGCAGGAACATCCTTTTGGTTTCCTGGGTCGCTTCATCCTTGTTGACAGACATTTTCCAGAAAACAACGACGGTGGCCTTTTCACCTTTACGGATCTTGCCGTCGTTGGCCCTGATCTGCTGGAATGTCCCATAAACCCGGCTCTTGAATGGATCCGAAGAAAGGATCAGCCGGTTGATCCCCCGGTAATAATGACCGTTCAGGCTGACCGGTGATGGGATCTGCCAGAGCTTCTTCCAGCTCCCAGCTGTTTCAAGGTTGGCAATGATCTTTTCGGTAATGGCTGCATAAATCTGAGTATTGTTCATCAGTGTTGCACCTGCCCTGGCGACTTGTTATGGCATCTGGCCCGCCGTTTGAATAATTTTTGGCGGGTACAACCAAACGAAGCGCAAAATTCCGGTGCAAGTGTTCAGGTCATGATTTACTGCAAGGAAATCTGAATGAACCCGAAGGGCTGCGGTTCCTTCAGGAGGCGGCACTTAGCGGCGTGATATTTTGGCGAGTTTAACTTTGTCAGAAATTAATAAAACGTGCGCAGGCTTTTGGGTGACTTTTCCCAAAAGTTTCCCCGGGAGTGGATTTCTTTTTTGCCAAGCTTTTTAATTTGTCCTGGTATCAAAGAAAAAAGCGAGGTGCGGTCGTAAGCTCAAAAAAAAAGAGCCGATCCGAAGACCAGCTCTTTTTAGGGAGAAGTACCCTTTTAGAAGGGCACTTCGGAAGTTTCCTGCTTTGCAGTTTTGGATTTTTTGGCGTGTTTTTTCGGAGCCGGAGCAGGTTCGCTGACCTGTTCTTCTTCCAGGCGGTTGACGTAAACTGTGTAATCATGGCCGAAATTGTCGGGGTTCTGCAATTTTGCGACTTCCAGGGAGATGTAGTCTTCGTCATTGTATTTGTGAGCGAATTTTACAAGGTCTGCGATTTTCAGATTGATCTTTATGATTTCAAGACCTTCGACTTTTTTTGCTTTTCCGATGTAGTTTTTTACAAATTTTTTCATGGCTTTGAGTTTTAGAGGTTAATTTATATGCAAGTGTAAATAAGACCCTGGAGGGGCACTCAAGGAGGAACTGGAATACCGAATACCTGCAGGATATGCCGGGAAAATCCTTGAATGAGTGGAACTGAACCCAGGAAGGGGATTTTAGGTTAGCAGATGAATTGACCGGGAAACAAAGGCGTAAATCTCTCGAAAACCAATCGGCAAGGGGAATCAAAAAAGTGGAGAAATCATTTCAACAATGATAAGATGTGAGTCATACACCTCAGATTATGAAGCCAAGCAAGAATTGTACCGATTAAATGAATACAAGTTTAAACAACCCATGAAACCTAGAAGGCTCCTTGATAACGACCAAGAAAAATAAATAAAGTCAAGGGTTTGGTTTATTTTCGTGAACACGGAATGAATAAACTAGCACCGGGGCTATTGCTCACAAAGGTCGCACTTGAGTGTTTTAAAACGGCAGTGAGTATTTCGAAGGAATTTCAAGTTTAACCTGTACTCCATATGATTACTATATAAAAGCACTTGGCTGAAATAAATCTTTATGATCAGGCTTAATCATTTCATGACGATCAATACCTTTTAGCAAACCATACTTTTCAACAAGGGGTTTAAAAAACTCATTCCCACGATTGCTTAAACAGTTATACATCAATAAAAGAAGTTCTGACTTTGACAATTGAGCACGGACTAGCCTTGTATAAAACATCTTGTCAATACCATGTGATTCATCAATATAAAGGATAACATAATATAAATTTCTAAAATAAAATCCAAACTGACTGCCTTTTTTTTGGTAAAGTTTCGAGAAAGCATTATCGATTATTTGAGTCTCGTTAAGATGAGAGTTTTGATTTGCAACTTCTTTATAAAAACTCCTATAATAGTTCTCATAGAGAAACTCAAAAGCTAATCTTCCTTCTCTGAATTCCGTTTTCTTTAAATTAATTGAGAATTTAATGCTATTTACAATACCATGATGAAACTCAATTAGTTTAATGATAGTGTTTTGGACAGATTGCGATCTACTTAGATTCCCGTTTTCTTGATTGGCATGTCGTTGATTCTCAACAGAAAACATAACCCCAATAAAAGCCAGAAGACTCAGGACAGGACCAATAACACCTCCTAAATACTTCCCAAGATTGGCCCAATCATTTGAAGAATGCGAGATAGTTGTTCCAATATAAATAGGATAAATAATGGTTAACGAGAGACAACATACAACTAGAAACCCTGCTATAATGAGATAACGGTACGAATTATTCCTCATAATCCAAATCTTTTGGTTGCAGATAAGCTAGATAATCAGGTTCTTCAATGACTACACAACCTTCTTCACTGTACTCTGAATAGTTTAACGCGAGTTCTGGGTACTCCCAAAAATTGAATTCAACGGCCAAATGGTTTTGACATGATGGACATTCTTGATCAACTGTAGCTGAATACATTCTTTCAGGACCCATTTGGCGCTCCTCAGCACTCAATAACTCGACTGGGAGTTCATGATCTTCAATGGAAACTTGCGTCTTACAATTGTTACAAATCAATCTGACCATTTATAGAACCGACTAAGGTTTAGCATTTAATTTCAAAACAAAAATATAAATTGTAAAAATAGAAATTATGTATCACACTATACACTTTTAATTCAAAAACCCATGCCTTTGGGATTTTTTAGGCATCTGGCACGCCATGAATACTATATGGTTCCCTCGTCAGCGAATGAATAGTACCTGTCATCCCCGACAATGATGTGATCCAGGACGGCAACATCCAGCAGAATGCCGCAATCCCTGATCTTTTTGGTGATCTTATTGTCAGCTTCACTTGGTTGGAGATTGCCGCTGGGATGATTGTGACCCTTATGTAAAGCTTTACATAATGGGCATTATGTAAAGTAAATACTTATGTAAAGTAAATTAGTTAACATGTTCATATTTAGAGGCTAATCATGAGATTACTTTACATAATATTTTCCCCTGTTTGAGTAAAAATATCCCCTCAGCTAA
>Ga0247841_10001487_pt1 | contig 52510 bp, 48 predicted proteins | sample LaCruzMarch2015__2_FD_192410 | JGI IMG/M metagenome (GOLD analysis project Ga0247841, IMG submission 192410) | Freshwater microbial communities from meromictic Lake La Cruz, Castile-La Mancha, Spain - LaCruzMarch2015_18m | ecosystem: Environmental > Aquatic > Freshwater > Lake | place: Spain... | reverse complement strand
TTGGAACACTTAACACAAGTTCCAGAGGAAGTATTAGCACTTATGGGTGAATATCGCAAATCATTTGACGATCTGCAATTTCCTGTTGCTGCATGATTAAAAATCTTTTTCTGAATGTCTATAGCTTTTAAAACGTCTACATCCTCAATCTTAGATATTTCTGGCAAAAGGCGTAAACCTTCACTGCCAAACCTAAACTCCAATAAAGAATCAATACCTATCAATAAACCATTTCTTGTACCTTGTTTAAATCCTTTACCCATTCCCTTTTCCATTCCTTAAAAAACAGTTCTGAGATAAAATCTATTGTATTGGTCATGAGATCATCTCCTTATGTTAATGTTAGTGGTTATCAACATAAGTTTACATGATTTCATGACTATTTTAAACCTTTAAACTAGCACCAAAGGTTATTACTAAAATGGTTACTTGTAGATTACCTAAAGCATTACTTAATATCGGTAGTAACATCACAAACAACGTAGTTCCCAACTTAATGGCAATTGCTTATAAATGCCCGATTCTAGCTAACTTACGAGATCGTATTGATCATAAAAAAACATTTCCCTAACAATCAAATGGTTACTTGAACTAATCAAAATCATTTAAGTAGTCAAGTAACCAAACTGATTCCCCCCTAAAAAAGGGGCAAGGGGGTTGTTTTTAGAACGTTAATGTATTTTAGCTATTACTTTATGGCAAAATTAATATTCTCAATCACATTACCATCAGCATCAACAAATTTTACATTCCATTTATCCGATGGTAGATAAACAAAGAAAGGCTTTTCTAATTCACCTTTTACATTAACAATGACAGTATCATTCGTCACCTTAATGTCCAGAATCATATTATGCAGATGAATTTTTGTTATTTCCAGTTCCTTCCAATCTTTAGGCAATTTGGGGTCAATCTCAAAACCGTCAGCACGGGGTTTAAAACCAAGAAAGCCGTTAATTATTATCTGTGGAACGAGGATGCTCTCAAAGAACTCATGATCGAGCCCAAGACCACCTGCTGTTCCTCCGCCTTGCAAAGTTGTTCCCTGTTTACCATCCTTGTAATATTCACGGTATCCGCCAGCGTTCTGGACTTCATCGAACCATTGGGTTATCTCTTTCAGGCGTTGCAACGTATTGTCAGCGCCGTAAACTTTAAGCCTTGATGAAAGGTCGTGATACGAAAATCCTAGAACTGCCCCACCGTCCTGAACCTGACCACCCCATGGAATAGACTCAGGCGCATTCCAGAACCAGCCATAATAATCAATGTTGCGTTTTGTTGTCGCTCTCGGACCGAATCTCCAGTGATAAATATCTTTACCTTGAGATGTATCGCCGTCAACGATCCTTTCGCCAGAAATCCATGCCATGATTGACTTTGCCTGTTCATCAGTAGCAAATCCGTAATATATCGCCTCGCAGTTGACGAATGTGAAACCATAGTCATAAGATTTTCCGTCAATATCAATCCCGCAGTTGAAGCGACCAGTTTTTTCGTTCCAGAATAGTTTGCCCGCATTATCTTTAATCTCTTTGGCATGTCGCTTTATTTCTTCTGACGAAACTTGCAATGGACCTGTAGGTATATTCCATTCGGAATGAGATTCAATGTCACTTTCCAGTTGAGCCATGTAATTCAGCATATCGTAATAATGGATAGTCGCATAGGCGTCTTTATAGCCCATAGGCAACAGATCCCAGTAATTATTGCCTATTCCCCAACCGGAATGTATGATCTTCTTTCCATCGGGAGTGATCTCGATGCCGCTTTTTCCATTGTGACCCGGAAACGTAGCCAAAATACACTTCTCAGCCTTTCCACCAAGCACGTCCATCATGTAAAGCGAGGCGATCCTTATTCTATCAATGTTATTACGCAGAAAATTCAAGTCTCGTGTCCACCAGAAATATTGGCAGCATCCACGAATAAAATTTTGGTTATTGATGTTGTGTCGTGTGTCGTATTGCGTGAATAAAGCCTGTATGCCGACTTTTGCACCTTCAGGATTGCCAAAATTAATACCAAGCTGTGTGATTTTTCCTTTCCATTCGGGTGATTTATATACGGGGAGCATAGTGTAAACTATACCTTGAGATTCGCTGATCGGCGCAAAGTAAAATCGCTTTTTTGCATCAAATTCAGGTTCATCCTCAGTAGTCCATTCAAGATAAGGTTGTGCATTATCCATACCACTCGCTTTCCATCGGAGTTGTATAAATGGCGATTGATCTGTAAGGATCATTAATGACGGAGTTTTAACGTAGGCGTTTGCAGATGTAAGCTCGATATTCCACGCATAATCAGTTATACCTTTGTCAACTCCACCGTTTAGTTCCCAGCCTTCCTGAGTCTTTTCTTCTGTACCATGCCATCCTCCCGGAACGCCCTGCAAAGAGAAATGCCAACCCCACGTTCCGGGTCCGCCCTGTTTCCAGAACGGAAAAGGCCAACCGTCCTGATGAGCGATTGAATTGTGTTGATGGGTAGCAACATAGCCTTCTGGATCAATCCTTCGTGCAGACAATGCCTGCGCCCATCGCTGTCTTAAAGACTCCATCCTGTTATCCGTCTCTACTGCAGGCCAAAGTGACGACCCCGAAAGCCATTCATCCCAAAGCGTAGCCAATGGACCTGCTGGCATATAATGGATATAGTAAAGCTCACGAAGTAAATCCATATCCTTTTGGTAATCGGTAACAGAGAATTTTGGAAAATCATCAGGAACATTGACTTGTATTCGTCCAACTGACGTATTTATCAAAGTATATATCATTGCAGACGTAGCAAACTCCATTAGCATTTGACTATCCTCCTAGTTATCAAAATCGTTTTGGGGTAATTCACGATGATGTAATCTATCATACTAGGCATTATAATTCAAGTGTAAAGCAACATTAATAAATGATGTTAAATTTTTAGAAATAGAACGCGGATGACGCGGATTAAACGGATTTTCGCGGATTTTTCTTTACTTCTTTCGATCCGCGCAAATCCGCCTGATCTGCGTTTATCCCCGTTCTATTTCCTGAAGTTTAAAGGTTTCTTAAAGTCGCTAAATCATCTCAAACACTATTTACGACCATAATCAATTATGTTATAATCTCATTACAGTTTAACAAGATTATGATAACAATGATCAAAAAAGGAGAAAAAGATGGACTATATTTTAGCACCACCGAGTAATGCGGTGAAACTTTTCAACGAAAAAGACCTTAGCAACTGGACTACCCGTAGTGGCGATAAGGCTGGATGGGAAGCTAAAGATGGCGTCATGCACGTCGTTCCCGGCGCTGGCGACGTCATGACAAAAGAGAGATTCACAGATTTCTATCTTCATCTGGAATGGATGGAACCAAACATGCCTGATGCAAAAGGTCAGGCAAAGGGCAACAGCGGTGTCTTCCTTCAGGGACGTTACGAAATACAGGTTCTCGATTCCTATGGTCTTGAACCACCAGGGAAGGGTGACTGCGGAGCCGTCTACAACCAATATGCCACTTTAGTAAATGCTTGCAAACCACCTCTTCAGTGGCAGTCTTATGACATTGTATTCCGTGCGCCACGAATGGGCGCAGATGGAAAACTAGAAAATGCAAGGGTAACAGCGTTCCAGAACGGTATGGTAATCCATAACAACATTATCCTTGAAGGTCTTACAGGCGGACCTATTGAAGATAAAGTATTGGAGCCGGGTCCATTGTTGCTTCAGGATCATGGCAACCTATTAAAGTTTAGAAATATTTGGGTGGTAGAACTACCACTCAAAGGCTCAGATCAGTATTAAACGTGAATTACCCCTTCTGAACTTCCTGTTTAGAAGGGGTTTTTGGTTAAATAGACTGATTTATGAGTGTGTCCCATATATGAAACATAAAAAATTACCGCAGAGACGCAAAGAACGCAGAGGAAACGATGAGAAAATCAATTCTCAGCTCCGCCGAGTCGGGAAATCAATAAAAACCTCTGCGAATTCTCTGTGATCTCTGTGCCTCTGCGGTGAATAATTTTGTCATGATGTTTCATAAGTGGGACACACTCTGATTTATTAGAGTGGCAAAATTAGTGCAGTATATCTATGGAATCTTAAATTTAACGTCATGAAAATATTATTATCAAGAGGAGAAAACAAAAATGTCTTATAATATCAAAAGCATTCCACTCGTATTGAAGATATTCATCGTTATACTGTTGTTATTATTACCGGTTTCCGCTTATGCTTTTCTGTCAGGACCTTTGTTCCCTTATTCTGTTGTTAAGCCCGGATTCTCAAAACTGGAACTTGAAAGAGCAACCATATTTTATCCAAACGGCACTTATCTTCCTGACGATTATCTCAAATTGGACGATATGATCACTGAGACAGAAGCTTTCCATAACGCTCATTTTAAGAAGAACGTATCAGTCATTGTTTGTGCTACTTCGGAACAATATAAAAGATTTTCAACGAAACATGCACACGCATGTGTAATGCCAACAGGTACGATTATATATATCAATCCAAGTATTTATAACACTGGACGGGACCTGACTGGATTTCTGAAGCACGAGTTGTCACATGCAATACTCTTTCAGAACACATCTTTACTAAAGGCTTTTAAGCTCAAAAGCTGGGCAACGGAAGGATTAGCCGTCTATTATGGGAACCCACATCATTATTTTCAAAACGAAGAATTAAGGAAATTATCCATAGATAAAGGATACTTTTTTAATCTGTTAGATAAAAAAGCAGAACCAGTAGATATACCATCCGAAATCAAGTATAAATTTATATATGGAGAATATCGAGCTTTCATGGGGTATCTTATCAAAACCTATGGATCGCAGGCAGTTCTTGATTACATATTCGAGTATGCAAAACAACCAGATAAAGAGAACGAATTATTCAATGGTCTATTAGGAAACAGTCTTGACGAAGCTTTCGCAGAATTTCATAAAGAAATGATAAATGGAAAAATATTATAATCCCATCCGACTCCAGACCATATCCCCCGGTCCGGATAATGCTTCTATCATTGATTTATAGCTTTTTCCAGATGTCTTTACGAGTTTTTCACTTATAGAAATAAAAAGAAGTTAAACACGGAGAGTTGTTAGAAAGTATGAGGGATGAAAATTAAGAAACGAGTATTGCAGTATTTGATCAATTTCATCCATCATCCCTCCGCCTTCATCCTTTTTCTCCGTGCCTCCGTGTTTTTTCATGAATTATGACTATTCCAAAACTAACTGAAAAACTCGTATTTTTCATCAGGAAGCTTGACTATCTACCTAAGATATGGTAAAATTCATCGTATAAGGCATTATTCAAGCTTTTTAAAACATACCGGAGGTGACTTAACATGCGCAATTACTTTATTTTTACTATCCTTGCCATTACGGTCGTGATGCTCTCAGGCTGTGGGCTGGCAAATAAAACTGCTCGTGAGATTACTCCAATGATCGTCATAGATGGAGGATCTGGACTTTATAACGGCAACGAGCTAATCGGAAAATTACCAGCCGGAACCGAAGTCAATATGATCGAAAAGAGAGGTAAATGGTGTCTGGTTGAGGTAAATGTAGATAATTACAACTTGAAGGTAAAAGGACTGATGAGTCCAGAGGCACTAGCACCAGCGCCTGAAAATGCAAGCTTAAACGTCGTAGCCCCAACTGTCAGCCCCGTTTACGAACCCAAACGCAAGGAAATATGGTCAGAATTTTTTGTAAACAATGGGGTCAATGCTGTTGCACTTGATGGCGAATACGTCTGGTTGGGAACTACCGCAGGATTAGTTAAGTTTCCAGAATCTGCACCGTCTCAAGCTGTCACTTATACTGTTGCAGACGGATTACTTGACAACGATGTTTTATCTGTTGCCACCTGTGACGGTGAAGTATGGGCAGGTACTGCTAAAGGATTAAACAGATTTAATGGTACAAGCTTTGTCAAATACACAGCCGAAGATGGACTTCTTGATGGTGCAATAATGGCAATAGACGCTGGCGAAGATTACGTTTGGCTTGGTCTGGATAAGGGTATATCGAGATTTGACAAGTCACTCGGATTTATTAGTAACTGGCCACACTCCGGTGGATGGAGTCCAGAGTCTGGAAGCGGAAGCGTATCTGTTGCTGACAAAGGCGGTATCTATGCCGATACAATTATGCTGGAAGATGATACTGTATGGAACGCCGCATTTAATCTTACAAGAACATCTGTTGAAGGCAGAGATATTAAGACTTATGGATGCGGGGATGGCTTAATCCACTCCCGTGTTGTGGATTTTTCTAGTGATCCCAATTACCTTTGGATTGTGACACTTGGAGGTATAACCAGAATAGATAGAAAAGATGAGAAAATTCAGGATAAATGGTATACCAAAGGCGGATACGAAGCTAATCCTGTAATATCTGCATGTCACGATGGAAAGTATATATGGATTGTTACGAAAGATGGTCTCAGTAAATTTGATACTCAAAAACAGAAATACAACACCTACTTTGCATGTTGGGACCTATATAAAGGTGGCTACGTTTCTAAGATGAAAGCTGATGATAAATATCTATGGTTCTCTACAACCAACGGATTATGGAGAATGGACAAAACTGCCGCTGAAGCGATGTCTGATAAAGACCTGCTGGACGATTTTGAAAGTAAGTCCAGAGTCGTTTATAGAGGCTGGGACACTGGACAGCGTGGTGGTAAAGACGGTAGTGAGAACGTGTTTATCGATTATACAGTCGGTGCAAATAACACATCTGCATCATTATGCAACAGATATATTGCACCTGATTACAAAGCCCACAGCATCGGTCACATTGACGTTAGCCTTGCAGACATGGACCTCTCAGATTATGATGGTATATCATTCTACATCAAAGCAGACCCTGCAATAATGATTAGCGGTTCTACTTACGAAAGAGATGAATCATGGATTCTTGGCAGTTGGCATGTACCAAAGGATTGGATGCTTGTAAAAATTCCATTCTCGCAGTTCACACCACACGGTCAGCAATCTGGTAACAAGATATTAGAGCTATACGCTTTAGGAAGTCTTACATTTACGATTAAAAGAGATACCAGCTTTGGTGAAAGACCAAGACCAAACGAAGGTGAAGTCGGAAGATTCTGGATTGACGAAATTCGATTCTACAAGTCCGGTCAACCTGCAGGCAAGGAAACCCTCGCCAGCACAAGCAAATAATTCATCAATAGGGAATAGTGAAATTTGAATATAATCCGTCCTTGTAAACATAATTATGTTTTGTTATACTGTTTATGTCATACGTTAATCAAGACCGATATATTTAATGAATATTCAAAGGAGTGTTGTCTATGGCTTCTAAAGATATGCTAAAACAGATGTTAAATGCGCCTATATATATGGCTCCAAATACCTATCTTCACTTTTACAACGGTGGTAAATTGCGTGCCGAATTTGTTGGTGAACCTGATCCGAAGGACGATTATCGCTCTGAGGAATGGATGTTCTCAACCAATCGTGCCGTAACGCCCAGTCGTGAAAATCCGCCTGACAAGGGTTTCAGCCGTATTCAATTGCCCAATGGTGAGATCATTCTGCTGAAGGAATTGCTTGAAGAGTTTCCAAATGAAACTATCGGAGAACCGCACTTCAAGAAATTTGGAGCAACTCTTGGTATTTTAGTCAAAATATTTGACGTTGGTGATGATTCACACATTCCAGTCCATTGGCATCCATCACCAGATTTTGCAAAAAAGCATCTGAATTCACCGTATGGTAAGAACGAATCATGGATAATAATTGGAAAGAGACCGGGTGCAAAGGCATGGGTCGGATGGAAAGAGGACGTTGACGTTAATGAATTCAAGAAATGGCTAGATGCGCAGGATGTGGCAACAATGCGCGCTCACATGCACGAGATTGAACCCAACGTAGGTGACGTGATCTTCCTGAGAGACAGCTTTGTACATTCGCTTGGCTCTGGTCTGTGTATGCTCGAGCCGCAGGAGCCGACTGACTGGAACATACTGGCAGAATGGAAAGATTACCCATTCGGAAAGAACGATGGTATTTTGGGATTAGACTGGGATACTGCTCTTCAAGCGGCTGATTTCAAAAAAATGAGCCTTGATTATCTGAATAACTACGTTAAAAGGACGCCTATGATTGCACGCAAAGATAATGGCAATGTGGAAGAAAAACTTTTGCCAGATGAAGCCAGTCCGTTCTTCCAGCTTTCAAGATATAAAGTAACGACAAAAATGAGCATCCCGCGTAATAAAGGGTTTCATGGAATTACAGTGATAAATGGAAGCGGAATGTTGCATGGCAGTTTTGGACACGTTCCTATTAAGCGAGGAAAATCTGTTTTTATTCCTGCATGTTTACCGGGTTACGAATTGATCAGCGACGGAGAGGAAGTTCTTGAAGTAGTATATTTCTTCCCGCCTGAAATATCTTGATATGTAGAATTTTAATCACGAATTTAGGAGAGGAAAACATTATGTGAATTCCTCTCCCTAAAAACCTAAACGTTATGAAAATCTAATCTTACAGGCAAATTAATAATGAAATACGATATTGCCGCTAAAGTAGTGATAGATATAGCTAAAGAAGCGATCTTGCGCAGATTTCTTGATATGGATATAGATAACGTCCAATTGATAGATAATCTGCCCGAAGAAACAGTAAGCCTAAAAAGAAGCGATTTTCCACTTCAGGTCGTTCTAAAAGACGGTAAAAAGATAATTATACTAATTGAAATACAAACAAGATTTAACAAGAATTTTATTCTTCGTTTAATTGATTATACGATTCGTTTTATGTTGAAATACCGATTAAGAGTAAGACCACTTGTGCTTCTTTTGACGCCATCCCGTAAAGCGACTGGATTTTATAAAGATGAAATATTCACGTTTAACTACCAAGTAGTGAGATTTTGGGAATTAGAAGCAAAAAAATACATGGATGAAATAAATCTTTACCCTTTTGTGCCAATCATGAGTGGTGGTGAAGATTTTTTAGAGGAAGCTGAAAAGAGGATATATGAAAACTCTGAGATAACTGAAGAAAATAAAGCTGATCTGCTTACTGCAATGGCAATATTTGCAGGTTTAAAAGATAGAAACTTAGCCCTTCAACTGATCGAAAGGAGGAGAGATATTATGATACAGTCAGCCGCTTATGAAATTATCAAAGAGGATGGCAGAAAAGAAGGATTACAGGAAGGATTACAGGAAGGATTACAGAAAGGATTAGAGAAAGGATTAAAGAATGGACTTTATGATGCAATATCGTTTGGTTTGGAACTGAAATTCGGAGATAAAGGCATTAATCTAATGAAAAAGGTCACGAAAGTAAAGTCCATTGAAAAACTTGAATTAATCAAAAATACAATAAGAACAAATAATAAACTTGAGGATATAGAAAAACTGATTTAAATGGATTAAAAACTCTTTTATAAAGGGGGTTTGATATGAGCATTCCTGAGAAAGATTTGAAGATTGTTAGAGATTTGGCAAAGAAAATTGCTGAAATCTCCGCACTACCGGAGCAAAAAGAAAAGGCGGATCTTTGGTACAAACTCAATAGCCTTGAGCATGTGCGACCCATGATCCTTCTGCATAATGGTACATGGCATGAGACAGGCGATGAGATCAAGCTCGAAACAGAGGATGGTTTCGCAAGACAGCACGAATGGTCTTTAAGGGCAACGATTTATCATTGGAAAAACATGCCCGATGATACCGTTTACGAAGCAAAAATGTATAGCCCTATATTCATCAGTGGAACAGGTATGGGAATAGGAACCGATGCTACACGCCCTGATCACGTTTTCGGCGCCGCTAAATATAATTCAGTTATCAAGGACGATGCGGACCCAAGCATAATCCCGATGCCTACTGTAACTGTGGATTGGGATGCGACTGAAAAACATTACCAGCAACTTTGCGAGATATATGATGGTATCCTGACTGTAGAAAAACGAGGTGTCGCAGGTCATTGGTTTTCTATGATGGATACGTTCATTCAGTGGCGCGGTCTTGAGAATACTTTTACGGATATGATTGACCGTCCTGAATGGGTTCACGCATGGATGCAGAGAATGACGGATTGGGCGCTTAATAATCTTGACCAGTATGAGAAACTCGGTGTATTGTCGCTCAATAATGGTAATGTGGGCGTTGGTTCAGGAGGACTTGCCTTTACAAACGAATTGCCACAAAAGGATTTTGATGGTACTCATGTTCGACTAATTGACCAATGGGGACATGCAACGACTCAAATCTTCTCCGAAGTATCGCCTGCCATGCACGAAGAATTCGCTTTGAGGTATGAAAAACAGTTCTTGTCAAGATTCGGTTTAACGAGCTATGGCTGTTGTGAACCTTTAGATAAGAAAGTCAATATCCTGCGTTCTATTCCAAGATTACGCCGAATCAGTATGAGTCCATGGGTTGATCCCGAAAGAGGCGCAAACGAAATAAAGAGGGATTACATCTTCTCTTATAAGCCTAACCCGGCTATCATAGGCATGGAAAAATGGGATGGCGATCTTGCCCGAAAGATACTCAAGGATGCGCTTGATAAGTCGAAAGATTGCGTAGTTGAAGTCATCATGAAGGATTTACATTCCTGCCGAAAAGAGCCATGGCGCATGTGGGAATGGGTAAAGATGGCTAAACAGCTTGCAGAGGAATACGCATAAGAACATTGATCATTCATAGTGATAGGTTTGAAACCTATCACTAAATTTGGATATTCTAAAATATTATGAAAGCAAAAGCTATTATCTATATTAGTTTGATTTCGGTGTTTATTCTATTAAGCGTCAATTCAGCATTTTCTGTATCTATCTTTACTGTAGCTGGAACCGTAACAAATAATGATGAATCTTTGGCAATTTCTGGATTAGAAATACTTGTGAATAATGAAACCAGAAACCTTACGTCTAATGATACTTTAGGCAAGCAGGAAATTGGTAAATATGGCATAGTTTTCATTGATACAGATAATAAACCAATTGCTGATGTAGGAGATGTTCTAAAGATTACTGTAAAGGATAATAATCAAGTTTTCATAATCGTGACTTATGAACTAACTGCTGATGATATTGCAAATGCCAGAGCAATTATTGATATAAAATTACCTTCTGCAAAACCATCAGTTTTTACCGTTGCTGGAACTGTAAAGAATGTTGATGGCACTTTGGCAACTTCTGGATTAGAAGTAAATGTAGTAAATGAAACAAAAAACCTTAGTGCTAAAGATATTTTGGGGAAGCAAGAAGCAGGGAAGTATGGCGTAGTTTTTATTGATACAAATAATAAAGTAGTTGCCGATGAAGGCGATGTATTGAAAATTACAGTAAAAAATGCAAATCAAATACTGGCTGATTTAAGCTATAAATTAACTGCTAATGATATAGCTAATTCTGTCGCAAATGTAGACATAAAACTTGGTCAAATCACACCTGTAAATCAATCTCCTATTGCTTCTTTTACATTCTCTCCTAATAATCCCTTAATAAATACAGAAATTACCTTTGATGCTTCTTCATCCTATGATCCAGATGGACAAATCGCTTCTTATGAATGGGATTTTGGCGATGGTTCCAAAGGAAAAGATAAGATTGTTAAACATACTTATACATCAGAGAAGCAATATACTGTAAGCCTAAAAATAGCTGATAACGAAGGAAAATCCAATACAACAAGCGTTCAAGTAACAGTTGGAAAAATAACTGATACCCCTGATCTTGCTATAAAATCCATTGATTTTCAACAAGAGACAACAGATATACTGATAATTCAGGCATTAATCATAAATACAGGTAAAATAAAGACAACAGACGTTCAGGTGCAGTTTTTCGATAATGGTACATCTTTAGGTTCTGTTACAACTAATGCTCCTATTGGAGTGGAAAGTCAGGTCACTGTAAAATGGAAACTTAATGAAAGGATAACAGAGAATCATCGAATATCTGCAAAGATAATTTCGTCAAATCCACCAGAACAAAACACTACTAATAATGAGATCAGCAAAGCTGTATCTGTCTATTATGTGGATTCAGGAAGAAAAAGCGATCCATTCAGAGTAAATGAAGATGGTTATAGCTTTGAAAACTGGGGGATGACGTATGGGGAAATAAAAGATGACTTTATAAACTGGTGTAAAGGTCAAAGCCTTTTTGGTCAGGCATTAAGAGTAATGACTTTAGCAAATCCTGTTATGATTAAAGGACTTTTATTGCAAGGTGGAGTTTGCAATGGAATGTCAGCAACAAGCATTCGTTATAGAGATTATCCTGATTTTAAGCCTGTGAATAAAGAAACGTATGCTATGAAAAAAACAGACCCGGGTGTAGTAGGAAATATTAGACTGTATTTTTCAATGTATGGTTATCCTATTGGCTTGGAACTTGCTTGGACGAGATATATTAGACATTTTGACAATTACAATATTTCAGAAGAATATAACAAAGCTTTTGATTTCATAGTAAAAGAAAACAAACCCGTAATGTTAATTTTAGATTATAAAGATGGTTCTGGACCACAACATTCCATTGCTGGATATTCGATTCTAGACCTTGATGATGAGAAAAGGATATATGTCTATGATAATAATTACCCAGGGGATTATAATCGGTTCGTTAGATATAATCTTGGACAGAAAAAAGCTGGATTTGATGGCTATGATGTTGTGTTATCGCGATATCCCATTGTGATTCAGGATGAATTGAAAAAGATCGTTGATGATTTATGGAATGACTTTATAAAGTCTCTAAAGGAAAAAGGAAAGAACATATTCATACTTGGTTCTCCTGCTTATATGACAGTGACTGATAATTTAGGTCGTAAAGTCGGTTTTGTGGACGGAAAAGCAGTTAATGATATACCCGGAGCATCAGTTGATGAATTTGGTGGTGCACAGATAATATATGTCCCAGATAACTTGACATGCAAGATCGAAACTACCGGAACTGATACTGGAAATATGAATGTAGACATCGTTACCAGCGGATTAAAAGAGGATGTTAAGGTTATAAGCTACGAGGATGTTCCAGTATCATTAGGTTCTAAAACACTGATTGACTTTGATATAAACAATCCGAAATTTGGCATGTCACTGGACAAAAATGCAGACGGAATTGCTGAGGAGATTATTTCACCTAACAGTATTGTTAATGCGGATAAAATACTAATAGCAGAAGATCATCCATGGGATGTAAATTCAGATGGTGTAATCGATGACCAAGATATGTCTATTGTCATTAAGCATTTCGGAGAATCTCAGCCTAGCGATCCGAAAGCGGATGTAAATAAAGATGGTAACGTAAATATTCTTGATCTTGTTTTAATAAGTCAACACTTTGGCGAAAAATATAAATGAAATTGAGGAGTAAGATAAAATGCGTAAAGAGGAAATAATTCCTCTAATCCGAGAATTTCCTGATCGTTCTATCCGTTGGCTTCTTGAAACACCTGATAACTTGCATGGATTATTGTCGGTTGTGCTTGGAGATTTGGCAAAGCGGATAGACTATTCACGAACCGAGCTTTTGAATCGTTCATTCATTCTTGACGATTTTCGTAAACGTGAAGCAGATATAATATTCAAAGCCCCTTTCCTTAGCCCAAGTGATAATGGGTCTATAAGCGAAGTTATTATCTACATTCTGATCGAGAATCAATCAACAGTTGACAGGATGATGCCGTTTAGAGTGTTGACGTATATGATGCAAGTCTGGAATATGGAAATGCAGGAATGGGAATCAAGTAATATACCATTGTCACAAAGGTATTTCCGTCCAATTTTGCCAGTAGTCTTTTACACAGGCAGTCAATATTGGGAATCACCTTTAGAAATGAAGCAATTAGTTGAAATTCCTGATGGTTTAGAGATGCTCATTCCGCAGTTCAAGATTTTCCTCTTAAATCTAAAATTAACCGATCCAGAGCAGTTGGTAAGTGAAGATAATCCGTTTGGATGGGTGCTTCGAGTCATGCAAAAGGAAGATCAAACAACAGAAGAATTCAAAAAAGAACTAGGTTTGGCTGTGAATCATCTTGAGCAGATGCCTTTAGAAAAGCTATCAGATTGGCAAAAGCTGATGTATTTTCTGTTTATGTTTATATACAACCGTCGAGATCTAAGAGAGCGGTCCGAACTTCTCAAGGTTGTTGAAACTAATGTCTTAGAGAGAATCCGTCGTGAGGAGGTGGATAAAATGGGCAGAACAATTGCTCAAGCATTGATTGAGGAAGGAAAAGAAAAAGGATTAGTAGAAGGATTAGAAAAAGGATTAGAAAAAGGATTAGAAAAAGGATTAGAAAAAGGATTAGAAAAAGGAAAAAAGGAAGGATTATCGCAAGGAATGCAGCAGATGATAACTGAAACATTGGAGTTGAGGTTTGAAATAGCACCAATGGTTTTAATAAAAGCCATAAATAGTGTTATGAATGTAGATATTTTGAGAATGCTTCACCGATACGCAGTAAAATGCGCCTCAATCGAGGATTTTCAAGAAAAAATGAAAGCAATTCAAGGTTGTTGAAACTAATGTCGTAGAGAGAATCCGTCGTGAGGAGGTGGATAAAATGGGCAGAACAATTGCTCAAGCATTGATTGAGGAAGGAAAAGAAGAGGGATTAAAAGAAGGATTATATCAGGGGATGCAACAAATGATAATTGAAACACTGGAGTTGAGATTTGAAATAGCTCCAGTTGATATAATAGAAGCAATAAATGACGTTATGAATGTAAACACTCTGAGAATGATTCAGCGTTATGCAATTCAGAGTGGCTCAATAAAAGGTTTTGAAGAAAAAATGAAAGCAATAACTCTATAACAGTAAAAAGGAAGTGAGGTATGAAACCAATAAAAATCTCTCTTGCTTTACTTGCTATGTTTTTATTATCTACGTTTACGTCAATGGCGGCGATCAAGATAATTGACGCTGATGCAGTCATTGAAAAATCTCTGCAAAGCATTAGTATCACCACACAAGCAAAATCACTTGCAAGGCTTTTTGTAATCAATCAGGATACAGCCTTAATACAGGAACTTACAAATGTAAATATTGCTACACAAGAGAAATCACTTGCAAAGTTTTTTGTAATCAATGAAGATGCTGGATCTGTAAAAGACCTTACGAGCGTTAATATTTCTACACAGGAAACGCCACTTGCGAAGCTTTTCATAATCAATGATGATACTACTTTAAGAAAAGATTTAACGGTTGTGAGCATGCCAAAGCAAGCTATACCAATCAAGAAAATCTTCCTTGCTAATGCTGATGCTATGCTCACAAGAGGATTGCTTCCTCTTGATGGTAAAACAATTATTACACCAACGCCGATCTCATCATTCACACTATCGCTAGATAAAGGGACAAACATGATCTCTTTGCCGCTTAAATCGCAAGACTCATATACAGCACGCTCTTTTGCTCGTGATATTGGATCAACAGTGGTCATAAAGTATGACTCTAAAGAAAGCAAGTTTTTACCCTTTGTGCCGGAAGTATCACAAGGCGATGGTTTCTCAATAGAAGGTGGAAAGGGATATATTGTCAACGTTCTTGATTCCAAAGAATTTATCTTTACAGGAACCGCATGGTCAAATGCTCCTGCAAAGTTAGCTCCTCAAAAAGAATCTACTCATTGGGCGTTTGTTGTATGCGGGACAATACTAGATGGCGATAGAATAGGACAAAACGATAATCTTGCAGTTGCAGTCAAAAATCTTAGAACTGGCAAGCTCATCGAATCGGAAGCAGGACAAGTTGAGAATGGAAGATATACAGTAGCTTTTGTTGATATGAGTAAAAATAGTGTGATTAATTCTGGAGACTCTCTCGCTATTTATCTCAAAGACAATACAAAAAAATTATCAAAACCTGTCGTGCAAAAAGTGATAATATCCGATTTAGATAAAAGTTTTGTCAATGTCCCATTGAATACAAAATACTTTATTCCAGAAAAAAGCGTCTTACTTCAAAACTATCCCAATCCGTTTAATCCTGAGACGTGGATACCATATCAGTTGAAAGAAGATAACAACGTTGTCATCAGGATATATTCTTCATCAGGATCGCCTGTCCGCACAATGAATTTAGGTTATAAGCCTGCTGGATTTTATGAGGGTAAAGAAAGAGCGGTACATTGGGACGGAAAGAATGAAGTCGGAGAGAAAGTATCAAGTGGTATATACTTCTATACTATTCAAACCGGGAAGTTCAATGCTACGAAGAAGATGATAGTGACAAAATAGTCTTAGTAATATCATTATTAAAATAATAGGTTGTCTATGCCAACTGCTTTACGAATTGGACCTTATCGTTTCTATTTTTACTCGTATGATTGCAATGAACCACGTCACATGCACGTAGATCGAGAGAATAGAAGTGCGAAATTTTGGCTCGATCCTGATGTTTTGCTTGCTGAAAACTATGGTTACAATCGTAAAGATTTACGAGATATTGAACAGATTGCAAGGGAAAATCTGGAAAGGCTAAGAGATGAATGGAACGCTTTCTGCGATGGTGACATTCGCACTACCTAGAGTGGTAGATGTGATGGTTACTGACGACACATTATCAGTAGATTTAGAGGATGGACGCACAATTTTCATACCAATTGTCTGGTATCCACGCTTGTCGTATGGAACCCCTGAAGAGCGTGCTAATTTTCAGATAAGCGGTGCGGGTTATGGTATCCATTGGCGCGACCTTGACGAGGATATTGGGGTCGAAGGTTTATTACTCGGTAAAAAGTCTACTGAAAGCCCTGTCTCATTTGAGCGATGGCTGAAAAGACGGAAGTAAGAGGTGAATGTATAAGCTACCAAAATTTAATCGTCATACAATATACGTTGGTCAGCCAAGTGAAAGAACAAGCTGTATCGTTGGTGATTTTAACCATGATGGTGTGCCTGAAGTCGTCATCGCCGCTCGTGAACCAAAACGAGAGATTTATTGGATAGGAAGGACAGCAAACGGTGAATGGGAACATCATCTTCTGGATGATACCTTTGACAGAGTTGAAGCCGGTGGCGCATTGGCTGACCTTGATGGAGATGGTGACCTTGACCTTGTTGCCGGTGGTGATTGGAAAGGAAATATTATCTACTGGTGGGAATGTCCTGACGATCCAACTCAGCCCTGGACACATAGAGAGATATTCCGAATGCCAAAAACTCAAAGCCACGATCAGATGATCGCTGATATTGACGGTGATGGTCGTCCGGAAGTCTACTTCTGGAATCAAGGGTCACAAACTTTATTCTATGCCCTTGTTCCTGATGATCCAAAAGTCTCACCATGGCCGCATGTTTATCCAATAGCAACCGGTGTTCATGAAGAAGGATTGTGTTTTTCTGATGTTGACCTTGATGGACGATTGGAATTGATAGCAGGATTATCTTGGTATCGTGTGCCAAAAAGCCCTGATGGAGAATGGGAACGGCATGAGTTCGCTAGAGGTTACGTATCCCCGAAGTCTGTCACTGCTGACTTTGATAATGATGGCAGACCTGAGATTGTGATCTCCGAAGGCGATGCAAGCCTTAACGGCAGGGAATACGGTAGATGTGTTATGTTCAAATGTGGTAACGATCCAGAGGCAATGTGGGAATCACACGTCTTGCATGATAGGTTATTGGAACCTCACTCATTACAAGTGGCAGATTTTGATGGTGATGGAATTCCTGATCTGTTCGTTGGTGAGATGGGTCTGCCGAATGGCAATCATCCACATCCCCCGGCACAACGGATATTTCTAAGTCGTGGAAACAAGATGGAAGAACATATTATTGATAAAGGCGTTGGTACGCATGAAGCGAAAGTCATTATCATTGATGGTAAAGTCGGTATCGTTGGCAAGCCGTATCGCAATATCAATAGCGAAGCGCCTCGTGGTCCCGAGGTTGACGGAGTGCATCTCTGGTTACCTGAATAGGTATTGCATTACAATGGCATTGTAAAAAAGAAAATGAAAAATAACCACGGAGACACAGAGACACGGAGTTTGGAAGAGTAGGAAAGGATTTTTTTTATTCTCCGTGACTCCGTGCCTCTGTGGTTTTTCTAAATTTGACAATGCCCTTACAATTTATTGGAGGAAAAATAATGAAAATTTGGAAGATAGCTCTATTAGTTGAGGATATGAAAGAAGCAGAGGAACTATATGTTAATAAATTAGGTATGACTATTCTTGAAAGACTTGATCTCGGTGATGCAGGTGAAGCTTTGTTCCTTGATGCCGGGGATGTAAATCTTGAGTTGATCCCTGTGAAAGCTTTTGAGGGTGGAGGGCGTTTAGCTGTTCCGGGAGTGCATCATCTTTCGTTTAAGGTTGATGATATTGAAAAAGGTACTGAGGAACTTAAAGCTAAAGGTATCAAGTTTATAAAAGAGCCTTTTGAAGCATTGCCGGGCTTGATGCTGTCATTCTTTGATGGAACTAACGGTGTTAATCTTCAGTTATTTAATAAGAAAAGCTAATTCCATATCATTGCATAAGTTATACAGGAGGAATCGCAGAATAATTCATGTTCTATAAAAAATACAAATTAGATAAGTTCCAAGAAGAAGCAATTAATTCCATAGAGCTAAACCATTCTGTGATAGTTGCGGCACCGACAGGCGCTGGTAAAACTCTCATTGCCGAATACGCACTCGAAAAACACCTTCAGTCTGGCAAACAGATCGTATATACTGCCCCGATCAAAGCTTTGAGCAATCAGAAATACAGGGATTTCTGCAAAGATTATGGCGATAAGGTTGGTATCATAACGGGTGACGTTGTTATAAATGATAAGGCGCCTGTGCTGATCATGACTACCGAGATACTTAGGAACATTATCTTTGATAACGACGATCGATTAAAAGATGTTCATTACGTCATTTTCGACGAGATACATTACATAGATGACATAGAGCGAGGTACAGTGTGGGAAGAATGTATCATATTTGCCCCACAGCATATAGGTTTTTTGTGCCTGAGCGCAACGATCCCTAACCTGCGCGAATTTGCAAGCTGGATGCAAAGTGTACGCCATAGCAAGATTGACATGGTTATTGAGACTCATCGCCCTGTGCCTTTGGAACACAATCTTTATTTTCGTGGGTACGGTATTGGAGGGCTGAATGAGCTAAAAGAATTACAGAAAGGGTTTGCAACGCTAGGATTAAAGAAAAGTAAAATACGTGCCGCTATAAAAGAACATCAGCTAGAAGTTGTAACACAGGTTATGGAATTGAATGAGTATAGCGTTGTCCCAATTGATGGCATTGACCTTGTAGATCATATTCAAATAAATAATCAACTCCCATGTCTTTATTTTTCTTTTAGCAGAAAAACTTGCGAGGAGAATGCTCTAAAAAACATTGATAGGAATCTTCTGGATCCGGATGAAAGAGAAATAATATTATACGAGTATGATCAGCTTTGCGAAAAATATGGAATAAAAGGCGACGCATACGCATCGAAATTACGAAAACTGGTGGAAAACGGCGTTGCATACCATCACGCTGGAATGTTGCCAACCCTGAAGGAAGTTGTTGAAAGGCTGTTTACGTTTGGATATGTAAAATTGCTTTTTACTACGGAAACTTTCGCACTTGGTATAAATATGCCCGCTTGTTCTGTTGTGTTCGGTAATCTTGCAAAATATGATGGCGTCCAATTCCGATTTCTAAAATCACGAGAGTATCATCAGATGGCTGGTCGTGCTGGACGGCGAGGTAAAGACGAAAAAGGCTTCGTATATGCCCACGTTGACGTTGAATATGATGAATACAGTGATGTTAAGCGTGTAGTTTCTGGCGATATAGAAAAAATAGAGAGTCAGTTCAATCTTTCATACAGCAGTATATTGAATCTTTACGACAAATATGGAGATCGCATATATGATGTTTGTGATAAAAGTCTTGGCAATTATCAAAGCGTGAAGGTACTGAGAAATATCAATCAGTCTTTGGAAAAGTATAAAAGCCAAAAAGACGGACTTGAAAATTTATCATGTATTCAGGGCGATGATTTGAAAAAACTTTGGGAATACAGAGATTTAGAAAAAAAATTAAAGGAAGAACAGGAAGCTATTAATCAGGAAAAAAGAACCGGACATAATAATAAAAGGAAAAGAAAGAAAATTATTAAGATCAGCAAAAAAACTACAAAATTGCTGGCAATGATGAAATCAATTAAATGTAACAAATGTGAGAATCTAAAAAAATGCCTTCAAACAACAAATAAAATGGTTGATTATGATGAGCGAACTCTTGAACTTTCACAAAGAAAAGAATATGTAGAAAATTTTCAGAGGAATCAGATAAAAAATAGGCTTGACTTATTACAAGAAATAGGTTATATAGATCATAAAGGATTACTTCCGAGAGGAAGAATAGCATCTCAAATATATGGTTACGAATTGCAGGTAACCGAATTGTTCTTTGATGGTTGCTTTCATCGTCTTGAGCCTGATTGGATAAACATTATTGTAACAGCTATAGTGTTTGAGTCAAAGAGAGATTGCTGGTATAAGATGATGGATAAGGGCGTTATAAGTTCTGTGACCTCAGACCCAATTCTTAAAATAAAAAGAGTAATTGAGATAGAGAACTCTCTGGGTATTGAGCCAAAAATGAAGGAGTTAGATATTAAGCTTAGTCTTGCCGTTTACGAGTGGAGCAACGGATGTGAATTTGATGAACTTGAAAAATTTACGGATTCTCCACCCGGCGATCTGGTAAGATATTTCAGGCTTGCCAGCGACCTGCTCCGGCAGATAAAAAGAGTAGTATCAACAGATGATTCGTTGTTCCATAAGATCAACGATTGTATTTCCAGAATAAACCGTGACGTAGTTGATGCCGAAAGGCAACTACGTGCAGAATAAAGCGTTGTCAACTACCCCTACTCTAAAGGGATAGTGGTTTTCGGTGAGGACTTTATAAAAAAATAAAATGAGAATACCAGTAGAGGCACAGAAAGTATTACAAGTGATTAATGACGTATATTTATTTTATCTTTTTATTCGATGGCAAGAGATTTTACAATGACCGGGGGTAAGCAAGATGGGAATCAACTTTGGATATGTGGTGCTGGCTATTTTCATTATAATACGATTATTAATAGCTATTGGAGTTCTTTATCTTATTATTATTGAGTTTCGCAGGTTTAGTAATAGAAATCGTATGAAGGATGAAAGCGAAGGAGATAAACATGCCGATAGAAAAGGACCTGGAAGACACACTGATGAATCTTCTGGCAGTAGAAACGGAAGCACGAGCAATCCTCGAAAAAGCTGAAAAAGAAGCAAAAGACCTTCGTGAGCAGACAAGGAAAGAAATGCAGGATACCATAGAGGATGCAAAGAAACAAGAGGAACTTGAGCTAAAGCGATCTCTTGAAGAAGCTCAAAAACAGGGCGAAGCAATAAGATTCGAAATAATCAGTAAAGCTAAGAAAGAGATCATTCACTGGCAAGAGGAATTATATAAAACAAATCGAGAAAAGGCTATGGGTTTCATAATTGATGCGGTAAGTTCCATTTAATTTTCTCGATCTATTATAATCAAAGGTTAAAAAAATAATGATCGAATATTCAGCAGCAAATGCACGAATGCACGGACTGAAAGGAAAGCTACTTGGGGCAGATGAATATGATGCCCTGTTGCAGGCTTCTGACCTTCAGTCGTGTTTATCAGTTTTAAGTCGTTCTACATACAATGAAAGCATACAGGATTTTACAGAATTAAACCAGATAGAGCATGGTTTGAAGCAGGATTTTGTATTATCCTACATTAAAATTTTATCATTCCTGACGGGGAAAAAACCTTATCGTTTTTTTGAAGCTTTAATTAGCAAGTTTGACCTTGTCAATCTCAAATCTATTGTCAGGTCTCTCGCAAGAAAAACTAATCCCGAAACTGTATCAGAGCCATTCATTATCTCTCTTGGAAGATACCACGTGATTCCAATAGAACAAGCTTTAAGGGCTAATACATTTGATAACCTTATAACCGTAATGCGCGATACTCCATTTGCACATGCACTAGAAATAGGATACCAGCAATACGAATCCGAACAAAAGTCTTTACCTCTTGAACTTGCTCTGGATTTTGACTATTATTTGAATCTGTGGCAGGTTCTCGATGAACTTGATTCTGTTGATAAGCGTAACACAATGAATCTATTGGGAATGCAATGTGACATTTTTAATCTCGTATGGATTATGCGTTTCAGAGAGTATTATGGTTTTCCATCAGAGCGTATATCGCAGTATATCATACCACGAGCCAGAAAGATCAACAAACATGTTTTCTGGAAAATCGCAGGTGATAGCGATATAACAGGAGCAATTGTAAATCTCGGATTGCATCCTTACGATGGAATCATAAGGTCGGTAGTTCAAGTGGATGGGAATCAAATACTGTCAATTGAATTGGAATTATTGAGATATTTGCGCCGCATAAGTTTGGGTAATATTATAAAATTTTCACTTCAATCTTCATCGTTGGTTGCTTTCTTTATATTGAAAGAAATTGAGATTAGAGATATAATTACTATATTAACTGGTAAGCATCTTGGTTTATCTCAAGAACGGATCAAGTCTCATTTGATCACTACATGAGGGCATAATTATATGATTTGGCCCGAGAAAATGAGTTTTATAAATATATCTGTGTTAGATAATTGTTTGACGCCAACGCTGTCTGTCTTGGCAAAACTTGGTGTAATGCATGTGGTAGACAAGAAGGAAATACCATCTATTGCCAAGCACCTAGTTGATCTTGATGTTGAACCAATTAAGGATAAATTTACTTCATTAAACAGCAAAATAGAGCATCTGCTGTTGGCATTAGGAATTGAACCCAAATTCTTGTCAGCGACAGAAGGAGTAAATCCAGACGAAATCGAGATTGATCCATTTCAGTCCGCAGAAGTGATGGAAAAGGAAGTTCAGGAACTGGAAGCATTTATTTTGCCAATCGTTCATCAAAGAGAACAACTTAATACAGAGATAAATGAGCTTGAAAGAATATCACGTTGGCTTTCTGCCATAGAAATTAAAGATATGCCTGTTGAAAACATGCGACAGACGAGACTTCTTTATTTTGCTTTTGGGGATATACCTTCGGAATACTATGACAGGCTTGCAAATAGTCTTGGGAATATAACTTACGTTTTGGTAAGAGGGGAATTATTAGCAGGCAGGCAACAAATACTTGTTTTCTCTCTCATGTCGGATAAAGAAATATTAAACAGTGCTTTGGAAACTTCGTTCTTCTCTGAAGTTAGTATTCCAGATAAATATCATGGTGCTATTCCGCAAGCTCTCGATGACATCGAGGTTGATATATGGACAAAGCGTGAAGAATCTGCTGAATTTCGGGGTCAGATACGAATCTTCAGAAAGGAATTGCGGGAAAAACTTCTGGAATTGCGTGCAACTATAATTGCTAATCAGGTCGTAGTTGAATCAGCATCAAGATTTGGTAAGACAGAGAGATTCTACTCCTTGTCTGGTTGGATACCGTATAAGGAAGTAAAAAAGCTACAAAAAGAGCTTGACAAGATAGCAGATCAGGGTGTATTAATGACTGCAAGCGAGCCATTTACGTCCGGTGAAGCAGAACATCATAAACCGCAGGTTCCTACGCTTTTATGGCATCCGTTCTTTATGCGTCCGTTTTCGGGCTTGATAAGAAATTTTGGTACACCCGGATATTCTGAGATCGATCCTACGCTATTCACTTCTATTACTTTTTTGATCATGTTTGGTGTAATGTTTGCTGATGTGGGGCATGGTGCAGTATTACTATTGATAGGATTATTCGGCGCTTTATATCCATTACCGCAACTAAAGCCAATTCGCCAGATGAGCATAACGCTTGCATGTTGTGGTGGTGCTTCAATAATTGCTGGATTTGCGTTTGGAAGCATTTTCGGCAGCGAAGACATCATAAAGCCATTTTGGTTCTCTCTTGAACACATGAAAGCTGAACCTATAAATCGTATGTTAAAATATGGCGTCGCCTTTGGAGTTGTTATTCTCAGTCTCGGTGTTTTCTTGAACGTGATTCAGTTATTCAGAAGGCGGAATTTTAGCGAAGCATTTTGTGGACAATGGGGACTATCTAGCTTGCTCTTTTACTGGACAGCGATCTTTATGCTTCTTACGGGGAAACAATTCTCGTGGGATAAGGTATTAATTGTATTCGTTTTCCTTTTGCCAATAATATTAAAAGAGCCAATAGCACATATTTTTAGCCGTAAACATGCTGAAACTAAAACATCGGAAGAGGGAGAAAGCGGTGAAGGTTTAGTCGGTTCGCTATTTCACGTTTATGAAATAGTCATGTCATATCTGGCTAACACACTGTCTTTTATCCGTATTGCGGCGTTTAATCTGGCACATATCAGCTTAATGATGGCGGCTTACTCAATAACAAGGCAAACAGGTGGCGATAATGTCTTTTTGTCAATTCCTAGCAATATTGTAGCAAACCTGTTTGTTATAATGTTAGAAGGGCTTTTAGTGACGATACAGTGTTTAAGGCTACAATATTACGAGTTCTTCTCAAAGTTTTTTGTAGGTAATGGGGTAGAATACAAACCATTAAAAATAAGTTAAGGAGGAAGACCAGAGATGAAGGGTTTTATATCGTTCATAAAATTGTTGAGATCAGGTAATGTTGCTCTTGTCACAATCGCGGTTACAGTAGCTATTGCTGGTGGAGCTATGATGTTCCTGCTTAGTGAATTTTCGTCAGCGATTGCTCAAGATCATGGTAGTAGCGTACAGGCAACTGGAACAACTACGGGAACAACTGAAGGAGGTAAATCTGGTTTGGCTGTTGGATTAGGGCTTATGGCTGCCGCCTTGTCTACCGGTCTTGCCGCAGTTGGCGCCGGTATTGCTGTTGCCGCAGTTGGTTCAGCCGCTATGGGCGCTATAACTGAAAAACCAGAGATAATGGGACGATCCTTGATATTCGTTGGTCTGGCTGAAGGAATTGCAATCTATGGTCTTATCATGAGTATATTGATCCTCGGTAAGATATAAAACTAGTCAATAACCTCTCGCATAAATGCGGGGGCTTGCGTTGAAACTTAGACGCAACTCTTGTTGACTAGCCTAAGTCTTGACTGACTACGTTAGGGACAAATATATAGGCACTTCGGGACGTTCAACCTAATCCCGAACTCTGCGGTAGATGGTTAAAAGTTCTGAGGGGAAGGAACGGTGCTGTCTACACACAAACTGTCCCATAACATTGGCGAAGGTTGCCTAACGGGTTTTGGTAGTTCCTGACAAGAACTTGCGAGTTTCTTGTACAAAAACTACCTCTTATTTTTAACATTAGAAAGGGGAAGGCATTCCACCCCTACCCTAAAGGGATAGGGGTTTCCTTGCCGAAATTTTATGAAATTTTTTCTTATTGGCGATGAATATACTGTCCTTGGATATAGTCTGGCAGGGATAAATGGCGTTATAGTGAATAATGCTCAAGAAGCTACTGATGCGCTGAATACTGTAACTAAAGATCCCGATGTAGGGATCATACTTATCACTCAGCGAATAGCATCAGAGATCAGACATTTGGTTGAGATGGCAAGATTGGAAATGTCTACGCCAATAGTTCTGGAAATCCCCGATAGACAGGGTACAATGGAAGACCGAGAATCCGCATTGAGCATCGTTCAAAGGCTGATCGGAATAAAAGTTTAACTATGGAAAGTAAGAAAAATGCTAACGCTTGAGATTCCAATAGAGAAAATTGCTGAGGCAATACGCCAAATGGATAAAAAAGAGCGTTGTATACTGCTCAACTTAGTTTCAGAACCAGCAGAACCGATTGTCTTTGCTACAACTATAACATATTATCAAGAAGATCATGGCTATCTGGCATGCTGTTCCCCAATAGATGCAATAGCTTGGGGAAATAATCTCGACGAAGCTCGTGAAGTTCTTATAGATGCGGTGATTGAAATGGCTGAGACTTTGGTAGAGGATTGTCCAAATCCAGACGAAGATTTGCAAAAAAGATTATATTGCGCGCGGACCATCTATGAAAATCGTCAGTCTCGCAATAAAGTAAAATCACTATTAGGGCTTTGTGCTATTAGAACTAAAATAGAGGATATAAGAAATGGATAGGGTTGGAAGTTTAGAAACTCTCAGGAATCAGGTTCTTAAACAGGCGAAAGATCAAGCGATAACTATCGTTGACAGAGAACAGCGAATATCAGAACGAGATATGGTGTTCGCAAAAGAAGACGCTGAAAAAATTAAAGAACAGCAAAGAGCCAAAATACAATCTCTAGTGGATACGGAAAAAAGAAAAATTATGGCTGCCGCTGAGATGGAAGCCCGTAGAATGCTTCTTGATAAAAAAGAGGAACTTATCTCTCGTCTTTTTGATGAAGCCGAAACAAAACTAGAAGAAATGCGAGGCTCCAAACTTTATATTGATGTAATAGATAAATCAATAGAAAATGCAGTGAATGTTATCGGAGATGATTTGATAGTGGAATTCGGAGACAAAGACAAGACCGTTTTTGTGAACGATATTACTTCTTCTATTGAATCAAATGTATCAAAGGCTATGGGCAAAAAGGTTAAGCTTCAGTTCAGATCTGCTGGTGATACTATATCAGCAGGCGTAATTATTAAGTCGAAAGATGAAAGAATGATAATTGACAGTTCTTTCACCAACCTGATTAAAAGATTAGAAGAAGATATTAGAGGTAAAGTGTCTGAGATTTTGTTACAAGAATAGGTATTGTCAATAGGTTTTGTAGTCTGTAGGCATAAGGACTCATAACCCCATAAATTCTATTCTTATTGGAGTAATCATCAATGGCAGAGCGTGAAGGTATTGTATACAGAATAAATGGTCCGGTTATAGAGGCAAAAGAAGTAACTGGACTTTTCATGGGCGACATAGTTGAAGTCGGCGAAGAACGACTGATCGGTGAGACTATTGGTCTGGATGGTGACACTGCGGTAATACAGGTATATGAAGATACTGGTGGACTGCGTCCAGGGATAAATGTTTATGGTACCGGTCTGCCATTAGCGGCGGAATTAGGTCCTGGATTGATAACAAATACTTTTGATGGTATCCAGCGTCCACTTCAACTTATTCTAGATCAGGTTGGAAACTTTATCACGCGTGGCGTAAAAGTTCCAGCACTGAGCAGAGAGAAAAAGTGGCATTTTCAGCCAAAAGCTAAGAAAGGCGATAAGGTTAAATCCTGTTCTATACTCGGAACAGTTCAGGAAACGGTCTTGATTGAGCATCGTATAATGGTACCTCCTGACGTAGAAGGTGAAATAACCTACGTTATCGAAGAAGGCGATTATACAATTGATCAAATAGTTGCAAAAGTAAAAACAGCCAAAGAAGAAAGGGAACTGAAAATGTTCCACCGTTGGCCTGTACGACAAAAACGTGGTCAATTCCCAAGACTGAATCCATCTATTCCACTTGTCACTGGACAGCGTATACTTGACTTCTTGTTCCCGATTGCTAAGGGTGGTGTTGCCGCTATACCCGGAGGATTTGGAACTGGTAAGACGGTTTTGCAACATTCTCTTGCAAAATGGTGTGATGCTGATATAATTGTTTACATCGGTTGCGGTGAACGTGGAAACGAAATGACGCAAGTTTTGGAAGAATTTCCTAAACTTATAGACCCGAAATCAGGCAGACCGCTTATGGAGCGAACCGTTCTGGTTGCAAATACGTCAAACATGCCCGTTACTGCTCGTGAGTCCAGCATATACACAGGTATAACCATAGGGGAATACTTCAGAGATATGGGCTATCACGTTGCTATAATGGCTGACTCAACTTCAAGATGGGCTGAGGCACTAAGAGAACTATCTGGACGACTCGAAGAAATGCCCGCTGAAGAAGGATTCCCGGCGTATCTTGCATCCCGTCTGGCAGAATTCTACGAAAGAGCCGGATTATTCGATATTGGTGATGGGAAACAGACGTCTATTAGTATCATTGGAGCGGTATCTCCTCCCGGTGGAGACTTCTCTGAACCTGTAACACAGCACACTCGAAGATTTATCCGATGCTTCTGGGGACTCGATCCTGAACTCGCCGGTGCAAGGCACTTCCCCGCTATCAACTGGATTGACAGTTATAGTGAATACGTCGGGGATTTATCTGCATGGTGGGCTAAGAATTTTACTATCCCATGGGTTGAGATGCGCACCAGATTCACGGAACTCCTACAATCTGAACAGAAACTACAGCAGATCGTCAAGCTTGTTGGTCCTGATGCTCTTCCTGATTCCGAACGACTTATACTCGAAATTGTAAGGATTATCAAGATTGCTTTTCTCCAGCAGAATTCACTTTCAGAGGACGATGCTTACTGCGTTTCTGGAAAACAATTGAAAATGGCTTATGCCATAATTCACTTCTATGATCGAGCAAAAGCTATAATCGAAAAAGGGGCGCCGATCTTTACAATAACAGGATTAAGTGTTGTTCAGGATATTCTAAGAATGAAGTCAAGGATACCCAACGATAAGCTCGATGGGTTTGATGACTTGATGGCGACAATAAACGAACAGATGGATGAGTTGGAAGCGAGGTATAGGTAAAATGCAAGGGAAGGAATACTTAGGCTTATCAGAAGTTTCAGGACCTATCATAATCGTCAGAGGCGTTAGTAACGTGGGTTTTGACGAAATGGTTGAAGTCGTTGACCCTCAAGGAAATATAAGAGTCGGTAGAGTTCTGGAAGTCAAAGAGGATCTCGTCGCTGTTCAGGTTTTCAGTGGGACGAGAGGATTGTCTATTGCATCCACAAGAGTCAGATTCGCTGGACGACCTCTGGAGCTAGAAGTCTCAAAGGACATGATAGGTCGTATTTTCAATGGACTTGGCGAACCAATAGACGGAGGACCAAAACCCTTTTCTACTCAGAGGATGAATATCAACGGTTCACCTATAAATCCAATGGCTAGAGAGTATCCGCATGATTTCATACAGACAGGCATGTCCGTAATAGATGGTCTTAACACACTGGTGAGAGGACAGAAACTCCCTATATTTTCTGGTAGTGGTATGCCTCACAATATGCTTGCTAGTCAGATCGTTAGGCAGGCAAGACCCGGGGGCGAAGGCGCAGAAAAAGAGGATTTTATTGTCGTTTTTGCCGCAATGGGTATTAAGCACGATGACGCTGAATTCTTCAGACGAAGTTTTGAAGAGACTGGTACACTGAATAACGTCGTTATGTTCCTAAATCTTGCAGATGATCCATCTATTGAAAGGCTTATAACTCCACGCTGCGCTTTGACAACCGCAGAATATCTGGCTTTCTATGAAAATATTCACGTTTTGGTCATTCTGACTGATATAACAAACTATGCGGAAGCGCTTCGTGAAATAGCATCAGCTAGAGAGGAAGTTCCCAGCAGAAAAGGCTACCCCGGATACATGTATAGCGACCTTGCTTCTATATACGAGCGTACCGGACGTATACGTGGAGTTAAGGGAACGATTACGCAGTTACCTATCCTTACGATGCCGAATGATGACATAAACCATCCAATACCTGATCTTACAGGATATATAACGGAAGGTCAGTTAGTTTTAAGCCGTGAACTACACATGAAGGGCATTTATCCGCCTTTCAACGTGCCAAGATCGCTGTCAAGATTGATGAAAGACGGTATAGGAAAAGGTAAGACTCGTGCAGACCATCCCAATATACAAAGTCAGCTTTACGCCGCTTACTCCAATGTCCAATCTGTCAGATCATTGGCATCAGTTATAGGTGAAGAAGAACTATCAGAGATTGACAGGCAATATCTGGAATATGGAAATGAATTCGAGAGAAGATTTATAGGACAAGGTTCGGATGAAAACAGATCAATTGATGAAACTCTTAATATAGCGTGGGAAATTGTTTCCATATTGCCCAAGACGGAACTACAACGAGTAAACGAAGAACAGATAGAACAATACTACGTGGAGGGCGTCACTGCAAGAACGAAGTAGTAGTCAACCAGATTTTTGATTTATCTAATGAACTAAAATTGGGTAATAGCCAAGAACTCAGTTAAATTAGGGCTTTGAGTATTCTGTTTTATTGTGGCTAATGCTATTGTACCAAACGACCAAATATTTTTTTGGGGAGAAACCATGAGAAAAGAGATTTTACTTTGCACTGCATTGTTGTTAGTGTTTACAATTATTGGGTTGTCTGGGTGTGGTGGAGGAGATTCTGAGGAATCTGCGAAAACACTTGTAAATGTGGATAACAACAAAAATCCAGAGATATTATATACATTTCCAAAAGATGGTCAGGTGGATATTGCCCATGATGAGAGGATAACCATAAACTTCAGCGAACCAATAAACAAGGACAAGTTTTGGAGCAATATATCTTTCATCCCCAGCTTTGATATGTCAAAATGGACCGCAAGCTGGACAGGAAATGAAGTGAAAATATGCCCTCCGATTGGACCCAAACCCTTTGAGCTAAACTCAGAGTATACTCTAGTAATCCCCGAAAGAAGCGTGGTAGATTTATTTGGCAATTCAATGGTTGCAAGCTCTACTATAACTTTTCGCACCCTCAGATATCCGGTAGAGGTAGTATCAGGAGGGATGAATTTGCCTGCGAAAATAACGCCACTTTGGCTATTTTCTGTTGGTAAAACAGGAGGATACTGGATGGTAGTCTGGGGTGGAGACAGGGATCCAAAAGGACCAGTCTGGAGTACTCCTGGTGGCACAATAACAGCCAGCGCCGATGGTCACATTGAAGAAGGTTCCATTAAGACAGAGTCTTCTGAAGGTAATTATCCTGTTACAACAAGTGTCTCAAATGGAGATGGAAACTCCTTGACGTTTTCTACTGCAACTCAACTCGTTTATACGATGAAGTTTGCCACCACATCAACTTACTTAACATTTGATCTGAGGTCATCAGGAACGGTTGCAAAGGAGTTTGTATATATTGGTGCCGCTTTTAGTAATCCATCCAGCACACCGTTTATATTGGAGGCTAAATGATACTGATACAGTTAGTTACAGGTAGGTTGGGTTGAGGAACGAAAACCAACTAAAAGTCTCTAACTAGGTGAGAAATTACGGTGTGATGTACTAAGATGAGTGTTAGGTAGGGCATTTAAAAAGGTGACAAATAAATGGATATACAGATTGAGCCAAAAGAAGCATTGACTGGATTTCTCGATCTTTCTGGTATTGGGAGGATTAGGCTTGATTTTCTGATCACTTATGAATCAGACGCCTATTATATTCGATGCCTTGATTTTGGTATTATGTCTTGGGGTAACACCATAGAAGAATGTAAAGAAGATATCAAAGATGCAATTGAAATATATCTTGAGGATATACCTGAAGGTCAAAGCATCTATGACCCATCTCCGATTCAATATTGGCGAATGTTTTATGAGTTACGCTATCGGAAAGAACGAGAAAATATGGATAATATTCCCCAAGATCGAGAACTTGCAATAAAAGAGTTTTTGCGTAAAGAAAACAATATTATTTTGCAATATGCTTAGACTGAATAGACTTCAACAGTTATTAAAGCCTTATGGGCTTCAAATAGATAATACGGGTCAAGGTAAACATCCTTTTAAGGTGAAGGGATTTGTCTTCGGAACACAAAGATATTATGCTTATCCTTTGAAAGTTCATGGAAAGAATCCAGAAATATCAGAAAGCTATCTGAAAGGCATTATTGATAAATTCAAGTTACCAAACGATATTTTCAAAAAATGAGCATAAATGTTAAAAGAGGTAGAATAAATGCCTAAACTCAAGGTAGCTCCTACTCGGAGCAATCTTCTGAAAACTAAAGAAACTCTCAGATTAGCGAAAGATGGACATGATCTTTTAGAGCAGAAACGAGAAGTTCTGTTTATAGAACTTATGCAGATAATCCACAGATTGCGAGAATTTGAAGAAGAGATGATTCAAAAATCCACTCTTGCATTTACTGCACTGGAATCCGCACTCCTAACTATGGGTCGAGAATCATTAGAATGGTCAGCTTTGTCTGCGCTTGGTGAAAGAACCATGAATATTATCCATCGAAGCGTTATGGGTGTTCCAGTAGTAAGTTTACAGGAGACAAAAGAAACGTTCTTAGGGCTTCAGGCTAGTATGGATGGTACCAGTTCTGCTTTGGACGAAGCAAGTAAACGTTTTGAAGAGCTTATTGAAATTATCTTTAAGTGGAGTGAAATAGAGATATCCGTGTGGAGACTTGCTAACGAGATCAAAAAGACACAACGTCGTGTTAATGCTCTGGAAAACATATTCATACCCGATTATCAACAGACAGTGAAGGCTATTGAAGAAGTCCTTGAAGAAAATGATCGTGAAGAGTTCATCAGAAAGAAGAAGGTAAAATCGGTACTTACCAGAAAAAGGTCACAGGAACAGTCAACATAATTGGTGTGACAGATCAGTTCATGTTCCGACGTACAACGGAATAGCAGAATCTTTCCTGTCACATAATTTGATTGGAAAAATTATATGTTTGAAAAAATATTATTGCCAGTATCTGGCTCTCCAGAATCAATAGCCGCTTCGGAATTCGCTATAAAACTAGCCATGGTACACAATTCTCAGATCATTGCGCTGAATGTTGTTGATACTTCAGTTGTCAGGCAATTAGCGCAACATTCTGGCAAGAGTCCGGGCGAAGTTGAAGTCGAAATAGAAGAAAACGGCTGGCACTATCTGTATTACGTAGAAGAAATGGCGAAAGATAATAAAGTGAAGACGGTCGTACTACTAGAGCGAGGGTATCCACAGGAGAGAATTGTAAGCAAAGCGAGAGAATTCAAGGCTGATTTAATAATTATTGGACAATCTGCCAGACGTGGGACTCCGGGAATATCTTTCGATAGATTTATACAGTATGTTATGGAGCAAACTCCCTGTCCGGTTCTGATAGTAAAGTCAACTACTACTCATAAACAGTAAGTTCAGAAGTGGATTCTTGTTTCAACGAGAGTCATGGCAACAATGATCGGTATAAATAAGCTGATTATTGCTTACTTTTAATGTGATTGATAATTCACTATCGCTATTATTTGCGCTAAAACTCTCGATAAAACTACCAATTTTCTATACTGTCATACTAACAAAGACAACCCTCCCAAAATGTTCAAAAAAGTTATAACAGCAAGCCTTATCGCCAGCCTTATATGTATCAATACGATCTCTCTGGCACAGGAAAAAATCTCAACAAGAATCGTATCCGAAAGACTTATAGCCGGAGCTATTTATTCCTCGTGGCTGGCAGAACCATTGAAAACAAGCACTGACGGAAAACATGTCGCTCAAGTTGGTTACAAGCAATTCTTGATACTTGACGGAAAAGTTTCTGGTAAAGAATACGATAATATCGGCACCCCGGTATTCAGTCCTAATGGCAAACGCATAGCTTATCCTGCTGAATCGTCAGGGAAGCAGTTTGTTGTAATAGATGGCAAAGAAAGCAAGCGCTATGACATTGTGAAAGAAGAAGGACTCGCATTTAGCCCTGACAGCTTAAGAGTAGCTTATGGTGCAGGTGTAGGCAATAGGCGTTTTGTTGTAATAGACGGGGGAGAGGATTTATGGTATGATGCTATCGGGATGCCTATCTTCAGTCCTAACAGTATACAGGTTGCTTATGCGGCGGAACAAGATGGCAGACAATTCGTCGTTGTAAATGGAATCGAAGAAAAACATTATGATGAGGCTGGCGCCCCGGTTTTCAGCCCTGACAGCGAACGGATAGCTTATGCCGCAAGGATGGAAAATAAATGGTTCATGGTCGTAAATGGCAAGGAGCAGAAACAATATGATGGTATAGGAACTCCTATTTTCAGCCCCGATAGCAAAAAACTCGCTTATATAGCACAGTTGCGAGAAAGACAATTCATGGTTGTAGGAGGAAAAGCAGGGGATGAATACGATGCTATAATAAGCAATGCTATATTCAGTCCTGATAGCAGTCGAGTTGCTTATATTGCCCAAAATTTTGATCAACAATTCGTGGTTGTGGATGGAAAAGCTGAATACCCTTATGATGCTATTGACGAATCCAGTCTGAAGTTCAGTCCTGATGGCAGAAGATTAGCTTACATAATTCAGTTACGAGGAAGATGGAAAGTTGTAGTGGATGGCGTTGGCGGAAAATTCTATGACGTCATTGGAGAAGGAAACCCAATCTTTAGTTCTAATGGCAATAGAATAGCATATATGTGTCAGGTGAACGATAAATGGCTTGTTGTAGCGGATGGGAAAGAAGGTAAACTCTACGATAACATCGGAGAGGATAGCATTGTTTTTAGTCCTGACGGTAAATACTTAGCTTATTCTGCATATTTAGATGATAAATGGTTTGTAGTCGTTGACAAAAAAGAGGGCAGAACGTATAATGATATTGTCGGAGATGGAAATATTGTATTTGAGTCAAATAATATGTTTCACTACGTTGTCGAAAAAGGCGGATTCTTGTATATTGTCGAGGAAAGACTAAAGTAGTTAAATAAAATTATTAACTTCACAATCCTAAAGGAGATTCACATGAGCGATTTTCCAAGTATTGAGATTGAAGGCATTAGTGTTCCAAAGGCTCTGATAGGTATAAACAGCCTGCTTGGTTGGTCTCACACCAGTGGCGGGCGCGATGAGTGGATCAAAAAATACTTCACCGCGCAGCGGATAGCTGAAGTCTTTACTCACTGTATTAAGTTGGGTTTATACGGTGTTCTTGGTCCTGTTTTTCCAAGATTACACGAAGCGATTAAGATTGCAGAAGATATGACTGGTCAGAAAATGCTGTTTGTAAGCACCACTTTTGGTGGTAAAGAGACAACCGATCAGCAAGCAGAACAGGCAAAGGAAGTTGGTTCTCCAATATGCTGTATTCACGGTGGATGGACGGACGGCTGGCAGTTGAAGGACGGCAAACTCGAAGACTTTGAGAAATATCTCGCAATGATAAGGGATGCTGGTGTCATTCCCGGAGTCGCTTGTCATAACGGTGATAGATTGAGAATTGTAGATCAATGTGGTTATGATTGTGCGGTATTTGTTACTCCTATCAATAAATTTGGTTTCTATATGAATCCGTCTAAAGAATCGGCTCTTGACGCTGTTAAAAATTGCTCTAAACCAGTCATAGCCATCAAACCCCTTGCTTCTGGAAGGTTTGATGAAGGAAGACCAAAAGAGTGGCTAAAATGGGTGTCAGATACCCCAGGTGTGTCATCTATGGTCATTGGATTTATGAGTGAGGAAGAAGCTACAGAGGACATAACCGCACTTAAAGAGATTTTTGGAATAAGCTAATGGAAAATAAGTAATGAGTGATGAGTGATATTGTTACGAGTTTTTCACTTAACAAAATAAGATATAAAAAACACGGAGACACAGAGGCATGGAGAGAACTTAGAATCGTATTCATCTTTTTTCTCCGTATCTCTGTGGTTTATTATACGTAACTGAAAAAGTCGTAATCTTGTAGTTATTTCTCACATTACACGTTACTCATCACTTCTTAATGAAAGGAGTATTTCTATGTTTAAGAGTGCGTTTCTAGGATGCGGCGGAAGGGCAATGGGTCATGCACAGGCATATAAAAATATCACCCGTAGCAAAATGGTTGCTATATGCGATTTGAGCGAACAGAGATTAAAGCACTTTGGCGATACTTTCGGTATAGAGAATCGCTATACCGACATTCACGAGATGCTCGATAAAGAAAAACCAGACGTTTTGCACATTGTTACGCTACCAGATTTGAGATTGCAGTTGATGACCATTGCTTCTGAACACAATGTTCCCGCCGCCATAGTCGAAAAGCCAATTGCTATTGACGGTGAAGACTACAAGGCAATATTAGAGCTTGGTAAAAAATCAAAGACAAAATTTATGACCAACCATCAATTGCGTCATCATCCAAAGGTTCTAGAACTTCTGTCTGACGTGAAGGAAGGGCGTATCGGAGAGATTAAGTTCATCGAAGTGAGCGCAAGACTTAATATGTCCGGTCAGGGAACACACATAACCGACCTTATGTTCGCATTTAACGATTACTCGGAGCCTGAGACAGTATTTGGTCAGGCATCCGGCGCAGAAGGCTTTAAGTCCTCTCACCCGACAGCCGATATGGCAGAAGCTTATACAACCTTCAAAAATGGTATGCACAGCCTTCTCGTCTGTGGAACTAATGCCTCAAAGGTGGGCGATTATCCAGATCATTACCATAAACGTATTGCTGTATATGGTACTCAAGGTTTCGTTCATTGGTGGATGGAAGGATGGGAGAAAAAGACTAAGTACGGAAGCTACGAAAAGGGTTCAAAAAGCTACGGAGAAGAGGACGTACTTGGTCAAAAGGGATTAACTGAAGCTGTCTTTGATTGGTTGGAAGATGAAAGTAAACTGCATCCCAACAGGCTTGAAATATCATTGATGGAGTTCAGTATGATTCTGGCGATCTTCCAGAGCGTTGTGAAAAAGGCGCCAGTATATTTTCCGTATGACCCACCTGATGATATACTGAAACAATTGCACAAAGCACTTAGTTAGTAAGTCATTAACGTGAGCTTTAGGAATACGTTATTTATTGATGTTTTGTTCAACGAATTTTAATCAGAAAATTAACCACAGATGAACACAGATACACACAGATTTGAGAAGATATAGGATACTGATCACTATACTGTATCCTGTATCTTTTCTTCTATCCGTGTTCATCTGTGGTTTCATAATGAATTGTTACCTAAATCCGTTTATGAACCATGTCTTTTTACTTTGTGAAAAAGCTCTTATCAAGAAAGGAGAAAAAAGTGTGGATAAAAACGTCTAAGGGACAGCTTATTTCATCAGACCAAATTATGTATTTCTTGATTCGTGAACGTAAAGATCAATTCTCTATTGTTGCCTGTACACAGGATGAAAATTTTGTGATTTCGGTGCATGAAATAGAGAAAGAAGCGAGAGATGCTTTTGAAGAGCTTTGGTCTAAACTAAATCATGACGAGTTCGAGGTGCTAAATCGCATAGCGAATGCTTTAGAAAAAATTGTCTCGCACACAAAGTTGAATGAATAATTTAAGGCTTTATTCCGAAAACATCCCCGATTTTAAGTCTGTAACCATTTACAAAATCTTTAGCTTTCATTTTTGATTTATCTGCGGGTTGAACTATGTTTACAATAAGTTCTCCCATTCCTGTTTCTATAACTATCCCTGAGCCAGATGTTATACCTATTATTGTTCCCGGTTCGGTTTTCACTTTATTTTCAGTAGATGGCTCTGGCAAAAGACTTTCCCAGATTCTAAGAGTTTTCATGTCGTTTGAACCAGTCTGTTGAAATGTTGTATAAGCACACGGCCATGGTATTGTTCCCCTGATAAGATTATGTATTTCATAACCACTTTTATCCCAGTTTATTAAACCATCCTCTTTCGTAAGTTTGGGAGCTTGAGTCGCTTTGCTGTGGTCTTGTGGATGACGAGAAAGCATTAGCGATTCCTTATGAGAACCATCTTCTTTTGTCAATAGCTTCAAAAGCATACTGGCAGAAATTTCAGCTAGTTTTTCAAAAAGAATTTCGGAAGAATCAGACATTTCTATGCTTAAATGCTCTTGATATATTATATCACCCGTATCTTCGCTTTCATCCAAAAACATCAATGTCACACCCGTTTCCTTTTCACCGTTTATAATTGCCCGTTGGATCGGCGCCGCTCCACGATATTTTGGTAGCAACGATGGATGAATGTTTACACAACGGTATTCTGGAAGTTCAAGAATCACTTTTGGTATAATTTGTCCGAATGCTACGACTATGATCAATTCTGGCTTGAATTCCTGCGCAACTTTCTCGATGAACGGCTTATCTCTAACCCTATCTGGCTGATAGACAGGAATATTATATTCAATAGCGACTTCTTTGATTGGTGATGGGGTAAGTTTCAGTCCTCTACCTTTTGGTTGATCAGGCTGTGTAATTACACATATCAGCTCAACTCCGCTTTTGATGACGGATTTTAAGGCTGGTACAGCGAATTTGTCTGTTCCCATGAATACAACGCGCATTATTATGTTTGTCCTTTTTCAATCTTATGAAGACGTTTCTTTATTAACTGCTGTTTGAGTTTACTGATATGGTCAATAAATAAAGTGCCGTTAATGTGATCAATTTCATGTTGAAAAACACGAGCGAGTAAATCTCTACCTTCTACTCTTATTTTGTTGCCTTCAAGGTCTAACCCCTCTACAACAACCCTCTCACATCTCTTAACATCAGCCCTGATGTCTGGCACACTCAAGCATCCCTCTTCAGCGATTGATTCTCCCTCTTTTTCTACGATCTCAGGGTTGATAATTACCACCGGTTTCAAGGAAGCATCCGAAGGATTAGTATCTATTATAATTATACGCTTCGATACGCCTATCTGTGGCGCAGCGATACCGACGCCATCTTTTGACGAATACAGTGTTTCAAGCATATCGTTTATGATCTTTGTGACCTCATCATTGATTTCTTCAACAGGTTCAGCCACCTTGCGAAGAACCTCAGCACCATATTTTGTTATTCCAAGATTTGCCATTTTATAAATCCTTCGCCAAAAACCCCTATCCCTTCAGGGTAGAGGTAGTTGACTTAAAACCTCATAGAAAGAAATGCGAACTTTATCCCATTTTCTGATGGATTACTTGACATTGAATATCTTCTTGAGGAACGATCTTGATATTGATTTTGTTCATTTTCATCGGTGTTTGACATTTCCGAAATATCATCATCTTTGGTGTTCACCCAATCCCAAAAGCCAACAAGTCCTGAAAATACTACTGTCAAACCACCAGCTAGTAGCCAATCTGATTGAGAGATAACCGGCGCAACTTTGCCCTGCCTAGCCATCTCGATGCCACGGACAACCCCATAGCTATAAATAGCGGTAAATGGTACTGATATTGTCGAAATTATTTCAAAACGACGTGGCGCACTTTCTCGATATATCTCAGGTGGACTACCTTTAGCGGACTGTTTCACTTCATCCTTTGTCAAAACTCTGTTATATATAACTATATCATCCAAAAAACCTTTGAACATTTCTGTATTTCCAGAACTACCGCTTATGTATATATCAGACTTGTTAGCGATCTCAGCGGTTGTAGTGTCTTCAGCTTGTGACAATAGCTTGCCATCCAGATAAGCGTAGAGTTTATCATTCTTAACGTCTCTGACAAAACAGTAATGACGCCAATTATTACTTGAATCTCCAATTATTACTTTAGGAGAATTCGTTCCATCATGGATAGTAAAACAAATCTTATTATCGGGTAGAATCTCGATTCCAAATGGTGAAATTTCTCCGGGCTTTTCTATTATTACCTGCTGTACTCCTCGAGGTTCATATTTTATCCAGAAAGAGACTGAAAAAGACTCATCCTTACCAAAATTGTATGAATCCTTATAAGGTAAAACAGCGAAACTATCGTTGCCGTTAAATTCTATTGCCTTACCTATCCTACCTTTTACAACATTGGGAGACCCAATGACGTAAGCGCTATAGCCATTCCCGCTATGGTCTCTAATAGCATTTCCTGACAAGTCATTACATGGAAAAAAAGTGACTATGGATGTAGTTAGAGAGTATGAGCTGGAGCTTATCAATAGGATAACTAACGATATTAGTAAAGTTTTATTTGTAATTGTCATATTGTTAAATCTCAATTTCTAAAAAACCAGATTCGCCTTATCATGATAATGATAGCGATTAGACCCAGAACCAAACTTGTCACCTGTGAATATACAAATATTCCCAAATGCTCTTCTGGAGTGTAGTACCTCAGAAAATCTATTGAAAATCTATATATGCTATACATGATCATATAGCTCAAGAACAACTGTCCTGAGAATTTCGTATATCTTTGAAAAGTGATTAGTATTATAAAGATGCAAAACAAGATAATAGAAGAATAGAGTTGAGTCGGATGAACCTTTTGTGAATCTGTGATTATCCCTGTTAAAGAATTCTCTGGAAACGTTACGCCACAGGGTAAGTCTGTTGGTTTTCCGAAACAGCATCCCGCAAGGAAACAACCGATTCTACTTATTCCTTCACCCAAAGCTAGTGATGGTGCGATAATATCCATCACTCCAGCAACTGGCAATCTCATTGACCGAAGATATATAAATCCAACGAGAGAAGCTAGAACAAAACCTCCGTAATAAGTTAAACCACCTTCCCATATCCTGCTAAAAATATCTGATAGAGAACCATAAGAGCGTATATGTTGGAGAATATAAAATATGCGTGCTCCGACAAATCCGCTGATCAGCATATATAATCCCAGATCAAGCATAAACCTGATAGGAATATTTTTCTTTTTGGCTCTCCGAATAGCAATATATAAAGCAATCAGAAAGCCTATTGCGACCATAACCTCATAACTGCGGATCAGTAAAGAACCAATTGTAAACAGAGTTGGTCTCATACTATAATGGATTGGAAGATTTAAATATTCTAAGATTCATAATTTCTATAATCATCCAATATTCTAATCTTCTAATCTCCCTTTGTAACTATCTCTGAATAAGACGATGACTAACATAATAGCTCCAACAGTTACACCAGAATCAGCAATGTTAAAGTTTGGCCACCAGAATGAGTGAATGAACCAGAGTTGAAAACGTAAAAAATCCGTCACAAAACCGAAAAATATTCTATCTGCTAGATTTCCCAATGCTCCTCCAAGAATAAAACCGAGAGAAACACTCATCCAGATATTTTCTTTGTATCTGTTGTAATAAATAAAAATAAAAATTATAGCTATCAGGCTGACAACTATAAAAACACTATTCTTATCATGAAATGTTCCAAATGCGGCTCCCGTATTTTCGGAATAACTAAGTTCAAAGAAACCTTTGATGACTTCTAAAGTTCCAATAACAGCTAATTTACCTCGTACTATTGTCTTCGTCAACTGGTCAGCGGCTAATATTACTATTGCAATAACAAGCATTGGCATTATATCTTTTATCTGTGTGATCAGACTGGGTTTATCATTAGCTACTTTCAAAAATATTACTCCTTAGTGGTTCTATAACAGGTTGAAAGTTGAGAGTTGAGAGTTGAAAGTTGATTTGAACTCTCAACTCTAAACTCTCAACTCTCAAGTATTAATACGAGTTTTTCACTTATAGAAACAAAAAGAAAATAACCACAAAGACACGAAGCTCACAAAGAACACGAAAAAAATATAAGAAATCCTTTGTGTGATCTTAGTGACCTTTGTGTCTTTGTGTTTAATAACTGAAAAACTCGTAGTATTAAATAAAATTATTAAATTCGCAATCCATTAGGCATAATCGGTTTCACCTTCGAGTACAGAAATACACCTGTTACATAAGGTGGGATATTGCTCACTGGTCCCCACAGCATCCGAATATATTAGGCATCTTTCACATTTTCTTCCAGTAGTTTGCCGTATCTCTATTGAAAGATCATCTAATCCTTCCAGAGCGTATATGCCATCGGGTACAGGTGAATCAATAGGCATAATCCGAATTTTTGATACCATAAACACTTCTGCAATAGTGTCAATATTTTTATCCAGTATATTGTAACTTTCCGCCGAACTTGTATACAGCGTTATTGCCACTTGTGATAAATTATTAATATCATCATTCTGGTGATTTTTCTCGAACGCTATGTATATAGCAGTTCTGACCTTAAGAAGGAAATTCCACCGTGATTCTATTTCATCATCCAGATATTCATCCTTAACTTCAGGCCATTTCGATAGATATACGCTGGGAAAATCCTTTTTTACACCCGGAATATAACGCCAAATATCATCAGCAGTGAAAGATAGCATCGGCGACATTAACCTAGCAATTGTAGTTATAACTTCATGGATAACTGTCAATACTGACCTTCTTCCTATTGACCATTTAGGAAATGAGTATAATCTACGCTTTACAATACTAACATAAGTTTTGCTTACATCCAGAGAGCAGAAATTGTATATCAAACGAAATGCCTTGTGGAAATGAAAATTATCAATTGCATTCGTTACTTCAGCGATAAGCTTTGTTAGTCTATGTAATATCCAGCGATCAATATCGTATAGATGCTCATAATCTACGAAATCATCTTCTGGCTCATAATCTGAAAGGTTCCCTATCAGGAATCTGAGGATATTTCTGATACGATTGTACGATTTTAATACTAACTGTGCATGAGAATCTGTAAGTTTCAGATGCTTATTTGAGTCTGTTGATACCGCACAAAGTCTAAAGATTTCAGCACCAAATTTATCTATAAACTCCTTAACGGAAATTTCATCAGTATCGTTGACGGGTCCATGGATAACTGCTGATTTGAAGGGCAATCCGCCATCAATTGCCATAGAAAACAATAAAGATAATGAAACCCATTTACCATTCTGGTTGTCTGAATTCATACTTATATCTACGTTTAAGGATTGGTCTTTTTGATTCCAAAATATAGTCTTATAACTCAAGATTGACATAAAATCAGGGGTCAACATATCCATTGTCCAGCGAAAATTCTTTGTCCCACAGTTATTACATACGGCGTCTAAAGGTAGAATATCATTGGGAGATGTAGCAGTAAAGTTGGTAAATACTTCACGTTCTATAAATGCTTTGTACGACTTGATACTTTCAATTACATCAAGTTGCAAATTACACTCCTCACAATAAAACATAGGTATCGGTAAACCCCACATATGTTTTCGTGATATGCTCCAATCATTTCGGTTTGCAATATCCTCAGAAATCCTTTTCCCAGATCCATAAGATAACCATTTTACGTTATTAAGCGCTTTAATTGTATGGTGTTTCAGATGATTAGCGTTGAAATCGAAAAGCCAGTATTCATTAGATCTGACAAGAAGTGGTTGCTTGCAATATGCACAATGCGGGTACTGTTGTTCCATCAGATCAGAAGATATTAAGTATCCTCTCTTTTCAAGTTCGTTAGATATAGGATTACTGGGTTCAAACACCTTACCATTATAAAATTCTTCAGACTCACTAAGGCTAGTGATTGAAAGATTTACATCACTGTCCTCTTGTATTGCATGTCCAGATAGATTATAAACACATCCTGTTCCTTTTTCCAGAGATACGTGCTTGTCTTGTAACACTTTCAGATTTTTATATATGAGTGGATGAGAACATACGATATTAACAAGTTCCGAGCCTTTCATCCGTTTAATTACTCTATATTCTTCTTTAACGTATTTTTCCATTACATCATGCACAAGGTTATCTGCCATTATAAGTATTATGTTATTTTCAATTTCAACAGCGGAGTATTCATAATCGGGGTGGACAACTATCGGTTTAAGCGTTAATAAAGCCCATGGTGTATTTGTCCATACCAGTATAAATAAATTTTCACCCAGTTCTTCCAAACCTTGCATTACAGGAAACTTCACATGAAGAGACAAAAGGTCCTTCCCTCTGTATTCTATTTCTGAATTGTCAATATCGCTTTCGCATTTGAAGCACCAGAATCTAGGCTTTGTTCCCTTGCGTAGATACCCTGATTCATATAATCTTCCAAAGCTCTCGACTGCTTCAGACTCGTAATTAGTATCCGAAGTAAAAATTGATTTGTTCCAGAAAGTAAAAATTCCAAGTCTTTGTAATACTTCCTTGTGGCTATCAACATGATTCAGGCAAAGCTCATGGCACTTCTCACGAAATTGATTCTGATGTGTTTCATCATTTTTCAATAAATTCAAATCCATATTTCTATCATCACTTAGTGATTGAAAGACTTCTCGTTCAACATCTGGAACATAGCAGTGCCATATTGGAGTATGAGGCACATCAAATCCGTTCATCAGCTTATATTTAATCATTATATCATTCAATACTATGTTGAATGAAGTATTAACGCTGATATTGCTATCCGCTTGTTGAGGACGGGTATGTATTAAATATTTAGGATTTCCTTTATTGGCATCTTGACGTTTTTCGTAAACGTTCAGGCTATCCCATAAGCTGATAATCTCAGATTCAGTTTTTTGGAGGTCGGCTTTCATCGGGAAGCTCATAAGTGGAAGATTTAGAGTCTTTTTATAATCCATTTTTTGTTTTATTGATGAGTGTTGTAATCTGGTGACGCGTCACTTTCATTATGGCATTTGACGAATAACCTCAGACACAAGTCTAGTCAGTCTGGGTTCAGTCTCATTTGCCACTTGGATAATCTCTTTTATATCAGAGGGTTTTAATGATTCGGGTGTACACTTATCAGTAATACAACTGAATACAAGTATTTTCATTGATGAATGTACTCCCACTAAAACTTCGGGAACAGTGGACATGCTCACTACATCAGCACCTATTTGTCGTAGGAATCTATATTCTGCGGGTGTTTCTAAATTTGGACCTGACACTGCTACAAGCACGCCTTTATGTGCGCTGATTCCTTCTTTCATTGCAGTTGCATAAGCAAGCTCTATGAGATCGGGGGAATACACACCAAACATATCGGGGTATCTGGGTCCCAGACTGTCGTCATTGATTCCTCGCAATGGGTTATCGCCCATTAAGTTAATATGATCAGTGATAATTATTATATCGCCAGCCTCATAAAATTGGTTCATAGATCCCGCCGCATTTGAAAGTATTAGCGTATTTGCTCCAAGAGCTTTCATAACTCTAATGGGATAGGTGATCTCCTGCATAGAATAACCTTCGTAGTAGTGCATTCTACCATTCATGATCACTACTTTTTTTCCGCTGATTATTCCAAATACAAGCGTTCCTGCATGTGTCTCTACCGTTGATACAGGGAAGTGCGGAATTTTTTCGTAAGGAATATCTAGTCTATCATTGACTTGATCCGCCAATGCCCCTAATCCTGTTCCAAGAATGATCGCAACTTCTGGAACCATAGTCGTTTGTGTTCTAATATAATCCAGAGATTCACTTATCTGTGCTTTCAGCATTTACATCCTCCAAAGGAAATCTCATACTTAATACGAGTTTTTCACTTATAGAAATAAAAAGAAGTTAAACACGGAGACACAGAGGCACGGAGAAAAAAGATGAAGGCGGAAGGATGATGGATGAAAAAGAAGAAACGAGTATTACAGTATTTGATCAGTTTCAAACTGAGTTTGATCAATTTCATCTTTCATCACTTATCTTTCATACTTTCTATGTTCTCTCCGTGCCTCTGTGTCTCCGTGTTTTTTCATGAATTATGACTATTCCTAAACTAACTGAAAAAGTCGTATACATAACTTGGCAATGTTAAATTAGAAAAAAATGCAGTTGTAGCCCAGCTTTCTAAGCTGGCAATTCCTTATATTATACCATTTCTATGACTTATTTGTGCATAATTTTACAATAATGAACGTAGAACGTAGGTTGGATTGAGGAACGAAATCCAACTAAATGTCCGTAATATCAAGTATTGGATTTCGTTCCTCAATCCAACCTACAATCAGTTCCAATGCACAATCAATAAAGAGAATTGGTATTATCTTCTAATCTTCAATAGACTTGATATGTCTATTCAATAGCTCCCTGTATCCCATAAGGTAGCGATCTTTTTGATTCTTCAGTCTTGCGATCTCTAGTTTAGATTCCATTTCATCCATCTTCGCTTTTTCTATGACATTATAGGCTTTAGCTTTTACTTCCATTAGAATTGGATCTGTGTCTTTAAACGTGGGGTATTCAAAATCTTCCGTACTTTCTTTTTTCGCTTGTAATACTTGATCTTGGGCTTTACTGATTATCATCTCTGCTTCTTCTTTTGCATCAAGGATAATCTTGTCCGCATCACCTTTTGCTTTACGGACAATATTCTCTACTGAATCCAATTCCTGCTTTTTTGCATCTATCTCAAGAGTTTTTATCTCTGCCTCTTGATTTATGCTTTCAGCTTTCATTTTAGCCTGTTGAATAGTGGCTTCTGCATGTTTTTCAGCATCTTGAATGATCTTATCGGCGTCCCTATTGGCTTCCTCTATTTTCTCTATTGCTGATTGTGCGTCATTGACTTGAGATCGAGAATCTCGAATATTGTTTTTTGCTTCTTGAATAATCCTTTGAGTTTCTTCTTCTGCATCTTCTTTTGCTGTCTGAATAACCCTTTGAGCTTCTTCTTCTGCATCTTCTTTTGCTGTCTGAATAATAGTTTCAGCTTCATTCTCGGCGTCTTTGATTCTTTGATTGATCTTGTCCTTCGCCTCTTGAATCATTTCATTCACAGTATTCGGATTACCTGTTTGCCGAAGTCGATTCTCAATGGCTTCAACTTGTTGCTTCAATGCAATATTCTCATTAAGAAGTAATTCATATTCCTCAGAAACTTGATCGAGAAAATCTTCGACGTCCTCCTGATCAAACCCTCGGAAAGCTTTTTTGAACTTATGCTGGAAGATATCTGAAGGTGTAAAACGCAATTTATATTCCCTCCTTTAACCTAAACGTAAATAATTAATCGCCTAAATAAAACTACTTAATATTCTTATAAGGAATGAGTCAACTATTCGTATCAATACGATTGCAACAATAGGAGAGAAATCCATAGGTAAGTTTCCCGTAACTCTCCGCAATAACTTCCGAATTGGGTAAAGCAACGGCTCTGTGAATTTATCCAAGATCCTTACAACCTGATTATACGGGTCCGGATTAACCCATGAGATTATAGCACGAGCAATAATCAAAAAAGTATAGATATTTAAAACAAAATTGATGAGCTTTATCAAAAGGATCAAAATTATTCTCCTTTATTTTGAATCTGACGATAATTGTCTTGAGCGATTAGTAGCCGCAACCACTGCATCAATAATAGCAGAGCGAACCCCGTTACGTTCTAGTTCGTATAACCCCGCCGCAGTAGTACCACCGGGTGATGTTACTTTGTTCTTCAAAACGGCGGGATGCTCTTGAGTTTCTAATACCATTTTGCTTGAGCCAAAGACAGTTTGTGTTGCCATAAGAGAGGCATCTGAGCGACTCAAGCCAAGCTGTACTCCCGCATCAGCAAAAGCTTCTATCATTAGAAAAACAAAAGCCGGACCACTTCCGCTTAGAGCAGTAACGACGTCCATAAGCTTTTCCTGAAGGACTATCACTTTTCCAACGGCTTGAAATATCTGTTTAGTTTTACTTAAATGCTCTTCATTAGCATTAACCCCGGGACTTATGGCAGTCATGCCTTCGCTGACCAGCGCTGGTGTATTTGGCATAACACGCACAACAGGCGTTCCAGTTTGCAAAAGATTTTCAATAATTGATATAGTCACTCCAGCCGCTATGGATATACACCATTTAGGCGAAATCAGGTCTGAACTGATCTGTGATAAAACTTTACTGACAATGTCGGGTTTAAGTGCTATCAGAATTATGTCCGAACTATCAACAAGGTCATGATTATTATCCACAGAATTTATACCTAATTCATCACTTAGCTTTTTCAGTTTTTCAGTGTTTACATCACTGGCAAATATTCGCATTGGAGGGATAAGTCCTGAGTTTATAATGCCTTTGAGAAGAGCTTCCCCCATATTGCCGATCCCAATAAAACCTATTTTTTCTTCAATCAATCGTATTCCCCCTGATAATTGATGACAAGGAACGGGTTTGCGTAAACTTTAGTTTTGTCACAAGAAAGACTTTAGATCATCAAAATAATATCATAATCACAATGGGTATTCAAGCCTTTTTTATATTTACAAGATTTTTTTCAGTTATTTACAATAAAGTGGCAAAGTGATAACATATTAAAGTATAGAAGAAGAAGTGATCTGTGATACGAGTTTTCCACTTATAGAAATAAAAAGAAGTTAAACACGGAGACACAGAGGCACGGAGAGAACACAGGAAGTATGAAGGATGAATACGATTAGAAGATTCTAAGATTAAAGATTTGAAGATTACTTTACCTAGTCTCAATTTTCAAATCTTTAAATCTTTAAATCCATTTTCATCCATTATCCTTCCGCCTTTATCTTTTTTCTCCGTGCCTCTGTGTCTCCGTGTTTAGTTGTTTTCAGTGCCACCATATTAAAGGAGGAACGTAAAATGCCGTTTTCATTGGGAATGTTTACTATGATTATTGGGTCAGTCAATGCAATATCTCCAACACCTGCTGAGTTTGACGAGTGTGAGAGATGGGTATCTGCTAAATTTGAGGGAAATGAACCACCTTTTTCATTCATCTACAATGGTCAACCATCAAATGAAATACTGCCATCATGGAAAGTAGAAAGACAATCCAGAGAGATTGACAGTAACCGAACTGAACACAAGATAATCTATACTGATCCCGAAACGAATCTAATAGTTAGATGTGAAGCTATTGAATATCGTGATTTTCCAATTGTTGAGTGGACAGTATATCTTAAAAACGAAGGCACGAAGGATACACCGATCATATCAGATATAAAGGCAATTGACACGATCTTGCAGAAAGGTGCAGATGGTGAATTCGTCTTAAATCATTATGCAGGAAGCCCATGCACAGCTTATGATTACCAGCCTCATAAAACGACTCTATCCCCCGGAACAGAAAAGGTCATCACAACGTCTGGTGGACGCTCATCAAACAGCGATTTTCCTTACTTCAATGTCGAATTGCTCGGTGAAGGATATATTGTTGTCGTTGGGTGGCCCGGGCAATGGTCTGCTAAATTCAAAAGGGATGATCAAAATAGTCTTAGAGTTCAGGCAGGTCAAGAATTGACGCACTTACGATTGCTACCGGGGGAAGAAATACGAACGCCGTTGATCGTGATGCAAGTCTGGAAAGGTGATCGAGTCCGTTCACAAAATTTATGGCGACAGTGGATGATGAAACATAATCTACCTAATCCGCCATCTTATGAGATGACCGCTTGCAGTTCCCATCAGTACGGAGAGATGATCAACGCAAATGAAGAAAACCAGATAATGTTCGTTGATCGCTATCTCGAAGAAGGTATTAAACTGGATTATTGGTGGATGGATGCTGGTTGGTACATAAACGAGACAGGATGGCCAAATACAGGTACATGGGAAATTGATACAAAGCGATTTCCTCGTGGTTTGCGTGCCATATCCGATCATGCACATTCAAAAGGCGTTAATATTATCGTCTGGTTTGAGCCTGAGCGCGTTACATCGGGAACATGGCTGTATGAGAAACATCCAGAATGGCTTTTGGGAATGACGTTATTGAATCTTGGTAATCCAGAAGCACTAAAATGGCTAACTGACCACGTTTGCAAGCTTATCAAAGAACAGGGAATTGACCTTTATCGTAACGACTTCAACATGGATCCGCTTGAATTCTGGCTAAAGAATGATGCTGAGGATAGACAGGGAATAACTGAGATACGCTATGTAGAGGGTTTTCTTAACTATTGGGACGAATTGCGCAGGCGTAATCCCGGTATGCTTATAGATACCTGTGCATCTGGTGGGAGACGCAACGATCTGGAGACTTTGCGAAGATCTGTTCCTTTGCTGCGCAGTGACTATATATTTGAGCCTGTCGGTCAGCAATGCCATACTTACGGCATAGCGCAATGGATACCGTTTTATGGTACTGGAGTTATACAGACGGATTCATACACTTACCGCAGTAATATGTGTCCTCACGTAACAGCCTGCTGGGATATGAGAAATAAAGACCTTGATTACGACTCAATACGCAGGTTATATGGGCAATGGCTAACGATAGGAGATTATTACACAGGCGATTTTTATCCGCTTACGCCCTATAGTCTGGAAAATGACGTATGGATGGCATGGCAGTTCAATCGCTCTGATATTGGCGAAGGGATGGTTCAGGCGTTTAGACGTGCAGGTAGTTTCTACGAGTCAGCACGTTTCAAGCTGAACGGACTTGATCCTGATTCCACTTATACGCTAACAAATTTTGATCTTCCCGATAAAATAAGCATGACAGGCAGAGAATTGATGGAAAAGGGATTGCCTATCACCATAACCGATCAGCCGGGTGCTGTGGTAATCACTTATCGGCAATTGCAATAAACAATACGAGTTTTTCACTTATTTTCTTAGATTTTTTTTCACCACGGAGAACACAGAGAACACGGAGAGGAATTTTTTTCTTGTTTTCTCTCCGTGTTCTCCGTGGTTATTTCCTTTTTGTTTCTATAAGTGAAAAACTCGTATTTAGTGGCTACTATTAGGATTTTCATAGGTGTTGAAAACAGGTTACGCGTCACTTGTCACACGTCACTTTTATTCTTTTGTGATCTTAGTGTCTTTGTGTTTAATAACTGAAAAACTCGTAATATAAGGAGGTAAACAATGCCAGCGCCGACCAAAATCTATTTCGGTCAGATAGCATCGCAACAATGGCAGGATTGGGTTCAAGTAATCAATGTCAGTAACGAAGACTCACAGATGATGGCTGTTGCAAGAGATGAGAAAGGTCAGACTGTTTGGTCTGGAGAAAAATCTTTGCGCCCATTTCAGGCTTGGGTCGTTCCAGTAGACTCTGTTTCACCTAATCAAGAGCTTTCTCTAGTGGTTTCATCAAATAAACCGCTTGTTGGCGAAAGACATTGTCATCTTGGAACCCAAGTATTGGCTTTTCCCGGCGCTGCGCCAGAGCTAAGAAGCGTTGGCAGAAGGCTTTTCTTCCCTGAATTATCCGGTCCGTGTCAGGATTGGTTCAGAATTTTCAACATAAGTGGACAGACTGCTTTGGTTAATATGGTTTCCCGTGATCTGGAAGGAGTAATTGTAAAGCAGTTTAGTACACAGATCGGATCATTGGGATTTATTCACTTTTCTGATGAAATGACTGGGAACGTCTACGGATCGCTAGAGGTAATCTCTACACAGCCAATTGTGTCTGAACGGCATCTTCATTATGGGGAAGTGATTAAAGGCGTCGCTGTTGGTCAGCTTGGTCAAGTGCTTGACGCACCTATGCCAACCACTTTATATTTTCCTCAGATTGCGGCGGGAGTATGGTTGGATTGGGTGAAGATTGTAAATGTAAGCCAAGAGGATGCAAAACTGACAGCTTTAGCTCGTGATGAGGCTGGAAAGGCTGTCTGGTCTAGCGAGAAGACTTTGCGCCCGTTCCAAACGTGGATTGTTCCTGTAGACCCTATCACTAATCAGAAGGACGTTTCTTTGACTGTATCATCTAATAAGCCAATATCTGGCGAAAGGCATTGCCATCTTGAGACTATGATATTGGCGTTTCCCGGTGCTTGTTCTGAGATGAAAACCGCAGGCAGAAGGCTTTTCTTTCCTGAAATTGCGGCGGGAAGCTATGATTTTTTCAGATTCCTCAATATAACGGATCAGACCGCTATGGTTAATCCCATCATTCGTGATACAGATGGCATTATTAAAGCGCAATTCAGTTTCCAGATTCAACCGTTTGGATATGCTACTGCGAGAGATGAAGATTTGACAGACCTGCAAGGAACCCTTGAGATTCTTTCTACTCAGACTCTTGTTGGTGAGAGGCATTTAGTCTATGCTCCTAGTTCATATAAAGGAGTGACTATTGGTCAATTCGGGCAGGTGCTTGATTAGAGACATGGAACTTGAGACTAATAAAATAATTGGCGTAGGTTTATGACATTTTGTAGTCCAACCAATATAGGAGTTAAAAAGTGAGATCAAGTGGAATAAATTTTACAAAGGAACAGATAAGGGAGTTCTGTGCGAAGAACCATATCAAAAGATTTGCTTTCTTTGGTTCAGTTCTCAGGGATGATTTCAGACCAAGTAGTGACATAGATATACTTGTGGATGTTGATCCAGAGGCAAAAATTGACCTTATTGAAATGGCAAGAATGGAATTAGAACTAACTGAAATGTTAGGCAGAAAAGTTGATCTGAGAACACCGCAAGATTTGAGTAAATACTTCCGAGACAAGGTAGTAGCAGAGGCGAAGGTTTTATATGACGGAAACTGATAACTTAGACATTCTTTGGAATACAGTAGAGAACAGACTTCCTGAGTTAATAGAGGTATTAGAGAGAGTATTAAAGACTGCATAATTTTGCTCTCATAATATATATAGAGGTTAGAGGCGATAAATGTGAAGAAAAAAAGAACATAACATGATAACTCTGCATAATTTGATATTGATTCAGGTGCTTTATAGTAGTGTTAGCAGTTAAAAACTCAATCGGAGGTACGGACATGACTGATTGCAAAATACACAATGCAAGTGAACTTCTAGGAAAAGTAGTGGGATATAATGAGGTAATGTCATTACAGCTAATTTTGAGTTACTTCGTAGCGCATATTTAGAGGGTAGAGCAAAAGACAAATATAACAAGGAGCTAGAAAAGAATTGCGCAGATGAAGTCTTAGCAGTTGTGGAGTTACTCTCTGGAACAGCAATTATCAAAGCTAATAGATTCTCATGATTCTACAAAAACTTCGGACCTTCATGACTCGGAACCATCTCTTTGTGTTCCTGCATTTGTGAAACCCAAACATCACAAGAAGCGTCATA
>Ga0247841_10001486_pt1 | contig 52581 bp, 45 predicted proteins | sample LaCruzMarch2015__2_FD_192410 | JGI IMG/M metagenome (GOLD analysis project Ga0247841, IMG submission 192410) | Freshwater microbial communities from meromictic Lake La Cruz, Castile-La Mancha, Spain - LaCruzMarch2015_18m | ecosystem: Environmental > Aquatic > Freshwater > Lake | place: Spain... | reverse complement strand
CGAGGCCTTCGAGCTGGACAACCTGCGCAAGGCACTGCTGGTCATGGCGACCGGCGGGGGCAAGACCCGGACCGTGATCGCACTCATCGACCAGCTCATGCGCGCCAGTTGGGCCAAGCGCGCCCTGTTCCTGGCGGACCGCGTGGCCCTGGTGAACCAGGCGGTCGCCGCCTTCAAGGCCCATCTGCCCCATGTGGCACCGGTCAATCTGGTGACGGAGAAGGACACCGAAGGGCGGGTCTATGTCTCGACCTATCCGACCATGATCAACCTGATCGACGAGATGAAGAACGGCACCCGCCGCTTCGGGGCCGGGCATTTCGACCTGATCGTCATCGACGAGGCGCACCGCTCCGTCTACCGCAAATACCGGGCGATTTTCGACTATTTCGACAGCTACCTGGTGGGGCTCACGGCCACGCCCCGCGACGAGGTCGACCGGGACACCTATTCGCTGTTCGAGCTGGAGCGCGGCGTGCCCACGGACGCCTATGACCTGAGTGATGCGGTGGCCGACGGCTTCCTGGTGCCGGCGCAGGCGGTCTCGGTGCCGCTCAAGTTCCAGCGCGAGGGTATCCGCTACGACGACCTGTCCGACGAGGAAAAGGAGCAATGGGACGCGCTGGAGTGGTCGGAGGACGGTAACGTGCCGGACCGGGTGGACGCCTCGGCCCTGAACAAGTGGCTGTTCAATACGGACACCGTCGACAAGGTGCTGGCGCATGTCATGACCCACGGACTCAAGGTCGAGAACGGGGACCGGCTCGGCAAGACGATCATCTTTGCCAAGAATCACGCCCATGCGGCCTTCATCAGCGAGCGCTTCGATGCCAATTGGCCGCATCTCAAGGGCCACTTCGCCCGGGTCATCGACCACCAGACCGAGTATGCCCAGTCGCTGATCGACGCCTTCTCGACCAAGGACAAGGCCCCCCATATCGCCATCTCGGTGGACATGCTGGACACCGGTATCGACGTGCCCGAGGTGGTGAACCTGGTCTTCTTCAAGATCGTCCGCTCGAAGACGAAGTTCTGGCAGATGATGGGGCGGGGAACGCGGCTGTGTCCGGACCTCTTCGGCCCGGGGCTGCATAAGGAGCACTTCCTGATCTTCGATTTCTGCCAGAACTTCGAGTTCTTCAACCAGAACCCGAACCTCACCGACGCGGCGCCCGGCGAGTCATTGAGCGCGCGCCTGTTCAAGACGCGCCTCGACGTGATCGGGGAGATCGAGGACGCCGATCGCCCGAGCGGGGTCGATCCCGACGGGATGATGGAACTGCGGACTGGCCTGGCCGCCCGGCTGTTCGATGAGGTCGCCGGCATGACCCTCGACAACTTCATCGTCCGCCCCAAGCGCCGGTACGTCGAAAAGTACCAGGACAAGACGGCCTGGGACCATCTGCCCCGCGAGGGGCGCTTGGAGTTGGCCGAGCATCTGGCCGGACTGCCGAGCGCCCTGGTGGACGACGACCTCGCCGCCAAGCAGTTCGATCTGCTGGTGCTGATGACGCAGCTTGCCGTGCTGCGTGCGGACCTCGCATTCGCGGGCCTGCAGGCGCGGATCAGGGGGATCGCGGCGCAACTGGAGGAGTTTGGCAATGTGCCCATGGTGAAGGCACAACTGCCATTCATCGCGCAGGTGCAGAGCGAGGAGTATTGGCAGGACATCACGGCGGGGATGTTGGAGCACCTGCGGCGCCGGCTGCGCGACCTGGTCAAGCTGATCGAGCCGCAGGCGCGCAAGATCGTCTACACCGACTTCGCAGACGAGATCGGTGAGGCGCTGGCGATTGCCAGCCCCCATGCCGGCTATGGTACCGACAAGTCCCGCTTCCTGATGAAGGTCCGCCAATTCCTAAGCCGGCACCAGGACCACATCACCATCCGAAAGCTGCGGCGCAACGAGCAGCTTACCCCATTGGATTTGACCGAGTTGGAGCGCATCTTCGTGGCCGAGGGGATCGCCGTCGACGAGGACCTGGACCGCATCCGCGGCGAGGGCGGCATCGGCCTCTTCATCCGCTCCCTGGTGGGCCTGGAGCGCGACGCCGCCAAGGAGGCATTGGCGGGCTTCATGACCGGCCGGACCCTGACCGCCAACCAGATCGAGTTCATCAACCTGGTCCTGGACCACCTGACCGAGCGCGGGGCCATGGACCCGCGGCGGCTCTACGAGAGCCCCTTTACCGACTTCGACGATCAGGGCGTAGCTGGGGTCTTTTCGATGGAGGACGCGCGGGTGCTGGTGCAGGTGTTGCGCGATGTCGGGGGCCGCGCGGCGGCTTGAGCCCTACGGCGGGGGCGGCCGGGCTGCATAGGGAACGGCAACGGTTCTTTTCAAAGGAAATGACGAAGCAGCGCAGAGCGCACCGCACCCCGGACCCCGCATCGGCTTACAATCTGCGCCACCCGCTCACGGCCGCCCCGCGGCAGCATGCGCCGCCGACACCTTCGACACAGGCTCACGATGTCTTATCCCCCAACGCGCACCGCCTGGCCCCTGCTCGCCCTCCTGCTCACCTCCCCGGGCGCCCCGCGGGGCGCGGAGGGCACCCCGCTCGCCCTCCCGCCCCCGTCCGGCGCGGCCCCGGCGCCCACCGCGCCGGCCCCGGACCGCACCGGTAACGCGGCCGACCTCTGGCAGCGCACCCGCGACACGGCCGGGACCTGGTGGCAGCGCTCCCGCGACCTGGCGGGGCAGGCGGTCCAGGACGCGGGCGGTCTGATGGGACCCAAGCCCCAGGGCTTCCCCCAGGTCTGGGAGGGCGTGGTTCCCAAGTTACAGGAGACCCTGGTCCTGGAAGAGCGCCGTGCGGCCCTGCCGGACAGCGCCTGGTTCAGCGCCGACAAGGTCTCCAACCAGGCGCAGATCGAGGCCCTGCTCGATGATGCCGTCACCATCCTCTCGACCTCGCCGGTGCAGCGCTTTCGCGAGCGCATCCGCGCCATCCAGGGCGAGATCGACGCCGCGCGCGCCGCCATCGCCGACTACCGGCAGAACCGGGTCGCCGCCCCCACCGAGTCCACCATCAAGCGCACGGTGGCCGACTACGACCGTCTGATCGCGGAGAAGGAGGCGCAGATCAAGCGGCTCAATGAGCAACTCGGCCAGGTGAAGCGTGAATTCGCCGCGGCGGTGCGCCAATTGGGGGTGGACCTGAGCGATGAACAGGTGGAATTCCTGCTCTCCACCGTGGTCGGCGACAACATGGTCGATCTCGGCATCCTGTTCGACAATGTCAAGTCAGTGACCAACCAATTGGAACAACTGGTCGCGCAGAGCGGTGAGGACCTGCCGAGCGCGCGGCGCTATTACGGCATGTATGTGGTCCTGCTGCGCGCCCTGGAGCGGATGCACCAGAAGATCGAGGAGGCGATCGGCGAGCAGTATATCCCCCAGATCAACGCCATCATCACCCGTGCCGAGCAACTCACCGGCGAGACGCGGGACCTCCAGCGCAGTTCCCCGAACAAGGGCGAGCTGCTCGCCGGCAACCTGGAGGCGCAGCGGCTCACCATCGAGACGGCCGGGGTCTACCGCCAATATCTCAACGACCAGAAGGCGCAGGTCACGCGCGCCCGGCTGGAATTGGAAAAGGACATCGCCGCCGCCTGGAACACCTTCGAGACAGTACGCGTCTCCGGCGAATTGGTCGGGCTCGTCAAGTCCAGCCGACGGCTGCTGGAAGGGCTGATGAACCGCCAGGTACCGGCCCTGCGGCCATTCGAGAACCTGGAGATGCGCCGGGAGTTTGAAAAGCTCACCGAACAATTGCGTCGCGGGGGGTGACGTGAAAGAGTAGTTCTCTCACAGAGACACAAAGATCACAAAGATTTTCAAAGCGATATGTCAGTCGAGGAGGTCACCCGGGCGATGATCGGCCCAACGCCTTCAATGATCTTTTTTTCTTTGTGTTCTTTGTGTCTTTGTGTGAGACTCTTCTTCCCCATTGGAGCCACGCCATGCCCACCAGACCCATCAGCAAAGACACCCTCCTGTGCATGTCACTCTCGGCGCGACCGGGGCAGTTCGGCACCCGCTTCCAGAACTTTCTCTATGAGGCCCTGGACCTCGACTACATCTACAAGGCCTTCACCACCACCGACCTGCCGGCCGCCATCAACGGCATCCGCGCCCTGGGCATCCGCGGCTGCGCCATCTCCATGCCCTTCAAGGAGTCCTGCATCCCGCTATTGGACGAGATCGACCCCGCCGCCGCCGCGATCGGCGCGGTCAACACCATCGTCAACGACGCCGGGCGGCTGCGCGGCTACAACACCGACTACATCGCCATCCGGCGCCTGCTCGATCGGCATCAGGTCCCGCCCACCGCCCGCTTCGCCATCCGCGGCAGCGGCGGCATGGCCAGGGCGGTGGTCCGCGCCCTGCACGATGCCGGATTCCGGCACGGCTGCGTCATCGCCAGAAACCGCACCGCCGGGCAGTCACTGGCCCAAGGCTATGGCCTGGAATGGCGCGCCGCCACCGCCGACCTCGCGGCCGAGCTATTGATCAACGCCACCCCTATCGGCATGACGGGCGGCCCGGAGGCGGCGGCCCTCGCCTTTGAGCCCGCACAAATCGCGACCGCGACGACCATCCTCGACGTGGTCGCCATCCCGCCCGAGACCCCGCTCATCCGCGCCGCCCGGGACCTGGGCAAGCAGGTCATCACCGGCGCCGAGGTCATCGCCATACAGGCCCTGGAGCAATTCGTCCTCTATACCGGACAGCACCCGACCGGGGAGCAGGTCCAACAGGCCATCGCCTATGCCGGGGCGGCGCCGGTCGCGCAGCGCTGATGCGATTGCGGTCGGCGAGGCCGCATTCAGAGTGCTTTTTGTTGCAACTTCTACAACCGTGCCTTCCAATAACCAGGCTCCCGTCTGACGTGCATAACCGCCACAATTTCAATCTCGGGGTCTTGGTCCCGGAAAATCAAAGCATAAGGAAAGGTCTGGAGCTTGCACTTGCGCACTCCGGGCTCGACTTCGCGGTAGATCAGGGGGTTGAGCGAGATACGGTCCAGGGCCTCGTCAAGGCTGTTCAGAAACCGGCGCGCCAAGTCGGACCGCTGGTCACGGTAATACCCGGCCGCGGCGTCCCCCTCTGCCGCCGCGGCAGGATGCCACCGCACCGTCACTGTCCGTATTTCGCCCGCAGACCGGCCAGCACCGAGTCTCCGGGAATCAGCGCGACGTCACCGGCGTCGATCTGCGCGCAACGCCGCGCGAGTTCCTGGCGCCATTGCTGAGAGACCTCGAAATCTGCTTCCATGTCAAGGCTTTCAAGCAATGTCTCCGCGATCAGCGCGCGTGCATGGGAGTCCAGTCGCAGGGCGTCGTCGATGATCTGCTGAGCGTCGGTTTGCATCACCTGGGCCTCCCCTGGGCGTGGTAGTCAGTTGGCAACTATGACGTGTTCGGTTTGAATCGTCGTCAAAGATACGCGCGGGCTCGCCTGGCGACAAGCCGCGGACACCAGCCCCTCCAAAGGCGCCCCCATGACCAAACTGTCATCCGCAAACCTGGCAGGACCCGCCCGCCGCCCCCACCATGGGGAGCCAGTCAAGCCAGACACCGGAAGACCCCATGCACCGACGACCCATTGCCCGCGCGCTCCTCGCCTTACCCCTGATCCTGGCCCTGCCGGCGCCCCTGACGGCCCTGGCCGATCCCCCGAAGGTCTTCGAGCGGCAGCTCGGCAATGGCCTCAAGGTCCTGGTCAAGCCGGACCGCCGCGCCCCGGTCCTGACCTCTCAGGTCTGGTACAAGGTGGGCTCCAGTTACGAGTACGGGGGCATCACCGGGGTCTCCCATCTCCTCGAACACATGATGTTCAAAGGCACCGCGGGGCACCCGGCCGGTGAGTTCTCGCGCATCGTGGCGGAGAACGGGGCGGAGGAGAACGCCTTTACGGGGTCTGACTACACGGCCTATTTCGAGAACCTGGCGAGCGATCGGCTGGCCATCGCCTTTGAGTTGGAGGCCGACCGGATGCGCAACCTCAGGCTCGATCCGGACGACTTCGCCAAGGAGCGCGACGTGGTCACGGAGGAGCGGCGCATGCGCACGGACGATGACCCCCAGGCCCTGACCGGGGAGCAGTTCGAGGCGGTCGCCTTCGCCGCCTCGCCCTATCGCAATCCCGTCATCGGCTGGGCCGGCGACCTGGAGCAGCTCAAAGTGGAGGACCTGCGCGACTGGTACCGGCTCTGGTATGCGCCGAACAATGCGACGGTGGTGGTGGTCGGGGACGTGGAGCCGGAGCAGGTCTTTGCCCTGGCCGAGCAGTATTTCGGCCCGCTCAAGGCGGAGACCGTGGCCCCGCCCAAGACCCAGGCGGAGCCGGAGCAGCGCGGTGAGAAGCGTCTGCAGGTCAAGGCCCCGGCCAAGGAGCCCTACCTGCTGATGGGCTACAAGACGCCGGCCGTGGTGGATGCCGCGGCCCCCTGGGAACCCTATGCGCTGGAGGTCCTGTCCTCGATCCTGGACGGGGGCAGCAGCGCGCGTCTGGAGCGTGACCTGGTGCGCGGCAGCCAGATCGCCTCCTCGGCCGGCGCCTCCTACAGCGCCTTCAGCCGGCTGCCCGGGCTCTTCCAACTGGACGGGGTGCCGGCCAAGGGGCACGACATCCCGGCCCTGGAACAGGCCCTGCGCGACCAGGTGGAGCGGCTCAAGCAGGAGCCGGTGGCGGCGGCTGAACTGGAGCGCATCCGTACCCAGTTGATCGCGAACAAGGTCTATGAACAGGACTCGGTCTTCAACCAGGCGGTGAAGCTGGGGCAACTGGAGACGGTCGGCCTCGGCTGGGAACTGGCGGACCAGTATGTTGAACGCCTCGCCGCGGTGACCCCGGAGCAGGTCCAGGCGGTGGCGCAGAAATACCTGACCCAGGACCGGCTTACGGTCGCCGTCCTGGACCCCCAGCCGGTGGACGGCAAGCAACCGAAGAAGGCCCCGGCGGGGCTGGGAGGGCATGGCAATGTACGTTGAGACCCTGCGCTTGAATCCGGGGCGCGGCAGCGTCGAGCGGCTGCGTGTTGGCGGGATCGATGGTCCGCGCAGCGGACCCTACGGGGGCGCGAATCGAATGTCCGTCTTTTTTTGCGTTCATTTGCGTTCATTTGCGGACAGGATCTTCCCGCCTGCCCTCGCCGCATCGCTGCTGTTTCTGGGAGCCGCCGCCCAGGCCACCCCCAAGATCGAGACCTGGCAGACGGCCAACGGCGCCCGGGTGCTGTTCGTGGCGGCGCCGCAACTGCCGATGGTCGATGTGCGGGTGGTGTTCGACGCCGGCGCGGCGCGCGACGGTGAGCGCCCGGGGCTGGCCGCCTTTACCGCCGGCATGTTGAACGAGGGCGCGCGGGACTGGAACGCCGACACCATCGCCGAGCGGATGGAGAACGTCGGCGCCTCGCTGAGCGCCGCCACGGACCGCGACATGACCTCGGTCGCCGTCCGCAGCCTGACCCGGGAGCCGGCCCTCACGACCGCGTTGGAAACCCTGGCCGGGGTGCTGGCAGCCCCGAGCTTCCCGGCGGACGCCCTGGAGCGCAACCGCGAGAACACCCTGATCGGGCTGCGTCAGGAGCAGGAACAGCCGGCCAAGGTCGCCCAGAAGGCGCTCTACCGTCAGGTCTTCGGCGCCCACCCCTACGCCTCCGACCCGAGCGGGACCGAGGAGTCGGTGCGCGCCCTGACCGCCGCGGACCTGAAGGCCTTCCATGACCGCTACTACACCGGGGCCAATGCGGTGGTCGCCATCGTCGGCGCCCTGGACCGGCCGGCGGCGCAGGCACTGGCGGAGCAGGTGGTCGGCACCCTGCCGGCCGGGGAGCGCGCGCCCCCCCTGCCGACGGTCCCGGACCTGGGCGCGGCGGCCCAGGAACAGATCGCCTTCCCCTCCAGCCAGACCCATGTCTTGGCCGGTCAGCCCGGCATGGCGCGCGGCGACCCGGACTATTTCGCGCTCTATCTGGGCAATCACATCCTGGGCGGGAGCGGGCTGGTGTCGATCCTGATGGACGAGGTGCGCGAGAAGCGCGGGCTGTCCTACAACACCTTCAGCTATTTCATCCCCCTGGCCCAGCCGGGGCCCTTCCTGATGGGGCTCCAGACCAAGAACGACCAGGCGGGGCAGGCGCTCGGGGTCCTGGTCGATACCCTGAAACAGTTTGCCGCCGCGGGACCGACGGACGCGCAACTCACCGCCGCCAAGAAGAACCTGACCGGCGGCTTTCCGCTGCGCATCGCCGAGAACGCCGAGATCATCCCCTATCTCTCGGTCATCGGCTTCTATGGGCTGCCGCTCGACTATCTGGACCGCTTCACCGACCGCATCAACGCCGTCAGCGCGGAGCAGATTCGCGACGCCTTCGCGCGGCGCGTCCACCCGGAGCGGCTCGCCATCGTCACGGTCGGGGGCGAGCAGGCGCCGGTGCCGGTCCCTGATCCGGCTGCGGCGTCGGCCGCCGGTGGGCCGGGCTAAGGGGGTCGTCGGCCGGTCCGGCCCCGGGCACCTGCGCATCATCGGCGGGCGCAACCGGGGTCGGCGCCTGCCGATCCCGGATCAGCCGGGGCTGCGGCCCACCGCCGACCGGGTGCGCGAGACCCTGTTCAACTGGCTCACCCCGGTGCTGCCCGGTGCCCGCTGTCTGGATCTCTTCGCCGGCAGCGGCGCACTGGGGCTGGAGGCCGCCTCCCGCGGCGCCGGGCAGGTGGTGCTGGTCGAGCGCAACGCGGCGGTCGCGCGGCAACTCCTCGCCAATGTGGAGACGCTCGCCGCCGCGGGGGTCGAGGTGATCGCGGCGGATGCGCTGATCTGGCTCGCCGGGGAGCCCAGACCCTTCGATATCGTGTTCCTGGACCCGCCCTTTGCCGACGGGCTGCTCGCGCCGGCCTGCGCCCTGCTGGCCGCGCGCGGGTGGCTGGCGCCCGGCGCCAGGGTCTATCTGGAGAGTGCCGACCGGGCGGGCTTCCCGCCGCTGCCGCAGGCCTGGGAACTGGTGCGCGAGGGTACCGCCGGGCAGGTGCGGTATGGGTTGGCGCTGGTGCAGGGGACCTCGTCACCGCCTCCCGGCTGACCGTTACCTGCCAGTCGCGCGGCGACGCTGTAGGACCGGCTATACCGTGAAAGTGCGTAGTCAGGCCATCCTGGCCTGACGGTGTCGGGGCCGGAACAGTCAGGGCTGGAAGCCCTGACTACGCCGCCCCGCACGCTGGCCATCGAGCTAGCGGTCGAGAGGACTTTCATGTTCCGGGGTAGCGCGGGTGCCATGACCGTTAGCCGCGACGAGGCCACGGCGGCCTGCGAAGTCCCTACGGCCTGGGCGCGCTGGCGGCGGTCCGCACAGCGGACCCTACGGGGCTTGCGCGGGCAGCGGTCCGCGCAGCGGACCCTACGGGCTCCCGCAGCAACGCGGCGCGACGCGCCGGCCCCATGCGCCCAAGGGCACGCCTGTGCTATCGTTCGCACCCATTTGACGGTCGCGGCCCCGGGGCGCGCCGGTCCATCCCAGAACGGAGTGCCGCCTCGTGCGCAGTGTGGTCTATCCCGGGACCTTCGATCCCATCACCAACGGTCATGCCGACCTGATCGTGCGGGCCGCGCAGCTCTTCGACCGGGTGGTAGTCGCGGTCGCGGCGGACACCGGCAAGGCCCCGACCTTCACGACGCAGGAGCGCGTCGCCCTGGTCCATGAGGTGCTGGACGGTCAGCCGCGGGTGGAGGTCGTCTCCTTCAACGGCCTGCTGGTAAACTATGCCCGCGAACTGGGCGTCCACGTGATCATGCGCGGCCTGCGCGCCGTCTCGGACTTCGAGTATGAGTTTCAACTGGCCGGCATGAACCGCCGCATGGCCCCGGACATCGAGACCCTGTTCCTGACCCCGGCGGAACAGTATTCCTATATCTCGTCGTCCCTGGTGCGCGAGATCGCCCGCCTGCGCGGCGATGTCTCGTCCTTCGTCGCCCCGGGCGTGCAGGCTGCATTGCGGGCGCGCTTTGGGTAATATCTGCCGCCCGGGACCGCACCGGGCAGCTTGACAACAGACCGCGTGGGCGCTTATACGCAACTGCGTTCCGCACCGGGTGCCCGCCGCGGGTACCGATCGTTTCTCCACCACTCACCCCAACGACCACCAGGCGTGATCCCGCGCCTTTGAACTAGAGGAGTCTTCTCATGGCTTTGCTGATCACCGACGAGTGCATCAACTGTGACGTCTGCGAACCCGAGTGCCCCAACGGCGCCATCTCCCAGGGCGACGAAACCTATGTGATCAATCCCGACCTGTGCACCGAGTGCGTCGGCCACTACGAGACCTCCCAGTGCGTGGAAGTCTGCCCGGTCGACTGCATCATCAAGGACCCGGCCCACGAGGAGACCCATGACGAACTGCAGGCCAAGGCCGACCGCATCAGCGCGGGCTGAGCCCCGCGGCCCGCGGCGGGCGCACGCTTAGATTCGGCTCGGACCAGGGGCGCCTCAGGGCGCCCCCTGGGGCGTTTGTGTGTCTGTGGGAGCGGCTTCAGCCGCGACGCGCGCGTTGCCTTGCCCTCGTCGCGGCTGAAGCCGCTCCCACAGCGTCGCTGCGCGACCGAGGGGCGACCGAGGGGGGCTGGGCTGTCAGACATTGGCTGGAGCGATAGGGTTCCGCCCGCTCGTCGGCCCTGGCGTTGTCGGCTCGCATGATCCGGGCCATAGTGCTGGCCCGGCGGATCACCCCCAGGTCCGCGACGGCCCTGAGTCAATCTGTGACGGGGTCTCACGCGTCGTCGCTCGCGCCCTGTTATCTTTATCACCCACGCGTCGCACAATCGAGACCCACGCGGGGATCGGAGGCTGCCGGACATGACCAGACCACGTTTCCCCGGGCTCACCGCCCTCCTGCTCAGCGCCGCCCTGCTCCCCGGCGCGGCCCACGCCGTGGCCAACTTCGACGGCTGGGCCGCCCTGGCCCTGACCCTGACCGGCATCAATGGCGCCCAATCGCTCCCGGCGGACGTCAGTATCCAGTATGCGACCTCGGTCGATGACCAGCACGCATTTTCCCTGGGTCGCGGGGCGACCGCCACGACGCTGGAGTCCCTCTTCCCGCTGGAACTCGCCGACATGCTGTTCGCGGCGCCGTTGCGCCAAGACCACACCATCTCCGGCTGGGCCGGAGATGGCTCGGCGGACGCACGGCTATTGACCTCCGGCCTCATCTTCATGACCAACGCCAGTAACGTGCCGGTCACCTTCAACTTTTCCTACGGCCTTGACGCCACCGTCGATGCCAATGCCGATCCGCTGGGAATCCAGGGCTCGGTCGACGTGACCTGGCTGCTGAGCGATATCGTGAACCTGGTGGACTACGCCGCCGCGGCGGTCAAGGCCGATGCCGTGATGGGACCCCGGCACGACAGCCTTAATGAGATCAGAAGTTTCAACCTGACACTGCCCGCAAAGTCGGACGAAGCAACGACCGCCACGCTCGCGAGTGTCTTGGATACCTCAGGCATCGCCGAGGCCCCGGAGCCCCCGGTCTGGGCCTTGCTGGCGGCGGGGTTCGCCGTCGCGTCGGCCGGCAGGCGGCGTCCACGGCGCGCCTGAGCCCGGCGGCAGTGCAGGCAAGCCGCGGCCGAAGACTGCCTTGCCGTGCGGAGTCGACCCTCGCCGCCGCGGGCCGGGCACCAGGGGGCTGAAGGGATGTCCCGACGGGGCGCTCCCCCAGCGGCGCCCCGCGGTTGGCGATACCGACTGGGGACGGCTCCCATTATTAATTGGAGGTATCCGCACATGAAACGCCTCACACCGCTGTTGACCGCGCCCTTGTTCGGCGCCCTGATCGGCCTCGCGGCCCTGTCTGACGGCCAGGCCTGTTCCGATGTGATCCTGAACCCCGTCAACACCCTTAAACATCAGGTGGTGTCGGCCCGGACCATGGACTTCCCCCGGATGGACTATTGGGCCACCGCCTTGGTCAAGGTTCCGCGCGGGATCACCTGGCAATCCAGCGATTCTACCGCGCAGTCGGGCCGCACCTGGACGAACCAGTACGGTTTCGTCGGCGAGGACTTCCTGGGCGATACCGCAAAGTTGCTTTTCGGTCATCGTATCTTCCACGACGGCATGAACGAGAAGGGCCTCTCGGCCGCGCTGCTCTGGCTGGAGGAAGGCCAATTTCCCGTGCCGGACACCACTGATCCTGAGGGACTGCTCTATTTGGACCTGGTGGGCTGGATCCTCGGCCAATACGAAACGGTCGCCCAGGTCAGCGCCGCGTTGCGCGCGGCTGAGACTCACATCGTCGGCAATTCGCTGATTACGGGACCGGCCCCACTGATCTTCAAACTCCCGGTGCATTTCGTGGTGCATGATAAAGATGGCAAGTCATTGATTGCCGAGTGGTATCCTGACTTAGGTACCAAGCAGCCAAGGATGCATCTTTACGAGGGCGACGATGTCGACCTGGTGGGGGTCCTGACCAATGATCCGAACTACGAGGCGCAGCGCCATGAATTGGCGAATTGGGACGCCATCACGAACCATGATGCCATGGCCAATGTGCCCGGGGGCTTCGATTCCGTAAGCCGATTCATCCGGCTGAACAAAATACGCAAGTTCCTGGACAAGCCGCTCGACCTGGGGGAGTCGGGGCAAGACCCGGTGACGGTCGGGGCCGTCGCCCAGGCCCTGCACGCCATCAATAACGTCGATCTCGGGCACGGCGTCGATTACGACCCCTTCCCGGGGCTCGAGTCCTTTGGCGTTTACCAGGAGACCGGTGTCACCCTGATACGCGACCACACCAACCACGCCCTCTATTTCAAGGGGCTCCACAACCAGTCGCTGCGCAAGATCGACCTCAACAAGATCGATTTCGCAGCCACGCCGCTCGGTGCGACCGAGTATCCGTCATCGTCCATCCGCTCGGACCGCAATCCCACCGAGTCCACCCGTTATGCCCTGGCAACCGACATCACCGCGCAGCTCGCGGCGCCGCAATACCGCTATGTTCATCGGGCTGCCGCAGACAATTCGTTGGACCTCAACATCACCGTAGAGGTCGCCGTCGCCGATCAGGGCAAGGGCGGGAAGTACTATATCTACGCCTTCGACCGGGACAACAATTTCTGGAACTGGACCGGCGCCAAGTATGGCTGGAAGCAGGTCCCGCGGGGGTCGATGCTCCAGTGCGCGAGCGGGCCCCTTGCCACCACCAAGTTCGACGGGGTCTTCGTCGGGGCCTCCACGACGCGATGGGAGGGGCTGCGCATCTTCGCCGGCTACGGCACCTCACCCGCGGACATGCTGCTCGCCGGCACGGTGCGGGAGGTATTCATGGTCGAGACCGAGGTCGCGTGGTGAGACAGGCAGCAGCCGCGGCGGGCAAGCGGGGGATCAAGGCCTGACCGCGAACGTCGGGCCGGAACCGGTGGGAGCGGCTTCAGCCGCGACGCGAGCGCGCGAGCGGCCGTGGGTTCGTCGCGGCTGAAGCCGCTCCCACGCTACGCGACCGAGGGGGCGGGCCAGTACCCCATTCCACCTTGTGTTGCATACCGACCCCAACAGGGTCGAACATACCAGCCTAGGGCAACGCCCTGGGTTGGCGTTGTTTTTTCGCTCTAGCCCTGAAAGGGCGTGACACAACGGCGGGATTGCTCGGCGAGAAGGGGGATGGCGGACTCGGTGCCGGCGGTGCGGGCGCGGCGGAAGACGATGGCGTAGTTGTGCAGCGAGGTCTGGAGGTGCAGGCCCAGCCCGGCGACGAGGCGGTAGGCGAGCGCGGCGAGCCGGTGGCGGGCCGATTCGGCGGGTGCGGACTGGGTGCCGGTGCCGTCCAGATAGTTGGCGAGGTTATTGTGCGAGATGGCGCGGTCGGCGGAGTTCGGCAACTGCTCGCATAGGACTGGTCCCACACCGGGTCCTGGCACCCCCAGACCGGGTCGGCCCCGGCGGAATCGGGCTCTGGCCTGGGCTTGAGATTGGTCTCGAAGTTGTCCAGCACCAGGAGGATCGCCTCATCATTGAGTGCACGGACCAGGTTGTGGATGAGCCGCGCCAGGCGCTCGGGGCCGGTGAAGCCGGGTTCCGGGTTGCGGTGGACGGCCTCGGCCGGGTGCGCCTGGACCTGGTCGTGGTAGCGGCCCAGTTCGCCCCAGAGCTTAAAATGAAGGTCGCGCAGCCAGGCATCGAACACGAGCGGGCTGGGCTTGGCCTGCCAGGTCAGGACCCAGGTGAAGCCCTGTTCCCAGAGGTCCAGTGACTCGGCGGCGAGCGCGGTCTTGCCCATGCCGCCGAGGCCGACGATGACGGCGACGGGCTTGGCCTGCGCACCCGGGCCGGTGCCGATGCCTGATCCGATAAAGGCCGCCCCCAGTTGGGCCAGTTCCCAGGTCCGCCCGACGAAGTGCGGGTGCGCCGCGGTGGTCAGCTCGGCGATCTGATGCAGGCGCCGGCCCTGCGCCGCGGGCGCGCCGCCGCGGCCGGGTCTCAGGGTCAGCCCGGGTTCTTCCTCGCCATAGAGGACCGGGGTGGCGTGGTCGCAGACCTCAAACCGGGCCGGCGCCTGGGCCGGGTCGGCGAGCAGGGCGCGGTAGAAGTGCAGCGCCAGTTCACGGGCATAGTCGTCACCGACCGCGTAGCGCATGGCGACCAGGGTCGGGACCCCGCCTTGCAGCAGGGCGTGGGCGGTGCCGGTATAGCCGGGCTGGTCCGCGAGGTCGAGATCGCGGATGGGGTCCGCGGGGACGGGCGCCTCCTTGGTCGCCGGCTCCTTGCCCTGGGCGAGGGCGAGGAAGTCGTCCCGATCCTGGACGCGCAGCAGGTCGCCGGAGTGGCAGGCGCTCAGCACCACGAGGCGCGGGAGCAGGCCGCCCGCATCCTGGAAGAGATCGAGCAGGTCCTGGCCGGAGATCGGGTCGCTCGCCCCGCCGGGCCTGGCGAGTTCCAGGAGGTTGCGGTTGCCGTGACCGCCCCAGTGGACCAGGTGGTAGCCGCCCTGGCCCCGGACCTGGGCGATGAGCCGCTCCCGGGTTACGCCGTGGCTCAGGAAATGGGCGATGACGCGGCGCCCCGGGTAGACCTCGCGCGCAAAAAACTGCTGGAGGGCGCGGCGCTCCCGGCGCATCCCGAGCGGCTGGGAGCCGCGCGCCTCGGCAAAAACGAAGATGACGCGCAGCGGTTCGTCGGGCGCGAGATCCATGGGCGTGTAGGCCGAGTCCTGCCGCTCATGGACGACCCGGACCAGGAGGTTGCGCTCGGCCAGACTCTCGGCGGCGGCCTGCGGGCGGGCCAGTTCCCAGGGGACCCGGGCCAGGGCGGCGGCCAGCGGGTTCTCGCGCTCGGCGGCGCCGGGCAGTTGGATGCGCAGGGTCCGCTGGGTCCGCGCGTGTCAGAGGTGCTTGAAGATATCGGCGCCCAGGACCTCCTCGGCGATGCAGACGCCGATCTCCCCCAGGGCGGCGCGCTGGCCGGCCTCGTCCACATAGAGCCGCAGATAGTCGCGCAGGTCGAAGAGGCCCTGGCGCCGTCCCGCCGGGATGGTCTTGAAGTCGATCGACTGGTAGGCGAGCTGGTTGCCGGCGCCGTCCAGCAGGCGGAACTCCGCGGTGCGGCTCGGGTGGTCGGCGGTGACGAGGAGGTCGAAGCGGGCGGTCACGGCGGCGGGTGCTCCTGCGAAGGGTCCGGGGGCGCGGGGTCGGGGGCTATCATCCGAGAAAGAGAATGGGTTCGCAAACGCTTGGGAATCATCGCGGCGGCGCGGGGTGCCGGAATCCACCGGCTCGGTGCCCCGTCCGGCGCGGATACTGGGAGCGCCGCAGCCCAAATGCCTGGAGTCCAAGGCTTCAGCCTTGGCACGCTCCAAGGCTGAAGCCTTGGACTCCAGCCGACTGATGTGTTGACGCACATGTCGTAGGGTGTGCATCGCGTACCCGCCAAGCTGCCGCGACCGCCGGAGCCGGGTATGCGATGCGTACCCTACAACGACAGTTACCGGACGTTCTCACGGACCGGGCGTCGTTGTCGTTGTCGTTGTCGTAATCGTGGTCGGATTGTTCGATTACGACAACGACAACGACAACGACCGCGTACCCGGGATCTCGGTCACCACATCAGTTCTGATCGCACCCCGGTCCGCTCCCACGGGGGCCGCTCATCGTTCAGGGCAGCGCCCCCAGCCAACGCCGGGCGGCGGACAGGTCGAGCAGTTGGCCGGGCCGCGGGGCCTCCGGGTCCAGATAGGCATGCAGGGTCATCCCCTCGCCGATCGGCGGCCAGGGCGGCGGCGGGTGCTGGAAGCGGTGCGCGCCGGCGTGCATGTGGCTGCGGTCGCTGGCGAAGCCGGACCGGTACTCGGACGCCGGGATCAGGCGCAGGCGCGGGGCATAGATGGGCGGCAGTTGCCCGGCCAGGGCGAAGGTGCGGTCCAGCCAGTCGACCCCGGGGCTGGGCAGCGGCAGGCGGCTGTCTAAGTCCCAGACCCGGCTCTGGCCGTCCACCACCACCACATGATAGTCCCAGGCGATGAGACGCCCGGGCGGGGCGGCGCGCTGGTGCAGCAGGGGGCAGCGGCCGGCGCGGCTCAGCAGAAAGACGACGAAGCGCTCGCCCGGGCCTAAGGCCGGCTCAGCGCAGAGCCACCAGGCGTTCTCCTCACAGTAGAAGGGCTGATAGCGCAAACCGTGGTCCAAGGCGGCACCGGGGTTCAGGCGTAGATACGCAGGGCCCTGGTCTGTTCGAGCCAGAGCGCCTCGTCCGCGGCCAGGCGCCGCTCCAGGTCGCCGGGGCCGGCGGCGGGATCATCCACCCAGTCGCGCAGGTCGGTGCCGCCGCTCAGCAGGTCGATGGCCAGGCGTTCGCTCTCGTATTCGTAGGGGAAGTCGCGCCACAGCGGATAGTCCGGGTATTCCAGGCGCAGGGCCTTGAACAGCAGCGCGGTCAACCGATAGGGGCGGAACCGGTCGTGGCGGTAGTGCGCGTTGTCGGTATGGAACTGGAGCCCCGTGCAGAGCAGTCCGGCGTGCTTGTGGAAGGTGGGCTCGAACCAACAGGGCCGGATCAACACCCCTTCTGTCCAGGCGGGGCACTCCAACTCCATGCGCGCCAGGATGCGCCCGAAGTCCAGGTCCGGGGCGCCGATCAGTTCCAGCGCGACGGTGGTCCCGCGCCCTTCCGACAGGGTGGTGCCCTCGCACAGGACGGTGCCGGGGAAGCAGCGGGCCATGTTCAGACTGGAGGCATTGGGGCTCGGGTTGACCCAGGCCAGTTCCGCCAGGGGCCAGCCGTAACCCGGTGCCGCTTCGGGCCGGTAGCCGTCCATGGTCACTACTTGCAGGTCGAGATCGAGGCCGCGCGCGGCTACGAACCAGCGGGCCAGTTCACCCAGGGTGAGCCCGTGACGCATGATGAGCGGCCCGGCCCCGACGAAGCTCTCCCAGCCGGGCATGAGGATGCTGCCCTCGACCGGCCGGCCCGCCGGGTTGGGCCGGTCCAGGACCCACAGCGACTTGCCCGCGGCGGCGCAGGCGTCGAGCAGATAGGCGAGCGTGGTCACATAGGTGTAGATACGGGTGCCGATGTCCTGGAGGTCCACCAGCAGCACGTCGAAGTGGGCGAGCATGGCCGGCGTCGGATAGCGCACCTCCCCGTAGAGGCTGAAGACCGGGATGCCGTGGCGGGGGTCGATAAAATCGCCGCTCTCCACCATGTTGTCCTGCTTGTCCCCGCGCATCCCGTGTTGCGGGCCGAAGGCGGCGGTGACCCGCAGATCGCCCGACTCGATCAGGGCGTCGAGGCTGTGACGGCCGCGCGCGGTGACGGCGGCGGGGTGGCCGAGCAGGGCGACCCGGCGCCCGTGCAGGGGCCGGCGCAGGCCCCGGTCGGCGAGCAGGCGATCGATTCCGAGTTGGATCATAGACGGACCTGGAGGGCGTTAGCTGGCCGGCGATTGTCGGCCCATCCCCGGCGCAACTCAACCGTCCGCGGCCCGGGGCGCGATCAGAACTGATGTGATGGGCGAGATCCCGGGTACATTGTCGTTGTCGTTGTCGTTGTCGTTGTCGCAATCGAATAATCCGACCACGATTACGACAACGACAACGACGCCCGGTCCGTGAGAACGTCCGGTAGCTGTAACTGTAGGGGTACGCGATGCGTACCCTACGATATGTGCGTTAACACATCAGTTCTGATCGCACCCGGCCCGTCAGCGGGGACGAGGCGGCGGTCGGGAACATGACCGCGGCCCGGTCAGGCAGCCCGCAAGACGCCCGCGGGGTTTACTGACATAATCCGCGCCGACGCGCCGCCCCCGGTCAGGTCGTTCCGGGCGCGGGCCCCGGTCCTGGTCTACAAATAATGACTGCCGTCGAGAGGATAGCCCATGTGTATCGCCTGCCAGCCCGGCCTCCTGCCGTTCCTGGGGCGTGGCGCGGCGTCTCGCCGTGAGTTCCTCAAACTGGGCGGGGCGCTCGTGTCCGCCTTTTTGTTTAACTTGTTCCAACCACGCGCCCGCGGGCGCAGCCAGTCAGCAGAGGGCTATCAGCTATGTCCCAGTTCAGTCAGGTCACCGTCGTGCGCGAGGCGAACATCTTTTTCGACGGCGGGGTCACGAGCCGCACCCTCATCTTTCCGGACGGCCGCAAGAAGACGTTGGGCATCATGCAGCCCGGAGAATACGAGTTCACGACCCACAGCGCCGAGTTGATGGAGATCCTGGCGGGCGACCTGGACGTGCAGCTCCCCGGCGCCGACCACTGGCAGACCTTTGCGGCCGGGGAGTCGTTCGAAGTCGCGGCCCACGCGCGCTTTGGCCTGCGGGTGCGCGCGGTGACCGATTACTGCTGTTCGTTCCTTTAGCTGATGCAAGGGACGCCGGTCTGCGGACCGGCGTGCGGCCTACCACTGGAGGCGCTTGCGCAGTTCCTCGCGTTGGGCCTCGGTGGGGCAAAGTACGGCCCCGGCGTCGTCGATGAGTGAGATGGACAGGCTCGGACAGCCCTCGGCGACCTCCCGCAACACCTTCTCAGGAGCGAGACGGCCGGTGGCGGCGGCCTTGTATTCTTCGCCCACCTCCACCTCGCGGAAGGCATCCGGGCAGACCACCCAGCAGGTCCCGCAGCCGATGCAGGTAGGGATGTCAACTTCGATCTTGGCGATCATAGGGCCGTCTCCTCGCGGCGGTATTTTGGGTTGGGGACCAACGGTACCGGGTCTGCCCGGGGCAAACCGGCGTACCCTTCAAACCTCGCCGCCCCCTTCAGGGCATGCCCGGCCTTGAGTGCCGACCGGCAAGGTATCAGGAGGTCCGTGACAGTGAAGGGTGACACGATAGACGCTTTCGCTCCCTGCAAGCAAACCGACGACGAGAGACCCGCGATGAACCGACGCCCCCGCACCCCTTCCCTGGCCGCCCTGTCCCTGCTCCTCGCCGCCCTTGGTGGGCTGCCGATCGGGGGCGCGCAGGCCCAGGACCCACCGGCACCGATCGCGGAATCCGGCCGGGGTTTCGACCTCAAGGCGACCGTGCCGGTCTTCACGGCCGCGGGCGCGGACCAGGACGCGGCCGTGGCGGCGGCCAATCGCGCACTGCGCACCGAGATCGAGGCACTGATCGCCGCGTTTCGCGCCGAGCATCAGGAAGCGGTCGCCCAGGGCGGGAGCCAGGAAGCGGACTGGTCCCTGCTGCTCGAATCCGAGCCGCCCGAGCGTAGCGCCCACTATCTCGCCGTCCTGATCACCGGCTACGACTTCCGCGGCGGTGCCCACGGCATGCCGGTCATCGAACCGCGGGTCTTCGCCCTGACGGACGGGCGGCGCATCCCCCCCGCCGGCCTGTTCCGCCCGGACGCCGACTGGCTGGGCACCCTCGCCGGACGCTGCTACGCGGAACTGAAGCTGCGCGATCTGGCCGGCACGGACGAGGGCTGGCTGCGCGCCGGCACCGAACCCAAGGCGGAGAACTATCGACTACTCTTGCCCGGCCGCGAGGGACTGCGGGTCATCTTCCCGCCCTACGCCGTCGCCGCCTATGTGGAGGGCACCCAGGAGGTGTTGATCCCTTATCGGGACCTGGCCGGCATCCTGGAGCCGGCGCTGTTCGGCAAACCCTGATACTGGTGGATAGTGGTTAGTAACGAGTCAAGCACAAGTTAAGCACAATCGTCGTCGTCGTTGTCGTTGTCGTTGTCGTTGTCGTTGTCGTTGTCGTTGTCGTTGTCGTTGTCGTAATCGGAGAAGCGATGCTCTTTGGGGTGCGAGGGAATCCGCAGCGCTACGATAACCTCGATTACGACAACGACAACGACAACGGGCGCGAAGAATTCCGTAATGGCCGTGCGGGGAAGGCGGCATCGGCGTTCGCCGCGGCGCGGCCTCAGTCCACTCCCAACCGATCGCAATTTCGAGTGCCTGACCATCCCTTACACGGATTATCCCGTCGCCCAGGCCCGCAGGCCGGCCAGGCGCCCGCCTGTCCCTGGGAACCAGTTACCACGACATACGGGGTTTCCCTGCCCCTGAAACCACAAGATGTTGTAATAGGGTCTGGACATCTGCGCACCTTGGCCTAGAATGACGCGGCAACCGGACGGACGGCGCGCCGCGCCCGCCGCGGCCTGCGCCGACCCAGAACGACCGCCGACCCCGAGGACCAACCGCCATGCTCAACTGGGATGACCCGCTTGCCGCGGCCCCGCCTGCCGCGCGCCAGGCCCCGCCGCCCGCGGCCCGCGCCGCCCTCACCGCACCCTTGGGCGGCGGTGCCCGGCCCGCCCCGGCCGCCACTCACTGGAGCGCCCACGACACCAGCGCCCATGCGCGCCCGGGGCGCGGCCTGGTCGCCAACGAGACCCTGATGACCACCGCGGGCAGCGCCCCCGTGGTCGACCCCAACCCCTTCCCGCCCCAGGCGGAGTTGCCCTTCGAGGACACCCTGCTGTCCGGGCTGGCGGCCGACGGCCGCGGCGCACCGGCCGGGACCGACGCGGCACCCGCGGGCGGGGCCTGCGGGCTCGAAACGCTGACGATGGGCGCCGGGCGGGTGCGGGTGGACGACAAGCGCATCATCAACTGCCGCGCGGATCTCAACCAACTCGTGCCCTTCAAGTACGACTGGGCCTGGCAGAAGTACCTGGACGCCTGCGCCAACCATTGGATGCCGCAGGAGATCAACATGAACGCGGACATCGCCCTGTGGAAAGACCCCAACGGTCTCACGGACGATGAGCGCACCATCATCAAGCGCAACCTGGGCTTCTTCTCGACCGCCGACTCCCTGGTCGCCAACAACCTGGTGCTGGCCGTCTATCGGCACATCACCAATCCGGAGTGCCGCCAGTACCTGCTGCGGCAGGCCTTCGAGGAGGCCGTGCACACCCACGCCTATCAATATGTGGTGGAAAGCCTGGGTTTGGACGAGGGCGAGATCTTCAACATGTACCGGGAGGTGCCGGCAGTGGCCCGCAAGGCCGAATGGGCCCTGCCCTTCACCCGCTACCTGGCGGACCCCCACTTCCACACCGGCACCCGGGAGAACGATCAGCGCCTCCTGCGCGAACTGGTCGCCTTCTATGTCATCTTCGAGGGGATCTATTTCTACGTCGGCTTCGTGCAGGTCCTCTCCATGGGACGGCGCAACAAGATGACCGGGACCGCCGAGCAGTTCCAGTACATCCTGCGCGATGAATCCATGCACATGAACTTCGGCATCGATGTCATCAACCAGATCAAGATCGAGAATCCGGCGCTGTGGACCGAGCCCTTCAGGCAGGAGCTGGTGGCGATGATCCGCGAGGCGGTGCAACTGGAGGCGCAATACGCCTACGACACCATGCCGCGCGGCGTCCTGGGGCTCAACGCCCCGCTGTTCGAGGAATACCTGCAGTTCATCGCCAATCGCCGCTGCGCCCAGATCGGCCTGCCGGAGCAATACCCGGGCGCCGCCAACCCCTTCCCCTGGATGTCGGAGGTACTGGATCTGAAGAAGGAAAAGAACTTCTTCGAGACCCGGGTCACCGAGTACCAGACCGGCGGGGCGCTCAATTGGGACTAGAAGGCCGCCATGGGACTAGATGCAGCACCGCCGCCCGCAAACGCCCCGCAACGCAAGGCGCGCGGGGCCTACTTCACCCCGGCGGAGGTCGCCCGCTTCATCGCCGCCTGGGCCATCCGCTGCGCGTCCGACCGGGTGCTGGAGCCGTCCTGCGGCGAGGCCGCCTTTCTCACCGAGGCGGTCACGCGTCTGCGCGCCCTGGGCCTCACCGAGGCCGGCTGGCCGGCCGCCCTGCACGGACATGAGATCCATCCCCAGTCCGCGGCCATCGCGCGGCAACTGCTGGCCGAACTGGGCGCCGGGGCGAGCATCGCGGAGGGTGACTTCTTCGTGCGGGAGGCGCGCCCCGAGTTCGACGCGGTCATCGGCAACCCCCCCTTTGTGCGCTATCAGCACTTCAGCGGCGAGACCCGCGCCCGTGCCCTGGCCGCGGCGCTGCGCCAGGGGGTGCGGCTCAGCGGGCTGGCCGCCTCCTGGGCCGCCTTCGTGGTCCATGCCGGCGCCTTTCTGAAACCGGAGGGCCGGCTCGGCCTGGTGCTGCCGGCCGAACTCCTGTCGGTCAAGTACGCGACCGAGATCCGCCGCTTCCTGCTGCGGCGCTTCGCCCGGGTGCGGCTCGTCCTGTTCGACCACCTGGTCTTTCCGGGGGTCCTGGAGGACGTGATCCTGCTGCTTGCCCAGGGCAGCGGCGGGACCGACCACTTCGAGGTCTATCAGGCAGCCCGGCCCCAGGACCTGATGCAGTCATTGGGGCAGGACTGGGTGGGCTTCCACCCGCGCCCGGACGCCAAATGGACCTCGGCCCTGTTGCCCGCCGAGGTGCTCGCGCTCTACAGCGCGGTGGTCGAGGGCGACGGTTTCGCGCCGCTGGCCCACTGGGGCGGGAGCTTCCTGGGCTCGGTGACCGGCAACAACGGCTTCTTCGCCCTCTCGCCGGCACGCGCGCGCGCGCTGCGGCTGCCCCCGCACGAGTTGCTCCCCATCTCCCCCCCCGGCGGGCGGCACCTGAGCGGCCTGTATTTCGAGCGCAGCGACTGGGAGCGGCTGGGCCAGGCCGGGGCCGCCACGCTCCTCTTCGCCCCCGGGGAGGACCCGTCCGCCGCCGCCCGCCGCTATATCGCCCTGGGGGAGCGCGAGGGGGTGAGCAACGCCTACAAGTGTCGGGTGCGCAACCCCTGGTGGCGCGTCCCCCTGGTCGACCGACCGGATCTGTTCTGCACCTATATGAACCACCGGCGCCCGCGCCTGCTCGCCAACCAGGCTGGGGCCCTGGTGCTGAACTCGATCTACGGCGTGCGACTGAGCGAGCCGCGCCGCGCCCTGGGCGTCCGGCTGCTGCCGCTGGCGGCGCTCAACAGTCTGTCCCTGCTGGGGGCCGAGATCGGCGGTCGCATCTATGCCGGCGGTATGCTCAAACACGAGCCGCGGGAGATCGACGCCCTGCCGGTCCCCGCCGCTGCCCTGGTCGAGGCCTTGGCCGCCGACCTGGAGGCACTGGCCCCGGAGGTCGCCCGCCTGCTCGCCCTGGGGGAGGAGACGCGCGCCACGGCCCGGGTCGACGACCTGGTCCTGCGCCATGGCCTGGGGCTCGCCCGCGAGGCGCTCGACACCCTGCGCGCGGCCCGGGAATACCTGCTCGATCGCCGCCTGACCCGGGGGCGCGGCACCCATGGCTGAGATCGACGAGCGTCTCGCCGAGGCCCTGGGGTCCCTGCCCCCCAAACCCGGGGACGAGGCCCCCCAGGCGGCCAAGAAGCGCTACAGCGAGTTGGTCTCCCAACAGGTCGCCCTGGCCCTGGGGGCGGAACTGCGCCGCCGCGGGCTCAAGGAGGCGCGCCCGGCCCCCGGCGGGGCCGGTCCGGATGCGGGCGCCGAGCGGCGCATGGCCGGCGGTCTGGGGGCCAAGAAGGTCGACGTGACCTGGGCGACCGAGGAGTCCGGGCTGCTGCTCGGCATCTCGGTCAAGACCATCAACTTCCGCGACAGCAAGACCCGCAACTTCCAGAAGAACCTGGTCAACCGGCGCGGCGACATGCTGATGGAGGCGGTCACCCTGCACCGGCGCTTCCCCTACGCGGTGCTCGCCGGGCTCTTCTTCCTCGACAGCGAGGCGGCCAACGACGGCACCGAGAAGCGCCGCTCCACCTTCCTCAATGCCCACGCCCGGCTGCAACTCTTCACCGGGCGCAACGACCCGGCGGATCGCGAGGAGCAATTCGAGCGCTTCTACCTGATCCTGCTCGACTCCGCCCGGACGGGACCGCGCCCCGCACCGCCGCCGTTGGCGGCGCCGCCCCAGTCCGGGTCCACCGCTGACCTCTTTGCCCCCGCCCCCCTGGTGGAGGCGGCACCGGACACGACGTCCGAGCCCTTGCTGCGCCCCTTCCAGGTCGGCGCCCCGGAGCGTCAATTGGCACTCGCCGACATGCTCGACGACCTGCTGAGCCTGGTGGCGCAGCGAAATCCGGACTTCTATGAACTGCGCGACGGGCGGCTGATACCGGCCTGAGCCGGAGTCCGGATGATTTAAACTCTCGTGACACCGCTCCAGCGGTGTCACGCAGGTGTCGGGCGCTGTGCGCCCCGAGTGCCCCCTACGACGTACCCCACAGGAGCCGCTACCATGACCGAGCACATCTCCATCCAAGACCCGGAAGACTATGCGCCCGAAGACCTGATGCGCCTGGCTGAAATCCTCTTTTCACCGCTGAGCAGCGTGGCCGAACTGGAACGGGTCTGCATGACCCTGGCCCATCTGCCCACCCCCGAGGCCCAGGACCTCTTGCAGCGCTTCACGTCCTCCCCGCGCGCCGCCGAGGTGAGTTGGCTCGAATGTGCCGTCGAGGAGGGCCAACAGGTCCTGATGGAGCCGACGAATGAGCTGGAGGAGCGTGAATTCCTCACCCTCAAGGTGATTCAGGAGTTGATCGATGAATCATCCGAACTGGAAGGCGACCTCAGCCAGACGCGGGTCTCGATCGAGAAGGCGGAGATCCGGCTCGGCGCCCTTCAAGCGCTCGCCGCCGTCGGCAAGTACGATCCAGTCGCGCTTCTCGGTTATTCCGGCGGTATCGATTGCGACCGCAATCACATGGACGAACTGACCGAGGAGATCGACCTCAAGGAGGCCATGGTCGAACACCTGCGCAATTCCATCACCACCCCGCGATACCGCAACACCGACCCGGCGTTCATGCGCCATGTGCACTGGGATGCCTGAGCCCACCTCGGTGTCTCGTCGGTGCCCAAGGCCCTGACCGGCTGTCCGATGTGACCTGGGGCTCCCGGCAGGCGGACGGCCCCGAACGAACGACTCAACCTACAATCCACAGATGAACATAGATGAACACAGATTTTCTCAGAATTGTCATGCGTCTTCGCTATTGTCACAGTCACCGCCAGAATGAGTCCCCGGCCAAGCGTAAGTCAATGAATCATCTGTGTTCATCTGTGTTCATCTGTGGATAACTGCTCGTTCCAGTTTCACTGCCGACGGCATCCAGGAACCCCATGACCGACCAGACCCCGATCCCGCTGACCGACTTCACCCGCCGCGCCGTGGCCGCCCGTGCCCTGATCCAGTCGCTGCTGACCGAATTGATCGGTCCGGTGGACCTCAAATACGACTTTTTCCGCGAATGGAACGGCTGCTGGAAGGCACGCGTGGACCTCACCGGGGCGGCCACCGGGAGCATGGAGTTCACCTTCCTCAACACCCCGGGCGGCGGCCTGCTGGCACTGCCGCGCCCCCTGCCGGAGCGCTGGCGCCTGATGACCGGCATCCCCGCCGACGACGGCACCCGCTGGACCCTGGACGCGGCGGGCCTGCTGGTGCCCTTTGCGCCGCCGACGGCGGGCGGCGCCGCGACCGCACCGGGCGGGCCTGGACCCGCGATCACGCCGCGCGAGCGGGTCATCCTGTTCCTCGCCCAGGGCTTCGGCACCGGGCGCCTGCCCAAGACCCCAGGCACCTTCGGCACCCTGCCCGGGGTGCTGCTCTATCTGCTCCTGGCCGGGCTGCCGCTCGCGCCCTATCTGGCGGTCACCGCGGCGCTCCTGCTCATCGGCATACCGCTGTGCGGCCGGGCGGCGCGGACCCTGGGGGAAAAGGACCCGCCCTCGGTGGTGTGGGACGAGATCGTCGGCTATCTGATCACGATGATCGCAATCAGCCCGAGTTGGCCGGCGGTCGTGGCGGGGTTCGCCGCCTTCCGGCTCTTCGATATCTGGAAGCCCTGGCCGATCGGCTGGATCGACCGCCGGGTCGGCGGCGGGCTGGGCATCATGCTCGACGACGTGGTGGCCGGACTCATGGCGCTGGGGCTGATGCACCTGGGGCGGGCGCTGGTGGACTGGGTCTAGGCGATTTCCGGCCAAGACCTTAGAAGGCAAAGCGCAAGTGGTCGGCCGCACGTCGGGTTGCCCCCAAATGGCCTCCCGATGATCGTCTGACCAAGTCAAACGATGTGGGCAAGACGATGCCGATCGCCCTCAATCTCAGCGATGCGAAGGCCGGGTTTTCCGAACTTGACAAGAAAAGTTGCATGGTATATGGTGTTATTGCGTGATGCTTGATTCTGTAATGTATTGTTAGACAAGTACGTTTCAACGAAGCGCCAGCCTATGATCGACCAGGTCATCTCCTTCGTAAAGGATGAACTAAGCCGCAGCCTGCAGAGGAGCGGTGGCTCGGCGTTTCTCCAGGACGAACCCAAACAGAATCCGGTGGTCTTCGTCAAGGGGGACGATTTAGACCCCATCTCCTTTCCGATCGGCTCGATCAGCCTGCTCGTCGTCAATATCGAGCACGATCGGTTGACGCGGCCGGGCGACCCCTTCCGGCGCATGGCGCCCGACGGCACTGCGCAAGGGATCAAACCGGATGTCCGCGTCGATCTCTCCGTGCTCTTCGTCGCCCGGTTCAACGACTACCGCCATACCCTGCAACGCCTCTCCGCGGTCATCCAGTTTTTCCAGGAGCACCCCGCCTTCATCCGCGGCGAGCATCCCGGTCTCCCCGAGGCGATCGAAAAGCTGCTGATCGAGCCGGTCACGCTGCCGTTCTCGGCGCAGAACGAGGTCTGGACCGCCCTGCGCGCCACCTACCAGCCATCCCTGCTGTACCGGGTCAAGACCCTGGTCTTCCAGGATCGGCAGCCGGTCGAAGTCCCGGTCTACGACAAGACAACAATCGTGGTCAGGAGCATGACGGGAGAGGGGACCTGAGATGCCGCCCGAGATGCCGCCCGAGAAGCTGCGGTTCCAATATCGCCGGCTGACGCTGCGCCTGAAACACGCCGCCTTTGCGGGCGGGATCTGCCCCACCGCCTGGTGGGAGCCGCGGCCGGCAACCGCGGAACTGATGCGGGCATACCGCATTAGCCTGCGCCGACTGGCGCCCGGCTTGGCCCTGATCGTCGCGGAGTGGCCTGAGGGACAGCCCCTGGCGCCGCTGACTCAGGCCGACAACATCCGGTTCGAGTTCCTCCTCTGCGTGGAAAGTCCGGATTTTCTGCTTTACACCGATCCTACAACGCCGCCGTCGCTGGATCTGCGCGACATTGGGATCTCATCAGAGGAGCAATCGAAGCCGTCCGCGGCCTGGCCGACCCCGAGCGACCGGGATCCCTGGGCGGCCAGGGTGTTGCTGACGATCCCCGGCGACTGGTTGGCACGCTACCTAGCGCAGGAATGCGCGGCAAGCAATCCGCTGGTCCTGCGGCTCGAGCCGCGCGCCGTCTACTGGCGCTATTACTGCGCGCTCCCGGCGGGTATCCAGGCGACCCAAATAGCGATCGGACAGGACCCCTCCCCGTCGCCGTCCAGGATCTCCTTCGACGCGGCGACGAGTTTGGGTGATCCCGTCGCCCGCGCCTTCGCCGCACGGAGTTCGGGCCGGACTGTCGTCGCCCTGACTTCCAGCGCCCCGATCCCGCTACGGAGCGCCGCGGCGCCGCGCCTGAAGCTGACGCTCAACGGCGAACAACTCCCCCTGGACCTGCCCAGTCCGCCACTTGACAGTCTATTGGTCCCCGGACTCTCCGCAAACGGAGAGCCGGTTGCCTTTCGCATGATCGATGCCTGCGCTATTCCCTCATCCTACTGAAGGAGCTTGCCCCCATGCCCAGCCATAATGCACCTGGCGTCTACGTGGAAGAGATCTCGACCCTGCCGCCGTCGGTAACCGAAGTAGCCACGGCGGTTCCGGCCTTCGTCGGCTATACGAACGACGTCAAAGGGGGTGGCCTTCGCGTCGCGCAGGTCCAGACCTTGCGGGAGTACGAGGCCGAGTTCGGCAAGGCGGCGCCGACGCCATTCACGGTCACGGTCAAGAACACGGAGACGGACCCCAATCAGCCGCCGGTATACACGATCACGCAGATCGACGCCCCGGATGCGGTGTCAGGCGTCCCCGCGCAGATGATGTGGTACGCCATCGACCTATATTTCAGGAACGGCGGGGGGCGTTGCTACGTCGTCTCGATCGGTAAGCTCAACACGCCGAAGCCGGACGACTTCAAGAATGGGCTCGAAGAGCTGAAGAAATACGAAGAGCCGACGCTGATCGTGATACCCGAGATCCTCCAGTTGGACAAGGATAATAAAGGTACGGTTCTTCAGGCCACGCTGGCACATTGCCACACGATGGGCAATCGTTTCGCGATCGTCGATGCCTATGAAGACGAGAAGGATAATGAGAAGTACGGCCAGTTCAAGTACGATGTGAGCGGCAGCTATCTCGACCATGCCGCCGCCTATTATCCCTCGCTCGACACTGCTTTGGCCTGCATCTACGAAGATCAGAGCGTGAAGGTCCAGGGCTTCGCCGTGGACGCGCAAGCCAAGCCTAACCAAGATGCCATAGACTCCGCGGCAAAGGCATTGGCGCAACGGATAAAGGAGTGGCTGCAGCAGCAGTATTCGAGCAAAGCGGATGCGAGTTCGACTGCCATCTATAAGAATGTAATAGGTGACGAGAAGAAAGTCAACGACGACGTCACGCTTTATAATGCAATTAAACTCGCGCTTCAGCGCCAAACTACCCCGATTTCTTCATCGACTATCGTCACCCCCTTGACCGAGGATAATGGTGGCTTGAAGAATCTCATTGATTCGCTGGAAAACTGCAAGGCCCGCAACAAGTTAAAATTGATCGGAAGCGGACAAGAACCTGTTGGGGTGCTTGCAGGGTCCAACCAAGAATTCCAAGATGAAGCGACTGCACCTATAGCCATCACAGCTGCCGACGTTCTGCAAGCGAAAGGGGTCAAGGACCAGAATATCGAGTTCCCGTCGACTCTCGATCAGGTCGGCAAGAGCAACACCGCGCTCTACAACCTCATCAAGCAGGCCCTCGACAGCCAACGGGTTCGCCTCCCGCCGAGCCCGGCCATGGCCGGCGTCTATGCCCGGGTCGACCGCGAGCGCGGGGTCTGGAAGGCCCCCGCCAATGTCGGGCTGATGTCGGTCATAGGCCCGGCCGTACAGATCACGAGCGATGAGCAGGATACGCTCAACGTCGATCTCAAAACCGGCAAATCGATCAACGCGATCCGCAGCTTTCCCGGCAAGGGCGTCCTGGTCTGGGGTGCACGCACCCTGGACGGAGAGGGTAACGAGTGGCGCTATGTCCCGGTGCGCCGGCTCTTCCTTACCATCGAGGAGTCGGTCAAGCGGGCCAGCGCCTTCGCCGTCTTCGAGCCGAACGACGCCACCACCTGGCTCAAGGTCAGGGGGATGATCGAGAGCTATCTCTACGGCCTCTGGCAACAGGGCGCGCTCCAGGGGGCGGACCCCAAGGCCGCCTATTACGTCAATGTCGGGCTCGGCCGGACCATGACCCCCCAGGACGTATTGGATGGCGTGATGATCGTGGAGGTCGGCATCGCCGCGGTGCGCCCGGCCGAATTCATCGTGTTGCGCTTCTCCCACAAGCTGGCCACGGCCTGAGACCGGTCGCCGCCCATCCCCTATCGCGCCCTGACGAGGACTACCGACCATGGCCACCACGAAAGACGAGATCGCGGCCGCTTACCCCTTGCCGGTCTACAACTACCGCGTCCAGATCGGACCGGACACCATTGCCTGCACCGAGGTCTCGGGCCTGAGCATCGGCTTCGAGACCACCACCTACAAGGAGAGCCCGACCGCCAGCGGCAAGGCCGGGCCGCGCACGCTGCACATGCCCGCCCAGGGCAACCCGGTGAAGGTCACGCTCAAGAAGGGCGTGGTCCGCCAGACGAGTGTCAAGGCGCTCTACGGCTGGATCTCCGACGTAAAGATCAACCGGGTCGAGAAGAAGGACCTCGCCGTCGACCTCTGCGACGAGAGCGGCAAGGCGATCATCCGCTGGACCGTCCGCAATGCCTTCCCCACCAAGCTCGATGCCCCGACCTTCGACGCCAAGTCCAACGACGCGGCCATCGAACAGATGGAACTGACCGGCGACTCTATCGAAATCACCGAGGTCTGACCGCATGGCCGAGACCACCATGGACCAGGCGCTGCGCTATCCGCTCGCCGCCTGGAATTTCAGGGTGACCAGGGGCGGCACCGCGATGCGTTTTGCCAAGGTGTCGGGGCTCCAGCGGGAGTTCCATACCCTGGCCTACCGCGACGGACTGAGCTTCCGCCAAGGCGAGTCGCTCGTGCGTTATCGCGTGGATACCTGGGGCTCGCTCACCCTGGAGCAGGGCACGGTGGCGGACAGCCGCGAACTCCTGGAATGGCTGGAGACTGGCGAGGTATCCGTGCTCCAGGTCAGTCTGTGCGATGCGCACGGGCATGCGGTGGTGACCTGGAAGATCGCCCGGGCCGTACCGGTCAAGCTCAGTGCCTCCGCCTGGGATGCCGCAAGCAATGCCGTGGCGATCGATACCCTGGAGGTGAAGGTGGCCGGGATCGCCATCGAGCACCAGACGGCCACGGGGCCAACCCGATGATCCCGACACCCGACCAACAGGTGTCACTGAATGCACCGGTGGCCCCCCCCCTGGCCCATCGGTTCGGTGTGTTCTTCTTCCAGAACGGGGGCCTGCCCAATCCACTCGACATCCGCTTCCAGAAGGTCTCCGGCATCGGTGCCAGGATCGAAACGACCACCGTCGTCGAAGGCGGACAGAACCACTACGCCCAGCGCCTCCCTACCCGGGTGGATTACGCGAACCTGGTCCTGGAGCGGGGGCTGGTGATCGGCTCGCCGCTCGGCCTGGAGGTCAACCGCACCCTGTCCTTTTTCAGCTTCGCCCCATCCCTGGTGCTGGTCGTCCTGTTCGACGAGTCCAGTCGACCGATCGCCGGCTGGGGCTTCGAGAACGCCTATCCGGTCCGCTGGGCCCTGGCGGACCTGAACGGGGCCGAGGACCGGATCCTGATCGATACGCTCGAACTCGCCTATACGCGCATGTACGCCCTGGAGGTCTGACGCCCGTGACCATCGAGATCCGCCAGCTCATCGTGCGCGCCGTCGTGGAGCGCCCGCGGCCGGAAACCGCGAACCCGCCCGCGCCCGCCGCGGGACCGGTGGCCCGGACCCGCCCCGGCCCGGCAGCCGACCGGCGCGAGGAGCCCCGTGACCTGGTCGCGGCCTGCGTGCGCGAGGTCCTGCGCCGGCTGGAGCAGGCGCGTGAGCGCTGAACCGCGGAGCCGCCGATGAATCTGCCCAACGTCTACAAACCGGCCAAGCTGACCATCGTCGCCTACCTGGACCCCGGGCGCAGCCAACCGTTCAGAGAGATCGAGGCCCAATTCAACCCCGAGACGCTGTCGGGGAGGCATGAGGTCCGCTTTCAGACCCGGCACGGCATCGCGACCAGCGCGACCGCGGCGAATTTCGCCTACAGCCCCCCGCAGACCCTGAGCGTTAAGCTGATCTTCGATGGCACCCAGGCCGACGCATGGGGCGGGCGGCGGCTCGGCGCACTGGCGGCCGGGCGCCTGCAGGGGCTGGGCGTGCCCACGGTCGGGGAGCGGATCGAGGAGTTTCTCGATGCGTGTTACCGGATCAAGCACCCGACCCACGAGCCGGCCTACCTCAAGCTCACCTGGGGCCCGGGAGTCTTCCGGGGCGGGAGCTTCGACTGCCGCCTCGAGTCGGCGGATATCAAGTACACCCTCTTCGAGCGCGACGGCTCGCCCCTGCGGGCCGAGTTGGATGCCGTATTCGTCGCGGACCTGGACCCCTTCAAGAAGGCGGCCATCGAGCGGTTGAGCTCGCCCGACCTCAGCCACCGCCGCCGCGTGGCGAGCGGCGACACCCTCCCGCTGCTGTGCCTGGAGATCTACGGCAGCGCTCAGTACTACCTGCGCGTGGCCGAGGCCAACGGGCTCGACGATTTCCGCGTCCTCGAACCGGGGCGCGAGCTCGTCTTTCCGCCATTCGAGCGGCCGGGAAGAGATTGAATGCCCATCCCCGTCGCCACCGTCGTCTGCCGCGGCGAGCAACTCAATCCCCGTGCCGAGTTGCTCGAGATCGAGATCCGCCGCGAGCTCAACCGGATCCCCGAGGCCCGCCTGGTCCTGCGCGACTGGGTGCCGGGTCCCGGTGAGTTACCGCTGAGCGACTCCGGAGTCCTCGACCCCGGTGCACCCGTCTCCATCGCCCTGCGCTACGCCGGCGCCGCCGGAGACCGCGGCCAGGACAAGACGCTTTTCAAGGGTTTGGTGGTACGCCATCGGCTCGAGGCGCGCGCGGATGGCACCGTACTGCGCATCGACCTCAAGGATGCCGCCTTCAGGCTCACGCGCGAGCGTAAGAGCGCCGTCTTTCGCAATCGGCGAGACGATCAGGTGATCGGCGACCTCATCCGCCAGGCCGGCGTCGCGGTCGGCCGGCTCGCCACGGGATGCCAGGTCCACCGCGAGTTGGTCCAATACTACGCGAGCGATTGGGATTTCATCGTCTCGCGCGCCGACGTGCAGGCGTTGGTGGTCGACTGCCACCTCGGCCAAGTCTCGCTGTCGCCGATCTACCTGAGTGTGCCGCCCCGCCGCCAACTGAGGCTCGGGATGGATCAGGACCTGCGCGAACTCGAACTGGAAATCGACGGTGCCGGGCAATGGGCCGGGATCGGCGCCCTGGGCTGGGACCTGCCCCAAACGCAGATCCGCGGGCCCGAGCAGGCGAGCGATCCCGCGGTCGCGGTCGGCGATCTCGACGCGGACAAGATCGCCGCCATCGCCCGCACGCTCGGGGGCGAAACCTACACACTGTTCCATCCGGTGCCCATGGAGCAGGCCGAGCTCAAGGCCTGGGCCGACGCCCGCCTGCTGCGCAGCCGGCTCGCGCTGCTGCGCGGGCGTGCCCTGCTGGCCGGCGACGCCGCGCTCGCGCCGCTCGACATGGTCACCATCGAGCGGGTCGGCAAGCACTTCAACACCAAGGCGATGGTCTCGGGGGTCGTGCACCGGGTCGAGCACAGCGACTGGACGACCGAACTGCAATTCGGCCTCTCCCCCGAGTGGTATGCCCGCCGCCCCGACCTCGCCGAGGTCCCGGCCGGCGGGCTGCTGCCGCCGGTCTCCGGGCTGCAGATCGCCAAGATCGCCGCCTTCGAGTCCGATCCGCTGGGGGAGCACCGGATCAAGGTCGAGCTGCCGGCGCTCGACAGCGCCCGGGAGACGGTCTGGGCCAGGGTGCTGCACCCCGACGCGGGCAAGGACCGCGGATTCGTCTTCTGGCCCGAGCAAGGCGACGAGGTGGTGGTTGGATTCCTCGACGCCGACCCCCGCCAGGCGGTCGTCCTCGGTGCCTTGTACGGTTCCCGCCAGACCCCGCCGGCCGCGGTCGGCGCACCGACCAATTCCAATCCCAAGCGGGCCATCGTGAGCCGCAATGGTGCGCTCGTCTCATTCGACGACGAACACAACCGCATCACCATCGCCACCCCCGGCGAGCGGCAGATCCGGCTCGACGACGAGGCCGGGCAGGTCGTCATCAGCGACCAGAAGGGCAACCAGGTCGTCCTGAGCGACCAGGGCATCGTCATCAGGAGCGCGGCAGACCTGACGATCGAGGCCGCGGGTAAGGTCGTCATCAAGGGTCAGACCGTCGACATTCAATAATCGGGACGACAAGCACCATGAGTACCATCACGATCGAACTGTCCATCGACGACACCAACCTGGTCCTCCAGGCGCTGGGTCAGTTGCCCTTCGTCAAGGTCTACGAATTGATCGGGCGTATCCAGGCCCAGGCCGCCCCGCAGGTGCAGGCCGCGGCACCCGCGACGGCGGAGCAATCGCAGGAGGCACAGCAATGAGCACCGACCTCGACCGCCCACCGAGCTTCCTCGGGACCGGCTGGGCCTTCCCGCCCAGGTTCGGGCCCGGCGGCGGGGAGCTCGCCATGGTCGGCGGGACCGCCGACATCGAGCAGTCGCTCGCCGTCCTCTTCGCCACCCGCCCGGGCGAGCGACCCATGCAGGAGGGCTACGGCTGCGCGCTCGACGATCTCCTGTTCGAGGAGATGGACCATGCCTTGGTCAACCGCCTGAACAGCCTGATCCACGACGCGGTCCTCTACCACGAGCCGCGCATCGAACCGCTCGCGGTCCAGGTCGAACCCGACCCGGCGCAGGACGGACGGCTGCTGGTCCTCTTCAGCTACCGGGTACTGGAGACCAATTCGCGCTACAACATGGTCTTCCCCTTCTATCTCAACGAGGCGGTCGCGCCGGGGCAGTGACGATGGACCTGATACTCGTCGACGGCGACCAGGCCATCTTCCAGCCGACCTTCGGGGCGGCGACCGTGGTCACCCGGCCCGGCCGTATGCAAGGCCAAGGCCCCGGCACCCTGAACGGCAAGCCGCTCTGTGTTACGGGTGACGAGGGCTCGGTCTCGGTCCCCGGCTGCGTCTACCAGACCCCCCAGTACTCCATCCCCGGGACCGGTACCCTGGAGATCGCCGCCCTGGGCGGCGACCAGCAGGGACACAAGACCCGAACCGGGGGCCGGACCGTGCTGCTCAAGGGCGGCCGTTTCACCGCCCGATTCAGGGTCATGACCCCGGCCCAGCAGCCGAACCCCCCTCCCGCCGCACCGACCCCGGACCCGCTCATCCAGTATTCCGGCAGCGGGAGCTTCGTCAGCACCAATGTCAAGTTGCAGGGGGGCTGAGATGGCCAGGCGAACGACCTTGCTCGTGCCCGGCGTGCGCCCCCCGGCGGCACCGGCGGGAGTCCGCGCGAACACGCGCCCCGGGACCCTCGCCGCCGACGGCGCGGCCGACACCGCAGTGGGAGCCGCGCACGAGGCCGCCGACGGCAAGCCGCTGCTCCAGTCCGTGGAACGTGACGGCACCAGCCAGGCCGGGCGCCGCCTGGCCGCGCTCGATCCGGCCTATGCGCCGATCGACGGGCGCGGCACGGCCGAGCTGCTCGACTTCGTCCAGGCCCTTTGCAAACAGTTGCGCTATTGCGGAACCGGCGACGCCGGCGACGGGACCTGGATGGACTTTGCCGCCCACCTGGGCAACGGGAAGACCGACATCGCCACCACGGACATGGCGGCCTACCTGGCCGACCCCGCACGCTTCGCGGGCGACGCGCAGCAGCGCCGCTGGCTCGGCCGCCCCCACTTTGCCCTGCTGCTCGTCTTCCTCGAGCTGCTGGGCTGGGCGCGCGACCAGCAGAACGGCCTCACCGGGCGTCATCTCGACTGGTTCTATCGGGACCTCCTGCGGATGCGGCCCCGGCCGCCCGAGCCGGACCGCGCCACCGTCCTCTTCCAACTCGCCCCCGGCGTGTCGGAGGCGCGGGTCCCCGCCGGCACCGCGCTGGACGCGGGACGCGACAGCGCCGGGAACCCGCTCATCTACCGCACCGAGCGCGAGTTGGTCGTCAACCGGGCCGAGGTCGCCGAGGTGCGGTCGGTGTATATGCATGTCGCGATCGTCGGCTTTGACGATTTGTCGCTGACAGGCCCGAAAAAGTTCGACGCAATGTTGAGGCTCGCCTTCGGGGAACCGCGCCCAGGGGATGCGATTCCGCAAGTCAGCTTCAACGGCTCGCCCAATGTCAACCGCGAGCTGTTGTCGGACCTGAACGATGCTGGCAAAGACGAAGAGCGCGCAAGGTTGGCGGCATTCCTTGGAATACCATCGGACGGACTCAATAAACTCTGCCAAGAGGCCGCGAAAAAGAAAGAAATAGATTGGACTTACGTGAAGACAACGCTTGCCGCCTCCCGGCTCCAATGCGTCTGCAGCCGCCTTGCAAGTAAGAACCTCGACAAAGACCAGCAAGGGTTCGACGCCGCGGTCGATTACGTCCTCGCACGGTTGCCCTCCCGGTCACCGGACACCATCGCAGGTCTCAAATGGCCCGACAAGCGAGCGCTGTTGGAAACGCAATGCGGACTGACTTCGGCCGACCTCCGGCGGCTCGACGCCTTACGCCAAGCGCTTGACCAGACCCACTCCCAAGGCCCGACGCCGACCGACGGCGACTGGCGCGACTGCTACAGCATCCTGTTGCGGGCCTGGCGTCGCATTGAGCCGCAGGCGTACCAGTCGACACGCGACACCCTCTATGCCTACGCCGACGCGCGGGCCTGCCGTCCGGATCCCACATCGCCGCGCTGGAAGACCTTCGGTGGTACCCCAAACAAGAATGTCGAGGGCCAAAAGGCCCGCCGCGGCTGGGCGCTGCGCTCGCCATTGCTGTCCCTCAGCCAGGGTCAGCGCACCCTCACCTTGACGCTCGGGCTCGATGCGACGGACGGTGCCTTCTGGCAGGGCTTGGGCATCGACCTCAAGAATCCATCGATCGCCAACTTCTTGAGCGTCTGGGCCATTCAGATCAGCTCCGCGAAGGGCTGGATCGATTTCGCGGCTGGCAGATCCAAAATGAACGAGAATACCGGCCCGGCCGCCAAAATCAATAGTGTGGAGAAATGTCAAAACGGCCTGAAACTCCAACTGAGCATGAGCATTGACCCCTCTTGCGATCCGATCGCCCCCTTGAAGGATAGCCCGGACACCTGGCCGACCCTGCGCATGCTGCTTCGCGACGGGCGCCCCGATCCGAATCCCTCGCTCCCGCTTAAAGGCGTGGACCTGGAGGTCGAGGTCGAGGGCCTGACCGACCTGAAGATCCGGCAGGAAGACCGCCGCATCGACCCCAAGAAACCCTTCGAGCCCTTCGGCAACCGGCCCATGGCGGGGTCGCGCTGCTATATCGGCCACCCCGAGCTGGTGCGCAACAGGCTTGCCAAGCTCGATCTCTCCGTCGACTGGATAGGGTTGCCCGCCAACCTCGACAATTATTGCACGACCTATAAACTAAACTCTGCTGATGTCGCGTTTGATCTCGACATGATAGACAGTGGTGTCTCGCATCGGCTTCAAGCGCCGGCACAGTTCTCGGCGAAACAGTCAATTAAAGTATCCGGCGACCAATTTAATTGGTCCGGCTACACCCCGCAACTCGATTCTATCGAAGTCGATGACCTGCGCACCGCTGGCCGCTGTCTGTGCATGACGCTGAACACCGACTTCGGCCACGACGCCTATCCCAGGCTTGCCGCCCAAAAGGCTGCCGAGCTGGCGATGGCAATCGCGACCAAGCCGAGCGACATTAAAACCGACGATTACGTCATTCCTCCTCCCTACACCCCGACCATCGCGCGCCTGACTGCCGGATACAAGGCCCAGATCTCGATCAAACGGAATAGCCACAGCTGGGACAGCGATTCGGGCGATGCGGTCGACCAACTGCTGCACATCCACCCATTCGGTGAGTCGCCGATCGATCCCAAGGGACCAACCCTGCTCCCGCGCTACGACCAGGCGGGGGAACTCTACATCGGACTGCGCGGACTGGTCCCGCCGCAGCACCTCGCGCTGCTCGTGCAGCTCGCGGAGGGCACGGGCAACCCCGATCTTGAGCCGGTGCCCCTCGCCTGGTCCTGTCTCGACGGCGACCGCTGGACCCCGGTCGTCCCGCTCGCGGACGGCACCCGCGGGTTGCTCAACTCGGGTATCGTCGAGTTGGCCCTGCCAGCGGTCGCACCCAGCACCCGGCTGCCCGCCCGACTCTATTGGCTGCGCGTAGCAATCCCCCGCAACCCGGCGAGCCGGTGCGACTGTATCGATATCCAGGCCCAGGCCGCCGCCGTGCGCTTCGAGGATCACGGCAATGCCCCCGACCACTATGACCGGCCATTGCCGAAGGGCCGCATCACCCGGCTATTGGAGGCCGATGGCCGCATCGCCGCCCTCGTACAGCCGTACAGCGCGTACAGCGGCCGGCCGCCCGAACCGCCCGAACTGCTGCGTACCCGCACCAGCGAGCGCCTGCGCCACAAGCAGCGCGCACTCGCACCTTGGGACTACGAGCGCCTGGTCCTGGAGCGCTTCCCGCAGATCTACAAGGCCAAGTGCATTCCCGCGGGCGACGGACCCGGTCGCGTCAGGGTCATTGTGATCCCCAACATCCGCGGGGCCTGTCCAGGGGATAGCTTCGCACCGAAGGCACCGGCCGATCTGCTGGGCGACATTCGGACTTATCTTGCCGGACGCGCCCCGCCATCCGCCGGTGTCACGGTTTGCAATGCGCGGTATGAGGGGCTGGGTATCAGGTTGAGCGTGTGCTTTCGCCCGGGCCAGGAGGTATCGCTGGCCGTGCGGCGTCTTCGGCTCGACTTGATCCGCTACCTTTCTCCCTGGGCATTCGATAAAGGAGCCGAGATCATGTTCGGCGGTCGAATCCATCTCAACAGCGTCATCGAGTTTACGGCGCGCCTCGACTACGTAGACTACGCGGGCCATGTCGTTTTTTGGACCTCCAATGACACCGCTAGTCCGTATATCGAGCGCCCGAAGACTGACGAAATTGCCGCAGCGACATTGGATGGAGTATTGGTGTCGGCGCGTTATCACTTTATCTCCGTAATGGATGGCCGCGCCGAAGATCCGGCAACCGATCAAGGGGACCCTTTCAATGGCGCCTATTTCCTGCAATCCACTGCCTTGAACGAGATCTAAGACCATGACCAATGATCCGGAAAACGCCCCCCACCTGTCCGAGACCGATGAGCCGCTTCCATGCGCGGATTTCCAAGGAATCAAGCCGCGCGAGGCTTTCAAAGATTGTTTCGCCGACTATGGGAAGAGACCGAGCGCAAATGCCTACTTCTCGATGATTGCTTCCGCGCTGAATCAAGCGGACGATGGAATCTTCAAGCAGGATAATGAGCCCTTGGCCCTTGTCGCGGTGCCCAACAGGCAGGACAAAGGGGGGCAAGTACTGAAGCTCTACTCGCAATGCAATAACGACAGCAACCCGGGGAGCCCGGATTGGCTGATTACGCTCAAGCCAAAGAGCCTGAAGGATAACCAACCCGTTAGTGGGTTCGGTATCGTCAATCAGGAAGGCAAGACCCGGCTGCTGCTTGACAGCGATGGGAATCTCGAAGTCTCGGGCGCCGCGACGGTCGGCGGCAATCTCGACGTTAAAGGCGCGACGACCCTCTGGGGAGGTCTCGTTGTTAGCGCGAACTGCATCACACTGGGCCTGGAAAAGCATGGCGGCGGCCGGCTGGTTCTGGCCAACAAGCTCGACGACAACAAGATCTTTCTGGAGGCATGGGGCAGTACGGGCGAGGGCAGTGCCTCTGAATTACTGCTGACTGGTAACTGCAACAATCCAGTTCCGCAAGTGTCCATTGTAGCCACCGAGACTCGTATCAGCGGCAATGTGACGGTTAAGGGTGACAACCTAACCGTACACAAGCATGTCGCCGCCGGCAGCCTCGACGTGACGGGTACTGTGGCGGTCAAAGGCGACGCCGGTCTCACCGTCACCAAGCAGGTCTCCGCCGACAGCCTCAATCTGGGCGGCGGGACGGCCGACCCTAAAGACAAGCTGACCGTGACGGGCGCCGCCAAGGTCACGGGTGGCCTCACCGTCACCACGCAGGTGTCCGCCGACAGCCTCAATCTGGGCGGCGGGACGGCCGACCCTAAAGACAAGCTGACCGTGACGGGCGATGCGATCGTCAACGGAAACTTCGCTGTCAACGCGTCGGAGATATGGCTAAAAGCGAAAATCCCGGAAGAGACCGACAAGGGCGCTGAGCTTCGTCTAGCGTGCAGTCGGGGCGAAAGCGCACTCTATCTTGAGTCGTACAGTGAGAAACTGCTGCTGACCGGCGCCGCAGCGAGCTCGGTTAAGAGTATAGAGCTCCGTGCCGAGGATACTATTATTAAGGGCAATCTCGACGTGACGGGCAGCGCGACGGTCAAAGGCGACACCGGCCTCACCGTTACCAAGCAGGTCTCCGCCGGCAGCCTCGCGGTGTCGGGCGGCGCGACGATCAACAATGGCAAGAAAGTGGCTATCGAAGACAAGATCTTACAGTTACAAACGGGTCTTTGGAGCGCCGAGGATTCAAAACACTGGAGGGCGCGCACTCATAGAGAAGAAATACACGAACACGTGATTGCCGTAGCATTCACTAAACCATTTGCCAGTACGCCAACGGTCTTTATGACGCTCACTGTTTTGGAGGAGGGGTCAAGCACTCGATTCCAATTCTGGCCGGAGAATATAAACAATTATGGCTTCCAAATTAGGGTAGAGAATTCGATCGATTTCAACATAAAGCTAATCGCGGGGCACTGGGTTGCCTTGGGCTACTACTGATCCCGCCGCGTGAGCCCCGCAATGCCCGCCGAACCACGGACGCTGCCTACCGGCCCGTTGCCCCATCCGGCGATGGACTATGCCCAACTGCGCGCCGAGGGGCTGCGGTTGCTCGCGCAATTGGCGGGGGAACAGTGGACCGACTTCAATACCCACGACCCCGGGGTCACCATCCTGGAGCAGCTCTGCTATGCGATCACCGACCTCGGCTATCGCTGCAACTACCCGATGGCCGACCTCCTGGCGGGTGTCGCCGACCCCGGACTGCCGGGGCCGGCGGAGATCCTGACGGGGGACCCGGTCACGCTCGCGGACCTGCGCCGGCTCGCGCTGGACGACCCGCGGGTCCTGAATGCCTGGGTCGGTCCACCGGCCGAGGCCAAGCCTGCCTTCTACTGGCACGAGTCCATGAGACAATTGTGCCTGGTGCCGGACCAGCAGTCGCCCTGTGCCTCACAGGTGGAGCTTAGCGGACCGCTGCGGGTGACGATTCTGGTCGACACAGCGGATCAAGCCAATAAAGACAAGGCGCAGGATGTGCTCCAGGACGTGACCAGGCGCCTGCACGCCGCCCGCCCGCTCGGCACTGACTTTGAACTCGCTCTCGCCGAACGCTACCCGGTCAAGGTCACGGCAAGCATTGAGATCGCCGAGAGCGACAACCCGATCGCGGTACTGACCGATATCCTGGAGCGGCTGGACGATTGCCTGGCACCGCGACCGCGATTCCAGACAGTGACCCAGGCGCTGGCCGAAGGCAGGCCGCTCGACGAGGCCCTGGAAGGCCCCCTGCTCCAGTACGGCCTGATCGAGTCCCTGGCGGAGCCGCCGGGCACCCTCTATGCCTCCGACCTGATCCGGGCCATCGCGGAGGTGCCGCAGGTTCGGGTAGTCACCGCCATCGAGCCGACCTTCGTACTTATCCCACCGGGCCAGATCGCGGCACTGGGCGAGGATCCGTGCCTGACCCTGCTGCGGGACGGACGCGACATTCACGCCAACCTTGCCGACGCGCGCAAACAGGTGGTCAAACGCCGCCGGGCGTCCCTGCGCGATACCGGCCTGTCCGTCGTCGAACCGTCCCGCGGACGCGACCGCGCACTCGCACGCTACCGCTCCGTGCGGCGCCAGCTTCCGGAATGCTACGGGGTAGGCCCGTTCGGGCTGCCGGCCTCGGCCCCGCCGCAGCGTCGCGCCCAGGCGCAGCAGCTCGCGGCCTACCTGTCGATCTTCGATCAACTGCTGGCCAACCAGTTCGCCCAGCTCGCCAACGCGGGCGCACTGTTGTCGCCCGGCGCCAACAGCACGGACGACAACCGGAGCTATTTCGCCCAGCCGGTGGATGATCCGCCCTTGGATACCCTGAGTCTTCTGGGAGCGACGCCCGACACCTTATCCCGCGACGGCTATCGAGCCTGGCTCGATCGGGAGGTCGACCCAGAGATCGACAAGACCGATAACAAGGACAACAAGAGGAAGGAGGCTGAACGGCGCGGTCGTTTCCTCGCGCACCTGTTGGCGAGGTTCGGAGAGGATCTGGGCAGCACCCCGCTGGCGCCGGACCTGCCGGACCTGCCGGGCCTGCTCGACAGACGGCGGGAATTCTTGCGGCGCTATCCGCGCCTGAGCGGTGCGCGCGGCTCGGGGCGGGACCTGTACGCGGGCAGCGAGTCGGGCTTTCTCGAACGGCTGCGCCTGAAGCTCGGCATGAAGGACCCGGCGGACCTGGAACTGGTCGAGTACATCCTGCTGCGGCCGGTCCCCGAGGATAGCGCTCAGTCCGGGGACGGCTGCGCGGTGCCGCTGCTGGCCGACGCGGATGGTCCCGACCCCTGGTCGCTGCGCATCGGCATCGTCTTCAAGACGCCCGACCCGATGCCTGATCCCCCGGGACAGGCCGCGCTGGAAACCTTCGTCGGCGAGACCATCCTGGCCGAGGCCCCGGCCCATCTGGCGGTGTATGTGCACTGGCTGGACAGCGAGACCTGGAGTACATTCAAGCATGCCTGGTGTGACTTCCTCACGGCGCTGCACGCATACCGATGGCCACCGCCATCGTCGGATACGCGCCAGAATCAGCTTCGTTTCCGCGCTGCGCGCGACCGCCTCATTGAACTGCTCGGGATCGGGCGGCCCTATCCGCTGCGCGACCTGCTGCCGCAGAGCAGCGTTAGCGTCTCAAACGGCCAGGCGCAGGTGACCCTGCCGTTCAGCCAGGAAGGGTTCTTATACATGATCATGGCGCCCCCCCAGGGGGCCGGGCCGCCGAAGGACCCGCCCCCGGTCATTCCTGCGGGACAAGGGACGCCGGGCGGGGCGGCCAACCTTTCGTTGACAGTCGCCGGGACAGACGGCGAGACCTACCTCGTTGCCGCCCAGAGGATCGAGGAAGGCAACGACCCCCGCCGGACCTGGCTCTGCGCCCCGGCCACCGGCGCCTGATCGGCCTGCATCCCATGAGCCCGACGCCCCCCCACCGCCTCGGCCGGATCGAGCTCGAACTGCGGGTCGACGACGAGGACCTGGGCCGGCGCCTGCTGCCGCGCCTGTCGCTGCTGCACGGGCGGCGCATCGCCCCCTTGCTGGAGCGGCTGGCTGAGGAGCTGAGCCCTCCCGGGCGGCTCGACCGCCTCGACTCCGTCGACCTGGACCTCGGCCGTCTCCCCCTGGACGACCTGGACGAGGCGCTGCCGGCGCGGCTGGAGGCGGCCCTGCGTGCCGAGCTGGCCAGGCGCCTGGCCGGCGGCCGGGCGGGCGTGCCGCTGGCCCAGACCGCGCGCGAGCTGCTGGAGTGCTTCGCCCGCACCGGCGCACTACCCTGGTGGGCCGATCGCCATGACCCCGGCCTGGTCGGGCGGCACCTGCACGCGCTCCTGACGGCGGACCCCGACGCCTGGGGCGCGCTGCTGGCCGAACTCGCCGGGGACCCCGTCGCCCTCGCCCGGCTGGCGTGGCACTGGGACCCCGACCTCTGGGAGTCCCTGGTCCGACGCGACCGACCCGCGGGCCTGCTCGGCGACCTGCGCGCCCTGGAGGGCCTGGTCGCGGCAGCGGGCGGGGCACAGGCGCGGACGCTGGTCCGGCAGGTCCGCACGCTCGCGCTCGCCGAGCTGGGCCGCGCCGGGCCGACCCCCGCCGTCGACCGACTGCCCGACCTGCTTGGGGCGCTGGGCACGGCGGCCCTGCGCCACCTGGCCGGGACGCCCTTGTCGGCCCAGGCCGGGCCGCGCCTGCGCGCCGCGATCGAGACGTTGGTGGGGTCGGATGGGTCGAAGGCCCGTCCGGCGCCGCCGGCCGAGCCCGCCGACCTGTTGGGGCATTTCGCCGGTATCGACGACCTGCCCCGGCGGGCCGATCGCCAGGACCCGGACCTGGTCGGGCGACACCTGCGCGCGCCCCTGACGGCGGACCCTGACGCCTCGGACACGCCGCCGGCCGAACTGGCCGGGGGGCCTGGCGCCCTCGCCCGGCTGGCGCAGCACGGGGACCCCGCCCCGAGGAAATCGCCGGTCCGGCATGACGGACCCGAGGGCCTGCTCGGCGACCTGCGCACCCTGGGGGGCCTGATCGCCGCGCCCACCCCGAGCGCGGCCCTTGCCGACCGCCCGCTGCCGGCCCGCGCCGCCGCCCGCCGGGCGCTGGCCGCGCTCGACGAGATCTATGTGGAGGATGCCGGACTGGTCATCCTCTGGCCATTCGTCGAACGACTGTTCGCGCGCACCGGCCTGCTCACCCCGGAGCGTGATTTTCGGGACGAGGGGGCACGGACGCGCGGGCTGGCCCTGCTCGCCGAACTGGCCTTCGCGGACCCGGCGCCGCCGGAGTACCTGCTGCCGCTCGGCAAGGTCCTCTGCGGCCTGTCCCCGGAGGACCCCTTTTTCCCGGACGAGCCGCCGACCGCCGAACAGTTGGCGGAGTGCGGCGTGGTGCTGACCGCGGCCATCGGTCATGCCGGGCTGCCGGGCGAGTGGTCCGCGCACCGCTTCCGCACTGCTTTCGTGCACCGCCCCGGGACCCTGAGCGCCCCGGAGGGTACCTGGCGGCTCGCGGCGCAGGGCGAACCTCAGGACGCGCTGCTCCCCCGCTTGCCCTGGTCCTGGGGCTGGGTGCGGCTCCCCTGGATGCCGGGGCCCATCCAGGTGGACTGGTGAGCATGGAGGCCCTGCGCGCCAACGCCCGCGACCTGGAGCTGGAACTCCAATGGCTCGCCCGCGTGCTCGACACCCGCTTCAAGCGCTATTTCGGCGAGCCCGGCGACCAGGCCGAGGTACTGGACCTGGACCCGCCCGACCTGGCCGCGAGCGACTCGGCCTATGCCCGAGTCCTGACCGGGCTGAGGCTCGACCGGGCCGAGCGCCTGGCCCTGATCCTGGCCCTGACCCCGCACCTGCGCCCCCAACTGCTCGACTGCTTCTTCACCCGCAACCAGACCTTCGACCGGCGCTTCACCGAATTCGGCGGGGTGCAGGGCCGCGAGCCCGGATTCGTGCCGACCGGCGAGACGCTCGCCTTCGTACTGGGCGGTGCCGATCTGGAGCGGCGCTTTCTCGTGTATCGGCTGCTGGACCCGGCCGAGCGGCTGCACCGCGAGGGGCTGGTGGTCGCCGCCCCCGAGGGTCCGGACCAGCCGACGCTGCAGTCCCCGCTACTGGTCCCCGAGGAGACCCTCGCCCGCCTGACCGGCGGGCGCGAGCACCGCCCCGCCTGCGGCGCCCGCTTCCCCGCCCAGCCGATCGCGACCGCCCGCGCCTGGGAGGACCTGGTGCTGCACCCCGGGACCCTGCGACAGCTCGAGGAGGTCCGCACCTTCGTCGCCCACGGCCACACCCTGATGCACGACTGGGGCATGGCCGCGAAGCTGCGGCCTGGGCTGCGCTGTCTCTTCCACGGCCCGCCCGGGACCGGCAAGAGCTTGAGCGCCGCACTGCTCGGCAAGTATGCGGGGCGCGAGGTCTACCGCATCGACCTGTCGCTGGTGGTCTCCAAGTACATCGGCGAGACCGAGAAGAACCTCTCGCGAGTCTTCGACCGCGCCCAGCGTCGCGACTGGATCCTGTTCTTCGACGAGGCCGAGGCCCTGTTCGGCAAGCGCAGCGAGACCCGCGACGCCCACGACCGCTATGCCAATCAGGAAATCGCCTTCCTGTTGCAGCGGGTGGAGACCTTCGATGGGATCGCTATACTTGCTACCAACCTGCGCGCCAATATCGATGAGGCCTTCGCCCGCCGCTTCGAGCTGGTGGTCTATTTCCCGCCGCCGCGGTTTGATGAGCGACTGCGGTTGTGGCGGGAGGGGTTTTCCCCGCGGGCCAGCCTGGCGGCCGACGTGGACCTGCAGCAGATTGCGCGCGAGCATGAGCTGACCGGGGGGCATATCATGAATGCGATTCGCCAGGCGAGCCTGGTAGCCATTGCGGCGGGGGGGCGGCCCATCACCGCTGCTGACCTCGACCAGGCGATCCGCCGCGAGTTGACCAAGGAGGGGCGGCCGGGGTGAGCGCCTGCCCTTTTTTTTTGCATCGCAATTTGTTTGAAAATGGGGCCGCGGTCCCTGTCGTGTCCATTCGATCGAGAGAGCAACTATGAAAGAGTCGGCCAAGCCTGTTGCACAGCGTCAAGCGGTCAGCTTCAGTGCGGACCGGTCGGCCGGGTCCGGTCCCAAGGGGGTTGCGCTCCAGCCGCCGACCTATGGGATCGATCTCGCCGACCGGCCGGCGCCGCGGCGGGAGAACCGGACCGGGTTGCCGGATCGGCTCAAGGACGGGATCGAGGTGCTGTCGGGGCTCTCGATGGATGCGGTGCGGGTGCATTACAACTCGGATAAGCCCGCGCGGTTGAATGCCCTGGCTTATACGCAGGGGACTGAGATTCATGTCAGGCCGGGGCAGGAGGGGCATTTGGGGCATGAGGCTTGGCATGTGGTGCAGCAGGCGCAGGGGAGGGTGAGGGCGACGGCGCGGATGAAGGGGGTTAGGGTTAATGATGATCCGGAGCTGGAGAGGGAGGCGGACAGCGCGGGCGGTAAGGCTGCGGTTGGAAACCTCGTGCCGATACAGGGTACTGACCCCTTTGCCGCCTTTTCCGCTGCCACAGTTACACAAAGACAACCTAGTAACGACAAGAATGAGGCAACCGAAAAAAAGCAGCCAAATACCCTAAGTGGTGCACCAGGCGGAAAAGCGGCATGTATTGCAACATCTGTTTCGTCCATTTCCCAGATAATAACTTCCTGTATGCGACTTCTTGCCGCAGCAGGAAAAATTGGCGGAGATTGTCAACGGACCAGCCATCCGCTAGAGGTACTGAATACTGCCACAGGCATACTGATTCCAGCACTGCTAGCTATCGCGGGAGGAACAGACGTCCTGCGAGGGTTAGAACCATGGCGAATAGAAGCCCCGGCATCGGGGGATGAGAAGCCCAGGGATGTGTCAAAGATGATTACAGGAGGGTTCACGGCTATATCTGCATTTTTTGCAGGACTAGCGTCACCGCTTGCAGCGCTTGTGCTTAAGTCCGATAATTCGGCCACGCCATTCACGCATGTATCAAACCTATTCTGGTTATTTGGTGAGGCCATATCAGGATTTGTCAATGCTAGCAAAGCATACAGCTTATATAGAAGTGATGGCTGGGGGTGGAGTGCCGTGGCGGGAGTTGGAAATGTGCTGAATATCGCGGGTATCGTTTTGACATCAGTAGGGGTACAAATCGGGGAAGCGGAGCTTTGTATTTCCGATTCAATATCAATGTCTCACATGGGAAACGAGGATCCAGTTCGCACACTGGGAAGCACTTTTTCCCTTATCGGCGGTTCATTGATAACTCTTGGAACTATAACCGCTTTAGCAGCAGGGAAACAGGCCGACCAGATCCAGATAAGGGGTGCCCCCCATGCAGGGAGTAGCAGCGAACAAGGCCTATCGGATCCAGAAAGGAGTGCCCCCGGTACAAGGGTTTGAGCAGCTGGGATTCCGGTGACGATTCCAGTGACAGTTTAGCTAATGGATTGCGGTGACAGTTTACCGGTCCGGGCCGGGGTCGGTCCGGGTCAGTTCTCGCATTGTTGGATTCCCCCAATTTTCGCCTAAACTCCTTGCATCGCTAGACCGTTACGCATCGCGTTTCCCGGCCCCCTCTACCATGTCACCGCCCGGAGTGATCGGCGCGAGGCGATCTACGAGGACGACGCGAACCGCGAGGCGTTTCTGGATGTATTGGCCGAGACGGTGGCCCGCTACAATTGGATTTGCCATGCCTGCTGCGTCATGACCAACCACTATCACCTCGTGATTGAAACGGCGGACGGCAACCTGTCGAAGGGAATGCGTCACTTGAACGGGATATACACGCAGATCACGAATCGCCGTCATGGTCGCGTCGGACATCTCTTGCAAGGACGCATCAAAGAGCAGATCTTTCTCGGAGACGAAACATTCGTCGAGCGCACGCAGGAGCTAGCCGTGATCCGCGGTGACGCGTCGAGCGTCCCGCACACGCAACGCCGCCGGCCTGCCGCCGCCCTCGCGGAGATCGCGTCCGCAGCCCCCGATCGCGACGCTGCTATCGCGGCCGCTTATGCCACCGGCGCGTACCGCGATGAGGTGATCGCCGAACATTTCGGAATCCATAAGGAGGGGCGGCCTGGGCGAGGGCCTGGCGCAATTGAGCATCGCAATTCATTTAAGCCTGGGCTCTGGCCCCTGACGTGTCTATTCGATCGCGAGAGCAGCTATGAAAGAGTCGGGCAAGCCTGTTGCACAGCGTCAAGCGGTCAGCTCCAGTGCGGACCGGTCGGCCGCGTCCGATTCCAAGGGGGTTGCGCTCCAGCCGCCGGCCTATGGGATCGATCTCGCCGACCGGCCGGCACCGCGGCGGGAGAACCGCACCGGGCTGCCGGATCGGCTCAAGGATGGGATCGAGAGCCTCGCGGGGCTGTCCCTGAATAGCGTGCGCGTTCACTACAACTCATCCGCGCCCGCCCAATTGAACGCGCTCGCCTATACGCAGGGCACCGATATTCACGTTGGACCGGGCCAGGAACGGCATTTGGCGCATGAGGCCTGGCATGTGGTGCAGCAGGCGCGGGGAAGGGTCAGGGCGACGACGCAGATGAAGGGGGTTGGGGTTAATGATGATTCGGGGTTGGAGACAGAGGCGGATAGGATGGGAGGGCGGGCGGTGCAGTCGCAGCCGAAATCGGCATTGACCCTGGCTCCTTTTTTGCCTTGTTCGGAAAAGACTGCTGCATCCTCCTCCCGGCATGACCGGTTAGCCTTGATGGGAGCCGCATGCATGCTGCCCATCCAAGGGGTTTTCGTGTTTACGAGCGGGGACGTGAAAGCCCTGCGGAAGCTCATTAATGACCGACCAGAAGCCCAGTTGCTTGTCGCGATCTGGGATAAGGATAAACAGTGTCACTCTTTTGACTCTCCGGCGGAAGCTTTCTCGTTAATTTCCAAGTATGTGGACATCAAGGAAATTGCAGGGACGATATACGAAAAGCTCAATAAGATTATTCAGAGAATGATCGAGGAGCATGATCGGGTCGAAAGCCGGCAAGAAGGGTATGGATATAACAACCAATTGCTTGAGCACGCGTATCGTTTAACCCGGTACGCAGGAGCATTGCAAGCCGGCTGGAAGTGGGACATTGGCTGGATACAATATCTGGTCGATCAATATTCTCTAATTCTGGAAACGGTCACCCATCTGCGGGACACCATGGCGCCGGCAAGATCTTACACTTTTTGGCCGTTGCCGCAAGCACCGCTTCAGAGCGTCGATTGGGGCGATGACTCGATTGGCCACTTGGCTGGCTCCCTAAAGAAGTTGGCCTCGCCAGATCTGGGGACGCGGTTTGCCGAAATCGGAAACCTCAGAGATGAGGACGATGAGCAGCCTCTGTCCAAAAAAAATGGTCGGTACAAAGGCGCCATTCCATACGCGTTCCTTCGCAGTAGTCGGCGAGCGATTCTGGACTTGGTGACCCAAGTCGGCGACAGTGTGGCAGTTTTCAGCCTTGAGCGTGGGGGGGCCTTACTTGCGGACCACATTGCCGATGTGACTAGGTTGATGTCGGGTCGATATATTCCAAGTGTCAAAGTACCCAAATCTTCCGGGGTGACTGTCAATCAAGAAAAGAAAAAGGAAGAATATAGTCGCACTAAACATCAGCTAAGCCTTGTTGCTAGAATGATGGATACCGAAGAAGGCCAGATGTTCGTGCGTCTTCGCGCTCGTCGACGGATGCAGAGCGGGGTACCAGCCTTCACAATGGGACTGGCTGAAACCGCGGTTTCTGGGTCTTCCGTCAATACCTTGCTCGGGACGCTCCAGAGTTGTCATCACCTGCTGCCCTATTCAAAATTCCGCTTGCTGATCGAGAAGCAAACGATCAAGGAAAAGGAGTTGGTAGGCAAGCCGCTAGGCGGACTTCGCGTGGCGGATCCGGGAATCAAGATTACGGATAAATTGGATGTCGATACGATACCGAAGATTCAAATGTTTATCGCCCAAACACACTATATATTAGGCGAAGATGTTGGCTACCAAGTAGCTTACGAAAACCAATTGAGAGGTACGCCTGTAGTGGTATTTGATGAAACAGGGGATCGATTAATTGCGGTCAAACTATCCCGCAGCGATAAACTCCCCAGGGACATGCTTCGTTTGTTGCTCATGGGCGCATTTGACGACGCGCTAGAGTCTATTTTCCGGCCCTAGCGGGCGGGGTCTAGCGGGATCGGGTCCGGGCGGGTTCAGGGCGGGCGGGGTCGGCGGGCGGGATCAGTTCTGGGTCGGCAGGCGGGGTCAGTTCTCGAGGCAGCGGGCGAGGTCAGGGCAGCGGGCGAGGTCAGTTCTCGGTCCGTGGGGGCAGCGGGGTCAGGGGCAGCGGGGTCAGTTCTCGGAAAGCTGGGGTCAGTTCTCGCGGAAAGCTGGGGTCAGTTCTGGCATTGTTGCATTCCCCCAATTTTCGCCTAAACGCCTCTCATGGCCAGACCGTTACGCATCGCGTTTCCCGGCGCCCTCTACCGCGTCACCTCCCGGGCTGATCGGCGCGAGGCGATCTACGAGGACGACGCGAACCGCGAGGCGTTTTTGGATGTATTGGCCGAGACAGTGGCCCGCTACAAGTGGATTTGCCGTGCCTACTGTCTCATGACCAACCACTATCACATCGCGATCGAAACGGTGGACGGCAACCTATCGAAGGGAATGCGTCACTTCGAATCGCCGTCATGGTCGCGTCGGACATCTCTTCCAAGGACGCTTCAAAGAGCCGATCTTTCTCGGAGACGCAACATTTGTCGAGCGCACGCAGGAACTGGCCAAGATCCGCGGTGACGCGTCGAGCGTCCCGCGCACGCAACGCCGCCGGTCTGCCCCCACCCTCTCGGAGATCGCGTCCGACGCCCCCGATCGCGACGCTGCCATCGTGGCCGCTTATGCCACCGGCGCCTACAGCCATGGGGTGATCGCCGAACATTTCGGACGCGATTCGGCAACCGTCGGCCGCGTCGTCCGGAAAGCGCGGTCGTGGCGGGATTCGCCGCCTTCCGGCACTTCGATATCTGGAAGCCCTGACCGATCGGGTGGATCGACCGCCGGGTCGGCGGGGGACTGGGCATCATGCTCGACGACGTGGTTGCCGCAGTCATGGCGCTGGGCCTGATGCACCTGGGCCGGACGCTGGTGGACTGGGTCTAGGCGGTCTTCGGCCGGGAAAAAGGGAAAGCGCAAGTGGTCGGCCGCGCGCTGCGTTCCCCCGGTCAGGCTTGCCCCCGGATGGCCTCTCGATTATAGTCTGACCAGGTCAGACTATGTGAGCAAGACAATGCCGGCCACCCTCAATCTCACCGATGCGAAGGCCAGATTTTCCGAGGTCGTGGAGCGGGTCAGCCACGGGGAGGAGATCATCGTCACCCGTATGGGGCGCCCGGTCGCACGCATCTCACGCTACGAATGTGCTGCCGCGAACCGCCGTCTGGGGCTCTTCGAGGGCCGCATCCACCTGGCCGAAGACTTCGACGAATGGCCCGCGGATATCGCCCGTCAACTCGGCCTGACCGACTGAGTATGCGCTACCTGCTCGATACCCACTCCCTGCTCTGGGCCATCGGCGACCCAGGCACGCTGACGCGTGCAGCACGGGACGCGATCACCTCCGAGGCCAACGTCATCTTCGTCAGCAGCGCATCCCTCTGGGAGTGTGCAATCAAGGCCTCGATCGGCAAACTCGATCTGCCGGACGACTTCTTCGATGCGATCCCGCAGACCGGCTACGAGGTGCTGCCGATTCGTATCTCACACCTCAACGTCTATCGCTCCCTGCCTTTGCACCATCGCGACCCCTTCGACCGGATGTTTGTCGCCCAGGCCAGTGCCGAGGCCCTGACACTGATCACCCGCGACCCGGAAATCGCCAAGTACGATGTCAGGTTGCTGCATTGCTGAAGGCACCGGCGGAACAGGCATTCACGAACCGCCTCGCAGGCGCGGCCGCGGCCCTGTCGGCAAGCGGACTCGCCTGGGAACCGCGCACCCAAGCCCCGCCGGCGTGACCGCCGCCACGAAATCGGGACCCGCCCCGGTCGGCCGGGTGTCGTGTCTGCCCCGTGTGTGAGACGATGCGCAGGTGTCCGCCGAATCGGCGCGACCGGGCCTTGAGTCCTACTGCGGGCGCGGGCCCGGCCCGTGCCTGCCCGAGCGGATTCCCAAGTTTCATCGGAGTACCACCGAGATGCGTTGGTTGTTGATCGCCCTGACGGTGTCCGCCTTCCTGGCGGGCTGCGACAAGCCCGCGGCCAAGCCCCAGGAGCGCCCGCCGGCGCAGGTGACGGTCCAGACCATAGTCCCGCGCGATATCCCGGTCAGCTTTACGTACGTG
>Ga0247841_10001484_pt1 | contig 52611 bp, 56 predicted proteins | sample LaCruzMarch2015__2_FD_192410 | JGI IMG/M metagenome (GOLD analysis project Ga0247841, IMG submission 192410) | Freshwater microbial communities from meromictic Lake La Cruz, Castile-La Mancha, Spain - LaCruzMarch2015_18m | ecosystem: Environmental > Aquatic > Freshwater > Lake | place: Spain... | reverse complement strand
TAAAATTAGCACATTAAATAACACAGTTATTCAGGTTGACCCTAGTTTAAATTTTTTAACACAATTAGATAATTCTGGAAACACATTAAATATTGGTGCTTATACAAATACTCTTAATATTGGGTCATCATCAACTAATATTAATTTTAAAAATGGATTTAATGTAAATGGAAATGCAACAATCAGCGGAACATTAGGTGTTACTGGTAACACTTCTTTGTCAACTCTTTCTGCCACAGGATTATTATCTGCACAAGGTGGTATTACAGGCGCAACAGGTTCTTTTACATATTTATCTTCTTCAAATGGAATTAATATTTCAGGAGGCATAAATGTAAGCGGATTAATATCTGCACGTGGCGGAATCACAGGTGCAACAGGATCTTTTACAAATACATTAATATCAGGACCTGAAATTGTTACAGGATTATTATCTGCACGAGGTGGACTCACAGGTGCAACAGGATCTTTTACAAATACATTAATAAATGGTAATGAAATTGTTACAGGATTATTATCTGCACGAGGTGGACTCACAGGTGCAACAGGATCTTTCACAAATACATTAATAAATGGTAATGAAATTGTTACAGGATTATTATCTGCACGAGGCGGAATCACAGGTGCAACAGGATCTTTCACAAATACATTAATAAATGGTAATGAAATTGTTACAGGATTAATATCTGCGCGTGGCGGAATCACAGGTGCAACAGGATCTTTCACAAATACATTAATAAATGGTAATGAAATTGTTACAGGATTATTATCTGCACGAGGCGGAATCACAGGTGCAACAGGATCTTTTGATAATATAACTGTTACTAAATTATTATCTGCACCAGGTGGACTCACAGGTACAACAGGATCTTTTACAAATACAATAATTTCTGGTTCTGAAATTATAACAGGATTATTATCTGCAACAGGTGGACTCACAGGTGCAACAGGATCTTTTGATAATATAACTGTTACTAAATTAATATCTGCACCAGGTGGACTCACAGGTGCAACAGGATCTTTTACAAATACAATAATTTCTGGTTCTGAAATTATAACAGGATTATTATCTGCAACAGGTGGAATCACAGGCACAACGGGGTCTTTTACAAATACAATAATTTCTGGTCCTGAAATTATAACAGGATTATTATCTGCAAGAGGTGGAATCACAGGTGCAACAGGATCTTTTAATAATTTATATGTAACAACTAAAGCAGATTTTCTTCAAGATATAAGTGTAAATTCAATTAATATTGGAAGAGGAAGTGGAAATGGAAACACAAATACTGTTGTTGGGATAAATTCACTTATAGTAAATAATAATGGACTTTCTAATACTGCAATTGGTTATGAATGTTTAAAAGCACATCTGTCTGGAAGTAATAATACTGCAATTGGTTCTGTATCTTTACAGGATGATATATCAGGTAATGATAATACAGCATTAGGATATGGTTCATTACGAAATAATATTTATGGCACTTTTAATACTGCAATTGGCAGTAGATCATTAAATAGTAATACAAATGGAAGTAATAATACTGCAATTGGTTATGATTCTCTATTATATCATACATCATCTTCACTTCAAACAGCTGTAGGATATCTTGCAGGTAATAATGATAAATTAGGAAATAATAATACATATTTAGGTGCTGAGACAAATGTTGATAGTTCTGCAAATAATTACACGCATTCTACTGCACTAGGATATGGAACCATTATTGATGCATCAAATCAAATAGTGTTTGGAACAGACACAGAAAAAATAAAAATTCCAGGAACTTATGTAGGTATAGGTGGAGTATATGATCCAACAAATAATTATACATTAGATGTAAGTGGTAATGCATTATTTACAGGTGATATTACATTTAACAATGCATCTTTTACAAGTGGTTTAGTAGATGATTTAACTATAACTGCATCTCTTGCAGGAACAACCCCTTTTGGAACAAGTTTTCAAAAATTAACTGCAGGTACATCAAGTGATTATAATTTTATTTCAGTTGCAGCGGCACCATTTGATTCATCAGGTAACACTATAATTGTTGGTGTTACCAATTCAGGATATATTTATCCATATGTCAATAGTGGTGCAACTTTTGGAAGTGGTGGATATATTTATGTATCATTTGATTCTGGTTTAACTTTTACAAAACAAACATCAATTCCTATTAAAACATGGTCATCTATTTGTATGACAGTTGATCTTAGTAACAATGCTTATATAACTGCCGTGACAACTGGTCTTAATGGTGCAACAGATAACACATATACAACAACATTTAGTACTTTACCTTTACCTGTACCATCAAGCATTCCTTGGACTGCTCATCAATTAAAAGACACAAGTTCAAGTTATAAAGTTTCAATGACAGGTGTTTCAATGACAAACAATGGTGAAATTCAAGTAATTGTTGCAGGAGATAATCAAAATTGGCAGCAATTTCGGTCGACTGATTATGGTTCAACATGGACACGTATAAATTCAGATACAAATGATAGCAGATATGCAGGTGGAATTGTTGTTCAACCAAATATAACTACAACAAATTTTTATGATCTTACAAATTATAGTGCATTTTTTACTTATAAAATAGGATTTTATATAAAAAAAAGTATAAATGGAGGACAATCTTATCCAACAACTGTATTTAATAATTATGAAAATGCAATTGCGTGTTCAGACAATGGAACTTATGTTACAACCGTGGGTCCATCATCAACTAATAATACTCCAAGTGTTGGAATCGCAATATCATCAAACAATGGTCAAAAATGGACCTCTAATCCAGGTGGATTTATAACAGGTAGCTATAAGTTTTTAGGTATATCAATGTCACCATCAGGAAAATATCAAATAATAGCTGATTATACAGTAGGTGCAGTATTTATCTCTTCAAATTTTGGTAATAATTGGACTTTACTAAATACTTTTAATATAAATTTTACATGGATTATTATAGATAAAAATATAGATTCAACTGGTTTGTTGTCATTTACTGCATCAGCTGCAACAGGTGCTATAGATGGAGGTATTTATCAATTTAGTTCAACAATAAATGTTTTAAATATAATAACCCCTGTAGTAATATCTGGATCTTGTTCAGCATCCTCATTTATAACAACTTCAGATTATCGTATAAAAGAAAATGTATTACCATTGACAACTTCTATGTACAGTGTAGATAATTTGAGACCCGTTTTATATAATAATATATTAACAAAAAAACAAGATATTGGTGTTATTGCGCATGAATTACAGACTGAATTTTCATTTTTAGTTGAAGGAGTAAAAGATGGTAAAGATTTGCAATGTGTCAATTATATAGGTTTAATTGGGTTATTAATAACAGAAATACAAGAATTAAAAAATGAAATTAAAATAATTAAAAATCATTTATATAAAAATTGATATAATTATTTAAACAATAAACATATATTATACTATTACAAATGAAGCCAACTCTTAAGCATATTTTATCGTGTCAAAACGCGCATTCACGTGATAAAAATATTCAATTCTTTGAAGAAGACCATAAATATATAATTAAAACTGAACCTAATACAAAATATACATCAGTTACAACCTGGAATAATTCGCATTTTGAACAATTTGACGCAGATAAAATTATTAAAAATATGTTTGTTAGTAAAAGTTGGAAAAAAGGACACAAATATTGGGGTTTAACTTCAGAACAAATTAAATCTCAATGGGACAATAGTAAAAACTTTGCTTCAACTGCCGGAACAGACCTTCATTTTGAAATTGAATGTTTTAATAATGATGATAGTTTGGCACCAAATTATTCAAATAAAGATTTATATGATAAATATAATAAAATAAGCGAAACAAAAACCATTGAAAATAATTATTTTATGAATTTTATTAAAGATTTTCCTGATCTAAAACCATATAGAACTGAATGGTGCATTTATCATGAAGATGTTAAAATTTCAGGGTCTATAGATATGGTTTATGAAAATCCTGATGGAACTCTTTCAATTTATGACTGGAAAAGAGCTAAAAATATTACAAGAATTAATAATTTTAATAAGTTTGCCATTACACCGCAAATTTGTCATTTACCAGACTCTAATTTCTGGCATTATGCGTTACAGTTAAACACCTATAAAGCTATTCTTGAACAAAAATATGGAAAAAAAATTAAAGATTTATTCTTAGTTAGATTGCATCCTGAGGCAGAAGAGAAAAATTATGAGTTGATTGAACTACCAGATTTATCTACAGAAATTGCTGATTTGTTTTTAGAGAGAAAAAATCATCTTAGTGTTTAGACTATTATAACTTAGTTAAAAGGTTTTAACTTAAATTTATTTTAAGTTAAAAACAAATATATATATATATATATATATATAACAATTATGCTGCCACATAATGTTATACCTGCAACTTCAAAGAAATTCATATGCAATGATTGTAACAAAATATTTAATACTAAATCACATTTAACTCAACATAAAAAAAAAAAAATACCTTGTTTTGATAGTCATTTATATTCAATAAACTTGGATAAATTTAATGAACAACCTGAATATGTGAATACAAATGATGAAAATAGTTTGTGTAAGATTGTAAAAAATAAACTGTTAAATGATTTTATGGAATCATATCAAACATTATTAGACCAATCTACTATTAATAATAATATTATACTTGAATACCAGAAAGTAAATAAACAACTAACAGAGGATATTTTAAAGTATAAATTAAAAATAAAATCTATTTTACAAATAATTAATTCAAACATACAGAATGAGAATGATGAAGAGAATCAGATAGTATTACCTATTAAAAATGTTAGAAAGATTATTCCTTCTTTGTAAAATAGTTTTATTAAACATATATTTATAAATTACCACATTTATGTATTACAACTACAGCTGTGATTTGAGGATTTGCTGAACCAGATCCAAATTGTCCATTCAATGTTACTTGGCTTGAAAATGATGTATGATTTCTAAATTGAAGCAAAGCAGCAAATCCAGATGTTGAAAGTGATGTTTCATAATATGTAATATCTTCAGGTTCTATTTTTACTATTACTGTCACTGAATTTTGTGATGAACCTGTTGGAGAACCAACAATGCCTCCCTCCAAAATAACGTTATTTTTAAATATACTAAACTGACATGGTTCTGTGTGGTATACATTGAAATATAAATGGTAATATCCAGTGCTCCACACTAAAACATCACTTGAGGGTACTGACGAAAGTCCACATTCACCAGCTTGAGATAAAGATTTATCAAATATAACATTATCCTCAGCAAACAAAATTTGGTCTGTAATTCTGGTGCAATGAAGAAATATAGGTTTTACATCTTCACCAGTTGGTCCTGTATTACCTTGGTCACCTTTATCACCTGTGGGTCCAGTGGGACCTTGTTCTCCAGTGGGTCCAATTTCACCTTGTTCACCTTTATCACCTGTAGGACCCATTTCTCCAGTGGGTCCAATTTCACCTTGATCACCCTTTTCACCAGTGGGACCTTGTTCTCCAGTGGGACCAATTTCACCTTGGTCTCCTTTATCACCTTTATCACCTGTAGGACCCATTTCTCCAGTGGAACCAATTTCACCTTTATCACCTTTATCACCTGTAGGACCCATTTCTCCAGTGGGACCAATTTCACCTTGGTCACCTTTATCACCTTTATCACCTGTAGGACCCATTTCTCCAGTGGGACCAATTTCACCTTGGTCTCCTTTATCACCTTTATCACCTGTAGGACCCATTTCTCCAGTGGGACCAATTTCTCCTTGGTCACCTTTTTCACCTTTATCACCTGTAGGACCCATTTCTCCAGTGGGACCAATTTCTCCTTGGTCACCTTTTTCACCTGTGGGACCCATTTCTCCAGTGGGACCCATTTCTCCAGTGGGACCTATTTCTCCTTGGTCACCAGTAGGTCCCATCTCTCCTTGATCACCAGTAGGTCCCATCTCTCCAGTAGGTCCCATTTCTCCTTGTGGTCCTGTAGGTCCCATTTCTCCTTGTTCACCAGTAGGTCCCATCTCTCCTTGATCTCCAGTAGGTCCCATTTCTCCTTGTGCTCCTGTATCACCTTTACACCCTTTATCTCCTTTGCATCCTTTATCTCCACGGGGTCCATCGTCACCACGCTCACCTTTTTGTCCCATATCACCACGCGGTCCTCTATCTCCACGCGGACCTTTTTCACATTTACAATTACATTTACGTTTACGATAAATATTTATCAAATTATAACTTATATCATCGTGACATTCATCATGGCATTCATCATGACATTCATCGTGACATTCATCATGACATTCATCATTGGGATCATTCGGTGTGTTATGCTCGCACCAGAGCTCATTATGAACGATATTATATCTGCTCATTATAAACTAATATTATATTTTAGTTTTTACAAATATTTTAACTATAATTTTATTATTAGTTAAAAAATAGTTAAAAATAGTATTTTGCCTAAATAAGTTATTTTAAAAGTAAAATAACTAAAAATAATTTAAGTAAGTTAACTAAAAATATTTTTAAACGCAGATTTGTTATTCTATAAATATAAAACCATTTAAAACCAAAACAATATATTTAAATAATATGAACAAAGAAACATTTTTTTTTATACTATTTGTAATTTGGTATTTTAAACCATATAGAGATATCAACAAATTATATCATTCTGCAACTGATTTTTTAGAAATATTTAATTTATTTATGGGACCAGATTATATTTTGGATGAAGATGAAGAAGAGATAATTTGTAAACTTGAAGAACCTAAACCTCAACCTAAATATGAAGATAAATATTTAAATGAAATAAGAAAAATGGATAAGGAAATTAAATTTGATGAACAAGAAGAAATACAATTACAAAATTTGATAAATCATCATTTTTCAATTTTAAATAAAGAAAATTTTGATAATTTGGAAAGAAATACAAATTTATTATCTGAAATAGAAATGAAATTGTATGAAACACGTGATGATATAGAAGATGAAGATTATCATTTAGGTATACCAAAAGAAGAAAGAATTAAACTATTTATTGAAGAACAAAAACTATTATTGAATACAGAAATAGAATTAAAGTATAATACAACTCCAGAGGGTAAAGAAAAAATGTTAAAAATTTCTCAAGAAATATCTACAAATTGTATAATTAAAAAACGATTAGAAAAATTAAATAATTGTTATATTATTGAACATACACCATTAGGAAATGTATTAATGATTTATGATATTATTCGCGAAACATTTAAGTTTTATAGTGATAATACAATTCCATATAGATATTTAGAAGTTGTCGCAAGAAAATATGTAAAACAATTTAATTGTAGACATATTTTTGTAGATATGGAAGAAGAATTAAAATTAGCTGAAGATAAAGAGAGAAAGGAAAAAGAAGAAAAAGATAAAAAAGAAAAAGAAGAAACAATAAAAAATCAAAAACCGGTTGAAGTAAAAAAAAATATATTTGCAAGATTTAAAAGCTACAACAAGGAATCCGGAACTGGACATGTTAATACTGCAGCTCCACCTAAAAATAGTATTCCAAATAAAAATTTAACTAAAAAACAAGAAAATGAAAAAATTGTATTAAAAGAGAAAGCTAATAGATATACTTATGAGGGTAAATTTGCAAATTTTAGTTTTATTAAAAAAATAGACAGAAAAGTAGTTGATAAAAAATTTTCTATAACATTTGCTGATTTTAAGAAAAATATTCTAAATAAATAAATTTATATTTTAATTGTTGATTTTTTAAATATAAATATAAACTTCTTGATATAATATAAATATGAATAGACAAACCAAACGCAATAGAAAAATTAAAAATAAAACAAAAAAATATTATGGTGGTGATTCTAAAGAAGTTTTACAAAAAAGCAGAGGTATATTTGATGTTGTAGGTGATACATTGTCTAGTTATGCAGGTAAAACATCCGACTACATTAAACGTAAAGGATTAAGATTAGCAGGATTACAGCCAATAAAAAATCCTGAAGAAATTACAAAAGAAGTTGATACAACTGCAACAAAAGAAATTGATACAAAAATAAATGACATAAGTGATGCAGCATCTGGATTGGTCTCTGGTGTTCAATCTATTGGTTCAAATGTTGTAAATGTATTTGATAAAGGTTCTGCAGCCGTTGTTGGGAATATAAATGATGTCTTGCAAAGTCCTCAAGTTGGTGAAACGGTTAATGAAGCAGCACAAGAAACTGCAGAAATTGGAGAAAAATTATTAGAAGATTTTAATGAAAAATTAAATACTCCTGAAATGAAAGAAGAGACTAAAATTGCATTAGATACTGCGGCGGATTATACTAATATTGCCCTAGATTCTATGGATGAACCTATTGATAAAGCTATTGACCAATTGGGTGATGCAGGAACAAAAGCCACATCTGGTGTGGTTTCAGGATTAATTAAAGTTGGAACTGACGCGATGTGTGCTGTTCCTTATGTTGGTGCAGTTTTTGAATTAGGAAAAATGATTAATGATGGTTCAAGAGCTGTGGGAGATGTTGTTGAAGCTACTTCAGATGCAACAGGAACAATCTCAAAGGTTGTTGAAGAAACTAGTAAAAATATAGATGAAGGAATTGATAAATTAGATGAAAAGAAAAAAGAAGCGCAACAAATTGCTAATAGAACTAATAAATCAATCCAAACTTTTGAAAACCCTATTGGAGGTTTTCGTAAAACCAAACGTAGATTTTTTAAACATAAAGGTAAATCAAAGCGTGTAAGATTTTCTACTTAGATTTTTGTGAAATTTGCCATTTTTTGAATCCATTGCTTCTACAAATATCAAATGAACTATCTAAGTGATCAAAAGCAATACTGTATCCCTTTTTATTAAGTTCATCTAATCCATTTAAATAATCAAATATTTCTCTCTGTTTTTCCAAAGAATAAGTTTTAACTAGTTCAGGAACTGGAACATTTAATAAATCAAAGTTAATTTGTTCTGACATAATATAGTATGATTTATAGTTATTAAATAATTTTAAATCAATTTTATTAGAAATTTAATAAAAATGATTTATATAAGTTTCTTTAAGTATCTAAAATAATTTATGTTAATATTCAAAAAATCTGGGGAAAGTTTTTTCATGATTCTGAAAATGGACAAAATAAATGTCCAAAAATGAAATACTGAAATACTTTGCCCAAAAAAGATTTTCTTCACTGCATAAAAATTCTTATGGTCTCATCAATAAAATAATATTTTTCATTTTGTTACGATAAATTTTTATTATTTTTTACGTAAACAATTTAAACTTAAAGTGTGTTGCTAATTTATGGCAACAGATGGCAACAAAATTCAGCAAATTTTAAGTAATAAATATACATGCGATATTTGTCACTATGAAACAATAAGGAAATGTAATTATAATTCACATATTTTGAGCAGCAAACATTTAACCGCAACAAACGGCAACACAAATCAACAAACTTTAAGCAAAAAGTTAGAATGTGAGAAATGTAATAAAATATATAAAGACAGAACTGGATTATGGAGGCATAAACTTAAATGTAATACAAAATGCGAAATTATTGAAAAAACTAATGAACCAACAGATAAAGAACTTATTATGATGCTTATTAAAAAAAATGATGAATTACAAACTATGATGATGAAGGTATTAGAAAATGGAACTCATAATAATTATCATAATACAAATTCAAATAATAAAGCATTTAATCTGAATTTTTTTCTTAATGAAACATGTAAAGATGCAATGAATATTATGGATTTTGTTGATTCAATTAAATTACAATTATCTGATTTAGAGAGAGTTGGTGAAGTAGGTTATATTGAAGGAATTTCAAATATTATTGTTAAAAATCTTAAAGAACTTGACATAACTCAAAGACCAGTTCATTGTACTGACAAAAAGAGAGAAACTTTATATATTAAAGATGAAAATAAATGGGAAAAAGATGAAAATAAACAAACAATGCATAAATTAGTTAAAAGAGTTGCCTCAAAAAATGCGAGATTATTACCAAAATTTAAAGAAGCCCATCCTGATTGCAGTAAATCTGTTTCAAAATTTTCGGATCAATACAATAAAATTATTGTTGAGTCTATGGGAGGTGCAGGAGATAATGATTTTGAAAAAGAAGAAAAAATAATTAAAAAAGTTTCCAAAGAAGTTATTGTTGAAAAAGAACCATAAATCTAACCAACATATGTGACAAAACATATTAATTTGTTTCCATTATTAGTATCAAATCGTATTTCACTTGTATTAAACATTTTTGTAATACTTGTATCAACTGTATATCCATTGCTCACCAAATATGAAATTAAGTCTGGAATTTCATCTACAACCATCAAGTCTTCACCACTACTGCTACATCTTGTGCCGCCAAGTGACGCCAATGCGTATCCACATTGTTTCAATGGGCTACAAGGACCAGGCTGTTTAAATTCACTTAAAGGTGGAAATTTTACAAACCTAACAAGGTGTGATAATGGTCCTTGTGGAGGCAAATTTATGACAACAATATTTTTATAACATTGATTATAAGTATCTAAAAAAGGTTGGCTAAAGAGTGAAACCGTTTTTGCTTCAATAGGTTTTTGAGGAGAAGGAGAATGATTTTTGTTTGTTCTTCTCCTTCCGCCATTCATATTATTAATGAACTTATACATTTAATAATGTGAAATAAAAAAGTTTTAATTAAATTACAATTACAAAATCAATAAACAATTAAATAAATATCAAACAATTAAATAAACATCAAACAAAACAATAAATAATTAAATAGAATCAATACCATATTTTATTCATTTCCGCAAAGGTCGCAACTATTTCTAATTCTTTTTCCAGTCAATGAATCTTCCAGTTCAGGCATGCTAGAGTGTGCATCGGAACACACACTCATTTGACAGCTTATCGAGTCTATATCTTCTTCATACACATCATCCTTGAAGTCCAACATGTTGTCAATCGTAGTCTCTAAATCTTTGTTCTTGGTTGACAACTTACAAACCATCTGGTAAAGTTCGTCAAATTTCTTGTCCAGTTTCTTAATATAACTATTCTGATTTTCTAGACAATCTTCTAAGTAGCGACAATTATCAACCACTTGAGAAATGTTCATCATTGTGCGTTGAGCTGGGTAGTGTGTTTTGAGGCACATCCAAAACTCGGACAAGGAGATCACCAGTTTATATGGCTGATTTTTGGCAACGACATTCCATAAATTTGAATGTGATAAACTCTGCATTTGGTAAACCTCTGTGATGGTTGGTTGAGCGAAATGAACAAACACTGATCTCACTGTATCTGTCACGTTGATGTTTTCGTAAAATCCTGGCTTCTTATTGATGGGAACAAAGTCTACATGGCTCACTTTTCCAATTCTGTATGTCTCCATGATGCGTCTGATAAAATTCTCATCGTGAAAGCAAGCAATGCGAGGAATGTAAATGCTGAAATTAGAACTCATTTTGATTGAAATCAGTGATTATTATTAGTATGCTTTTATATATATGATGAATAAGTATCTCAATTTTTTTTTAATTTAATACAAAAATGACATTACTAAAAATTTATAAATATGATAATAATTTAATTGTTTCTTATCATATTTAATATTAAGCATTATAATAATTATCAACAATATATAAAAAATCTGGACCATTTGCACCATAATTTATATCTGTTGTGCTTAAATTTTGATTGTTATTACTTATTAATTGTAAAGAAAAATTTGAACTTGGCATGATTGATGGTGTGGTATTTGGAGGTGTTGAGGCAGATTCACCATTTTGAAAATAAGGATAAGAGTTCGCAGAACCACAAATAACATCTGGTTGAATTGCAGACCAAGCATTAACATCTAAACTCCATGAATAATAAGTTGGATTATTGTCTGATAATATATAACTATTTGCAGAATAAACACCATTATTATTTTGTATTGCTCCACTGCCTCCACTATTTGATCGCACAGCCCATGCGCAAAAAGAAATATTTAATAATTTAAAATCAATTAAAAATCCAATAATTCCAGGGCAAACTGTAGTATTACCATTTATGTCTACATAATTTCCATTATAATAAGGTAGTCCGTAAGTAGAACCTTGTCCTTTAATTAATTTTGCTGTGTTTGAATTATTAAAATAATCATTAGAATATTGATAAGATGTTGCAACTGTAGAAGGATTAGTAGAGTATGTTGACCAAGGTAAATCATAACCCCCAAATTCAGTACATATGATAGGACAATTTACAGAAAAAGTTGTATTTGGTGTCTGAAGAGCTGTAATTATTTGTGCAAAACCTGCAACAGGAATACTACTTGTGAAATTATTACTAGGACTGGAACTATAATAAGTTGGATCATAATAACCGGCATGTTTAGAGCCTCCTGCATATAATCCAACATAAGGATGGAAGTTCACTATAGTATTAGTAAAAGGAATAGCTGAAAAATATCCACTTGATGTATCACTGCTATTCTTATAAACAGTGCCTTCTGTAATTGCATCACGTAATTTAGTAAAACAATTATATGTATTAGTATTAATTGAATTTGTTTCTGTATTCCATTGTCCATTGTTTATTGATGTATTAAAATTCATGTAAGCATAATTATCAGCTGATGATATTATACAAATATTTTGTGCTCCAATAGTACGAATAGTGTTATACATTTGTCCAAATCCAGTAAAATTATATTCCACATTATTATAAGTACCAATACCACCATTTACAAAAATAGAATAATTATCTGAATAAGAAGTATTTGAATTAGAATATGATAATTTATCACTAAATGGTTCATTATATAGTTCAAAAAATATACTACCTAACAATTCATTTGATAAATTAGAAACACCAGAAGATTTTGTAAAATAACTTGTTGGAGAACCACCTGTATATGTATACGCAGTAGGGTTTCCAATTGCGTTTCCATTACTATCTACACCTAATAATTTAGAAACAGAACTCCAAAAAGCAGTTGTATTGTCTGTTAATGATAATCCTGCACCGCCATTTAGCATATCATAAACTGCAACTCCTGGCATAGGAAGTTGTTTACTAGAAGCAGTAGAATAACTATAATTTGGAGAACCAATTGGTGTAGCTGGATAACTTCCACTTGTCTGTGGCACCTGAGCACAATAGCTCCAATGTAAATCTAATGTAAATGTAAGAGGTGTTCCAGTACCTTCAGTTGTCCAAATATTATTACAATAATATATTAAATCTAAAATACTTTGCTGATATTCAAGAGCTGTAAAAGAAACATTGGTTTGTCCATTTGTAAAATAAGGACTAGTATAACTATTTACTGATGGAGTATTAGCTGTTCCGGCTAACCAATAATCTGCAGTTACAGGTATTCTTATACATGGCGTAGAATAAGGAGAATTAATTGTACCATCACCGCTTTTTTGAAGTTGTACAATTATATTTTTCATTAAATAATAAGCATTTAATGTTAATCCAGAATTACCATTATTTCCACTTGAAGTAGTACTTGTGCCATTTTGATAATGTTTATAATATATACCTGAAGAAAGTGTATAATATCCAAAATCATAATAACTAGTAGTACCAAAAACACTGGCAGCATATTCTGTGCTTGTTAAACTAAATCCTTTTATTATATAATAATTACCATCTTTATATTGTAGAGTAGTTTCATCTGTTGTCCAAGGAATGGCAGTGTCTGATGCGGTTAGTGTGGTTGTAGTTGAACTTATATTTAAGTTTAATGGACTAGAGCCTAGCGCACTAATGGCACTACTAAGTGATTTGCTATAAGCGATACTTGATGATTCAAGTATAACTTTGTTTGTGTCATAGCCTGTTGCACTTGCGCTTGCTGTTGCACTTGCGCTTGCTGTTTCATTTTGTCTGCGTTCATTAAGTATAGTTTTTACTATAGATATTGCTTTTCTCTTAGACATATATATATATATATATATATTTATATTTTAAGAAAATATATAGCTAAATTCTTTACATTTTATAAAAAAGCATGTTTTAGATAAATTGATATATATATATATATTATTTTAGTTATGTACATTATTTTTGATGTATAATAATTATATCTATTACACCGACCGAAAAGAAAAATGAGACAAAACTGTAATTATTACTTATATATTTTCTTTATGAAGTTTGAAACTATGTTTCAAGTAATTTATTAGATGTTCTTTCTTGATTTTATTTTCTAATATATCTTTTATTGTTGTGTCTATGTCTTCATAAGTATTTGGACTTTCCTTTTTTATATAATGTTTCAATTGACTAAAGAACTCTTCAATACTATTTGTTTCAGGATGATATGGGACTGAATATAATAAATGATTGTGATTACTTTCTATTCTTTCTCTTATCATTTTTGATTTATGTATTACAGCATTATCCATTATAATTAAATAATTTTTGTAATTATCCTTGATAAATTCATCATAAAAATCTAATATATTTTGAGTTTTTAATCCACCGGTTATGTCTTTGTATAATTTCCAGCCAACTACTTTATCAGCACAAATAGCACATAACATATTATACCGCTTAAATGGATATTTATTTGTTTTCTTTATTACTCGTGTTCCACTTCTACTACGACCATAAGAAGGTTTCATATTCAAATATATAGAAGTTTCATCTAAACAAATGGTTTGTTTATAATCATAAGTATTTAATTTTTCATAAAAGATTTTCAGGTCACTTGCTTCTTGCCCTTCTCGTTTTTCAGGATAATATTTACTCCGTAATCGTTTTCTGGTAAGTTTATGTTTATGTAAAATATTATAAATACTACTATCTGTTAAATGAATTTTAAATTTATCATTTACTAATTTAGAAAGTTCCCATAAAGTAGTTGTTGAATATTTACGCACATATTCTTTTACGAACTTTTCAATTTCAGGTGTTATTTTTAGGTTATGATTTTTGCGTGTTTTTCTATTGATATTTCCATTCCGTTTATATATTTCTACCCATCTCGCTAATGATTGAAATTTACAATTGAATATTTCACATGTATTACGCATATCTTCATTATGTTCTAAATAATATTTTACAGCAGTCTGTTTATAATCTTCTTTATGTTGTGGGTTCATAATAAATATATATAAAAATATTTAAAAATTATATAACATATAATATCAATATGGAAGAAATTGATATTATAAAGAAAGAAAACGAAGAATTGAAAAAAAAGAATGGTGAATTGGAAGAACGATTAAAGAAATATACTAATGGTGATAATCATAAACGATATTATGAAAAAAATAAAGAAAAAGTAATGGAACTTGGAGCTAATTATTTACAAAAATTAAAGGAAGAAAATCCAGAAAAATTAAAGGAATATAGACGCACTTATTACCTGAAGAAGAAAGAGAAAGATAAACAAGACAAATCCGAAAATATAAATATAAAAATGATATAAATATATTTTATTTAATTTAAGTATAAATTAATTACGATGAATATAATAATACCATTCAATATAAAATTTACGATTTTTGATGAAGATAAACCTTTAACACAAAAACAAATAAAAATAAGAAACAATTTGATAGATATGAATAATATTGATAATGATATAAAAAAAATATTAAAAAATTCTATAATTGATTTTAATGAGTATAAATTTTTAGATAGGGCTGAACCATCTATTTCATCTATTGATGAAAAAAAACAACTGCGAATGAAATTATCATATATAGTAAATAACAAATACCCACATTCATTACATTTTAGCCAAAAACATTCACAATGTAAAGAATATTTTTCAATAGAAGAACTTAAAAATATTTCAAATAGAATTAAAAATGAACTTGAAGAGTATTTACATTATGAAATAGATACACCTATTTTATATATAGAAACAGATGATTTATAAAATAGAATATATTATTTTGAATATATTTAGGAATAATAAAAGATATGCGTATATTTACTTAAAGATATTATCTTTAGTAAATATATAGGATGAATAGAAAAGAAGAACCTCCTGATAAATATCAGTGTCTAAAAGTTCCTATTCAAAAGATACTTAAATCAGCAGATACAAAAACTTTAGCAATAATTAATGATGCTGTTTTAAGAACTAATTATATTACTACAAAATCGTATTTTTTATTACGATTATGGGTATTAGAAAAGTATCATGGTAATCAAGGAATTCAACTTATTACAGAAGATACTATTAAAATGTCTATGAAATCTTTAGTAAAAGCATCAGCAGGACCAAAAGCAAAGGGAAATAATTTATTGTTATTACAAGAATTCCAAAAATTACATACTTTTTCATTAGAAGATGGTAAGAATTTATCTGCTATTTTAGATTATTATACTACAACTATGATTACAGCTATTGAAAACAATATCAAGATGAATTTTATGGATTATATAAAACGATTTGTAAATTCATATTTTAAGAGTATTCATAAAGACGACCTTCAAAATAAAGATTTTAGAAAACAACTTTATAAGGAATTACAAGTAGTTAAAAATGATATTATAAATGAAACTTTGTTAAGCGACCCAAAATATCATTCGTGGTTAAACAAAAACAGATATAAAATAGTTCCACAAGAATACGATACCAGTTATTATTATGATATAAAAGCCAATCCACAAAGATACTTGAAATATATGATTTTTATGAATTTACAATTAGAAGAAAAGGAAGCAAAAATGTTCCAGTTTTTTCCATTACAAACACAAATTATTCCAAGACATATTCAACTAGATACTAAATCTATAATTGAATTATTGGTAGATACTGATAAGAAACAATATTTAGATAATGTTGAATTAAATAAAGAAATATTATGGGATAAGTTTTTTACGATAAATCAATATTTAAGAAAATATGATTTTGATTATACAATTATTACAGATGGTTATGCCGTATCTTTACGATTTTTACATAAAGATTTTACTAATGAAGAAAGAATTAAAAAGGACAAAATGAAAAATGGTAAGAAAGCATTAAAAGGATTAACAGATGAAGAAAAAGAAATTAAAAAACAAGGTAAAATTACATTACAAAATAAAATCAAGGAAGAAAATAAACAAAAACGAGCATTACAACCAAAACAAAAGAAAGATATTAAAAAAGAAATACAACACGAATTCCCTTATATTGATGAAGTATCTAAAGAATTATTAGAAGGAAAACATATTTATTGTGACCCTGGAAAGCGGTGTTTATTAACAATGATGGATGATGACGGCAATTTTTTATCCTATACAAATAAACAACGAATTCGTGAAACAAAAAGATTAAAATATCAAGCATTATTGAAAAATTACAAAGATAAATTAAACATAACTACAATAGAAAATACATTATCAGCTTTCAATTCTAAAACATGTAATTTAGAAAAATTCAAAGAATATATTACTGAAAAAATCAAAGTAAATCAAGAATTATACACATCATATCAAAATGAAAAATTCCGTCAATACAAATGGTATGCTTACATAAACAAGAAACGAACTGAAGATAATATGTTGAATAAAATAGAAAGTAAATATGGAAAAGATATAAAAATCATAATAGGTGATTGGAGTATTGGGAAACAAATGAGGAATTTTATATCAACACCAAATTTAGCAATAAAAAGAAAATTAAAAACACGATTTCAAGTTTTTAATATAGATGAATTTAGAACATCGTGTTTAAATTATATAACTGAAGAACCGTGTAAAAATTTATATCTACCAGATAATAAAAATAAAGAACGAAAGATACATTCAATCCTAACATATCAAATGGAAAACAATAGGAAAGGATGTATCAATCGTGATAAGAATGGATGTAATAACATTCAAAAGGTATTCAAAAGTTATATGGAAACAGGAGAAAGACCTGAAAAGTATAAACGAGAATACAAATTCCAATAAAATATACTAACCACTACAATCATAATAGGTTGTAGTCGTCAAATAGTATAACGCCCTTTAAGGGTGCTTTTACATCATCAAAAAGAGAAATTGATAAATTTTTTATTTTTTTATAAAAAGTTTGTCTCATTTTTCTTTTCGGTCGGTGTAATATAGAAAAAAAGATATTAAGACTAAAGGGTCTCTCACTTTGATTTTAATTAAATTATTTTTTGATAATAAATCTTTTTCTGCAAAATAAATGGCTTCCATTTTTTGTTGATTTAGTTGTTCAAGTTTAATTTCGTGTTCACGTGCCAATTCATCATATAACTGTTCAATTAAAATTATTAATTCAATTCAATTGTGGATTTTTTATGCAATATCCAATTCTTCACATTTTTTCCACAATTATGCTTCAGTTAACGTTGATAAGTCAATTGATGTGTCTATTTTAGTTATGTCCAACATGGTGTTTTGTAATTGAATAAATCCACATATGGGATAAATGATTTCAATTTTTTAATTAAATACAGCAAATTTGGTATGTAGATTGAATACGCAGAATTAGTTCTTGATTAGAAATTGCCATGTTTCTGGTGTCTAAAAACTTATCCAACATATTTGTATCGTGTAAATTTTTCAAACGGGTCCTAATACCATAAGAACTTTATTAACATTTTTAATCGTCTCAACAATTATTGGTGCTTCAATATTTAGGTATGGAAATATATAAATTTCTTTTAATAAATCAATACCTTTGCAATATATCGTGACAAGAAATTTATTTAATGTATTTGTTTCATTCATCGCGTATATTTTATTATAAATTTTTTTATAAATATTATTGACTATTTTAATTTTGTCCATCCTACACTTTTTATCATTGCATTGCGCAAGAAGTTTTTTAATATCTATTATTAAATCAACTATTTCTGGTTCATAAATGCTTAGATTTTTACGCGTTTTTTCTTCTGCAACTTTCTCGATGGGTGTAATGAGCATTTCTGCCTCTTCTCCCATAATGCTATTTAAAGCTATTTTATTAGCCGCTGCAATAATACGTTTTTTTTCCTGAAAAGTTTTCTCAGCATTAATACGTTTCATTTCATTTGTGCGTCTTTCTGACTGCGCATCTCTCACTGTCTGACGATGATTCGCAATAATTGCTTTGGTTTGACTTCTTGTATGCATTGTATGCGTTGTATGAATATTAATGCAATTATTTATTATTCATATATGCGTTTCAATTTTTTTATAATGATTAAATAAATAAAAATAGAGAGAAAAAAGATATTGACTAAAAAGCCTCACTTTTTCATTTTAATTAATTAACAAATAAAGTAAATACATTTTTATTTATTTTATAAGGACTTGAACACATTTTAATCTTTTTATCTTTTATATTTTACTTCATTTGTTATTTCACACTGATTTCTTAAACATGCGTCATAATTCTTCTGGATGCAGTCGCGTTTGGTATTTTAGGTTGGGCTGAGTGGTCGAGTTCGATAACTGGAACAGGAGAAGATACAACCGATTGAACTGTAGGAGTATAATTTGAGATAATTACGCGAAATTTGCCATAAACATCATCATCAGCGCGCGATAATTCCTCTTCCATTTCATATTCATCATGACATCCACTTAGAAGAGATTTAACAAGTTGCTCCATAGTAACACCTTGTTCAATCAATTTCTGAGCGACAAAAGCAGCGGAAGGTTTATCATCTTCTTCCTCTACTGATGCTTCTTCCTCTTCTTCAGCTGCAATTTCATCTTCATCTTCAACATCTTCTGGGTCAAATGACTCACCATTTATGTTATTTTGAAAGAATCTAAAGCCTAAAAGAGCATAATCACTAAACATTTCCTCTTCTTCAGAGACATCAGACCACTCATCCTCATCAGTTTCCTCTTCTTTAGGAACCTCAGCCATTGCAGTGCGGCAGTAAGGACATCCAAATCCATTATGGGCTACGCTAGTCATAAGACAATTAGCGTGAAAGCAGTGACCACACTCGGTTGTTACATAATTTTTGTTCAGTTCAATAATTTCCATGCAGATAGGGCAATCATTTTGGGTTGACATTTTAATATTGGTATGTGTTCAAGACAGCTATTAGGCTTAGGTATACATTACTTTTATTCTAAGAAAGTATTTCAGTTTTTTTATTATTTAACCTAAATTTACGGTAACTAAAAATTTATAAATAAATCAAACCAACAACAAAAAATGACTACCCAAATGGGTTTCACTTTGATTTTAATTAAAAGGTTAAGGTTACAAATTTAATTAAATAGATTGGTTTTTAACTTTGCGAACACAATCCTCGATATATTGTGGTATTCTAATTGATTTATTACAATTAATTCGAATGTCATTAGCCAATTCTTGTTTATTTAGTTTTTCTAATTTGGAAATGGTCATTAGAATAGCTTTATCAATATGTGGTGGATTTTCTCTACATTGACGTACGCTCTGTGCCCAGGTGTTATATAATAAACACATATCATCCATAACGGATCTAAGGTTGTCATTCATTTTGAATTTAAGTATTTAAGTATTTATGAGTATGATTTTACTTTTAAGATAAAAAGTATTTCAATTTTTATAATTAATATGACAAAATTGGTATTGCTAAAAATTTATAATTGTAGAATATTATAAATTTTTAGCTAAGCATTAATTTAAGTTTAATTAAAAAAAATTGAGATGATTTTTGTGATGTCGGATAATTTTATAACTAATAACAATCATTTGTCTCAAAATGTTTACAACCAACAATGTCACCAACAATCTGTTCCAAAAAGAAAATTTTGCTGCGATGACCATTATTTCCGTGAATTCTGTTGCAGCATTAAGCTTGGTTTACATTGGTCGCTCAGTTGCTTTAGTTTTATGGGCTTTCATGAACATGTTGTGGCAATTTCTCACTCCAGGCAAACAACTAGACGAATTGGTTTTGATTGTGGCAATCAGCGGCACGGTATGTTGCATGTTTATTGCAGCAAATGAAATTGTTCAAAAACTGGAGGAAGCGTTCCTCATTTTGAAGAAAACAAGTGATGATAAAGAAAATGTGATTGCTGAACAATGTCAGCAAATAAATGACTTGCGTTTAACGGTTCGAATAAATGATGCCATGATTAATAAATTAAACACATTCATTTGTGAATGGAATGATGATGAAATGCTCACTAAACAAAGACGAATAATAAATGACTTGCGTTCAACTGTGAAAAACAATGAAATTTTAATTGAAAAATTGAATGAAATGATAATTGAATCCAATAACCGATGATTATTTATTTAATTTTATAGTAACCTTAATTAAAGTAAAAGTGAAAGACCATTTGGACTTAATACCTTTTTTTGTTTAGTATTGTATGTATTTTATAAATTTTTAGTGACCGTATTTTTAGGTTAAAAATAAAAAAAATTGAAATGCTTTTTGTCTCATAAGTAAAAGCATAGTTATAATATAAATCGCTCAAAGCTTTTAAAATGTCTCCTATTAAGAATATCAGCCTTTACATTCCTCATATCTTTGCCAACTACAGCAAGGATGATGTAGCTGAAATCTTCATGGACAAGGAAATCGGTGATGTCAAATGTGTTGACTTCATTTCAAAAATGGGCAATGATGGTAATCCATTCAATGCCGCTTACATTCACTTCAATTGCTGGTTCAACAATTCTATCGCAGCCAACTTTCAAGAGAGAGTTCTTAACCCGTCCAAGGATGCGCATCTTATGTATGATGCTCCTTGGTATTGGATTGTTCTCGAGAATAAGGCACGCAAGATTGCCCCTGGAGACCGCAAGCCTCGCATTGATCTTAGTGAATTGACACCTCTTCCCAAGTCCGCACCTCTTCTTAAGCCATCTTCTCTCAAGACATTTTCCCTTAATAACAAAAAGGTGACCATCAATATGTGCACCCATGCTGTTGAAAAGAGTCATGAAGAAGCTCCTGAAGTTTCCCAAGATGAAATTGATGATGCCTTTCTTCAGTTTGTTGAGGAGGAAATTGAAGCAGAAGTTGCGGAACAAGAAGATGTCCACTTGATTACAATTGATGGACGATATGTTCAGGCTCTGGAAACAGAACTCAATATGGCGAAGATGCATGCCAATCAACTATACAATTCTTACTACTTGGAAACTCTCAAGTCACAGGCGCTCGCAGAAGCATTCAAAATGGTAAAATCATAAAATAAAAAATCATAAAATAAATAAACATGCGCTTAATTTAACTTAAATAAAATTAAAAGGTGAGACCATTTTGGTCAATATCTTTTTTATTTAATTAATTTCATATATTTGTTCTCACCATAAATTGCAATATATTGCATAGTTCTCATTGTGGAACCAAACGAAGAACCAGAATGTCCATCATACCCCAACTCAGTCATTTTTTTTGATATAATAACTATTCTAGGGTCATCACTATATGAAAAACTATTAATTGGTTGTTTCATAAATTCCCAATTGTCAGTCAAAGTTATTGCTTTCCAGGCATTAATAAACATTATTCTTGAATTTTCATCATTAATATATGCAAACTCACCTGGAATAAAATTATTATATGATTTTTCAAGTAATGTAGGATCTATGTGTGACAATATTTTAGAAATTGTTTTATGACATGGGTTATTAGAGGTCATTTAATTTAATAATGACTTGTTTTTATATTATTTAAATAATATAATATGCATGAATTTATATATATTATATATATTATATGAGTAAAACAGAAGAGAGAAATAAAAATAAAAAATAAAACACTTTAATGAAAAAGAAAAAATTGAAATAAATAATCCTATAAAAACAGGTGATAGTTAAAAAATAGATTTAAAGATATCTCAAGATACTAAAGAAATGTCTCACGGTCGTTTGAATGAAAAATTTATTGAGTTGATGGAAGAGCTCTCAAATATAATGTTGAAGCAAGGTGAGCCATTTCGCGCTCGCGCTTACCAAAAGGCACAAGAAACAATCATGTCTCATACTAATGACATCATGACATCAAATGATTTAAAATGTAAGCCAGGTATTGGTCCAACAATTATGGACAAATTAAATGAATATGTTCAAACTGGTACATTGAAAATTCTAGAGCGTGAACGTCTTAATCCTGTAAATATTTTGACTGAAGTTTATGGAATTGGTCCTAAAAAATCAAAAGAATTGGTAAGTGAAGGTATAACTTCCATTGCTGATCTGAGAGACAATCAACATTTATTGAATGATATTCAGAAAGTTGGTCTAAAATATTATGAAGATGTTTTAAAAAGAATTCCTCGGTCAGAAATAGAGGATTATAAAGTGGTTTTTGAGAAAGCATTTCCAAAAGTTTCCAACGCAAAAATGGAAATTGTAGGAAGTTACCGCCGTGGTGCGCAAAATTCAGGCGATATTGATATCATTATTACTGCAGAAACTCAATTTGTTTTTACAAATTTTATAAATAATTTAATTGACAACAAAACAATACTTTATGTTCTCTCTAGAGGTCCAACTAAATGTCTTGTTATGGCAAAAATTCATTCTTCAGATGCGGTCCGTCGTGTTGATTTCTTATACACAAATCCTGAAGAATTTCCATTTGCAATTCTTTACTTCACAGGAAGCAAAATGTTCAATACAGTTATGCGTCATGTTGCGCTTGAAAAAGGATACACGATGAATGAACACGGTATGCATTCACTTGAAGGTGAAGCAAAAAAGAAAGGTAATAAAGTATCACATCACTTCAATCATGAAGAAGACATATTTGATTTCTTGGGACTTATATATAAATCACCAACTGAACGCATAGATGGAAGAGCTGTTGTTTTAAAATCAAATAAATCTGCAATAACAAAGTATAATCCTAAAAAAACTTTAATAATTGAAGAAGATGATGATATTATAGAACTTACTAATGATTTTAAGAAAAATGGTATTTCAGTGCTTGAAAATTTAAATGAAAATCAGTTATCATCAATTCTTCTTGAAGCAAATAAAGCTTATTATAATCAAGTTCCATTCATGAGTGACAATGAATTTGATATTGTTAAAGAATATGTTGAACAAAAATATCCTAAAAACGAAATAATTCAACAAATTGGTGCTCCTGTAGGTTCATCAGGTCGAAAAGTTACATTGCCATATCCTATGGGCTCAATGGATAAAATTAAACCAGACACAGATGCTCTCGCAAGTTGGATGACAAAATATAAAGGTCCTTATGTATTATCGTGTAAGTTAGACGGTGTAAGTGGGTTATATTCAACACAAGGAACAATACCAAAATTATATACAAGGGGAGATGGAAAGATTGGTCAAGACATAAGTCATCTTATTCCGCATTTGCGTTTACCAAAAACAAAAGGTATAGTGATTCGTGGTGAGTTTATTATTCCAAAGTCTGTATTTGAAGTAAAATATAAAACATCATTTGCCAATCCAAGAAATATGGTTGCAGGTATTGTTAATCATAAAACTATTAATAAGGCAATTGAAGATTTACATTTTGTTGCGTATGAATTAATACATCCTGTAGAAAAGCCATCAAAACAGATGGAAGTTCTCTCTACTCTTGATATAGAAGTTGTTCTTTGGAAGTATGAAACTGTCTTGACAAATAATTTGTTATCTAAAACTCTTATTGATTGGAGAGAGAACTATCCTTATGAAATTGATGGAGTAATTGTTGCAAATGATGCCAAATATGAGAGAAAAGCTGGTAATCCTGAACATGCGTTTGCTTTTAAAATGGTTTTATCTGAACAAATTGCTGAAGCAAAAGTTGTAGATGTAATTTGGACACCAAGTAAAGATGGATATTTAAAACCACGTGTTCAAATTGAACCTATTAATCTCGGTGGTGTTCGCATTGAATATGCGACTGGTTTCAATGGTTCATTTATCAATGATAATAAAGTTGGTGTAGGTGCAGTAATAGAATTAATAAGAAGTGGTGATGTTATTCCACATATTCGTAAAGTCACAATTCAAGCTGAACAAGCAAAAATGCCTTCAGTTCCTTACAAATGGAATGATACGCATGTAGATATTATGTTGGAGAATTTAGAAACAGATGAAACAGTTAAAGAAAAAAATATTACTGGTTTCTTTAGAGGAATTGGAGTTGAAGGATTGAGTTCTGGAAATATTGCACGTATTATCCAAACCGGATTTGATACAGTTCCTAAAATTATTAAAATGTCAGTTGATGATTTTCTAGAAGTTGAAGGTTTTAAAGACAAAACAGCAACAAAATTATATAATGGAATTAGAGAGAAAATTGACGCGGCATCTCTAGTAACAATTATGTCTTCATCTAATGTATTTGGTAGAGGTTTTAGTGAGAAGAGACTAGAACTTATTATGGAATCATATCCAAACGTGATGTTATCAAAAGAATCAGATGCTCAAAAAATTGTAAAAATTTCATCAATCAAAGGAATGGCAATTAAAACTTCAGAAGCATTTGTAGAGAGAATAACTGATTTTATTAAATTCATTAAAGAAGCTGGGCTTGTTAAAAAATTAGTTCCTATAGAGAAAAAAATAGTAAATGAAACACATCCCTTATTTGGAAAAACAATTGTCATGACAGGGTTTAGAGATGCAGAAATTCAAGAAGCGATTAAAAATATTGGTGCCAAATTAGGTTCTAGTGTATCAAGTAAGACATTTATTGTTTTAGTTAAAGATAAAGAAGAAAGCACAGGTAAAGTAGATGAGGCAAAAAAACTTGGCATTACGATAATGACACCTGAAGAATTTAAAAAAAAATATTTTAGTTCTTAGTAATTAGGGATACAAAAATATATTATATATTAAAACATAATAAAACTTTATTCCATATATAATATATAATGAATAAACTATTTTTTTTAGTTGCTTCTTTTTTTACAGTTGTTTCATCTGAAAATTTACGTAAAAGACCATTAACCTTAAATACGGATGAGTGGAAACAATTTTTAAGTTTTCAGGAAAGATATAACAAAGTATATGATACTCTTACAGAGCTTGAAATACGTTTTCAAATTTTCAGCTCAAATATTCACAATATGATTCTTCATAACTTAGACCTTACTCAAAATTTTACTATGGGTATTAATCAATTTACTGACTTGACACCTGAAGAATTTAAGGCTACATATGTTGGCGGATATAAACCGCTTCAATCTTTTGGATGTGAAAGTTTTTCAAGTCATAACAATAATTTGCCTGATTCTGTTGATTGGACTACAAAAGGTGTTGTAAATGCTGTTAGAGATCAAGGTCAATGTGGTTCTTGCTGGGCATTTGCCACAACTGCAAATGCAGAATCTGTTTGGGCTATTTTTAATGGAAATTTGTTAGACTTATCTGAAGAGTATTTAGTTGATTGCGCATCAGGATTGGGATATTTTAATATGGGATGTAATGGAGGTAATCCTGATTCTGCATTTAAATACATGATTAATAATGGTCAATGTCTTGAAACTTCTTATCCTTATACTTCTGGAGTTACTCAAACTGCAGGTTCATGTGAAAAATGTGCTTCTGCAGGAGTTAAATTTTCAAGTTGCTCAGATGTTACGCCAAACGATCAGGTAGCTTTGAAATCAGCTGTTTCTATTAGTCCTGTTGTGGTTGCCATTGAAGCTGATACTCGTTATTTCCAGTCTTATTCTGGTGGAATTTTAGACTCATCCGCATGTGGGAATTCGCTTGATCACGCAGTAGAAATTGTTGGATTTGGAACTGAAAATGGTATAGATTATTGGAAAGTTCGCAATTCTTGGTCTTCAAGTTGGGGTGAAAATGGTTATTTTCGCGTAAAAAAAACATCCTCTACAAATGATCCGGGTGTGTGTGGAATTGCAATGGAACCAAGTTTTTTAACTGTATAAATAATTAAATTTCAAATTCATATTCAATAAGAGATTTCATTTCTGTTTTCATTCTTGCAAACATATTACTTCTAACTTTTGATAAAATTGATTCTTCTTTAAATTCAATACTCATTAATTTAACCAATGTTTTATCACACATAGAAGACAAATTATTATCAGCTCTAATTTCCTTTAAATTTATTTTTTTCCATTCAGTATATTCTTTAAATATTTTCATATGAATTTTATTTAAAAACTTAATTAATCTTTCTTTTGATAACTCAACCCAAACAGAAGTTGTATCATATATATAAAAGGTATTTATTTTCTGAACAAAAGCAAATATTGGATTTTCAATCTCATTAAAATTATAAATTGTTCTTCCAAATACTTCATTTAGAATATCATAGAATGAATTGCGTAAAATATTTTGAATATCAGATTGATTAATAATAATTTTATCCAAAATATCATCAAAATATATATTTGGTTTAACATTAGTGTTTAACCATTCCAAAACATTTATTTTTTTCTTTTTTTTAATTACCCATTTATTTATTTCATCAACTTTCTCTTCTAATTTAGAATATTTGTATCCTAATTCAATTAACATATCAAACATTTTTCTTTGAGATGGTAAAGGTTCATCATCATCAATTATTGTGTTATTCTTTCTTTTACTTTTCTGTAAAAGTTCGCATATAATTAAATGTTTATCCAAACTAGTTCTTTTTAAATAACTTTTACCACAATACACGCAACATTGTGCAGGTTGTTTAATTTTATTAGGAATATTATTCATCAGTTTATTTATTATGCTATTTACTTATTATTATTATTTTAATATCAATTTTTAAAATAATACCTTTTAATATATAATGACATCTTGTTCAAAGACCTCATTAGTGCATAATGATCCAAATAAAATACTTGGTTTACCGGCATATTATTACAGATATAGAAATTGTAATACAAATTTAAATGGTAATAGTCCTGCAGAACAATATCAAAAATTAAAACTTATCCAAAATACTGTTCGTGTTCAAGGTTCTCTCTACACAGCCAATATAGGACCATTAAGTGCTTATGTAAAACCAATAAATAATCCAAATGCCGGATTTTATGGTGTATGTTGGAATCAAATGAGTGATAGACCAATTCCAAGTGTTCAACGTGCTTCAATACCAACTGGATATAATAATAGTTTAAATGGGCGTCATCATTCTGTCACATCAAGTAAACCAGGAAATCAAACACCAGGTGGTTCAGGATGTGATATTAAACATAATTCATATGATAGATATTTAAATCGTTTAAAAGGAAAAGGACCTTTAAGACGAGGTGTTATTCCACCTACATTTGGAACTTATGCTCCTTTTAATCCAGCTTTTCCAATTTATGGAGGAAAAACAACTAAAACAAATATTGTTAGTAGTTGTGATTGTCCAATTGAAACACCTCTACAGAGTAAACAAGAAAATATTCAACTTTATAGTGATCCATTGTGGCAACAAGAACCTTCAGCCAATTGTTCTTTTCAAGTTGGAAACAATGTTTATGCAATAGAAAATGGAACTAATTTTTATGCAAAAGCAACAGTAATTTTTGTTGATAATAGTATTTATATAGTGCAGTTTGATGATGGAACACAACAACAAGCAACATTTAATGAACTCAGGGTTTATTTTCCTTGTAATTGTCCTGGAAATTTTAATACATATTTTGCTTCTGAAATAATTCAAAATTGTGCGATTCCACCAGAAATACTTGTAATCAATAATTCAATTTAATAAATTTTAGAAGTATTAATATAAATAAATAAATAAATTTAATATTTATATTATTTATAATATGCCTGCAAAAATACATATGGTCTTGTCAAATAATAATTCATCTTATTATCAACCAAAGTCACAAATTAATACCGCTAATTTAGCTTCAGTTCCTGGTTCATATGTTGTTGCAAATAAAACAGCTCCAACTGCGCTAAATGCACCAATTCTTGCCAGAGTTCATAATGTTAGACCTGGTTGTGGATCATGTGGTAGACATTAAGTATAATATTAATTTTATTCACTAATATTATAAATGTTCTCTCTTTCAACAAGTTATACAACTGCTTATCCTTCAAATAGATTGAATAAATCAACTAATTTTAAAACGATGTTTGATACTGTTTTGTTGCCATATAATAAAATGTATGATGGGACTAAATTATGTTACAACGTTAGCAAAGGAACCTTTATTTATAAACCACATACTGATGTAGGTATGATTGGTAGATCATCTGCGGGATATTTAGCTCAAAGAAAACGTATGTAAATATTTTAAAGCAACATCTTTTATCAAGTTATTTGTAGTTATATTAGTCGTATAATATATTAGATGAGTTTTAAGTAATTTATATAATTAAATTAAATTATTATTGTGTTTAATTTAAAATTGAAATGAAATTATAATACTTAATTAAAATCATTCCTTATCTAAAATATTATTAAAGAAATAATGTTTGAATTTATTATTGAAAAACGAATAGATATTTGTCTACTAATTATTATATTATATCTAATTATAATTACTTATTATATAAAGGAGCATATTTCTACACATATTTATCTAATTTCAACTAATAAAAAATTATTAAAAAAAATAGAAATTTTGAAGAATGATAATCATCACATGATAACAAATATAAACATGCTAAATAAAATTATTAATAAATCATGAAGAGAGAAACAAGATAAAATATTATTTCTCTAAAAAAATATCCCATTTTGCGGTGATTAATAAAATATATCCAAATAAATATAATAATATTTCAATCTCTTTATCAATCAGTGATATTCTTTGTTTTCTTGGATTGAATATATATATTAATAAGATTGACATTAATAAAATAAAAATAAATTCAAGTCTTTCTTTCCAAAAAACAAGTTTTTTATCTAGCGCAGAGTGATTTTGTTCTCCTTTGAATTTTAAATAAAGATGTGTAAATGTCATCAAAATAAATACTATTTTTATTGCAATAATAATATAAATATATAAATCTAAATATGTCATATAAATATATTAAGATAAAGATATTTTAATGATATATTTATATGAGTAATACAAATATATTTAATAATGGTAATTTTCAACAAACACCATTAAATAACGCATATAATTTTCAAAGTTTTAGTTCTTACATAAATAATAATGGATTAAAAGCAGTTTTCTCTCCAAAATGTATTTTTTGTATTTCATTAGAATCAATTATTTTAAATAATGAAGGTTCTTTTAGACAATGTAACCGATGTAAAAAACAATTTAGGGCTTTGATAATTAGAAATTAATAAATTATAATTTATAAATATATAAATGGCTTGCACAATAAGTTGTATGATATCAGCAGTATTTATTATAGGTATGATTTATTTTTATAACATGACAGATAAGAGTAAAATTGTAAAACATTATAAAGAAACCTTGCCTACTGACTTACAAAAACGTTATGAAAATATTTCAAAAGAGAGAATGAAAATTAGTTATTATGGATACGCGCTTGGACTACTTCTTTCTCTCTTAATAATATTTTATAATCTAAAAATAAAGGGATCAAAGCTGAATACTTCTTCTTTAGTTTGTACAGTGATGGCTACATGTTTTTTAACAAATTATTTTTATTATATATTATCTCCAAAAACTGATTGGATGTTAAATCATATTAATTCTTCAGAACAAACTAAAGCTTGGTTGCAAATGTATCGAGAGATGTCATACAATTATCATTCAGGATTAGCTTTGGGAATACTAGGTGTTGGTATATTAGCCTTTGCTTTTAGATGTTAACTACTAAATCCAATTATATGGATTAAAATTATATTTTTCTTCAACCCCTAAATGAATTAATCCATGTGAGCCAATTGCAATAGACAACATAAATAATAATGTAAGTTTTTGATAAGTAGAAAATCGTAATATTTCTTTAAAATTAGTATTTACCATTATTAAAATGAATAATAACAATAGTCCAGTGATTATTAAAGAATTGAATGAAGGAGAAATGAGATAATCAGACAACATTATATATTATCAATGTAAAATAACTTAAAGACAATTTGCTTTATTTATTTGTCCTGTGAACATGGATAGCAAATATAAGCTCGTATAGTGAAACGGTTATCACGGTTGTCTTATAAGCAACAGTCTCGGGTTCAACTCCCGGTATGAGCATTTTGGTATGAGCATGAGTGTGAAAATAAATTTTGTATATTTATATATTATGACAAGGCGGCTAAAACCTAATATAAATAATGAATGGGCTATAATTAAAAAATCAAAAATTGAAGGTCTAGGAGTTTTTGCCAAAAAAGATATTCCAAAAGGAACTAAAATTTCTAATTATTATGGTAAAGAAATGAAATGGAAAACATTTAAAAATAAATATGGAGAATATAAATCCAATTCACTTCATACTTATCCTATGAGACGTATTTGGAAAATATTAGTAGCTAAAGAAAATCCATATAAAAGCAAAAATTTGACAAATTATATTAATGAAATTCCAGGAAAGTCAAATTGTGAGCTTAAATTAAGAGCATTGTATTCTAAAAAAGACATCAAAAAAGGAAACGAATTATTGATAGATTACCCTAAAGATTATAACAGATTTTGGCTTAATAAATCTAAAACAATTAAAAATAAACAACTTAAAGACTAATTACAATTATAATATGTGATGTGGTTACTAACAGCAATTTTTTAAAAGATTCTGATTAAAAAGTAACCAGTAGTAAAATAGTTCCTAACAGCAATTTTAAAAATCAAATTATTTTTAAAAAGGAACTAGTAAATATCAAAATGATTCCTAACAGCAATTTAAAAAAACAAATATTTTTTTTAATGGAATCAGTATAATTATGCGCGGATAGGAAAGCGGTCAACTCCGCGTGACTTAAGATCACGTCCTTTATGGTTCGCGGGTTCGAATCCCGCTTCGCGCAAACTATTTTAATAATAACAATTTAAATACTAATTATTATTATTTTTAAAGGATTTAGAAAATTTATAGTTTTTCTCTCAAATATTTTACACCTTTTCTCATTTAAAACGCCTATTTTAAATTTCTATTGTGTTTTATGTCTTTTGTATCAATTCCAAATTTTTTTAATTCTAAAATATCATTAGTTTCATAACCATATATTTCTAAAAATAATTTTAATTTTTCATAAGTTACAGAAATTTTATTAAAATGTAGCTCATTTTTGTTTTTATAATATAACCACCATTGAGGCGGACAAGACAACAATATACGATTTGGTTCAAATTCAATAATCATTTATATATTTAATTATGTATATATTAATATTTAATATAAATATATATCAATTTTTTAATTTATAAAATAGGCATTTTAAATGTCCCAAAGGTATAAAATAATATATATTATATTAAACAATATAAAGACAATTTTATAATATAAATTGTAGGATGATGAAGAGATTGTCCAACCAGTACTAATTTATGATTTTTGAAGGATTTAGCAAATTTATAAATATCTATATACGATAATCCATTACAGCAAAAATTTATTTTGTTCTTTAGGACCAATTATGTGTCACTGCATAATTGCTTTTTTTCTTAAAAAAAGAAAAATTGAACCAGTCAAAATGTGTCGACACATATAGACAAAAAGTGCTTAGTGGTCCTATGATGTAACGGTTAGCATTTGAGACTTTGAATCTCACCATCCGTGTTCGAATCACGGTAGGACCTATTAATTTTAATATGTATTATTTACACCATTGAAGATTTAAAATAGCACCTTAGTAATATTTTCTGGATTTTCTATGTTTTACACGTTTTTTAAATGTTTTATTTTTTCTTTTTTTGCCCCCATATAATGTTCCGTCATTTTCTACTTCTTCTTCTGATACTCCTTCTTCATTTAACGATTCATTATGTAATTCTTCCATTTTTGTTTTTCTACCTATACCTATATCACTCATAACACTGACAATTACTTTGTTTCCATTAAAAGCCTTGATTTCTCCTAATCTTTTGTATGAATTTGGTTTTATTTTCATAAATATAATATCACCAACTTTCATATCTAATTCAGTTATGTATTCTTGAGAAGAAACACACAGATATTGTGTTGAAAATATTTTCAAAATTTTAAATAAAAGTAAATTATCTATCCAAATATTTTTAGACATTTATATAATATTACAATATATTAATTTCTTAAATGTGCGGTTTTAAATCTTCAATGATGTAAATACTTATTAAATTATTCTTTTTATTTTTTAAAATTATCTTTTGCATATCCAATGACTGCGCATGCAATCCTCTTACCTGCATTTCCAGTTTTTAAACTTTCAGCATTTCCACCTTTTCCACAATCATCTTCATCTTCATGAATAATTAAACCTCTTCCTATAATATTTGATTTACTTCCTCTAAGTTTAATAATATTATCATAAAAAGTATACTTTGCTTCACCTTTATTATTTGTTTGAATATTACCTAAATCACCAACATGTCGTATTCTCATTCCAGGACATCCGTGAGTATTACCATAAGGATTAAAGTGAGAACACATACTTGTACATTTATCAGTTAAATCACCTGCTTCATGAACATGAAATCCGTGTAAAGAATTTGGTTTTAATCCTGTAATATTTAAATCTATTTTAATTTGATTATTAACTAAATCTTCACTAAATTTAACATTTCCTTTTATATTATCATTGAATACAGAAATTGCATAAATTGGTTTATTATTCATTTTATAATATAAATAGTATAAATAATATATTATTACATTTTTAATTAAAATAATAAATATAAAAAGCTGTAAATTAATAATAAAATAAAGCCAAATTTGTCATTTAGTTTTTGTTAATGTTTTTGAATAAATATATGGTTTTTGAGTATTTTTTAATTCATTTTTTTCTAAGGCATATTGACCACAAGGACCACAATGATCTTCATTTGATAAATCTATTTTATCGTTGGTTTTCTTATTACAATCTTCTATTTTCCACCTACCAAGAGGTTTTGGTAGGTCTTTTGGAAATAACTTTATTATAATAGTTTTTAGATATTTCATAATATACAATAATTAGTTTTATGTTTAAGTATTTTAGATAAAATCATAAATTTATTATCTACGATTATCATTTAGATGAACATCAATTTAATAGAAGGTTTATTATGTAAATGTATTAAAAATATATTTACATAATATATTATGACAAAACACGTAGTATATATTTCTACAGATAACACAAAATTATTTTCTGCACACAAATACGAAAATTTTAAAAGTTTTAATAATGGAAGCTATTTTGAACAAAAAGAGTTTGATAACAAAGATTTTATGCATAAATCATTTATTAATTCAATCAATTATGAACCTGATTTAACATTTTATTTTACATATGGATTTTTTGGTACTTGTTGGTCTGCACGAATTTTTGATTCAGCTGAGACAAATATTACCTATTATCATTTTAGAAATTTTGAACAGCTTGTAAATTTATATAATGAAAAAGGATATAACTTTATTGAAAAAAGATAATATATCATAAAAACAATTTAAAGACAATTGAATGTTATAATATGGAGAATGATAAGTTTCCATACAGCAATTCTGTGTTTTTTTAAACTGGAAATTGCAAATCAAATGCTCTGATAGCTCAGTTGGTAGAGCGCACGGCTGTTAACCGTGAGGTCCCTGGTTCGAACCCAGGTTAGAGCGAATTATTATTTAATATAAATAATTTTTAATTACTTATATTATAAAATTAAATTCTTTTATTAAATAAAACAATTTAAAAATAAAATATTTTAATGTATTATAGGATGAATATTTTTATAAAAACTTTAACAGGTAAAACAATTACAGTTGAAGTTGATCCTAATGATACAATTGAAAATGTTAAAGTTAAAATTCAAGATAAGGAAGGTATTCCTCCTGACCAACAACGGCTTATATTTGCTGGCAAACAATTAGAAGATAATAGAACATTACAAGATTATAATATCCAAAAAGAGTCAACATTGCATTTAGTTTTGCGTCTTAGAGGAGGTTTATTTTAAATTGTATTTTTTATATTTAATCAATAAATATAAAAAATTATTTAATTAGGGTTTTTGGAATAGCTTAATACATTCCCAAATTTTTGCGGACTCGTCAATTCCAAAAACTCCTCTTTTATGAGCTAATGATAAAAAGCTTACCATAACATTTAAAGCGGTATTCTCATCACTAACTACAACATCAACTAATTTAGTTTCCTTTTGAACAGGAACAGGAGTAGAAACAGGTTCGGGAGTAGAAACAGATTCTGGAACAGGAGTAGAAATATTCATTGTAGTTTAATTATATACTTTTTATTTAAGTTTTAATTAATGTTAAAATATATTTTAGTCTTAAATTCATTTAAAGGGTTTGTATGTTATATATATAGAATATAAAATGGCTTCTAACTGTAATATGCTGTCAAATAATGAATCTATTCTTAACACTGAAATTAATAATAAAGGATTCGCTCTATTAAACGTATTGTTTAAAGAAAATGGATGGCATATGGTTAAAAATGAAATGAATTGGATATGTTTTACTAAGTTTGGTCACGAAACAGAATTTTTTGATATTAAAATTGAACAAAAAACTATTTGTGTAAGCATTCCACTTAAAAATATATCATATCAATATGTTACATATTTTAATGATTATTTTCTTGCAAGTGAATACATTGAATCTAGATTTAATGATTTTATTGAAAAAAATTGATTTAATAAATGTACTTAAAAATACAAATACATTACACAATACAACGCATATCATGACAGATTTATTTATTGAAAGTTCCCTTAAATTTGAAAGTAAAAATAATAACGATGTGCTTGTTCCTGTTCCTATCAAGGATGCGAAATTTGGTATACTTAGTCTAAATGCGATTTCAACACCTTTGACACAAAAAGAACTAGAGTTTATATTTATGATTGACTCGTCTGGTTCCATGTCCGATAAATGTAGTGATGGAAGAACCAAAATGCAGCATATTATACATACTGTTAAAAATATGATTTTGTATTTCAAAGAAAATCCATCAATAAAAATTAATATAACAATCAATTCATTTGATAATATGTTTCACCGTGTGTTGGGACGATGTTCAGTAACAGACGAAAATTATAATTCAATTATATCAAAAATTGATGGCATTATTCCATTATCAACTACAAATATTGAGTTTGCGCTTAAATCTGTCAAACAAACAATTGAATCAATCAAGCAAGATTTTCCTGAGCATGATATTATTAATATATTTATGACAGATGGTGAGGCTACATCAGGCAATACTGATTATACATATTTGGCAAATATTGTTGATAGAACTATTACAAATGCATTTATTGGATTTGGTATCGATCACGACTCAAAACTTCTTAATGCAATTAGTAAAGGAGAAAATAGTGCATATTATTTTATTGATAAACTTGAAAATTCAGGTTTTGTTTATGGTGAAATTTTACACGGAATTGTTTATAAATTTTTGTCAAATGTTCAGATTTCTGTTATCAATGGTTTGATTTATGATTTTAAAAATAATATTTGGAGTGAAAATCTATCTATTGGAGAAATTGTAAGTGAAGCCAATAAAAAATTTCATATTATATCAAATAATACTGATGAATGCACTATTACATTGAAAGCAAAGCAAGAACATAATTCAACTGAAGTAAATTTGACAATTGTTAATCATAAAAACACAGAAGACCTCACAAATTATATTTATAGACAAAGAACGTTGCAACATTTATTCAGTGTTGACGAATTTTTCAAGAAAAAAAATTCTTATATTTATTTGTATACATCATTACCATTCGATTTATCAATTTCAGATAAAATCAAAGAAGATAAAAGAATAATTAAAGAAAACCTAAGAGCATTTCTTCAAGAAATGAAACAATTTATGGAAGAAAATAATTTAAATGATGATAAATTTATGAAAAATCTATGTGATGATATTTACATCAGTTATAAAACATTTGGAACACACTTTGGTTATATGTATAACAATGCCAGACAAACTTCTCAAGGAAGGCAAAGATGTTATACAGTAAGTCATACACCTGAAATTGAACCTGAAACAAATAATTTATACTGTCCTTCACATCCACGTCTTCAAAGATATAATAATATAATTTCAGATACACAAGCAACTACACCTATTGACGATGACCAATTATATATCAATCATACCATGTCTAATTTTAATGACACACCATATTTAACGCAAACAGCCACACAAATCATTAGAGATATCAGCTGCACAAGTAATATTTATGATTAAAATTATTTATGTGTATATTGATTGCTTTTGTTTAATTCTGTCTGTAATTCACTTAATAATGGAAATTCATTTTGATTTATTTTTTCACTTAAAAATGAAGGCAATGATTGTAATGGATTATCATTTATGTTCCACAGATATTGCCAAATATTACTTATAAATGGTGATTTATTTTTTAATTTTAATTGAAATGGACAAGAATAATCTGGGTTTTTATTTATGGCTCCACACGGATTGCATGGTCCATTTAAAAATTTAAAACCTGGAATAATATTTTCCAAATTATTATAGTTTACTGGAGTTATTTTTGATGTTTGTTCTCCATATATTCCGCCTTTTCCTGTATAGGTTATTCTCTCTAATGTACTATTGTTATCTTTATCCATATTACATTTTATTACATCATCTATTTTATTTTCAATCAGTCCAGATTTATAAGGAAACTCTCCATAACCATTTGGAAGTGTTTCATATTTATTTGGAATTCCTGAATGAACAAGAACACCATTTAAAAGAAATTCACCTTCTTTTGTTTGATAAGAAATAATTCTTAATATTGCTGTTTGATTATATATTTTTCTCATTGAATTTACTGCATCTCCTGAGTAATTTCTTATATATGGATTATTATTTACAGCTTCTGTGTATAATTCAATTGTCTTTCGTGACCAAGACCACATTCCATGTTTGTTAAAATAATCTAATTCTTCTTGAGTTGCTTGATCACGTATCATATTAATATCAAAAATTATATTAGGATTTATTGTATTTTGTATCTGTAAAAAATCTTGTGTTGATTTTTTATTCCAAATAAAATTTTCTCTTGTTTTAGATAATTGAGAGAATCTATAAATAATAATTAAAATTAAACTTACAATTATTCCATATTTTAAGTCATACATTGAAGTTAAAATTGATATCAACACAAGTATTAAATTACCTAAAAGTGTATTAAAGAGAGAAGTAAATACTTCAGGAATAAAATATAATACCAACCATAATAAGATTAATATTGTTAATAATCCTATTATTTTTATTCGGTTTTTTTCATTTATTATATTTTTAGGTAGATTCATATATTGTTAAACTATTAATATTTTATAATTTAATAATATATATGCGTAAGACAAAAACTTATAAAAGACGCACAAAAAAACGATATACAAACAAACGACAAATAAATAAGTATTTTAAAAAAACTAGAAAAATATGTGAAAAGGGTTTAACTGATGAAACAATTAGAATTAGAGAACTTATTAAAATAATTAAAAATAAAAATAACTTAACGACCACTTGAACCAAATCCATCTCCACCTCTAACTGTTTCATCTCCTAATTCATTAATTGTATTTACAATTTGAACTACAATAGGAATCAATCCTGGCGCACAAATTTGCAAATAACGGTCATATTTTTGACCATGATAGTCGGCACCTCCCTGTTCTGATTCAATATTTACAACATCAAACATTCCCATTAAATGACCACGATAACCTGCATCAATAATTCCAACTGAATTTGCCAAACGCAATTGTGTCTTTGAAAGTGATGAACGAGGATACATATAATATCCTGTATTAAAGTTCTTTTCTCGATCAGTAAAAATTTTTGCAGAGCAACACACTTTTAAATCTAATTTATTTACTGCATTATGACATGAACCCCATCCTGGACCATAAAATTCCAAGTCATCACCAAAATGAGGATTGTTATTTTCATTTCCTGGAGCAAATAAATCAAATCCTGCATCAATATGTTGAGGATTGGTTTCTAATTTGTGGTTATGACTTGAAACAGCATCATGATATTTCGTTTTTAGTGTGTTGTCAGATGAATCAATAAATATCTTTAAAACCATCACTTTATCATAAATAGTTAACAAATTATTTAACAAAATTGTATTATTATTGTTCATAAATGTTGACATTTTATTAATATAACAAAAAATATTTAAGTTGTTTTAAAATTCATTTAATATTATGGTCTATCAAATTTAACGCATCTAATCGATGAAAAAATGCTCTATATTCCATGTCCAACTTTTTCTTTTTCCAATCTACATCATCTATTAATTTTATAGTTTGTTGAATAATATTTTCATCTCCACCTAATTCTTTTACTTTATTTATAATAGCTATTATTTTATCTTTTTCTTCTTTAATTTTTTGTAAAATTGTGTAATAATTATTATATCTCTCTTTATATTCTGTTACTATTTCTATAATACTTTTTGATGGCATTTCATCAAATTCCATTATTTCTTCAATAGTTGCATTTTTGTATTCTATCACTTTTTTATGTAAATCTTTTTCATAAAAAAAAACTTTATTTTTATTGAAATCTAAAATAAATACAAATCCTAAATCTTTGCCATCATTTAAGAAATAACCTGTTTCTAAAATATTTATAAAACTGTGCTGACAGTTTTTCATTAAACATCCCCAACTTTCTGTATCTGAAATTTCAGCCGTCAAATCCATAAAAGGTTTACATTTTTCTATATCTTCATTTTTTGGTTTATTTTTGGTTTCTTTTAAATTCTCAAAAGCTTCGCGCAGAATATCAATTGAACCAAAATGTTTAATTAATACATAAATCTCTCTAACACAAATTTGCCAAAGCATTTCAGAATGACATTCTACATCCATCAAACGTTTTTTACGACCAATAACATAACCAATTGAACCATGTGTTGACATTCCTTTATTAAAGTGTATAAATGTTTTTATTTTTAAAATTTATTTATTAATATTTAAATTTTATTGCAGCTCTAAAACCAAATTCAAATGTTATATTTGACAAAATCAAATATAATATAAACATATGTATAAAGAATAACCACAAATTCAGTGTTTCTACTACCATTAAATATTTTCTAATGTATTCAAAGAGAGAACCATTATTTATAATTAAGTTGATAATAAATATAATAATCACAATATGAACTCCATTAAAAGTTATACCATTATTTAATTCTACCATTGTTATGATTTGTATTTATGTAGTATGTATTTAATTATATTATTAAATACTTATTCAATTTTATTTTTATTGACTTATAAAAGAAATTGTTTGCGCATAAAAGGTTATACAATTATAACCATCATTTGGTGTATTTGATGAAAATTGTTAATGTGTTTCTCCTGTGTACCATGATGGAGGGGTTAAATAAATATTTGAGGTTCCACACGAATTACCAACACTAGTTATACTTGTACCACCAGTCTTAATTCCGGTACCTGTTTGCACCGAAAATGGAAAAGGCTTTTGAGGACCAATAGGATTATTGCAACCTCTGGTAATATATAAATTATATTGTCCATAAGAAACTGGTTGTCCTAATATTTTTGTATAAGGAGCATTTCTTGCCATATCATTATATGTAAATTGTGCGGTAGAACGTCCAGGTGTGCATAATGTTGGACCACATTTTATAACATGTCCTTCATAAGTTTCAATATTATTAACCTTAAGATTACACGTATTTGCTGCTGCTAAATTTTGAACATATAATCCTTGACTTGCTGAATCTGTTTGATTTCCTGTATAAACTGGCTGAACCCAATAGTTCGGATATTTTCCATTATATGCCCATCTATATCTTTTATGTAACATACCATAATTTGATAAGACAGATGGTTTAATATATAAATATTGTTGTCCCATTGTATCAACAATTCTAGAATTAAGAACAGGTTGAACGAGAGAAGCTTTATTATGAGCATTTGGTATTGCACCAGTTGACTGAATTCCATTTGTATTATTACCAACTAATGTTGCAGAAGGATATTTACCATATGTACCTCCCCATCCAATTGGTTGTGTTCCTCTGTAAGGAGTGCCTGATTTTGACATTTTCATATCTTTTCCTATTCCACCAATATTTCTATGACCTCCATTAATAGAAAATCCTACTGGTCCTGGGTTGTGTATTGCCAATTGAAGACCTCTTGTTGAGTGACCAAATGGACCTTGTGGCAACCATACTCCTCCTGGTGCCGAACCAGAACGTTTTGAACCATGATTTATTACTGATTTTCTTTTAAAAGCAGTTAATGACATTATAACATATTATAAGATTTTATATTAGTTGAATGCATCTATTTTTAGGGTCTTCAACTAAACATCTAGAGAGAAGCCAATATAACCTTGTTTCTTTTATTAAATGAGTATTTAAATGTTTTATGATGATGTCTGTTTGTTGAACCCTTAAATAATCTTCATAAAAATCTTCATTTGATAACAAAGCATTTATTAATAAACATGCTAAGCTAAAATAAGACGTTTTGTAATTAACAAATGATGGCAATTCGTTTATATTTAATAATTCTGGAGAAAGATAAAAATCTTTTGATGTAAATGGACTGCTAATTAATATCATATTGTTGTCAATTTCTGTAATATATTCGCTTCCAACAAATGCGAACTTTTGGTCATTTATAACAATTACATTTTCTGGTGTATAACCTAATATCGTACAAGAATATATGCGTTCTAAATAATTAAGCTGATTACCTAAATTATTTAACATTTTTGCAACAATATTTATTGGAAGTGAATATGAACCTAAAATCTTATTATGCTCTTCTTTAAATTGTAATAATGATTTAACTGATTGTGCTTTAAATTTTATTGATTTATAATCATCTGTTACTGTACCACCTTGAATTATTCTTGTCTTTATTAATGAATTTATTAACATTTGATTTGAAACTGATAATTCAATTGTAAATATTGAGTTTGATGTGTCTTTATTAATTCTTAAATAATTGTTTGAATATATTTCTGACATAGTTATATTTATAGTTATATTTATATTTATATTTATATTCGTATTTTCGTTTTAAATTATTAATTTTAATATTACATTTATATATGTATAATAAAAATACACAACAAAATTATCATAATTTTATGGCTAATTCTTTTAATAAAAAAAAAACTATAGAGAATGATGCTGAGCGATTTAAAAATATACATAAAAAAACTACACAAATTAAACAAATTAATTTTACAAAAAAAAATACTAATAATGATAAATCTATTAAACCTACTGAGGATATATATAAACTTAATGATATTAAATTATCTACTAATATTTCTTTTAATTTTATTAATGAAAATCTTACACAAATACCTAAAATTAAATTGAAGGATATTATCATTACAAATCACAATATTAACGATAGTTTTGATTTTAATAACCGTAATAATATATCTGTTCCAATTCAAAATATGAATGTCTTTAGTGGTCGCGAATTTAACGAAGGTAATGTTAATCGACTTAAAAATAAAAAAATAACTACAATATGTCAGGTATATCAACAAAAATATGCATATAATATTAATGTAACTGGATTTGGCGATTTTATCAGAGGATGTTTTTTTACATTACAATTTTGCAGCAAATATTTATTTAATTGTGAAATATTAATTCAACATCCAGTAGCCGTTTTTCTTAAAAAATTTCAATTATCCTTTTCAAACAGCTTTGTTTTAGATAAATTATTGTCTAAAACAAATAGTATGTTTACACAAAGCAATTTAAAAGACACTATTTTTAACGAAAATAATAATATTGATGGATTTATTCTCTCTAATAAACCATTAACTGATTATATTGACTACTTATGTAATCTTAAAGTAGTTAATAATTCTATTTATTCATTTAACATTTTATTTCCTTATGATAATATTTCTTTTAAAGAATGTGAAACATTACAATCTATATTAGAACCGACTGATGAAATGAAATCATATGTTGATGAAACACTCAAACAAATTGGATTTACTTCTAAAAAATATATTATTATACAAGTTAGGTCTGGAGATGTATATCTTAAAAATGAAACTAAAATATTCAACTCAAATTATTTTAAGGTAATTAAAAATGAAATATCTCAAATTATTAAAAATAATAGTGAAAATAATGATTTTTTACTTATAGCTGATAATAATGAAATTAAATATTTAATTTGTGAAGAGTTTCCAAATATTAAAGCTTTTTATAAAGATATTACTCATCTTGGAGAAGGTTTTAAATTAGAAAGAGAGAAAGTAAAAAACACATTACTTGATTTTTATTTAATGGCAAATTCAGATTCTATTTTTTCATCTACAGTTTATCTTCATGGATCAGGATTCAGCTATTGGTGTTCCAAAGTATATAATATACCTCATAAATGTAAATATATAAGTATTAAATAATATTTCAATGATTTTATATTATCAAATATTATTTTTAATTTCTCTCTTCAAGTGTTTTAACTCTTTGTTTTAATTCTTGAATTTCTCTTGTTAATAATCCAATTAATCCTATATAATTCACACCTTGGTATATTTTACCATCTTTTATTCCTTCAACTAAAAATGGAATTATATTTTGTAATTCATCTGCAATAAATCCAATATCTTGCTTTTTTGTTAATATATTATCATATAAAATGGGTTTCAAATTATCTACACTGTACATAGAAGTTGTTAATGGTAACATATTTTCTTTTATACGATAATCTGAAGTTGTTATAAATGAGGATGCTGAACAAGATCCAGATATTTGGCATGCATCAGTTATTTGACATAATCCAGATATTTGACATGATCCAGATATTACTACAGGGGTTATTATATTTAAAGCATTTGATGTTGAACTAAATTGATAAATACCTCCATCTGTTGTACCTACTGTTGCCGTTGATGTAACAAATGACCAAATACCTGTTGAATCTATATTTTTATCTATACTAATTGATGTAAAATAAACATTATAAATATTTAGCAGTGTCCAATTATTACCATAATTTACTGAAATAAATACTGCACCCACTGTATAATCAGCAATTATTTGATATTGTCCTAAAGGTGACATTGATACACCTAAAAATCTATAAGTCTTATCATCAAATCCTGATGGATTTCGTATAAAACTTGCTCCATAATTTGATGATACATATATTCCATATCCTGACCCATTTATTGTTGATGGACCTACAGCTGTTACATATTGGCCTGTTTTTGAACACGTGATTGCATTTGCATAACCAGTATTACCTACAAAACTATATGATTGACCACTATTTCCACTACGATATATATTATAATTTGAATTTTTATAAGTAAAAAAAGAATATGTGCTGATTGTGTCTGTTGGTTGGTCTTTAGAAATAGCAATTCCTCCTGTATATAAATTATTATTTCCAGTTTGAGTATTATAAGTCCATGTAAAACCATAATTATTAGAATAAAACATAGCGCTAGTATCATTGTCTCCTGCACATGCAACTTGTGTTCGACCATCTCCTGTCATTGAAACACTTGTAAGTGATGTAATATTGGTTGAATAAAATGCTTGTGTAGAAGTCCAACTTATAGTTGTTGGTGGTGATAAATAATTAAAAAATGTAGTAAATACATTAAATGGAACAGTATCTGAAGATTTTACATCTGTTGCGACAGCTGTTATATATGCAACATTACTTGAGTCAATTGTCATACATACAGAAGTAAATTTGTGTAGATCAGATACAGGAGCTAGATCTTGTTGTATAAAATTTGAACCAGAATCAAATGATACATAAATATATCCACCAGTACCAACAGATGCAGCAGTACCATCGTTATAATATGGATAGTTATATTCTTGATTAGTAACTCCAACAATAATAGTTCCAAATGTATCAACTGAAATAAAATTATAATTACCTGCTTCTGTTAATTTATCAAGAGTATTTCCAATAGGTGTTATTCCTGCAAGAGATGTAGTTACAGTTAAATCATCTACTAAAATACTTGTAAAAGAGGCATTATTAAATGTAATATCGCCTGTAAATATTGCGTTACCACTTACATCCAATGTATAATTATTCGTTGGATCATAAACTCCACCTATACCTAGATAAGTTCCTGGAATTTTTATTTTTTCTGTGTTTGTTCCTAATACCATTTGATTTGATGCATCAATAATAGCACCATATCCTAGTGCAGTAGAATGTGTGTAATTATTTGCAGAACTATCAATATTTGTTAAAGCTCCTAAAAATGTATTACTATTTCCTAATTTATCATTACTACCTGCTAGATATCCTACAGCTGTTTGATTTGAACCTGTTGTAACTAATTCTAATGCTAAGCTTCCTAAAGCAATATTATTAGTTCCGTATGTATTATCTTGTAATGATCTATATCCAAGAGCTGTGTTATTATTTCCTGAAATATCATGATATAAAGCAGCAAATCCTATTGCAGTATTATTATCTCCTGATTTATGGGAGTATAATGATTTATATCCAACAGCTGTATTATTATTTCCTGACGGATCAGTAAATAAAGCTTCATAACCAAGAGCAGTATTATTATCTCCTGATTTATGGGTGTATAATGATTTAAATCCAACAGCTGTATTATTATTTCCTGATAGATCATCATATAAAGCTTGATTACCAACTGCAGTATTATTACTTCCAGTTTGATTAAATAATAAAGAACCATATCCTAATGCAGTATTATAATTTCCTATTGTATTATGTTCTAATGATTTATATCCAAATGCTGTGTTATCAATGCCATTTGTATTGTCTATAAGTGATTGAAATCCAACAACAGTATTTGTGCTGATATTTCCACTTCCTTTTCCAATATTAATTGAATTTACACTTATATCTTGAAGAAAGTGTGCTTTAGTTGTTACATATAAATTATTAAAAGACCCTGTTGCACCTGTAATACCACCTCTTGCTTCTATTAATCCTGTAACAATTTCATTACCTGAAATTAATGTATTTGTAAAAGAACCTGTTGCCCCTGTAATACCGCCTTGTGCATATAATAAATTAGTAATAATATCATTAAAACTACCTGTAGGACCTGTGTGTCCTGTGGAACCAGTAACACTAGTAAAACCAAAAGGACCAGTATAACCAGCAGAACCAGTATGTCCTGTGGCACCAGTATGTCCCGTGGAACCTGTGTATCCTGTGACACCAGTATGACCTATGGAACCAGTATGACCTATGGAACCGGTGTATCCTGTAACACCAGTATGACCTGTAACACCAGTATGTCCTATGGAACCAGTATGTCCTATGGAACCAGTGAAACCTGTGACACCAGTATGTCCTGTAACACCAGTATGTCCTGTGGAACCAGTATGTCCCGTGGAACCTGTGTATCCTGTGACACCAGTATGACCTGTGACACCAGTATGACCTATGGAACCGGTGTATCCTGTGACACCAGTATGACCTGTAACACCAGTATGACCTGTAACACCAGTATGTCCTATGGAACCAGTGAAACCTGTAACACCAGTATGTCCCGTGGAACCTGTGTATCCTGTGACACCAGTATGTCCTGTAACACCTGTATGACCTATGGAACCGGTGTATCCTGTAACACCAGTATGACCTGTAACACCAGTATGTCCTGTAACACCAGTATGTCCTATGGAACCTGTGGAACCTGTGACACCGGTATGACCTGTAACACCTGTATGACCTATGGAACCGGTGTATCCTGTAACACCAGTATGACCTGTAACACCAGTATGTCCTGTAACACCAGTATGTCCTATGGAACCTGTGGAACCTGTGAAACCTGTAACACCAGTATGTCCTGTAACACCAGTATGTCCTATGGAACCTGTGAAACCTGTGACACCAGTATGACCTGTAACACCTGTATGTCCTGTAACACCAGTATGTCCTATGGAACCTGTGAAACCTGTGACACCAGTATGACCTGTAACACCTGTATGTCCTATGGCACCAGTTACACCAGTAGAACCTGTATATCCTGTGGAACCTGTGGGACCAGTATGTCCTGTGGAACCTATAAAAATATTATCAACATATTGTTTAGGAACTATGCTAAGATTGGTGTAACTTGATGGATTGTATGTTGTAAATTCTGCTGTTCCAGGTATGACAATATTTGTACTATTTCCTCCCATCATTATTTGATTTGACTCATTAATAATTGATCCATAACCAATAGCTGTTGAATAATTATATATATTTGATGTATTATCTATTGTTGTATTTGAGCCTAAAAAGGTATTATAAGAACCGCCTATTACACCAACTGCAGCACGTGAACCTATTGCAGTATTTAAATCACCTATATTTGAATATAGCGCTTGGGTACCAACTGCCACATTTTGATTACCAACAGATTGTTGAACTAATCCTCCCAATGCGCTTGAACCAACCGCAGTATTTTGAGAACCTGTAGTATTGTTACATAAAGAACCTGCACCAATCGCTGTGTTATCTGAACCAACTGTATTAAAAAATGAAGAATTTGAACCAACTGTTGTATTATTACTTGCGTCTAGATTATTGTAAGAAGAATACGCACCAATCGCAGTGTTATCTGAACCAGAATTTGAATTTAAACTATCAATACCATAATTTGTATTATTGACTGACATTATAATAATACAAAATATAATAATTATTACGAAAAAAATATTTTTTTAAATTAAATAACAAATAAATAACAAATCAATAACAAATAAATAACAAATCAATAACAAATAAATAATAAATCAATAACAAATAAATAATAAATCAATAACAAATCAATAATTTTTATACTCTAAATCTTATTCATCTATTTCTCCTTCTTCAGTTTTTTTAATTTCATCCTCAATTTCAAGAGGCTTCTTGGTAGTTTGTTTGCGCTTCTTAATTACCGGTAAGCAATCTCCGTAATCAATGTTGGGAATATCAAAATTCTCCTCTTTTCTAACTCTTGGAGGAGAACTATCTGGTGATGATGGTACAATCTTTTTCACTTCTTCTCTTGGTCTCTGTTCTTGATTTTGTCTTGGACTTTGATATTTATTATATCCTTGCTTGACTTGATTTGGTCTCTGTCCTTGATTTGGTCTCTGTCCTTGATTTGGTCTCTGTCCTTGATTTGGTCTCTGTCCTGCATTCTTTGGAATATCTTCATCAGAATCAAATTGGAGACTGGCTTTCTTGTGATCATATTTTTCAATGTTTGGACGTGGCGCCTTATTATTGTTGCTCTCACGATAAGCAGAGACCTTCCAAAACCATGGGTCATCGTAAATAATTTTAATTTCCTTACCATTTAATAGCCTTTCACGGGCTGTATCTGAATTTTCATTATTAAACCATTGCTTGAAATGAACAAAAACACGATTGAATTTGTCTCCTTTCTCAGTTGTCTTGCTGACAATGTCAATGCGCAAAATCTCACCCATATTTAAGTCATTGAAAATGCAGCGAATGCGCTTCTCATTAATATTCGCAAAAACACGGGGAATGCACAGACTGGGCAGATTGTTTGGCAAGAGTCTGAAGTCAATATGAGAACTCATTTTAATAGTCAAAAGTTGAAACTTTGTAGGATAGCTATGTATAAAGTATACTTATTGATAAAAAGTATCTCAATTTTTTTTGTTTTATATAAGTTTTAATGTATACTAAAAATTTATATTTTAATGTATGTAAATTTTTAAGTTATGAATAAAATATGTCTTTAAAAATAAAATTGAAATGTTTTTGTCAAATGATGACCGAAGGCATAACTAATAAATACACATAATAAAATGTCGAACAATAAGAAACCGATTTCACGCAACACTTCTTATTCAGTCACCGAAATATCTGTGAAGCCGTCCTGGACCACAATCGTTGCAAAGACTGCATCACAATATAAAGCCGAAAAACAGGAACAACAGTTTATCGCTGAGGCAATTAAGCGTTCATTGATAATAAAAATACCTAATAAATGTCGCAAAGATGTTGAAGTTTTATATATTGCGAACGGAACGGATAAATAGTATTTATATTATAAAATTTATGTTTTATAACTTAATTAAAATTCCTTTTTTAAATAAAAAAAATTGATTTAGTTTAATGATGAATATTAAATAGCATAATCAACCTTACTACATAGTCAAAAATGAACTATAATATTGAATTAATTACGCCAAGTCCTGTTTACGTGACAACCGCAAATATGTTGATACCAATGTTCACAATTAGCCGCAAATTCATCATAGAATTAGCTATTAAAATTACATATTTAATAAGAAACTTGTTCTTCTCATTTCGTGATTTGATTATTTCGTCATCAAGAAATATTATCCAACACTTATCAAATCCATCAAATCACCTTGATTTGAAATTCTTGATTATTGGACTTCTTCTGAGTGGCACATTATTTCTAGTGGGACATATTTTTGAAATTGTTTTGAAACAAAAGAGAAATCGTGTCTCACTTGAAACAAGAATTGCAGAATTAGAGAGAAAAATTTATTGTTTACAATATGAAGAGAATATAAGAAAATTTGATTATGAGGTAATGCAGCAAAATCAAACCCAAATTTTCAAGCAAACACAAATAAATAATAAAAATAAATTTAAGCAATATAATAAGCAAATTAAAAAAATGATTAATGAATTAAAAATATATATATAAAATTTATAATTTACAATCAAAATATTTATATAAATTTATATTTTTTATCTAATAATTTATTTATTTTTATTAAAAATTTTTTACTCCGTGACCAATATTATATTTAAAATAATCATCATCAATATGATGTTCATATCTTTCGTCATCACGTGAATTCTCATCAAAAGCATTACAGAACTTGCGCTTTCCAAGAACAGGTTTAATAAGTTCAAATATAATTGGATTTGAGAATAAATAATACCAATTAATGTCATTTTTATTTTGTTCTAATAATCGCATAGCGCCAAAATTTGAAGATAAATTAAACCAATCAATTTTATCTTGATTTTGCTCTAGTAAATGTATTGCGCCTGAATTACAAGACAAATTTTTCCAATTTATTTTATCCTGATTTTGTTCTAATATGTGGATTGCATTTGGATTAAAAGATAAATTAAACCAATAAATTTCTGATTGATTTTGTTCTAATAGGTGGATTGCATTTGGATTAAAACATAATTCAAACCAATTTATTTTATCCAGATTTTGTTCTAATAAATGGATTGCATTTGGATTTGCCGATAATATAGACCAACAAATTTTGTCTTGATTCTCTTCTAACATTCGCATTGCGACAGAACTACAATTTGAAGATAATGCAGTCCAACTAATTTTATCTTGATTCTGTTCTAACAATCGTCCTGCATTTGGATTTTTTGATAATGCTCTCCAATTTATTTTATCTGGATTTTTTTCTAATAGTCTAATTGCGTTTGGGTTTGACGATAGTTCAATCCAATCAATTTTATCTAAATTTTTTTTTAACAAATCAATCGCATTTGGATTTGCTGATAATTGTTTCCAATAATATTTAAGTTTCACTTGTGAAATCCAGTCAAGTAATTTATAATTCATTTTGATATGAGTATGTTGCTTTAAATGAATTAAAATAAAAAATAAAAGTTTATATCAATTTTTTATTAATTAAAAGTCTTCAAAACCTAATTCAATCCATTTTATCACTCTTGAAGGATGAAGTGCTTTTTCAATAAGTTCTTGATATATTATTGAAGTTCTCTCTTTAGACATACCAATGTAATCAATTTCAAATATGAATGGATTTAAAGATATTTGTTCCCAATTAATTTTGTCTTGATTTTGTTCTAAGATTCGCAAAGCGTCTGCATTTGGATTAAAAGATAATTTTAACCAATTAATTTTATCTTGATTTTGTTCTAAGATTCGCATTGCGGTAGAACTACAATTTGAAGATAACGCAGTCCAATAAATTTTATCTTGATTTTGTTCTAAGATTCGCAAAGCATCTGCGTTTGGATTACGAGACAACATTGACCAATCAATTTTATCAAAATTATTTTCTAATAATTGTATTGCTCTTACATCTGTATTAACTGACATTTGACACCAATTAATTTTATCTTGATTTTTTTCTAATATGTGAAAAGCATTTGGATTACGAGATAACATCATCCAATCAATTTTATCAAAATTATTTTCTAATATTCGCAAAGCGTCAGCGTTTGGATTTTTAGACAACATCGCCCAACTAATTTTATCAATATTTTGTTCAAATAATTTTATTGCCTGAGGATTTAAGGATAATGACCACCAATTTATTTTATTTAGATTTTGTTCTAATAATTTTAAAGAATCAGGATTTGTATTCATGCACAAAGAACTCCAATCAATTTTATCTTTATTTTGTTCCAATAATTGTATTGCTGCAGGATGAATGTTGTATGATATACCACTCCAAGCCAGTTTCTCAATTGAAATCCAATCCAGAAATTTGTACTTGTCGTAATTCATTTTAGAATAAATATGTTATGTCTTTAATAAATTTAAATAAAAAATGAAATTTTTTATCAATTTTTTTATAAATTAATAATCTTCAAACCCTGCTTCCAACCATTTAATGACTCTACAAGGATGTAGAGCTTTTTCAATAAGTTCTTGATAAATTATTTTTGTTCTCTCTTTTGATAAACTTAAGTAATCAATTCCAAATATACTTGGATTTAAAGAGAAGGTCCACCAATGAATTTTAGTTTGAGATTTTTCTAATAATCGCATTGCGCAAGGATTATAACACAATTTTCTCCAATTAATTTTGGATTGAGATTTTTCTAATATGTGAAAAGCATTTGGATTGAACGACAATAAATCAGAATTAATTTTATCTAAGTTTTTTTCTAATAATTGTACTGCATCAGTATTTGAATTGCTACACAACATGTTCCAATTAATTTTGTCTTGATTTTGTGCTAATAAATGAAAAGCATTTGGATTTAAACACAAATAATCCCAATTAATTTTGTCTTGATTTTGTTCCAAGAGATGAATCGCACTTGGATTTGAAGATAAATTCAACCACTCAATTTTATCTTGATTTTGCTCTAGCAATCGTATTGCTTCTGTGCTTGGATTTGAAGACAAATAATACCAACAAATTTCACTCATATGTGTTTCAAATAATTTAACTGCATTTGAATTATTTGAGGATAAATAAAACCAGTGTATTTTATCTAAGTTTTTTTCTAATAATCGCATTGCGCCAGGGTTTGAACTTAATAATTCCCAATCAATTTTATCTGGATTTTTCTCTAATAATTGCATTGCTTCGGGATTAGGATTTGCCGACAATTGTACCCAACAAATTTTATCTTGGTTTTGCTCTAAAAGTTGAACTGCGCTTGGATTTGAAGATAACGCAATCCAATCAATTTTATCCATGTTTTGTTTAAGAAAATCTACCGCATTTGGATTTGTTGACAATGCCGCCCAGTTAAGTTTTTCAACAGGGATCCAATTAAATAAATCTAAAGTCATTTTGTAATGAATTGGTTATTTTATTAATGAAATAAAAAATAAAAAATAAAATTTATATCAATTTTATTTTTTATTTTTTATTTTTTATTTTTTATTTTTTATTTTTTATTTTTTATTTTTTATTTTTTATTTTTTATTTTTTATTTTTTATTTTTTATTTTTTATTTTTTATTTTTTATTTTTTATTTTTTATTT
>Ga0247841_10001483_pt1 | contig 52636 bp, 67 predicted proteins | sample LaCruzMarch2015__2_FD_192410 | JGI IMG/M metagenome (GOLD analysis project Ga0247841, IMG submission 192410) | Freshwater microbial communities from meromictic Lake La Cruz, Castile-La Mancha, Spain - LaCruzMarch2015_18m | ecosystem: Environmental > Aquatic > Freshwater > Lake | place: Spain... | reverse complement strand
ATAACTTGAGGTTTTGAAACTTGAAGTTCATATCCTTCTCGCCTCATTGTTTCAATTAAGATCGCTAAATGCAATTCTCCCCGACCATAAACAACGTAATTAACACCTTCAGGATCTGGCTCGATCTTTAATCCTAAATTTGTCTGTTTTTCTTTTTCAAGCCGTTCTTTAATTTGACGTGAAGTACAAAATTTTCCTTCACGACCAGACAAAGGACTGGTATTTGGACCTATTGTAATCTTAATAGTTGGATCTTCTACTTTAATTGAAGGAAGACTTACGGGGCTTGATGGGTCGCAGATCGTCTGCCCTATGTTTAATTGAGGAATTCCTGCGATCGCAACGATATCACCACTCGCTACCCAATTCACTTCTTTTTTTTGCAAGCCCTCAAAGGTATAAAGTTTTTGAGCTCGATACTGTCCGATTATCTTGTTATCTTGTACTAAAACGATTGGCTGGTCTTTTTTTAATATCCCTTGAGACACTTCTCCAATACAAAGTTTTCCAACATAATTATCGTAGTCCAAAGTTGAGATCAACATTTGAAATGGTTTTTCTTCGTCAGTGGCGCTGTTATCTATCTCTTTGATTATCGTGTCAAACAATGGAATAAGATTATCCTTGCTTTGAGAATCATATTTTTCCGGGAGTTCATAAAAAGCTTTTCCATCTCGACCAACTGCATAAAGAGTTGTGAATTGAAGAAAAGATTCATCTGAAGCGAGCTCTAAAATTAAATTTTCTACCTGACTCAAAATTTCTTTTGGCCTAGCATCTTTTTTATCTATTTTATTAATGATCAATATTAGTTTAAGCTTCGCTTCAATGGCCTTTTTTAATACAAACTTTGTTTGTGGGAGAGGACCTTCTGCGGCATCAACCAATAAAATAGCGCCCGATGCCATATTGATGACTCGCTCTACTTCACCACCAAAATCTGCATGCCCTGGAGTATCAACAATATTAATTTTGGTGTTTTTATAAAAAACAGCTGTGTTTTTAGCTAAGATCGTTATTCCCTTTTCACGTTCTAGATCGTTAGAATCCATTATCAAAGTTTCCCCCATTTCTTTTTGATTATCACGGAAAGTATGTGTTTGTTTAAGAATGGCATCGACCAAAGTAGTTTTACCATGATCTACGTGAGCGATAATAACAACGTTTCTAATTTCCATATGTTTTTGTAAAAAAAATGCCCCTTCGCTTTCAATAAAAAAAATTTATACCCAACGAAGCTTTAATTTATTATTTGATGTATTTTAAAAATATATGCTAATAGTAAAATTCTGAAAGCTACGATCGGCATTACCACTTATTAATTAAAGCAAAGTGGTACCACCATCAAAAATCGGTGGATTAATGAATCATATTATATCACAATTAACGGATATTTATTAAGGTAGTTTTTATACAGGAACAAATTTTAAAGATACAGAATTGACACAATGCCGAGTATTTTTGGCCGTGTACTGTTCTCCAATAAAAACATGACCCAAATGCCCTCCGCAATTACTACATATTATTTCCACTCTTTTACCATCAGGATCAGAAATTTTTTTTACTGAACCTTTTATTTCGTCATCAAAGCTTGGCCAGCCACATCCAGAATGAAATTTAGCTTCGGATTTATACAATGGATTATTACAGTGACGGCAAATATAAGTCCCTGCCTTAAAAAAAGAATCGTATTCGCCAGTAAAGGGAGTCTCTGTTTGTTTATCTACAATAACCAACTTTTCCTCATCAGTTAAAACATTAAGTTTTTTCTGGGCCATATAGAATAATCATGTATAATTTAATTCTTAATTGTAAACAACTATGAGCATCGCTTCAATACATGACAAGCTTGAAATATTCTTAAACAGGATTCAAAAAATTTCTTTTGATGATCTTCCGATAATTAATTTTCCATCATGGGATGAGTTAAAAGAAAAAGCTAAAAATATAAAAGTTGAACCGGGTTGGGCAATTTATTTTGTTCGGGAAAAAAATTATGTTGATCATATCGCAATCATTCCTCATCAAGATGAGGCCAATCTAAATTTATTCGACGCACTTTTACTCAATGCCGCTCCCCCGCCGATCGGTCTTGGAATTGGACCGTTAACTGATGATAAATCAGATAAGTCTGGATTAAGAATCTTAACTGCAATTGAATATATTGAACTTTTTAATAAAGGTGATTATAAAAAAATATTTTTTGGCCCTCCGCCTGTCAAAGATAAAGAGATAATAAAAAAGGCCGGTTTTATCGCCAAAGAAATTAGTGATTCCGGAATTATAGATAATCAACCCGTTGTCTATTCTTTTTCCATGATTCCTCTTATAAAAAAATTTTATGCAATTAATTTTGATCCAATAAAATCAAAAACAAAAGTAGCATTTCTTACAAAAAAACTTAAAAAGACGGTAAAGGCAATTTACTGTGGTAGTTTAGTTGCTCAAATATGGCAAAAAGCCGGTATACCCGATCTTCCTGAGGTAAAATTTCTAAAAATTAGGGGTCATTCCAGCTTTACCCTTTTTAAATGGGCTAAGTTGAATAATTCAATTATGGGGGGAATAAGTTGGAGCGATGAGGTACAATAGAAACATGATAAAAATGGGTAAGGTATTATTGGTGGGAAGGGCTAATGTCGGCAAATCTACTTTTGTTAATAATGTGATTGGACAAAAAGTTGCCATCACTTCTCCAAAACCGCAAACAACCAGATTTTCTATACGGGCCCTCTATGAGGAAGATCGGGGAAAGATTATTTTTGTGGATACACCGGGAATTGTTGGAAAAGCAAAGGACTTCCTTTCAAAAAGAATCAATGAAAAGACCCTGCAAATCTTAAATGAAAGCGTTGACCTGGTTATATATATGGTTGATGCCACAAGAAAACGTGATTTTGAAGAAAGTAAAGTGCTTGGACTTGTCAGAAAAATTAATCGACCAAAAATATTGGTGATAAATAAAATTGACGATCCGGGAAAATCTTTCTTACCTCAATATAAATTCTTGGAAGAAGAATTTAATGATGTCTTTCAAATATCGGCAATTAATAATATGCACATTAAGCCGCTTCTCGATAAAATTTTTGAATACCTCCCGGAAAAAAATATTGATTCTGAAAAACTTCCACCAGATCTTGTCTACCCCATCCTTAACCTTGATAGTAAAATTTTTCTTGGAGAATTGATCAGGGAAAAAATATTTTTAATGATGGGTGAAGAAATTCCTTATACGACCACTGTTATTGTTGAGCAAGTTTTGGAGAGAAAGAATGGAACCACTTATATTAAGGCCAAAATTTTAACAACCAATGATCGCTACAAAGGAATGTTGATCGGGGCCGGTGGAAGAAAGATAAAAGAAATCGGAAGTTATGCCCGTAAAGAGATCGCTTTGGCTATTAATAAAAAGGTTTTTTTGGATTTAAATATAGAAGTTGATGCACATTGGCAGGAAATGTACTATTAAATCACCTTGCAAAATCGATTTTGTTTTTATATAATTTTATCTCAATGAGAAATAATTCTTTCTCAGTTAAAAATACTACCCGCCCAGAGCGGGTTTTTTTAAAGCACTCAAACTCTTCTTCAGGCAGTCCTCTAAGGGATAAATGTGGAATTTTTGGAATTTATGGAAAAGGCGAAGATGTCGCTAGGATTAGTTTTTTTGGTTTATATAGTCTTCAGCATCGGGGTCAGGAGGGGGCTGGCATAACGGTTACTGATGGAAAAAATTTGAAAAGTGTAAAAGGGTTGGGGCTTGTTTCAAATGTTTTTGATGAAGAAAAAATAAATTCGTTAAAAGGTTTTGCATCCATAGGTCATACTCGTTATTCGACAACCGGCGGCAATAAATTATGCAATGTTCAACCAGTAGTTTTAGATTTAAAAGATAATGCTTTTGCTTTAGCTCATAATGGTAATATTATCAACGCGATGGATTTAGCCCGTGAACTACCTTCTGACGTTAAGCTATCTTCAACTTCCGATACAGAAATTATGGGCTGGGTAATCAAAAACTCGATTGGCAAAAATTGGGAAGAAAAAATTCTTTCCTCTTTCAAAAAACTCCAAGGTGCTTTCAGTATGATCACTTTAACTAAAAATAAACTTATAGCCTTTAGAGATACTTATGGTTTTCGACCTTTAGTATTGGGAAAATTAAATAACTCTTATATTGTCTGCTCTGAAACTTGTGCATTGGATACAGTCGGGGCAAAATTTATAAGAGAGATCGCCCCCGGAGAAGTAATTGTTATTGATGAAAAAGGCATTCATTCTATTGGTAAAGCAAGATCAACAAAAAAAAGTTTCTGCCTTTTTGAATATGTTTATTTAGCGCGCCCCGATAGTGTTTTTAACAAGCAATTGGTTCACCAGGTCCGACAAAGATCGGGAGAAATCTTAGCTCATGAATCGCCAATCGGAGCCGATATGGTTGTCGCCGTCCCCGATTCAGGAACATCGGCCGCTATCGGCTACTCAAAGGCCTCTGGAATTCCATATGGCGAAGTTCTTATTAAGAATAGATATATCGGGAGAACTTTTATTCAGCCGGAGCAACATATTCGCGAAATGGGTGTTAAATTAAAATTCAATCCTCTAAAAGAAATCGTAAAGGGAAAGAGAATTATCATTGTAGATGATTCAATTGTCAGAGGAACTACGATGAAAAAAATAGTAAGAATGCTGAAAGGATGCGGGGCCAAGAAAGTTCATATCCGTGTTTGTTCTCCACCTGTTACCGACCCTTGTTATTTTGGAATAGATACTCCTGACAAAAATAAATTAATTGCTTCGCATATGAACGTAAAGCAAATTGAAAAATTTATTGAAGCCGATTCTCTTGCCTACCTAAGCTTAGATGGATTGAAAAAGGCTTCGAGAGTCAAGTCAAATAAACTTTGCACCTCATGTTTTGATGGAAAATATCCAATGCCAGTTGAGGGTGGTTTTAGAAAAGATGTTTTTGAAACAGTCAGCTAATAATTTGCATAAATATTTGTATCGAATTTAATACATATGAAAAGTTTAGCTATTTTAATTTCTGATGCCGGTACCGGAACAAATCTTCAGGCAATTATCGACGCGGTTAAAAATAAAAAATTAAAGGCAAAAATTAAAATAGTTATTAGCAGTTCTAAAGATGCATTTGGACTACAAAGGGGAAAAGAAAACGGCATTCCCACAATGGTTGTTGATAAAAAAGATAATTTAGAAAAAATTTTAGTAGACGAAAAAATCGATCTGGTCGTTTTGGCCGGTTGGAAATTAATCATTCCTCAATCTTTGATCGACACATTTAAAAATAAAGTTCTCAATCTTCACCCTGGTCTTATTCCTGATACTATGGATGGAACTGTCAATAACCCTGATGGAACTAAGGGACTTTGGAATCGAGGTAAATTAACAGATATTGCCATTCAAAATTTTCTTGACAAAAAAGCTACCTACGCCGGATCAACCGTTCATTTTTTATCAGATCAATTTGATTTTGGAAAAATATTAAAACGTTGTTTCGAAAAAATTCAACCAAATGATACAGTAGAAAGCCTCTATAAAAGATTAAAGAAAAAAGAAAATAAGATTTATGTTGAGTCATTAATAAAGCTTTGTAATTAAAAGTTCAAAATAACAAAATATTTTTATAGGTGTCACGTAGAGAAAAGGTTCCCCGAGAAGCGGATTGTGGCAACAGCCGCAGAGCCTCGCAGGGGAATAGTTGTCTTGAGTGACAGAATCTATAAAAATTTAAAGACTATGAATATTTTAATAATTGGTTCTGGTGGACGGGAGCATGCGTTAGGTTGGAAGATAAAACAATCACCGCTCGTTAAAAAAATCTATTTTGCCCCTGGTAATCCGGGAACTAAAGAGATTGGGGAAAATATCGATATCGAAGTTACCGATATTCAAGGATTATTAAAATTTGCCAAAAATAAAAAAATTGACTTAACGGTCGTCGGTCCGGAGACTCCTTTAGTGCTTGGAATTGCTGATGTTTTCAAAAAAGAAAAATTGAAAATTTTTGGTCCATCTCAAAAAGCTAGTCAAATAGAGGGATCAAAAACTTTCTCAAAAGAACTGATGAAAAAATATAAAATTCCAACAGCTGAGTTTAATACCTTTGATAATTTTAAGGACTCAGAAAATTATTTGCAAAAAACTAAATATCCTATCGTTATAAAAGCTGATGGTTTATGTATGGGAAAAGGAGTCGCTGTTTGCAAGAATAAAAAAGAGGCAGAAAGATTTTTAAAAGAATTAATGATCGATAAAACTTTTGGAGAATCAGCAAGTAAGATAATTATTGAAGAGTGTTTATACGGACAAGAAGTTTCATTTATGGTTATCACCGATGGTAAAGATTTTCTTTCTTTTCTTCCTTCCCAAGATCACAAAAGACTAGTTGAAAATAATCAGGGCCCGAATACCGGTGGTATGGGCGCTTATACTCCCATTCCATTTGTTGATAAAAAATTGTTTAATCAAATTGAAAAAGAAATTGTTGCCCCAACTATAAAAGCAATGGCCAAAGAAGGATGCACCTATCAAGGAGTCCTCTACCCCGGACTGATATTAACTCGCAAAGGCCCAAAAGTCCTGGAATATAATTGCCGCTTTGGAGATCCGGAGACCCAACCTTTGATGATGAACCTTGAGTCTGATCTTGTTGAAATTATTCTCGCTCAGCAAAAAAAACAGTTAAAAAAGAAAAAATTGATATTTAAAAAAGGTTTTTCTGTCGGAGTAGTTCTTGCATCAGCTGGTTACCCGGGGAAATATAAAAAAGGCGATCAAATATACGGATTGGATAAAGTAATTGATAAAGATATTCAGGTTTTTCATGCCGGTACTAAAGAAGTTGATAAAAAAATTATTAGTAATGGAGGCCGGGTTTTATTAGTAGCTGCAAGTGGAAACACCTTGGAAGAAACAATAAAAAAAGTTTATCAAAACATAGGAAAAAAGGCCGTTCATTTTAAAGGTATGCAATTCCGAAAAGATATTGGGAAAAATGGATTAATATTTGGAAATAATTATGATTAATAGAGTTGAAATTCTTACAACCGTTTTCGATTCAAGAGCGGAGCTTCGAAAAAAAAATAAAAAAATAAAATCCATTACCCTGATCGATGTTTATACTATTGACAAGAAATTATCGTCTGCGGACCTTAATAAAATTGGATCTGCAGTTATAAATCCCATCACCCAAAAATTTTATATTAGAAATAGTGAAAGAAATCAGCTATTTAAAGAAAATCGATTTGATTGGGCTATTGAAATTGGTTTCCTGCCGGGAGTAACTGATAATATTTCTCATACAGTTAAACAAATAATTGAAGATCTTCTTAATATTAAATTCGTTGGAAGTGAAGATGTGTATAGCTCTCAGATCACTTTAATTTCCGGCGCCTTAAATAAAGATGAAATTCAGCAGATCGCTGATAGTCTGCATAATCCGTTGATACAGCGATCTTACATTAAGAACTATAAACAATATATTTTGGATTCGGGTATGGATTTTATCGTTCCAAAAGTCAAACTTATAAAAAAAACTGTCATGAAACAGGTTGATCTGGAATTAACTGATGATGAATTAATTAAAATTGGAAAATCCGGAATTACTAATCCTGATGGAACAAGACGAGGTCCTTTGGCTTTAGACTTGCCGTTTATGAAAACCATTCGTGATTATTTTAGAAAAAAGAAAAGAAGTCCGACCGATATTGAACTAGAATCTTTGGCCCAAACTTGGTCGGAACATTGCAAACACACAATTTTTGCCAATCCGATAGATGAGATAAAAGACGGATTATTTAAAACATATATAAAAAACGCTACTAAAGAAATTAGAAAAAATAAAAAAAAGCAGGATTTTTGTGTTTCTGTCTTTAGTGATAATTCCGGAGCCATTAAATTTGATGAAAAAAATTTAATTACTCATAAAGTTGAAACTCATAATAGTCCATCTGCCCTTGATCCATTTGGCGGCGCGGTCACCGGAATTGTTGGTGTCAACCGTGATACTTTAGGCTTTGGATTGGGTGCTAAGCCTGTTGCCAATTATTATGGTTTCTGTTTGGCAGATCCTCGAGTTGAAAAGAAATTATATAAAGGAGCAAATTCAACCCAGCCAATGTTGTCTTCAAAAAGAATCATGACCGGTGTTATTGATGGAGTTAATGCGGGAGGCAACCAATCTGGCATTCCAACTCCCCAAGGTTTTCTTAATTTTGATGAAAGATTCAGAGGAAAACCATTGGTATTTGTCGGCACGATAGGAATAATTCCAAAAAAAATTAAAGGAAAATTATCACATGTAAAAAAAGCTTTGCCTGGAGATTATGTGGTTATGCTTGGAGGCCGGGTTGGTAAGGACGGTATCCATGGAGCAACTTTTTCTTCTGAAGCGATGGATTCAAGCAGCCCGGCAACCGCGGTCCAAATCGGCGACCCGATCACCCAAAAGAAATTGAGCGACGCAATTGTCAAAGAAGCAAGAGATATGTTGCTTTATAACAGTATTACCGATAACGGCGCCGGCGGTCTTTCTTGTTCCGTCGCCGAAATGGCCAAAGAATCCGGCGGCGTAATTGTTGATCTGGAAAAAGTCCCCCTTAAATATCCGGGGTTAGAGCCATGGGAGATCTGGATATCTGAATCACAGGAAAGAATGACGTTGGCGGTTCCAAAAGAAAAGTGGAATGAATTTAAATCTTTAATGGATAGCCGCGAAGTTGAAGCAACTATTATTGGCAAGTTTACCAATTCAGGAAAGTGTTTTGTTTCATACAATGGAAAAATAATCGTAGATATAGATATGGACTTTCTACATGACGGACTGCCGACAAAATTTTTAACAACAACTTATAATCCAAAAAAACATGAGGAGCCGAATATTTCACAAGCAAAAAATGCCGGCTTAACATTATTAAATATGTTATCCAGACTAAATATCACGAGCTTCTCTTTTATCAGTCAACAATATGATTATGTTGTCCAAGCAAATTCTGTGTTACCTCCTCTTCAAGGACGAGGAAGAATTAATGCTGATGCGTCAGTGATCAAACCAATTCTCGATTCTAAAAATGGAGCGGTTATGTCACAAGGACTTTATCCTTCGTACAGTGACATTGATACTTACCATATGGCGGCGTCCTCAATCGATACAGCCATAAGGGGTGCTGTTGCCGCCGGAGCCGATCCTGACCATTTGGCTATTTTAGATAATTTTTGTTGGTGTTCGGCTAATGATCCCGAAAGACTTGGAACCTTGAAAAGGGCTGCAGAAGCTTGTTTCGATTATGCGATTGCCTACGGAACTCCTTTCATTTCCGGAAAGGACAGCATGTTTAATGATTTCAAAGGATATGATGAAAAAGGAAAACCAGTTAATATTTCTATTCCCCCAACTTTACTTATCTCTTCTATCGGAGTCATTAAAGATACTAGCAAAGTGGCTTCCCTCGACCTTAAAAAAGCGAGTGACCTGATCTATATTCTCGGAGAAACTAAAGAAGAGTTGGGTGGTTCGGAATATTTTTCCATGGAGGGAGAAAAAGTTGGAAAAAAATATATTGGAAATGGAGTTCCTATGGTTGATGCTAAAAAAAATAAAAAATTATACGACCTGTTTTTCAAAGCCATGCAAAATAATTTAATTGCATCGAGTATCAGTATTGGCCGTGGAGGAATCGGAACTGCCTTGGCAAAAACTTCCATGGGTGGAAAGCTAGGAGTTCAAATTAAATTAAAGAGCGTTTCCGGAAATGTTTTACGCAACGACTATCTATTATATTCTGAATCGCAAGGAAGAATATTAGTCAGTATTGATCCAAAAAATAAAAATAAATTTGAGAAAATTTTTAAGAAAATTCCTTATGCTATGATAGGAAAAGTTACAAATGACCAAACATTTGAAATTATCGGATTAGATAATAAAAAAATTATTAATTTAAAGGTCGATGAATTAGAAAAAGCTTATAAAAAAACATTTAGAAATTTCTAATTTTTAATTACTAATTTCTAATCAATTTCTAGTTTCTAAAATATAATGTTTAAAAATTAAGATTTAAAAATTGAATAAAAATTTAAAATTAAGAATTTAAAATTAAATATGACAAAACCTAAGGTCTTAATATTCTCCGGATACGGATTAAATTCCGAAGTAGAAACAAAATTCGCTTTTGATGTCGCCGGAGGCAATGCCGAAATCGTCCATATAAATGATCTTATTTCCAAAAAAAAGAAATTAAGCGACTATCAGATATTCGCTATTCCGGGAGGCTTTGCTTATGGAGATGATACCGGCGCCGGCAACGGTTATGCTAATCGATTAAGAAATCATCTTTGGGAAGATATAACCAAATTTATTAATGATGGTAAGTTGATCATTGGTATTTGTAATGGTTTTCAGGTCTTAGTAAATCTGGGTTTATTGCCTGCTTTAAATTTGAAATATGGGGAAAGAGAATTGGGATTGATGCCAAACGAAATTCCCCGCTACACAGTTAGATTTGTTGATCTCAAAGCGGAAAATAAAAAATCTCCATGGTTAAAAGATATCTCCTCTTTGACTATTCCTGTTTCCAATGGTGAGGGAAAACTTTATGCCACGGAAAAAACTCTTAAATCGATGAAAGAAAAAAAATTAGTCGCCTTCCGATATTATAAGGGCGAGATGTGCGATTATCTAAATTTACCAGCCAGTCCAAACGGATCGATAGATGATATTGCCGGAGTTAACGACGAAACAGGAAGAGTCCTTGGTTTAATGCCCCATCCTGAGCGGGCAATGTTTTTTACCCAACTCCCCAATTGGCCTTATCTTAAAGAAAAATATTTAAGAGCCGGGAAAAAGCTTCCTGAATTCGGACCGGGGTTACAAATTTTCAAAAATGGGGTAAACTATTTTAAATAATGAAAAATAATAATCAATATACTATTGCCACTCTCGGTAGCCATTCCGCCCTTCAAATTTTGAAAGGAGCTCGTGACGAAGGATTTAAAACCTTGGTAATCGCACTTAATAAACAAATTTCATTTTATAAAAGGTATCCATTTATTGATGAGATTATAGGAATAAATTCCTTTTCAGAATTTCCGGAAATTGAAGAAAAATTAAAAAATAAAAATATTTTTGTCATTCCACATGGATCATTTGTTGCTTATCTCGGTATGGAAGGTAATAAAAAAATGACCCTCCCCTATTTCGGTAATAAAAAAGTTCTTGATTTTGAGTTTGATCGGGTTAAACAGGGAGATTGGTTAAAAAAAGCCGGGATCAATACTCCTAAAGAATTTAAAAATATTGAAGATGTTGAATTTCCGGTTATTATAAAATCATTTGGCGCTGCTGGTGGTAAAGGATATTTTTTAATTAACAATAAACAGGACTTGGAAGAAAAGATCCCATCCTTCGCTAAAGCTTCGGAGGGCAAGCAAAAATTCATTATCCAACAATATATCGTTGGCGTTTCCCTTTATATTCACTATTTTTATTCCCCGTTAACAAAAACCTTGGAAATTTTAAGTATGGATAGGCGATATGAAACCAATGTTGATTCTATCGGCAGAATTCCTTTAAACCAACAAAAAGAAATTGACGTTGAACCAAGTTATGTCGTTGTTGGTAACAGTCCTTTAGTTCTCCGAGAATCAATGCTGCCAGAGGCTTACGCAATGGGAGAAAAGGTCGTTCAAAAATCCCAAGAACTGATCAGCCCGCAGGGATTATTTGGACCTTTTTGTTTGGAAACGATAATTACTCCCGACCAAAAATTTTATGTGATCGAAATTTCGGCCCGAATAGTCGCTGGGACTAATCTTTTCATTGAAGGTTCTCCGTATGCCGATTTACTTTATAATGAACCAATGAGTACAGGGCGAAGGATTGCCAGAGAAATTAAAAATGCTATTAATGAAGATAGGTTGAAAGAGATATTGGATTAAGAAATCATTGTTACATTGTTTCATGGTTTCATTGTTAAAATAACAATCGAACAATGAAGCAATGAAACAATTATTAAGTGATTAAGATTTAACATAATATGAATATAAAACAAATTTTAAGTTCCTACAATTTATCTAACCTTACGATTGCTACTCTTGGCTCTCACTCTGCTCTCGATGTCTGCCGCGGAGCAAAGAATCTTGGATTCAGAACCTTAGTCATCACAGAAAAGGGCCGGGAAAAAACTTACGAAAAATATTATAAAACTGACGGAAAATTAGGCTGTGTTGACGAAACAATAACACTTAATAAATTTTCTGATCTTCTTAAACCTGAAATTCAAAAACAATTATTAGATAAAAATTCTATTTTTGTTCCAAATCGTTCCTTTGAAGCCTACTTAAATTTCAATTACGAAGCTATCGAAAATGATTTTAATATTCCTATGTTCGGCAATCGTCAGCTTTTAAAAATTGAAGAACGTGGCCGGGCTGAAAATCAATACTATCTATTGGAAAAATCAGGAATTAAATATCCGAAACAATTTAAGGATCCGAAAAGCATTGACCGTCTGTGTTTGATCAAAGTTCAGGAGAAAAAACGTGTCTTTGAAAGAGCGTTCTTCTTGGCCGAAAACTATCAGGATTATAAATCCCAAGTCGATGAAAAATTAAAAAATGGGGTTTTTACTGAAGAACAATTGAGTCAGGCGGTCATCGAAGAATTTGTTGTCGGCGTCCAGGTAAATTTTAATTTTTTCTATTCCCCTATTTCCGGCCGTCTTGAGCTGATGGGTACCGACATGCGAAGACAAACAAATATTGAAGGCTTACTAAGAATTCCATCTTCCTATCAAACAGAGGTTTCTAAAAAAATTAATGTTAAATATGAAGAAGCCGGTCATATCGCTGTAACCGTCCTTGAGTCGATGCTCGAAAAAGCATTCGAATTGGGAGAAAAGTTTGTTAAAACCACTCAGGAATTATTTGCTCCGGGAATAGTTGGACCTTTTGCTTTACAAAGCATTATTGTGGCCGGACCTCCAAAAAAAGACATCGTTGTTATTGATATTTCTCCACGTATGCCAGGATCTCCAGGGATATCATCAACCCCTTACGGAAACTATCTTTATGGAAAAAATATTTCTGTTGGGGAAAGGGTTTCCATGGAAATAAAAGAGGCGATTAAAATTAATAGTTTTGCTAAAATATTGTCATAATGAAAAACTTCACCTTCGATACTTATCTTTCTCCTTTAACTTGGCGCTACGGATCTGATGAAATGAGAAAAATTTTCAGCGAAAAACATAAATATGAACTTTGGAGAAAGATCTGGATCGCCATGGCAGAAGCTCAACACCAAGCGGGACTCGTCACAAAGCAAGAACTAGACGATCTGAAAAAAAATGAAAAAAATATTGATATAGAAAAAATATTTGAATTTGAAAAAGATACTAAGCATGATGTTGTAGCGGCTATTAAAGAATTTGCTGAAAAGGCACGAGTTGGAGGCGGAAAAATTCACCTTGGTGCTACTAGTATGGATATCGTCGATAATGCCGATATGGTAAGGATCATGGAAGCCTTAGAAATCGTTGAAAAAAAAGTTGTCGCTATCTTAAATTTATTGGCTGATAAAATTGACGAATATTCTGATTTTCCATGTTTGGGTTACACACATCTCCAGCCTGCCGAACCGACAACCGTCGGTTATCGCTTAGCTTTTTATGCCCAGGATCTGTTAACTGCTTATGAATCTATCCAGTTCGCCAAAAAAACTATTAAGGGTAAAGGAATGAAAGGTGCCGTCGGCACTGCTGCCAGTTATAAAGAATTATTAAAAGATAAATCGTTAACTGCAGGAGAGCTGGAAACTAAAGTGATGAAAAGCTTGGGGATCGACGCGGCTTTAATTTCCGGTCAGGTTTACCCGCGACTTTATGACTTTATTGTTTTAAATAGTTTAGTAATGGTTACTTCAGCTCTTGCCAAATTTGCCGGAGACCTAAGAATTCTCCAGTCACCTCTTTATGGCGAATGGTCTGAACCTTTTGGGAAAAAACAGGTGGGATCATCGGCGATGCCTTTCAAAAAAAATCCGATCAGTAGTGAAAATATATGTTCTCTCGCCCGCTTCGTCGCTACTCTTCCTCAGACAGCCCGAGAAAATGCAACTCTGTCATATTTAGAAAGGACCCTTGATGATTCAGCTAATAAAAGAATTGTTGTTGCTGAAGCTTTTTTAACAACCGATCAAATTTTGATGACGGCTGAGAAAATTATCAGCGGCTTGGTCATCAATCGAGAGCGAATCAGCTTTAATTTAGATCAATACGCATCATTTGCTGCTTCCGAATCTATAATACTCGAAGCTGTTAAAAATGGGGCTGACCGACAGGAAATGCATGAGGCCTTAAGGATCAATTCCATGATCGCCTGGACCGATATTCAAAATGGCAAGAAAAATCCAATGATGGATCTATTATCTAACGATAAATTAATAAAAAAATATTTAAATAAAGAGCAATTAAAAAAATTAATGGAAGTTGAAAATCATATCGGCGACGCTCCTGAGCGAGCAAAAAAATTAGTTAAAATGATTCGTGTCATTCCCGCCCCCGTTTACACGAGGGTAAACTCCGGCGGGATTAGATAAATTGTCACCCCCGCGCAGGCGGGGGTCCAGATAAAATGCATGGATCCCCGTTTTCACGGGGATGACAAACATGTTTTTGAAATTAGAAATTTAGATTTGAAAATTGATTAAAAATTTATAATTTTAAATTATGAGTAAAGTATTAGTTTCTGTATTAATGGGAAGTGATTCTGATCTGCCAGTGATGAAAGATGCCTTAGATATTTTAAATAAATTTGGTGTCAGCAATGAAGTTATGGTTTTGTCAGCTCATCGAACATTTGAGGCAACCCGCGAATATGCAACGTCAGCTGTAACTCGTGGAACCAAAGTAATTATTGCCGGCGCCGGCGGATCTGCCCATCTCCCTGGGGTCATCGCCGCCATGTTCCCACTACCTGTCATTGGAGTTCCAATTAAATCAAAATCTTTGGAAGGTTTAGACTCTCTTCTCTCGATCGTTCAAATGCCGCCAGGAATCCCTGTTGCCACCGTTGGAATTAACAGTGCTAAGAACGCCGGATTACTAGCCATTCAAATACTGGCCACCTCCGACAGTGAATTAGCAAAAAAGTTAAATGACTTTCGCTTAAAACAGAAAGGTGCCGTCTTAGAAAAGAATGAAAAAATAAAAACACTTGGAGTAGAAAAATATTTACAAATTTTAAAAAAATAATATGATTTCCGAAAAGATCATCTTAAAGTCTCTTCCAAAAGTTTTAAAAACTGTTGACTTGCCATTGGGAAAAAAGATCCAAGGAAAGGTCCGTGATATTTACTTTAAAGATAAAAAAAGAATAATGATTACAACCGACCGTCAATCGGCCTTTGATGTAATCCTTGGAAATATTCCTTTTAAAGGAGCAGTATTGAATCAGTTAGCGGCTTTTTGGTTTAAAAAAACTAAACATATCGTTGATAATCATCTTCTTGATGTCCCCGATCCAAATGTTTCCGTTGCTAAAAACTGTGAACCGATCCAAGTTGAAATGGTTGTCCGTGGATATATAAGCGGCGTCACCAATACTTCAATCTGGGGTTCTTATGAAAAAGGAGAAAGAGTGATCTATGGATTAAAATTTCCGGATGGATTAAAGAAAAATCAAAAATTAAAAGAACCTGTCCTCACTCCTACCACTCACCCATTGGTCGGTGCTAAGGGCCATGATGAAAGGTTAACTCGGGAACAGATCATTACAAAAAAATTGGTCAGTGAAAAACTTTATAGACAGATGGAGAAAACGGCCTTGGCTTTATTCAAATATGGAACAAAACTTTGTCTTTCCAAAGGCTTGATCTTAGTTGATACAAAGTATGAGTTTGGATTATTTAACGGAAAACTTACTTTGATTGATGAGATCCACACTCCGGATTCTTCCCGATTCTGGATCGCTAAAACCTATAAAACCTTATTTAATAAAGGACTGGAGCCGGAAAACTTTGATAAAGAATTTTTGAGACTTTGGTATGTAAAGCGCGGTTACCGAGGAGATGGTCCTCCACCTCCAATGGCCAATGAACTTGCCGTCGCCGTTGCCCAAAGATATATAGGAGTTTACGAAAAACTCACCGGCAAAAAATTCAAAGCCTTTGAATACCCGATTGAGGAAAGGATTAAGAAGAATTTGAAGAAGTATTTCTAAATACTATTTAATTTTCTGTAAAAATGTCTAGATAATTCTTATAAACGAACTTTCTTCCGTATTCTTTGCTTTCATCTCTTTGTTCCAAGAGACCAAGATTTACTAATTTATTTATAATTTTATAAGAACCTTGCCTTGTATATCCCGTCCAATTACTTATCTGATTAACATCTATAATCGGTAATTTATATAAATTTTTTAATACTTTAAGACCAACGAACGAACTTTGTCCTAATGTTTGTATTTTTTCAATGTCTTTTTCACGCAAATCATTAATTTTTTTTGAAGTAGATATTGCATCTTTAGCGACTTCTGCAACTCCTTCAAGAAAAAAATGAATCCATGGAACGATTTCGCCTTTTGCATGATAATTATGTAACAAGTCAAAATATAACTCTCTATTTTTTTTAAAATATGCCGATAGATATAGTACTGGTCTTTCTAAAACACCCATCTTACATAAAAAAAATGTTGTTAATAATCTTCCTGTTCTTCCATTTCCATCAAGAAAAGGATGTATTGTCTCAAATTGAGCATGCGTCAAAGCGGTCTTAATCATTGGCGTATATTGATCCTCTCTCCATAAAAACTTTTCAAAATCATCTAAGGCACTGTGCATTGCCTCAACAGGAGGAGGGACAAATTTAGCAGTTTGAGGAGTTGCTCCACCTATCCAATTTTGTGATTTTCTAAATTCTCCTGGCATATTCTTTTGATCTTTTGGATCAGAAAGTAATACAGTATGTACTTCTCTGATAAATCTTAAGGATAATGGCAAAGTACTAACACGTTTTAATCCATAATTCATTGCAGAAATATAATGTTGAATGTTTGTCACATCTTCAGGTAAACCATAGGTTAGTTTTGCATCAGCCTCTATAGAATCAGTCATTGTAGCTTTTGTACCCTCAATATTACTTGATAACGCAGCTTCTTTTCTCACATACATAAAAATAAAAAAGTTTAAATCTGGTAATAATTGAGTTATTCCGTCTAGTTTTGCCAAATAATGAGCGGCCCAATAATGTAAGTCTGTTGTTTGTTTATCTGCAGGAACAATAAAATCGGGCGGAAATTTATTTGGTATAAATGCATTATAACCTGTAATTTGTTTTATAACTTGGCCAATCATAGTTTACATGTAACTGCTAAATGTAAACGATTATACTGTTTTTGTTTACATCTGTCAAGTGGATGTCAACACGATACACACCATGAATTTGGGTTATTTTAACAAACTAAAGTAGAATATTAGTTTTTTATAAATTCTTTGTATTTTCTGAATTATCCACCCAAAAATCAACTGAGCCAGTTGAATATATGAAAAGCTCACTGGCCGCAAATTCAAAGCCTTTGAATATCCAATTGAGGAAAGGATAAAGAAGAATTTAAAGAAGTATTTTTAATCAACCATAATAATTTAACATCATCCTCCAATTTGGAAGACCGTAGATTTATCCAATTTTTTGAGCAGTTTGTTTAAAATTAATAACATCTAATACTTCAACCTACAAACTGATTTTTTTTCTAGTAACATCCCTTCCCTTTTAACCTCTTTTACGCATTAGCATTCGATCTTGTTGCCGGTACCTTCATAACATCTAAATATGGTGTAAAAAATTTAGGTTGTTTTTCTCCCTCTTTGTATTTTAAATTCTCTTGTCTTTGAGTTTCTTTTGCCTTAGCAGTTAATACTTTTTCTGGAATTTCATATTTTATTTGCCCACCTTGTTCCACATATAAATCTTTAACCTCATTATCACCTATAGCTATGATCGCTTGACAAAAAGACAACAATTTAAGAGTTTTCTTATCTGCTTCTTCGCATTGTTCTTTCAAATGACTAATTATAGTTAGATACATTTGAAGTTTACTTTCATCTGGTCTTCCATATTTTGCTAATTCATCTCTAACGAGATTAACTATTCCGTCAACATATTGAAAGTCAGAATTGATAGATTGAAGTAAAACATAGGCTTCAGAATATAGATTAATTAAATCTATATTTAGTAATTTCAACGTTAACCCAGTGCTAAAATCTAATTTATAAAATCGAAGAATAAGACGAGTATTGGTACTGTGACTATTTTTTAATGACTCATCAAGAGATTTCAAGTTTCTAGACATATTTACTCGTACAGGTATAAGTTCATGTTCAATTTGAACGATAGTATTTCTATGTTCAAAATATTTATCCGTTCTTTTATCTTCAAATCTTCTTTTTGATTCATAGATATTATTAAAATAGGCAGCAAAAAAACCTCCCGCTGCGGCAGATAATATCGTAATAAAAATACCACCATTACTAGTGGTAGAGATCGTAGCAGATTCTGATGCTAAAGCTGAAAGAGAAGAAATGGGTCCCATATGCAGAATATTGTACCAAGTTTTCTCCTCCCCCGTATTCATTACCTCAACGTCGTACATTAAATGTATGTTGTTAAGTAAAATTTTTAAAAAGATTTCTATTAATTTTTTGACTTCTTAGATTGAGTAGCTGGAAAATGCAAGGGAAAGTTAATTTTCTGGAGGGGGAATTGGAGGCAGTGGGTCTTGGGTAATAGATTCACAGAGTTTGATTACACTTGGGATAAGAATTTCTTCAGCGACAACCCCTCCCTCAAGAACTTCTTGATGTGAAGTTGGATTGGGATTTGCGATAGCCGCATCTCTCAACATTGTTTTTGTCGGAGCTTTAACCTGAGGAATAACATTAGTGGCTGCGGTCAAACCGATCCATCTGACCGGTCGATCAAATCCATTTTCATCTTCCGGCGGATTATTAAAATGTTGCATGATCATTGCGTCCATTGCAAAAGACATTCCATAAGCTTGGACCAACCAAGGATTTTGCTCTAATAATTTACTATATATTCCACTGACAATATCGGCTCCGCCTTCATAAAATGGTGAGTTACTCGATAACGTGTATACCCCAAGATGAATATTATCTTCATCGATAAATTTTTCAAGACGGGAAAAAATATTTGGGTCTGCGATATTTGCTTTGCTTGGGAATCTTGTCCCTAATCTTGGATCATTCGGACCCATCATTGGATTAATCCCATGTTTGTTTACATAATCAACATCAACAACTACATCTCCTTTTTTTACCTTTCCATTATCTAGAACTCCCGCCGCATTCGTCGTCACGACCCAATTAACTCCCAATCCCTTGGCAACGACCAGTGGAGCTGAAATCATCTTTAATTGTTCTGGAGAATAATCAGTGTCATAAATATGAGCTCTCCCTGTTTGAATACCGACAAGTTGACCTTTAATATTGGCAATGATCACTTCTTTTCCATGACCGGGTGCTTGAGGAGAAAACCAGTGAGGAATTTCGTCGACTGAAATCCTATCGATTATTTCTATATCGGCTGAATTAGGCAGCGAAGCCAGTCCGGAGCCGCAGACGATCCAACCATCTAAAGTGTCTCTTTCTGTTTTTTCTAGAATTCGTTTTTGTAAAAAATCTTTCGTTTCAACCAAGTGTTTATAGAATATTTTATTTTCCTGTTGAAGAACTTCTGTTTGAAATTTTACATTCATATTCCTCATCGCAACATCTTTTGGAGTTAAGTCTCTCCTTCTGATCCTAAGATTTCGATGACCATCGCCAAGTGAAGACATATTTAGCCTATTATAACAGTCTTAAAATGCAAAATCAAAAAATGACTGATATAATGCTTTTATGAATAGCATCGACGTTCTTGTTCCCCAAAAATCAGTCGCCATAGCCAGATCAATAGTATTAGAAAATTTGCCAATGATTGACAAATCTAATGTATTAGGTTTATTTGGCATCGGATCTTTTTGGCTACCATATGGAGGACCAAAACCAAAAGACATTGACTTAGTTGTATATGCGGTAAACGACAGTCAATTTATCAATGAAGATAAACCTAAGCTCGCAGTTCCGTTTAAATCAATATTTGGACTCAATTTAGAAACTCATATATTTACTCGGTATACACCTATGGTCAGATATGAATTACAATATTTTAAAAGTCTGTTTAAAAATGATGATTATATACCGTTGTATGGACAACTTCCTGGATGGTTAAGATGATTTGTTTATATGAAAGGAAATTGTTTGAGCTTTGATCCATTTTTGTCAATCCTTACTACTGTTGATTCATCGTTGGAAGAAAATTCCAGACTGCATTTTTTTGTTACTTGCACTTGGTCAATCCAATGAAATACATCAGTAGAATAACCATAAGGATACTCAATAAACATTGAGCCGTCATCGGCCAGCAGCTGCCATAAAGTATTAGTTACCGTCCATAGCATATCAATTGGCGGCTTAATTTCTACTCCATCCTCATTTATTATTTTCCAACCACCAAGTGGTAAACACGTAATTAAATCAAATTTTTCCTTTCCGTTCCGTTGAAGAAAACCATTAACATCTCCCATCCATCCCTTGCTTCTTAATAAGTCGCTTTCTTCTAGTTGAAAAATGTTTCTTAATGAATCGTACTCTCTTTGTTCGTCTGATCTAAAATCTACTAGCGATAATGACATTCCTCCTTTTAAGTTTTTTGTATTTTTTGCCAATTCTCTAATAAAAGAAATGGAGCTAAAAGCATCCAAGGCCAGTACATTAGTTTTTTTATCTATGAAATTTACAAACCCTCCCTCTTTCAATATATGCTGACATCTATGCTGGTACTCATATATCCCTGAGTCATAAGAACTCCAAGGTTTCTGGAGGCCCATATTAAGACAGCTCGTTTCGTTTCGAATCCGTTGCTGCGTACTATTTCTAGCCAAGAAAAGATTTTTTGCATGCGCAAGAAAACGGATTTGAGAACCACATGTTTGAATGGGCATTTCTCTCAACATAAGGAGATAATTGTATCATAACTATAGGTCTTTTTCCAATTTATGCTCGTACCTGCAGACTTTCTTTTGCGAAGGTAATATTTTTATGTGTTAAAATTAATCGTATGAAAAATAAAAAAATAACCTATTCCCAAGTTGGAGATAATTATGAGACAAAAGATCCTATTAAAAAATTAGCACAGGAAGCTGCGCGACAGACAGGGAAAAATCTTCTTAAACACGGATTTTCGGAAATTACACAAACTCGTGGTGAATCAGCTTATGTTTGGCAACAAGGAAATGTTCTAATGGCCTCAGTCATTGAGGGGCTTGGAACAAAAAATCTAATCGCTGATGAGATGAGAAAAATCACAGGTAAAACTTATTATGATGTCATCGGACACGATACGGTTGCCACGGTCATAAACGATCTGATTACAGTTGGAGCAAAACCTTTAGTTGTGCATGCTTATTGGGCCATTGAAGATAATGAATGGCTCCAAGACAAACAAAGGATGACTGACTTGATCACCGGTTGGAAAAGTGCTTGTGATCTATCCGGCGCCTCTTGGGGGGGTGGAGAAACCCCAACCATGAAACAAATTGTCATACCTGGAACTTCAGAACTAGGTGGATCTGCAATAGGAATAATTTCAAATAAAAAAAACCTTGTCATTGGCCAGAAACTTAAAGATAGTGACAGAATTATTTTTTTAAAAAGTAACGGTGTTAATGCTAATGGAATTTCCTTAGCACGAGCTATTGGAAAAAAATTACCCAATGGATATGCCACAAAATTATCTGACGGGAAAATGTATGGGGATGCATTACTAACAAAATCAAATATTTACGCAAAATTAATTAATGATTTATTGGAGGCAAACATAAATATTCATTACATATCTAATATCACAGGTCATGGATTAAGAAAAATTATGAGGGCTAAGGAAGATTTTACTTATGTAATTGAAAAAATTATTGAGCCCCAAGGAGTCTTTAATTTTATTCAAAAAAACGCTGATCTAACTGATGAAGAAATATATGGAACATATAATATGGGAATGGATTATGCAATTTTTTTGCCAGAAAAAGATGTTAAAAAAACTCAAGAAATTATTACAGAAAATGGATTTGAAAGTATAAATGCCGGATATGTCAAAAAGGGTGAAAGACAAGTGATCATCGAACCAAAAAAAATAATTTTTAAGTCGGAGACTCTTGATCTTAGGTAGATTTTTATTTCAAAGCCTCTATATCGGTTCCAATATCTTTTAAATCTGCTTCAACACTTCCAATATTAATATCATTTGGATCTACTGCTGATTGAGGTGTTGGTGAAACTGTCACCTTCGCCGCCGCCTTAGGTGAAATTATTGTCGTAGGAATTAGAGCGTTAGGAGTATTTTTTATATTCTTTATCTGTGAAAACATAAATCCTCCAAGTCCGATCGATGCTAAGATTAAAATTACTAAAGTAAATTTCAACACCTTATTAAAAACATGTTCTTGCGGCTCCAGTTGTATTTGATCAGGTTTGATTGGATCCATATTTTATGGTGTGATGACAACCGTTGGTATCGGTGTAATTTTTTCTAACGCACCAGCTGCTTTGTAAGCGGCAACGACTGCTTCTTTTGCTTTAACTAACGAATCTTGAGCATTCTTCAGGTCTTTGCTTAAGGCATCGTATGATGTTTTAACTGAAGCTCCTAGATTTTTTTCATCTGTGATCGTAAAGACATAATCTTTTGCCGCCTGTTCTTCAACGATCGCTAAAGAAGTGCTGATCGCTGTTTTCGCCGTAGCTATTAATGTTTCTACCGTAGCAACATTTACGCCTGATCCTTTTGCTTTATTAATTCTTTCTTCAAGTTTATTAACATGCTCTGTTAATTTTCCTAAAGCATCCGTCATTCTATCTGTTTGATTTTTATTGACGGTTGACATGCGGAGATCAATTTTTTCTGTTAGTTGTTTTTTATGTTCATCCTTGATCGTTTCTATTTTTGCTTTAAAATCGTCCCTCATTTTTTTTAAATTAGTCTGCATTTCTTCAATTTTTGTTTTTCTTGCTTCTCTTTCAGTTTGAAGAGTTTGCATAAAGGTTTCTTTTTTTTCTTTAATATCTTCCTTTATTTTTGCAACTTCAATTTCTTTGGTTTCCTTTTTCAGTTGTAATGCCTCCTTGACCTCAATTTTATTTTCTTTTAACACTCCTTCATTTTTATTTATTACGTTTTGTTTTATATTTTGAGCTTCTCCGATAGCCGATCCAACAGCAAAAGTATTGTTAGATTCCGAATGCACAAACGTCGGGTGGAAAAACAATAAACCTGGAGATAACAATAAGAGTAACGCGATCTTGTATTTCATATATTAAAGATACAAAAAAATCATTTTAATGTCAATCTATCGAGACACTCTTTTTTTCCCAGCAGTTCCATCGATTCATTAAGCGGCGGAGAGATTTTTTTACCAGTAATAACCAATCTCATATCCATAAAAAATTGACTGTTTTTTATTTCTAGTTTTTTTGCTAAATTGATCAACGTTTCTCCAATTAAGCCTGCTTTCCAATCACTTACTTTTTCCAATTCAGCGTATACTTTTTCAAAAAAATCTTTTTTGCTTGTTAGATCTACCTCATATTTTTCCGGGGCTTTAAAAAAGAACTCACATAAAGGTAAATAATCAGATAATTTCTTGATTCTATCCTGTATTAATGGAACCGTTTTTTCAACAAGCGTTTCATCAAGTTTTTTGTCTTTGTAAAATTCTAAGATTTGATCTTTGAGCTTTGAGCTTTGAGATTGTCTAACATACATTCCATTCATCCACTCTAATTTGATCGGATCAAAGACAGGAGCTGATGTTTGGATATCTTTTATGTCAAAAACCTTTATGTATTCGTCCAGTGAAAAAATATCCTTGCCTTCAGGATGGCTCCAACCCATAAGGGCCAGATAATTTAACAGTGCTTCTGGAAATATTCCTTGATCAAGATAGTAAGAAGTCCAAACCGGATTTTTTCTTTTTGAAAGTTTTGATTTGTCGGGATTACGAAGTAAAGAAATATGGGCAAAAACAGGCAATTCCCAACCAAAGGCTTGATACAAAATTACGTGTTTTGGAGTCGACGGCAGCCATTCTTCTCCGCGAATAACATGGGTGATCTTCATTAAATGATCATCTACAACAACACCTAAATGATATGTTGGAAAGCCATCCGATTTTAAAATAACTTGGTCGTCAATATTTTTTGTATCGATTATTATTTCTCCGCGAACAGCATCATTAAACTTTATCTGGCCTTCAGGAATCAGCATTCGAACAACATGTGGTTTTTGATCTTTGATCTTTAATATTTGATCTTGATTTTTCAAGCAAAGCCTGTCATATTTTGGAACTTGTTTTTTTGCCTGCTGTTCTTCTCTCATTTTAGTAAGCCGCTCCGGTGTGCAAACACAGTAATATGCTTTTCCTTTGGAAACTAATTCTTCTGCGTATTTTTTATAAATATCAAGCCTCTCTGACTGGCGATATGGAGCATATGGGCCGCCAACTTCTGGAGATTCGTCGGCGATAAGCCCGATCCGTTTTAGGGTTTTTAACATTTGGGCTTCCCCGCCCTCGACGATTCTTGTTCTGTCGGTATCTTCTATTCGAATAACAAATTGACCGTTATTTTTCTTGGCCCAAGCATAGTTCATTAAAGCAGTTGCAACCGACCCAACATGAACATCGGCGCCAGTAGGAGACGGAGCAATTCTTGTTCTAACCATATCAAGAATTATATACCACTTCGCTTTGATTTTGTATTAGTGTGGTATATGCCTACCGTAGCTTTTAAATAAAAAATATAAATAAATATGACAAAAAATCATATTTAAAAATCAAAGCTTCGTTAGGTATTACGCCCATTTCCGTGAAAGCGAAGGGGCATATAATACCTCTATTCGCATTGACAATCCTCACCGCAACAGCCGACTATATCCTCAAAATTCTCTTCGACCACTTTCCAATCTAAATTGGCAAGAAATGAATCGATATAGGCGCCTCGATTAACTCCATAATCAATGAAATAGGCATGTTCGTAAGTATCAAGGGCAACTAAAGGCTCAACTCCCCACATTGAATAAGTATTTTGAGAATCACCTAAGTAATTAACTAATCTTCCTTCTCTATAATTAAATCCTGTCCATACCCAGCCGCGGGCAGAAATTGCAGTCGCTTTCAGATCTTTTTTATAATTTTCAAAGCTGCCAAAATCTTTCTCTATCTGTTTTAATAATTTACCATTCGCCGTTCCCCCTTTTCCACCAAGATGTGAAAAATATATTTCATGATTAACCATTCCACCCCAAGCAAAAGACAGTTCAACTTTAAGTTCCCTTATGTTTGAAAAAACCTGATTTGCTTTTGCATAATCATCGTCTTTCAATGCAGATAATTTTTCCTGGATCTCATTATATTTATTAACATAACCCGTATATAGTTTTAAATGCTCTTCAACGGTTTTCTTAGAAATCCCTTTCATTGATAAAATCTTATCCGAAAATTTTTTAGGTTCTAGTTTAATAACTTTCATATTAATCTATTATTGAATTAGTAATAGTTAGATTTTAGTTCTTCTTTTTAGGAATGTCAAGTAAATCAGGCCGCTTTTTTTTTGTTTCCTCAAGGGCTTTTTCCATCTGCCATTTTTCTATTTTTTTATGATCACCATTTAAAAGGATCTCTGGGACCTTCTTACCCATAAATTCTTCGGGCCTTGTGTATTGTGGATATTCAAGTATTTTCTTATCATTTATGCTGAAGCTTTCTTGTACTGTTGCCTGATCTTTTTTTAAAACTCCCGGGATCAAGCGGACGATAGAATCAACTATTGCGGATGCTGGGATCTCCCCGCCCGTAAGAATAAAATCTCCCATCGATATTTCTTCATCGATATAATCAAGGGCGCGGGCATCAACATCTTCATAATGTCCGGCGATGATTATTAAATGATCCAATTGAGAATATTCTTGTGCTTTTTTCTGATCAAATATTTTTCCTTTTGGACTTGTAAGTATAATTTTTGATCTTTGATTTTGTACTTTGGATTTTACGGATTGTATTGCTTTATATATTGGCTCTATCCGTAATATCATTCCCGCTCCCCCTCCGTATGGCCGATCATCGACCGTTCCATAGTCATCAATTGCAAAATCTCTTAGATTGATCACTTCTATCTCAACTAATTTTTTTTCAACTGCACGTTTTACAATACTTTCTTTAAAAAAACCGTCGATCATATGTGGAAATAAGGTGACTATAGAGATTTTCATAGTAGAATTATAACAATATGAAGTTTATTATTCTTAAGTTCATCCGTTTTTACCAAAAAACTGAGCTTTTTCGCGGGGCGCTGGCAAAACAATTATTTTTAACGGAAAGCGCTTGTCGGTTTACTCCAACCTGTTCTAATTACACCTATCAGGCTGTGGAAAGATATGGCGCCATTAAAGGACTATTTATCGGATTTAAAAGAATCATCCGCTGTCATCCATGGAATCGCGGCGGATTAGACCCCGTTCCTCGCGCTTGATACTTTTCTGGCTCTAACCATAAAAGTATCTTGAGCTGCTTTAATATTTTCGCTCTTTCCCATCCATGAACGCAAACCTTCTTGCTGCAGCGCTCTGCCAAAAGAATAACTTAACTGCCAAGGCAGATCTTTATACATCGCATTCATCTTTTTTAAATATTCTGTTGATTCATCAGGTGACAATCCTCCCGATAAGAAAACGATTCCCGGAACTTCGGCCGGAACATTTGCCTTTAATGCTTCAACGGTCAAGCGGGCTATTTCTTCCGCGGTTGCTTTTTTTTGTGAATCTTTTCCGGACAAAACCATGTTAGGCTTTAATAACATTTCGCTAAATTTAATGCCAAATTGTTTCAACCAATAAAAAACCTCTTTCAAAGCCAGATTTGTTACTTCCTTGCTTTTATTAATATCATGACTTCCTTCAAGTACTAATATCTCCGGTTCAACTATAGGAACTAATCCAACCTTTTGACAAAGAAAAGAATACTGTGCAAGTCCGATAGAGTTTGCCATAATAGCGGCGGATGAAGGCATTTTTTCACCAACTTTATATACTGCCCTCCATTTAGCAAATGTCGCCCCCATTTTTTTATATTCGATCAACCTTTCCTCTAGTTTATCCAAACCTTGAGTAAAAGTTTCTCCCTGTTCGTTGATCTTCACTAAACCTAAGTCGACTTTAATACCTGGGTGAATATTTTTTGACTTAAGCATATCGGCGATCATCTTTCCATTCGGCAAAGGTGTTCTTAAGGTTTCATCAAATAGGATCATTCCACTGATCGCCTCTTCGATACCTGGAGAATTTATCGCCACCTCTCTCCACATTGAACGATTTTCCAAAGTACCCTCAACCTTGATCGCATCTAATCGCTTATTCATTGTTCCCGAACTTTCATCAGCTGCTAATATCCCCTTTTTTGGAGCAACTAATTCACGAGCAACTTTCTCCAGAATACTTCCATCTACTTGGTCGGTAACCATATTTATTAAATAAGTAATTAATAATCGAAAATATTTTATCACTTTTAAATAATTAAGTACAATCCCTATTTATTTATTGACAAAAAAATAATAAATATGTATATTATCAACACAAACCATGGATAGAAACCTTGCTTTAGAATTCGTTCGAGTAACCGAGGCAGCTGCCATTGAAGCAGCTAAATGGATTGGACGCGGTGATAAAAATAAAGCTGATGGAGCAGCTGTCAACGCCATGAGATCCCGCTTCAACCAAATTGATTTTTCCGGAACAGTTGTTATCGGCGAAGGTGAAAAAGACGAAGCACCAATGTTATATACCGGAGAAAAAGTCGGAACAAAAAAAGGCCCAGCCATGGACCTTGCGATAGATCCTCTTGAATGTACTTCGAGTGTTGCCTACGGTAGATATAATGCAATGACCGTTATTGCATCTGGCCCAAAAGGAACTCTTCTTCATGCTCCAGATACCTATATGAAAAAAATCTGCGTCGGACCGCTTGCTAAAAAAGCTATCAATCTTGAAGCCTCTGTTAAGATAAATATTGAAAAAACTGCAAAGGCTTTAGATAAAAGAGTTGATGATATTACAGTTGTTATTTTAGATCGAGAAAGACATTCTGATCTGATCAAAGAAGTTCGCGATGCTGGTGCTCGCGTTAGACTGATCACTGACGGTGATGTCGCTGCTGGTATCGCTACCTGTTTTCCAGAAAGCGCTATAGACATGCTTATGGGGGTTGGTGGATCGACCGAAGCGGTTTTAACAGCCGTTCCTGTAAAAATATTAGGTGGAGAGATCTTATGTCAGTTCAAACCTAAAAAAGAAGCTGATATTCCAAAAATTAAAGCCGCTGGTATAAAAGATATAAATCAAATTTTTAACGCAGAAGATTTAGCTAAAGGAAAGGAATTGACGTTTACCGCCACCGGAGTTATCGATGGGCCTCTTCTCAGCGGTGTAGTTTTTGGAAAAAATAAAGCCATTACTCATTCTCTCGTTATTAGAGGGTTGTCCGGAACAGTCAGATACGTCACCACGCATCACCACTATTATAAATAAACATAACGACTTATGAAAAAAATAAAAGTAGGTCTAAATGGTTTTGGTCGGATTGGTCGGGCTTTTACAAGAATTGCCTTGGCTCGAAATAATTTTGAGATTGTGGCAATTAATACCAGAAAAACAAAAACTTCCATGATGGCCTATTTACTCGCCTTTGATTCTGTCTATAGACGTTTTGGAATGAATGTCAAAGAAGAGTCAGATGGAATTTCAGTTGATGGAAAGAAAATCTTAACCTTACTTAACGATTCACCAGAAAATATTCCTTGGGATAAATATGGTGTGGATGTTGTCGTTGACGCTACCGGTGCTTTTAAAACAAAACCTGATCTGGAAAAACATTTAAAAGGTTCTGTAAAAAAGGTTGTTTTAACGGCTCCTGCTAGCGATGATGCAACGCCTTTTGTTGTCCTTGGAGTGAATGATGAAAAATTTGATTTCAAAAATGAAACCGTTATATCAAATGCGTCCTGCACAACAAACTGCTCGGCTCCAATGTTTAAGGTGATCAATGATAATTTTAAAGTTGTTTCCGGATTTTTAACAACTACACATGCTATGACCATTAGCCAAAAATTACTTGATGATGCCGGAAAAAAAGAAGGTGTTTCAAGGGCTGCCTTTATAAACATCATTCCTTCAACAACCGGTGCCGCCAAAGCCGTGGCCAGGGTTATTCCAGAGCTAAAAGGAAAAGTTGATGGAATGTCGTTTAGAGTTCCTGTTGCAACCGGATCAATTACGGATATTTCTATCATCGTTGAAAAACCAACCACCGCTGAAGAAGTTAATAAGAAATTTAAAGAGGCTTCGGAAACATCAATGAAAGGGATCTTAGGTTACGAGAATATGGTCTTAGTTTCATCTGATTATATTGGCTCTTCTTATTCTTGTATTTTAGATGCTAATTACACCAAGGTCATCAATGGAAATTTGGTAAAAATATTCGGCTGGTATGATAATGAATGGGGTTATAGCACAAGACTAGTCGATTTAGTCGAAAAACTTTCTAATTATGTCTAAGATTAAATATATCGACGAAGTCGAAATAAAAAATAAAAGGGTTCTTCTTAGGGTGGATTTTAACGTTTCTCTGAACAAGGACTATACGATTTCCAATAGCGCCCGAATTAAACAATCTCTGCCGACGATAGAATACTTATTAAAAAATAATAATCACCTGATAATCGTTTCTCATTTGGGTCGTCCAAAAGGTGTTGATAAGAAATATTCTCTAAAGGTCGTTGCTGATAAGTTAAAAAAGTATCTTCCAAATGTGGATATAACTCTTGCCGAATCAATTGAATCTGCTAAAGAAAAAAAAGAAAAAATTGTTGTTCTTGAAAACATTCGTTTTTTTCCTAAAGAAAAAGATTATTCAACTTTGTTCGCAAAGGAGCTTTCTTCTCTATCTGATATTTATGTCAATGATGCTTTTGGAGTCTGTCATAGATCTGACACTTCAGTAATCGGCCCCCCAAAATTTTTACCATCATACGGAGGATTGCTTCTTAAAAAAGAACTTATTATGATATCGAAGGTCATTAATAAACCAAAAAAACCTATCGTCGCAATTATAGGAGGCGCGAAAGTTTCAACAAAGATTGGATTGATCAATAAATTAATGAAGATCGTCGACTATTTGATCATCGGCGGTGGACTTGCAAATACCTTTGTCTGTGCTCAAGGATATAATGTAGGAGCTAGTTTTTGCGAATACGAAGCCGTTCAACAGGCGAGAAAATTACTTTCTTTAGCAAAAAATAACCGAGCTCTTATTGTCCTTCCACTTGATGCGATTATCGCAACACACAAAGATGATAAGGAACATGATGTTGTTAAGATCGAGAATATTCCTTCCAATAAATCGATCTTTGATATTGGGCCAGAAACCAAGGCTAGGATCGGCGGAATATTGGCAAAAGCACATACAATTATTTGGAATGGTCCTGTCGGCTATTTTGAAAATCCCGCTTTTAAGGAAGGGACCGATTTTGTTTATTATTCAATAGCTCAAAATACCGATGCTGTCTCAGTTGTCGGTGGTGGAGATACGTTAGCGGCTATATCTAAAAAAGAATATTTAGGCAAGATCACTCACGTTTCAACGGGAGGCGGAGCTATGCTTGAGTTTATTGAAAAAGGAACTCTACCAGGGATTGAAGCACTGAAAAGATAACTATCTAATAATTTCTACTACTCTATTAACTTTTACTTTTGATTCTGCAGTAATGATTTTTTTACTTTTATTTATGCTTGGCAATAAACTCTTGCCGGCAACCATATCCCCATCCATCCAATAAATATCCAAGTCCATATATGTGTTCTTATTCCAAAAACTTTTTATTTCTTTACTGGGAAAAATAAATATCATTCCATCAAAATCAACCGGTTTTTTATAAAACATTAGTCCTTTCTCCCATTGTTCTTCATTATTGGCAGTTAACAAGCAATAATCTTTATTGTTGATCCGATAAACTTTTGCTTGAAGATTCGAGCAGTTGCTTTTTCTAAGAAAAAACATAAAAACAATAAAAAATAAAAAGATAAACAAAAACAGATAGTTTCTCACTTGTCGGAGCGGCGGGACTTGAACTCGCGGCCTCAGCGTCCCAAACGCTGCGCTCTAGCCATCTGAGCTACGCTCCGTCACAAAGAAATCACCTTTGGCTAACCTATATTCTAACAGAAAATATTGCTATAATTAACACTCCTTATGAAAAACAAATCTTTATTGACGATTTTTTTAATAGTTTTTATTGATCTTTTGGGATTTGGAATTATTCTTCCACTGCTTCCTTATATTGCTGAAAAATATTCCGCCAATCCTTTTCAAATTGGAATGCTTACAGCCACTTACTCCTTTTTTCAATTGATCTCATCCCCCATTTTAGGGAGGCTCTCCGATCGTTATGGCCGAAAAAAACTCTTAATAATTTCCCAGTTAGGAAGTGCCGCTGGCTATCTTATCCTTGGATTATCTGGCAACTTGCCTCTCTTGTTTTTATCAAGGATCATTGACGGAATAACAGGAGGAAATATATCGATCGCCCAAGCTTACATCGCTGATGTGACTACAAAAGAAAATCGGGCCAAAGGTATGGGAATGATCGGAGCTGCTTTTGGATTGGGATTTATTTTTGGTCCGGCTATTGGGGGATTTTTGTCAAAGTTTTCTTATTCTGCTCCCGCATATTTTGCCACGGCCGTTTCACTAATTACAGTTTTGACAACTATATTTTTCTTAAAAGAAACCGTTGATGAAAAAAAAGCGATCTCATCTCCAAAAACAAAATTAAACTTCAAAGAATTTCAAAGAGTTTTAGCGATCTATCCTATTGGAATTTTAATAATTACTTTTTTTATAGTAAATCTTGCCTCTTCGATCCAGCAAGGGAATTTTGCTCTATGGACGCAAAAAACATTTAATTATGGTCCCACTGAGAACGGTTGGCTGTTCGCCTATATTGGAGTTTTGGCGGTACTGGTCCAGCTCAAAGCCCTTCCTTTTTTAACAAAAAGATTTAATGAAAAAACAATTTTATATATTTCTTTAATTTTTTTATTTTTAGGATTAATTCTTATTCCGTTGATCCCTACACCAAATTTTTTATATGTTTCCTTGTTTTTTCTTCCGTTTGGTTTTGGTCTTTCAAATCCAACCATTCAAGCACTGGCTTCAGAAAATGTCCCTAAAGAGGAATATGGAGGAACCTTGGGATTTTTACAATCGGCCGGAAGCCTTGGTCGAATAATCGGACCTATTACTGGTGGAATTATTTTTGAATTTTTTGGAAAAGATAATGCTTTTTATTTTGCCGGTTTTACTGTTCTGGCCATTTTAGTATACTCAAAGCTCAAGCTTAAATGAAAAAACTCAGATTACCCATCTTATTTTTTTTGTCTTTTTTATTTTTGTTCCTTTTTTTTGGCTTTACTTTAGTTATCAAAGAAAAATTATTGGGCAGTAATTTTGATTTTAATACTACTGTTAGGTTACAAGACCATATTCCTCGAGAATATGATCAGTTTTTTTCCTCACTCAGTTTGGTCGGCAGTTTCGAGATTCTTTCTGTTTTTATATTTTTAATAGCTTTGTTTCAAAAAAAAATTAAAGCATTTTTTATATTCATTCCCTTTATTGCGGCTCACGTAGTTGAAATAATTGGAAAAAGTTTTTTCCACCATCCGGGGCCACCATTTATGTTTTTCCGATATAATCTTGGATTTCTATTCCCTTCCTCATACGTTAACACAGGGTCTTCTTATCCATCAGGTCACAGTTTAAGGATCGTTTTTGTCTCTATTATTATTGCCTATTTAGTAAAAAAATCTAAATTTAAACTCGTAAGTAAACTAATCTTTTATTCAATAATTTTACTACTTCTAGGATTTACGCTTGTTTCTCGGGTCAGCCTTGGAGAGCATTGGACATCTGACGTCATTGCCGGAGCCCTACTTGGAATATCATCTGGTTTTTTCGCCGTTATCTTTTTATAAAAAAAATCCTCATTCCTAAACCTGTCACTACAATTAATTAATTAATTGTAGTGTGCCTGTGGAGCACATCAATGGTTGATTATCTTAATTGAATTGTTTGTTTTTTGGGCTGTTATTTCTGCTTCCCCACCTATTGGAAAAGTTATTTTTGGATCACTGTGACCAAAGTCAACATTGGCAATTACTGGAATATTGTCTAATTCTTTTTTTGTTTTGATAATTTTTATTAATAGATCATTAGTTATTTTGCTTTTCTTTTGAAATCGACCAATCACTAACCCTTTAACCTTATTGAAATCCGGTAAGTGGATCAATGATTGAAGATCTCGATCAAAAGTATGAGGAACAGTTTCGTAATCATCTTCCAGAAATAGAATTGAATCAGTTAGGTCTGGGAAATATTCTGTACCTTGAAGTAAATTAAATGTACAAAGGTTCGCCCCTAATATTGTTCCTTCAGATTTACCTTCGTTAATAATTAGATATCCGGGATTATTGATCAACTCTCTTTTATCTTGATCTAAATACCAAGTATCATCACTCCAAGAACTACTTGACTTAACTTCAAAAGGTTTGTCTTCCATTAAACATTTCTGAAAATAATTTAGTGTGTAATCAAAATATAATTTTTGTCCAAATGATGAATAATGCGGGCCAGAATAAGTGACTAAACCCGTCTTGGTAAAAATAGCATTATTGAGAATTGTGATATCTGAATAACCTAAAAATACTTTTGGGTTATTCTTTACTAAATTCCAATCTATATACTTCAAAAGTTGATTTGAATTGAATCCTCCAATAACGGTAATTATTCCTTTGACATTTTGATCATTAAAAGCCTCGTGTAGATCTTCTATCCTTGACCTAATACTTGAAGAATTGAATTCGTCAGTTTCATTAATATTTTTTCCAAAAGTTAATTTCAAACCTAAGTCAGTAAATCTTTGGTTAGCGGTATTCTTTATTTCCTCACCCAAAATATTCATTGATCTAGACGGAGCGACTATTCTGACCTCATCACCTTTTTTTAATTTTTTTGGGTAAATTTTATTCATAATTTATATTATACTTATAGTCATTATGAAAAATATAGAGTTACTGTTTGGATATCTGGGATCGATCTTTGCAGCGTTAATATTTTTTCCTCAAGTTTGGGCTTCTTATAAAACCAAAAAAACGAAAGACCTATCATGGATGGGAATAATTATCGGAATGTTGAATGGTATTTCATGGGTGGTTTACGGATCGTTAAAGGGTGATCCATTTATATGGGTAACCAATTCTATTCTTTTTGTTGGAGCTTTTCTTCTAATGATCTTAAAAAAGAAATATAAGTAAAAAATCTCTTACGATTTAAATGCTTCCGCAAGTTCGCGAAGTTTTGCTTCCGGATCTTTGGCTAAAACAAAACCAGATGCAAGGATCGCTCCCACCGCCCCCAACTTTATTGCCTGCTTTATATCTTCTCCCGTTGATATTCCCGCACCAATAACAAGCGGCCTTTTCAAAACTGATACCAATTTTTTTATATTATCAGCCTCTTTAGTGATCATCGAAATTCCTGTCCCGATCATATCTTCTCTTTCGTAAGATAGGTAGTCAGGCTCCCAGGCATCAAACTTGATCATCATGTCAGTACTAAAACCACAGACCACACTCTTTAAACCATATTCTTTGGCTTTATCTAAAATTTTTTTTACATGTTCATCATCCATTTTATGTTCGCTGTGATTTATGACAATTCCGGAAGCCCCGGCATCTTTTATGGCATATGCAGAAAGCCAACCCATATTTTTTCCCGGTTCGATAGGATCCATATGTTGCGCCCAAACTTCTATCCCTAATTCACGTTTAACCCTGTAAATGTCAGTTGGCTGTACTGCTGGAATAATTTCTACCCCGGTCTCTTCACTGACGCGTTTTACACAAGAAAGTAATTTGATAGCAGCGCTTCCTGTCGATTCCTTATAGGTTTTTAGGGAAAGAAAAATCATAATTTAAAAAAAAATATTAATTACAAACATTAGTTAACATGTCTGCAGGAAAATTAAAGCTTTTTATATGTTGACAGTCAGGGACTCCATTTCCTTCCCAAACTATTGTCCACTTGCCATCATGTTTTGTCGCCAACCACATTCCACCTCCATCTTGAGCTGAAGCTCCTCCTTTTGCATAATCCCCCTCTTGTTTTGAGACAGTAATAGTAAGGTCATTTGCGCTTTGACCATGTATCTCTACTAGTAAGTTTTTGATAATTGTTTTAATATCTTCTTGGCTTGAAGCTTCACATTTTTCTTCAAAAACTCTCAAACATTTTTGTTTTTGCTCGCACCAACTATATCCCGCTGAACCTTTACATCCATGTTCATCGGCATCATTTCCAACTAAAATTTCTTGTTTGATCGTTGGTGAAACAGTTGGAGAAATGGTTGGTGAAACAACCGGAGGATTTTTTGATTCTACCTTAAAATTGTATTTTTGAGAAAAAAAATAACCGCCTATAAATGCCAAAATAATCAAAAAACCTATTAATAGATTTTTCATATAAGTATATATTAGCTTCTTCTTCTTCCATAATCAAGATATCCTTGACAGGTGAACTTGTGTTCACTACAATAATTCTATGCAGGAAAAACTATTTGAAAAGATCAGTGTTATTTTTTCGTACAACGCTGAAAAAAATACGGCCATTCCATATAAGATCCGTTGGCGGTTGTGTGATTATTTTATAAAAAAACTTGCCTATCATCATAAAGTTCGCGAAGGCCGTGAACTTCTTCATATTTTTCATGTTAGCGACGGGAATCTTGATTTTAGGATCCGTTTTAATACTGAAGATCTTAATTGGATCTTGGAGGAGGTCTCCGATGGATCTTCCTATTAATACAGCCATTCCCACTGTTATGCATATTGACCTTAACTCCTGTTTTGCGACTGTCGAACAACAGGCTCATCATCACATGAGAGGAAAACCAGTAATTGTTGCTGCCTATAAAACTGATCGGGGCTGCATTTTATCACCATCAATTGAAGCTAAAAAACTAGGAATAAAAACAGGAATGAGAGTTTATGAGGCCAAGCAGATCTGCCCCAATGTCATTATCCGTGATACCGATCCTATTTTGGTTCGCGATGTTCATTCAAAGTTTATGAAAATATTTGATGATTATTCGCCCTATGTTATTCCAAAATCAATTGATGAGGCTGTAATTGACTTTTCACCGGTCTTCTCTAAAACAACAGATTTGATAGTAATCGGCAAAGAAATTAAAGATCGAATGAAAAAGGAAATCGGCGAATGGATCTTTTGTAATATCGGAATTGCCACTAACCGATTTTTGGCTAAACTCGCCTCTTCGCTTCACAAGCCAGACGGATTGGATCTAATTAATTATAAAAATTTAAGGCAAATATATTCTTCAATAAAATTAACTGACCTGTATGGAATTAATACCCGTTTTGAATTTCGTTTAAATGCAAGTGGAATTAATAGCCCACTGGATTTCTTTCAAGCTAAAGAGAACTTTTTGAAAAAAAATGTTTTTAAAAGTATTACCGGATATTATTGGTACCTTCGTTTACGAGGATGGGAGATCGACGACTATAGATCAGAAAGAAAAAGTTTTGGTCAGGAGTATTCCCTTAAAGAAAAAACTGCTGATCTGGAAAAATTAAAAAAAATAATTATGAAATTATGTGAAAAAATGGGGCGGCGCCTGAGACAATCCAATCAGTTTGCATCAGGTATTCATTTGGGAATTATGTATCAGGATTACAGTTTTTGGCACAAAGGAAAAAAACTTCATCGATCGATTTCTTCAACAAAAGATCTTTTCGAAGAAGTAATGATCCTCTTTTTTCTTCAACTAAAAACGAATGTTGTTTCCAAGATATCAGTCAGTTGTTTTTCCTTGAATCAAAATAATAATCAACAATTGGCGCTGATCGATCTGGGCGGAGAAAAAATTAATAAAATAAGCGGAGCTCTTGATAAGATCAATGATCGCTTTGGCGAATTTACCATTACCCCAGCCACAATGATAGATATGAAAGACGTTGTCATTGATCGAATTGCATTTGGAAAATAAGCTATTGCATTTTTTAAAATAAAAAATCATAATATCATTAATTAATAATTTATTAATTTAAAATGAAAAAAATCATATCTGTTTTGGCAATCTTGTCCTTTTTGGGAGTTGGCGGTTATTTTTATATGAATTCAAAAGGGACTGTTCCAAAAACACCTTTTGGCACTGCAACTAGTACGGGTGGATCGACTAATGTTTTTACGTCTATCAAAGATGCACTTTCAAAATCGCTGAGCTTAAAATGTATATATAAGGATGAAAAGGGCATCCAGACAACCACTTATATTAAAGGTGGAGCTGTCAGAGTTATGATGGAAGGGGTAAAAGAAAAGGAGCAGCCTAATAATATTGTTTTGAAAGATAAGAAAATGTATATGTGGGATGAAATAACTAAAACAGGATTTACTTTTACAATGACTGAGCCAAAAATATCTCCTCCAAAGGCAGATGGCAAGCTGCCAGACATGGGTGGTGATAACAAGAATGAGGAATTACTGGCTGGAATTGAAAAGTATAAAGATTCCTGCAAAACTGAAATTATCGCTGATTCGTTTTTCACACCACCAGCTGATGTAAAATTTCAAGACATGAGTGCTTTTACGGAAAACTTAATGAAACAAGTCCCAACGGCTAATCCTGTTAAAGATCAATCAACAAGCGAGGCGCAAAAAGCACTTGAAGAACTAATGAAACAGATCACCCCTGAAGCTGGCAGCGGACAATAAATTTATTTCAGTAAATAGCCGCCGTCAACGACGATTTGGCTTCCTGTCATGTACGATGACATTTCGCTGGCTAAAAACAAAACAGCTTTTCCAATGTCGTCCGGCACCCCCATCCTTCCCATAGCCACTTCCATTTTTGGTGGTTCGGGATTTCTTTCAATTGAAACCGGTTTTCCTTGAGCCTGCATGACAGCTACTCCATGAGTCATTACTCCACCGGGAGCAACAGCGTTAACCCAAATCTTATCTTTTGCTAGTTCGAGTGCAACGTTTTTTGTAAATCCCCAAACACCATGTTTTGATGCGTCATAATGAGCAAGGCCGATAGATGACGGATGAAGAGCGTCGATTGACGTTATGTTGATAATTTTTCCGCCTTTTCCCTGCTTGATCATTTGTTCTGAAACATATTTTATTGTAAGGAACACACCTCTCAGATTCGTTGCGATTACTTTATCAAAGATTTCGCTTGTCAGTTGAGATAGTGGAGCAAAAGGAAACATACCGGCATTATTGACTAAGATATCTACCGATCCAAAATTTTTCACTGTTTCCACAACTAAATTTTTTACATCTTCTTCAAGAGCAACGTCCGTTTTTACTCCAACAGCTTTAAACCCCTTTTGTTTTAATTCCTCAACTGCTTTATTAACTTCCTCAATATTACGACTGGTAACCACGACGTTTGCCCCCGCCTCAGCCAATCGATAACTTATTCCGTAGCCTATTCCTAATGATCCACCGGTAACGATCGCCGTCTTTCCAGATAAATTCAATAATTTATCTTTTGATAAAATTTCCATATTATTTTTTAATTTTTAACTTTTTCTGAAAGAATTTTAAATAAATAATTGGAAGAATTCCAATAGTATTAATTACTAAAATTGCAATAAACCAATTTCTCTGCCTATTTTGACTAGCTTTCCAAAGAGCTAACCCTTTCCACACTGCCTCCCAAATACCGAGAATGATAAAAATATAAGAATTTGCCCTAAGAAAATAATTTAAACTTAATAAAAAATCAGTCATAATAAAATATAAATTTAATATATATTAACTTTTATTTATTCCTTAGCCTCTTCTTTAGTTTTGTGAATCGTCCCCTGCTTATGTTCTGGCGGTGTATAGATCGTATACAACTTCATCACCACTTCCGATGTGTTGATAATATTATGCTGGGTTCCCGCCGGAACAACAACAGCCGAGCCGTCAGCAATTTCGTGTTCTTCTCCATTCATGATTGCTTTACCGCTTCCTGATTCAATTCTAAGAAATTGGTCATGTTCAGGATGAACTTCCATTCCGATTTCTTCACCTGGTTTTAAGGCCATGACAACTAGTTGACTTTTATCGGTCGTAAAAAGCACTTCACGAAAATAATTATTTTCTAGAGTTTTTTTCTCAATATTGATTACGTATCCTGTCATATAATTCACCTCCTTCATTATCATTTTAATATATAATCTTCTTCATGTCACTTATCATATTATTTGGTTTGCCAGGAACGGGAAAAACTTATGTCGGCAAAGTATTTGAGAAATATTTTGATCATTACTTTTATGAAGGGGACGATGATCTGACATCCGAAATGAAAACGGCGATAAAAACAAAAACTGTTTTTACTGATCAAATGAGAGATACTTTTTTTAAGATACTAATTTCCAAAATCCAAAATCTAAAATCAAAATATAAGAATTTTGTTGTCGCTCAAACATTTATTAAAGAAAAATATCGGATTGATCTTCTAAAGAAGATTCCCGAGACAAAATTTATTTTGATCAAAACAAAAAAAGAGATTCGAGAAAAACGTCTGATGAAGAGAACTTATTATCCTCTCGATCTTGAATATGCAAGAAAGATGGAGGTTAATTTTGATAAACCCCGTATAAATCATGAAATCATCATTAATGATATCGAAGGGGTTGATGATATTAAGAAACAAATAGAAAATATATTTTAATGTCATTCCCGCGTAGGCGGGAATCCATTGATCCCCTTTTTCAAGGGGATGACACAAAAGTAACAATTTGTTTAGCAATTTCTCTTTTTGAAGTTAGGGCGATTTTATTTACTTTTTTATTTTTTGAAATAATATAGACCTCATTATTGTCAGATTCAAAACCACGGTCAGACCGGCTGATATCATTTGCAATAACCACATCTGCTTTTGATTCTTTCATTTTTCCTTGGGCTTTTTTAATGAGCTCCTTTTCCTGCAAATTATATTCTGCTTTAAAAGCGATTAAAAATGTTTTTGGTGACATTTTTTTAATCTGATCAACAATTTTTACTTGAGAAACTAATTTCAAATCCAGAGATTTTTTACTTGATATCTTTCCGTTAAAAGATCGATCAACTTTGTAGTCTGAAACTGCCGCTGTCTGGAAAAAAATATCCGTATCTGTAATATTTCCCTTTATCAAGTCCATCAGCTCATCAACAGTATTAAATATTTTTTCTTTGATCAAATATCTCGGAGCAACTGAATTTTTTGCTCGAAGTAATAGGACATCTCCTCCCCGTAGATAGCATTCTTCAGCAATGGCCACGCCCATTTTCCCAGAACTTCTGTTAGTGATAGAACGAACTTCATCAATTTTTTCTACTGTTCCCCCAGCTGTGATAATTATTTTTTTTTCTTTTAATGAATCAGTTCTGTTAAGTTGTTTTATGATTTCATTTTTAATGATCTCAACATCTTCTAATCTGCCTACGCCTTCGTATCCACAGGCAAGCATCCCTGACGTCGGTTCAATTATTTGATAACCTGCCGATCGCAATTTTTTTAGGTTTTCCTGAACGATTGGATTTCCCCACATATTAACGTTCATAGAAGGACAAATAATTATTGGTGCGGTTATTGCCAAAGTAATTGTTGTCAAAAAATCATCAGCAATTCCATTGGCTAATTTTCCAATAACATTAGCTGTCGCGGGAGCAATGACCAACACATCACATTTATCTGCCAATTGAATGTGCTCCACCTTTTTATTCTTAAGAACCTGTTTGTAATCAAAGTTTTTCTCAAAAAGGTTGATCATAACTTTATTACCGGAAGCTTTTTCAAAATCATCTTTAGAAATCATTTCGACCGCTCCCTTTGTCATTATCACAAAAACATTGTTGCCTTCTTTTGTTAAAAGTTTGACCAAGTCAATCACTTTGTAAGCAGCAATACCGCCGGTGACACCAATTAAAATATTTTTTTTCATTGAAGAAATTATATTACAAATTAATGTTCATGGGGACTTGTTCGGTCTTTTTGAAGCCACATTTTGAATAAAATTCAGCATATTCTACCTCACAACTAATGGGAATATATAGCGTCCCAAGCTTACGTAATCTTACAATAATCTCTTCTACCAATTTTTTAGCAATTCCTTTTTTTCTAAAATTTTTATCTGTTACTATTTTTTGTAGATATCCTCGTCTTCCATCAAAAGATCCCAGAACTGTTCCAACTATTTTCCCACCATCCTCCATTAAAACGCTTAGCTCGGGATTTTTTTTAAGAAAGAGCTTGAATCGTTCTAGATTATCCATCTCAGTGACAAAATAATTTTCTTTCCAAAAAGGAATTAAATTACCATAATCTCCAATTTTGATAGTTCTCATTTTCATAACAAAATTATATCAATAAAATATTATTTCGATATAATGTTAAGAATGTCTATAACAAATCATGTAATTATTATTCCCGGACTTGGTAATGGTGTTTCAAAACATCTCTGGGCCACACAAAGTTGGAAAAAATACGGAATTATCCCCCATGTTTTTGATATGAAATGGAAAATAGAAGAGAATGGTTTTCAAGAAAAATTTAACAGGGCTTTAAAACTGGTCGACAGTTTATCTGATAAAAATTCAAGGATTTCTATTGTTGGAAATAGCGCGGGCAGCAGTTTTGCTTTAAATCTTTATGGAAAAAAGAGAACAAAAATTAGCAAGGTTATCATAAACTGTGGAAGAGTTAGGGACGGCGATTGGCCATGGTTTACTTTTGATCAGGCAACGGCAACAAGCCCTTCGTTCAAGGAATCAGTTTTAAGGTCACAGGAATTGGAAAAAACTTTATCATCTAATGATAGAAAAAAGATATTAACATTAAGACCATTGTTTGATGAAGTTGTTCCTCCCTCTACTGTTCCTATAAAAGGCGCAAAAAATAAAATTATTTTTTCATTAGAACACAGCTTAACCATCGCCCTGAATATGACTTTATTAAAAAAACAAATAATTAATTTTATTTTATTAAACCAAGTCCGATAATACCGACAAGAATCAGATATATAGCAATGAGATAATTAAGAAATTTTGGAAATACTAAAATTAATATTCCAAATACCACTGATGCTAATGGGCTCAAGTTATTAAAAGAAATACTCATATTTTTTTTGTTTCCTTGCCAAGAATTTTTAATAAGAATTTTAAAACGTTTAATTTAATACTTTTACTGAAGTATTTAACTTCGTCGACTACGTTGCCCCACTTATCAGCTGACATTGTGAGTTTTTCAATCAATTTTGAGGTGACAAAAAATAGCCTCATTAACCATACACTCGTAATTAAAATTACTATCATTACGAGCGATGCCGTAAAATAAAAAATGTCCTGCCAATTTACTTCCATATAATTCATCCTTTTCGCATCATACGACCAATATAAATAACAACGATCGCGCCGATCACCGCGACAACTAGGCTATAAAAATTAAATCCTGTCACACCTGATTGACCAAAAAGATTCATTATAAACCCACCAACCATGGCTCCAACCACGCCCATGATTATATCCATACCTGTTCCCTGGTTGGAATCAGTCTTCATGATCATTGATGCGATCCACCCTGCTAATGCTCCAAAAATTATCCAAACTATAATTCCCATATTTTGTTCACCACCTTTCAAATAATAAATTTAATTACCTTACTACTTTGCCTGCTTAACGTTGACATCTATTTTATTTGGGATAACTACTTGAGGTGTCGGAACGTTTAAGTTTTTAATTGCTGGAATACCAAAATACAAAAGCACCATAACAAACCCTATTAGGAGAATTACTCCAACTAAGAAGCTACTTCCTCCCTCATCTGTTTTAGGAGCTGGATTATTTACAACTGTTGTCATATATTTTCACCTCCTTTTTTATTTTTATCTTTATTTTGCTGCTTTTTTAACGTCTTTTACTGCTTGATTTAAAGATTTTTTTACAGACTTTGTTACTCTATTTACCTTTTCTTTTCCTTCAGTTAAATTTTCCTTTACTTCATTTTTTTTATCTTTTACTTGTTTTTGCATGCCTTCTACATAATTTATTGCTTGATTTTTTGCATTATTAAAAACCTTTCGTATTTTTTCTCGATTTTTTTTATCTTCTAAGATCATTGTTCCGGCAACTGCTACGCCTGCTCCAACGACTGCTCCCGCAACTGCTGCTGCTACTGGATTAATTCCACCTTGATTTTGATTTGTCATATATTTTCACCTCCTTTATTTATGTCTAAATTTATTAAATTAATTTCTAACAGGTTTACTGATTATCAACTGTTTCCTCTACTTCCTCTTGATTAGTTGGCTTTATTAGTTGGAAAAGTGCAACGATTCCATAAGAGACAATAAAATAAACAGTCATCGCAATAAGAGTCGACCATTCAAATACTGAACTTGCGCTTACTGTCGTTCCAAGTATTCCGGCAAAAGGCAGTGCAAATGGACCACTGACAGCGTAAATAAAACTGGCAAAGCCACTAAATGCGTTTGCACCTAATAACTTAAGTACTATTCGAAATGCTAATACAACCTCAATAACACCTAAAACATACCAAATAATCTGATAGCTCCGAAATATTGCTTTTTTTGTTTGGTATTCTTTCTGTGGAGAATCTGTCGCGATCCCAGATCTAACGGTTCTTGTCTGCTGAATGACTTCTTGTGTCATATATTTTCACCTACTTTCATGTTTTTCCGATTATTGAAGATTGTCTATATATCTACACAATATATGAAGATGTTATATGATCAATGTCAGACTTTAATTCTGATTTTTTTAATAATGGTTACTTTAGGTAGGTAGTTGATCAGGGCTTTTTCAACTAGATTAGTTAATGTTATATCTTCAACAACTGCCTGAGCTCTTGCTTGTGTTAATAATCCAGGAATAAGAAAAAGGGTGACTCGTTGTTTTTTATTAGTTGCCATACTTCAAATACTACAACTACTTGTACTACTTGTCAAGTTACAATTAAACATGTATACTGTTTTATATGCTTATACTTATTCTATTTCTAATCATTGGATCGGCTATGGTGTATCTGGCTCAAAATAATTTGTCACCAGTGACATTACACCTCGCATCTTATACATTTTCCAATATTCCTCTTTTCTATATTATTGTCTGTTCTCTTTTAACGGGATTGGTCCTGGCATATTTAAGTTATCTTGTCAGTTCGATCTTTACCGGTTTCACCATACGTGGAAAAGATAACAAGATCAAACAAACAAAGAGTGAGATCGTTGATTTAACTAAACGGGTTCACCAACTGGAGCTAGAAAACGAAAGACTTAAGAATAACTCTACTGTTGTTGAACCGTCTGATAAAAACGCGTTATGAAATCATTTCTTGCTAAAGTTTGGAAGCTTCTAAATATGCCTAAAGGCCTTCAGTTATTTTTTATGCGATTTTTTCAAAATCAGTTTTTAGTTGGTGTGACAGGAGTTATCTTTAATGACAAGAATGAGGTATTGCTTTTTAAACACACCTACCGACAGCACTCATGGAGTCTTCCGGGTGGATATTTAAAATCTGGTGAACATCCGAAAGAAGCACTTGAAAGGGAAATAAAAGAAGAGTCTAATCTTGTCGTTAGCGTTGATGAATCCCTCAAAACTCGTACTGACCGAACTAGTTCTCGACTGGATATGTGTTACATAGGCGTCTTTATTGGCGGCGAATTTATAAAAAGTGAGGAAGTGTCTGAGTATGGTTTTTTCTCTCAAGACAAAATGCCGCTCCTTAGAAGCAATCAAGTTTTTTTGATTGAAGAAGCCCTTCAACAAAAAGGATTAAGAAATAAAATATAAAACTACCCCTTTCTTTCTCCATGGGATGGGATTGTAGACTCTCTATTAAGCGCCTTACTGAATTCTCCAAAAAAATTAGGCATATTAAATCTACGTGGGATATCTAAAGTTACCAAGAAATATCCTTCTGGAATTGTTTCTGCTTGGAATGGACGATATGTACTTCTTTTTAGATTGACGGATATTCTTATTGCTGAAAACTCTGGATGAAGTGAGATCATTTTATGGAGCTTAAATATTTCAACAGGCCTCATTGAACAAGACTGCGAATAATACGGCTTTAGCATACGTGCTTGGATTATACTCTTAACTTATGTTAGATTGTCATTATGTTCTTATTAAGAAATTCTGATTGGGAAGTAAAAAAAACAAAAGAAAAAGGATTTGGAATTTTTTCCAAAAAAGAAATAAAAGCCAGAACTGTAATTAGTGACTATCTTGGAAAGATAATAAATATTGCCGAATATGATTTGGATCTCGATAAAAAAGGATTATATTTAATGTACTTTACTGACCAAGCCTCTATCTTTCCAGACTTAACCAAACCAGGGCCTCATCTATTAAATCATTCTTGTAAACCAAATTGCTGGATTTATATCTATCATGGTCATACTTTATTTTTTACTTTAAGAAAAATTAAACCAGGTGAAGAGCTGACGATCTCCTATTTACTTAGTCCAAAAGATGAAACTTGCAATCCTTGTACGCATGATTGTAAATGTGGAAGTAAATTTTGTACCGGCACAATGCACTTATCAAAAACAAAATATGAAAGATGGCAAAAATTTCAAAATAATGAAAAGAAAAAAACTAGAATTGCCAAATTTGTCTTTGGTAAAAATTTACCAAAACTTCGCTTTTATCCAAAGAACGTTCCAAACGCTCTTATTTATCAAATAATATAATCATTACGCTTCTTAACTTTCCTTAGTTGCTCCAAACAGCTTCATAATATAAAATATGCGAATCGTAGGTATTAAAAAAATGATAAACAAAATTACATTCAAAATAAAATATCCAAAAATTTTTCTTTTGCTTTTAATATATATCGTCACGATTATATTATTTTGTAGAGCGAATACTTATTATCCATTGCACAACTTTTTTACATCTTTTGGTTATATTGGAATTTTTTTTGGTGGATTCTTTTATTCCTATGGATTTACGGCAGCTCCAGCAACAGCTATATTATTGACACTTGCAAAACAGTACAACTTTATTTTTGCAGGAATAGTTGGCGGAATAGGCGCTTTATTAAGTGACACTATTATTTTTTTATTTATAAGACATTCTTTTATTAATGAAGTTAATAAATTAAAAAAAGAAAAAACTGTTACTTTTGTCAGTCAAATAATAAAAAAATTATTTGGCTCATATAGTAATTATTTTCTACCAATTATTGCTAGTTTTTTAATCGCTTCTCCTTTACCTACAGAAGTAGGTGTTGCTTTAATGGCTACCATGAAAGGGATAACAGTAAAAAAATTTTTGCTCATCGCTTATTTATTACACACTTTTGGAATATTTGTAATATTATATTTGGGAAACATCTAGCTTCCCCTACTTTAAACGTATTAACCTTTAACCTCAAAAAGGAGAATTGCGATACCGAGAATAAAGGCAAGAGCACCAACGATCTTAGCGATATTTTCTTTTGATTTGCTTTTTTTTAACGCAATCGGACCTAAATACCCGCCGATCGCGGCACCGATCGGTAGAATATAAATAAGTGGGGTATTCGGCCATTTATTTATCCAAACCCACATAATAAAACTGGCAAGACAGATAGGCACTTCGGCAAAGTCAGTGACAACAATTGAGTTTTTGCTTTCCCGTCCGACGACGATCTGCCCGGTTGACATTAACGGCCCATAACCGCCACCGGAAACCGCCTTATTAAATGCGCTTATTAAACTGAGGATGATCATTTTTACCCAACTAAACGAAAAAGATATTTTGAGCAGTACACTTCCTCCCATTACCAAACATAAAATACCAATATAATTTTTCAGCCAGATCTTAGGAATGATACTTGCTCCAATATAGGCACCAACCAATGTTGCTACTACTCCTAAAGACGTAACAAGCAAGGTTGTTTTAAAATCTTCAGAATCTTTTTTAAAGATCAAAGCATTTTTTAAATTATTGTGTCGAATGGAGGCAACGGCGCCTCCAATCGCCTGAGAAATAAGTATTGAAGGAACAACTAATTTTGGGTCATAACCGGCAATTATTAATACTGGAGAAAGAATGGTTCCATACATCATCCCTAGATAACTATCGATAAATTCGCAGCCAATTGTGACAATTAAGATTAATAAAACAATGATCATTTTTTTATAACAAGATATATTATCTTATCAAAATAATTTTCAAAATATAACTCCCGCTTTAATGTGAAATAAGCAACAACCCAGCGATGCCTATACCCGCTGCCAACCATTTATGGATCATGTGTTGACGTTCTTTAAGATAAAAATAAGCAGTAATAACAACTACTATCGACATGAAATTGGACGCGGCGCTAATTATTGATGCACTGCCGCTTATCTTAAGAGCCAATATAAATGCCACTGACTTTAGAGTACTTGTGATTCCCCAAACGATTAATGTCTTTCTTTTTTTTGCTGCTTTATTAAAAAGATCGGGAAGTTTCTTGAGTTCTTTGCCGGTTAATATTGCCGACCAAATAATTTGCGATCCCCAACCGTATATGAGATAAGCTCCAAAATCAATTCGACTAAGCATAAAACGTTCATATGCTACCGCCACTCCTAGGACCGCCGCACTTAAAAGACATATTAAAATATTTTTTGTACTAGCGCGATTTTTCTTATTAAGCTGAGAAGATGCAATAAGTAATCCAGAAAGGATTAGTAATCCTATTCCAACAAACTGTAATTTTCCCAAGTTTTCATGAAGAAAAGTGAGGGCGATCGCTATTGTAAATATCGGGCTCAGATTACTGATTATAGTAAAGATACCAACATCAACTTCTTTATTAGCACGAAACGAAATAATACCAAGGATCGGCCAAATAATACTGCCACCAAATAGAAGCAGCAAATTAAACGCTCCGACATTAAGATCATGGGGAAAGAAAAAACTTAAGATTATTGCTGCCGGTAAAAGAAAGCATATAAAAAAAACAGAATTTATGAGACGATTATGATTACCGAGCTTTTGGGCTAATACCCGTCTTAATACATAACTCATCGCTCCAAAAATAAAGTAGAAAAAAAATGATATCTGCCACATACAGGAATGATTATATCAAAGAAGATTTAGAATCTTTAATCGAGGTTTATAATCTTTGGAGGGATTAAAACAGAGACTCGCAATAAGTTAGCTATTTCATGAAAAGCTAATATTTGTGTCTTTAAATTCAACTCCTCAGGTGAAAAACTTACGGGAACTGTGATTGCGACCGGTAGCTCTTTGTTAATTCTAATGGTTTTGTTTGGGTCGATATAAATTTTAGTTTTATCAATAGCAAAATCTTTATCTATTGGAACAGTTACGTTTACGGGAATATCTTTTTTTACATGAACCGTTGTGTTTATTGGTATATCTAGATTTACTGGGATATTTGCTTTTATTGGAATAGAGACATTGACCTGACCAACAACTGGAATACTTGTCGAAGTAGTTACTGTTTGGTCAATAGGAATTGTTTGATTAATTTTTATCGTTTGGTTTACCGGAACATCAGTATCAACTGGGACAACCGTATTAACAGGTACGCTATCTTTTATTCTTACTGAGCTTGGAATAAGAGAATAAACATCAATAACATCTTTCAATAAAAGATCCATTTTAACTGGTACTTTTTGATTAACTTTAACGTCCAAACTTATCTTTTTTTGGGCCAGATCAACAAGTGATTGATCTATTGAATCTGTTAAGACTTGGACTCGTCCCCTCGTATAAACAAAACCTGAGAACAAAATACCTATAATTATGACTGAGGGAATAATTGGATAAATGAATTTTAGCAAGATTCCGAGAATATTATTTATTGGATTACTTCCTGTGGTAGGCTCCATTATTTGAGTGTACGAAAAAAAGTTTCGTTCGTCAATTGGTAGATTTAAAAATTTGTTCTACACCTTTGATTACATTTTTAAATAAGTAAGTAGCTTAAACATCAGGATCGCAGGCCAAAAAATAGCTTTTCCAATCCCCATCATTATCGCACCAAAAGTGGCTGCTCCTTTTAGAAAATAAAATAGCGCGCCAACAACACCCAACCCATAGATCGCGTTGGAGCAGCTTCCATGATTATGACCATGGTGTCTTTTAAATACCATTCCTTTGCAGCATTCTGTTGTTTTTTCGTCTTTATCCATTTTCTAATTATATTAAAAAAATAAATATTTTCAAATATTACTTTTTTGATATGAGTTTGTTTATCGCTTTCTTCACAATAGCGATGATCTTCGCCTCTTCGGTAGAGGTCAATCTCCTTAGTGCAAATGCAGTTGCCCACATAGATCCTTCGTCAAGATTTGCTGCATCGTTAAAACCTAATGTAGCGTATCTTGCTTTAAACTTTCCTGCACTTTGGAAAAAACAGACAACTTTGCCGTCATTATTTGTATACGCAGGCATCCCATACCAGGTTTTAGACGAAAGAGTTGGCGCACTTGCCTTGATGATCTCATGAAGTCGCTTAGCCATAGTACGATCCGGTTCTGACATTTCTGCTATTGCTTTATGAACATCATTTTCTCCTTGAACTTTATTCTTGTTTGACCTTGCTTCCGCCGCAAGTTCTTTTGAGCGCTCCCTCATCGCCACTTTCTCAAAATCGGAGAATCCTTTAGATTTATTGATTGTTTTTGCCATAATTTATTAAATAAACTTCGAGCTTATCTTACTAAAATGAGCCCATCCTAACTTTTCCAGCTCGCTTGTAGTTCACAATGATTACTCCGCTTGGAGAAGTTTTAGATTCTATTAATTTAAACGCTGTTGGAATTGTTCCATTTTCGAACAGGCGTTTTCCCGATCCTAAAGTTATTGGAAAAATTTTTAGCCAAAGCTCATCAACTAAATCATTTTTGAGAAGTGTTTGAATAAGATTTCCACTACCGTGGACTTGTAGATCCCTTCCTCTGCCAGCTGGCGGATTTTTTTTAAGTTTTTTTAACTCATTAACATCTTTAATTACGACAGTATTTTCCCACGTTGGTTTTTTTAATGTTTTTGAAACAACATATTTTGTAATTTTATTTACTTGTGGCCACTCTTCTGTATGTTGAGGCCAATATCCTGCAAAGATATCATATGTCTTTCGGCCAAGAAGAAGATCGTATTCTCCCTCCATTTGTTTTTCCATGACTTTGCCCGCGAATTCATCAAAATAAGGGACGGTCCACCCGCCGTATTTAAAATCACTTGTGATATCTTCTTCAGGTCCTCCAGGAGCTTGCATAACACCATCTAAAGACATAAATGTGAGAACAATTATCTTTCTCATACTAAAAAGGTAGCAGATTGATTTTGATAGTCAAGTAGATAATTGCTATTTATGTATTATTTTTAACTATTGAATCAGAAATAATAATTTTATAAAATATTATTCATATGCCTTTAAAAGAGAAACTGTTGAATACTTTTGTCTGGGGGTTTGTTCTTTGGTTTATTGGATATGTTGCCGGTTTTCTTCTTTTTTTCGTAGTTCCAAAAGAAAATATTGGTTGGATAATTACACCATTTGCCACAATACTCACTATTTGGGTAATTATAAAAAAAGTAAGGCGTCCCGAACTTATGTGTTATTTTGGCCTTGGTTTGCTATGGACAATTATGGCAATAGGACTAGATTATGTATTTCTTGTTAAGATGCTTAAAACAGGAAGCGCATATTATAAACCAGATGTTTATTTGTATTATACCCTTACATTCACTCTTCCTATGATTGTTGGATATTGGAAACATAAACACAAGTCTCTGAAGGCTAAACTATTTTAATTCTGGCTCAAGAATTCGGACAACTGACTGGATCAGTTATCTCAAATGCCCAGGATACACCTCCAGGAAACAAACAGGTTGCTAAGTCTTTAAGAAGTACTTCTTACCCAAGAAAAGTGCACCGATAATAAAAGCTGGAACACCAATAATAAGAGCTTCAAAATGGGTAAAAATGAGCAAAGCAAATCCAATAATGAGAAAAAGGAAGCCTCCAAGTATTTCGTTTTTCCAAGCAATAATAGTTATGGTAATTAAAAAGTAACTGGGAATTAAATGCATAAATAACGCCAAAGCCCAATTTGGTTCAGCAAAAACATCTAAGGCAAAGATGCTGATAAAGATAATAAATAAAATCGTCAAAATTCGCGGCAGCCAATAAAATATTTTTTTCATTTTTTAGATAATTTTTTTGGTTTTGGAAATGGAACGTTTTTTGCAGTAATACGAATTAATTCGCTTAGCCATTCATGGTCTTCAACACGACCTTCATCAATCATCATTGAAACCTTTGCTCCGGGATAAGCGTATCCTTCCTGATAATACTTACCAACAAATTCTTTCCCAGGCGTAGTGATTTTGATATATAAAGTATCATCGCAAATCAGACCAACTACTTTACCATCGCAATACAATGCATATTCCCCAAACATCTTTCGCGCTGATACTTCGCCCGCTGGTGCTAATTGATCTAAAATAAAATCTATAGTTGTTTGAGAGGTCGCCATAATTATTTTCCCCAAATTTTTAAAACATCATCTATCGATGAAACAAACAAATAATCTCTCTGCTTGTTACTCTCATATATAAAAGCATGTAGACTTTTGCTTTGGTATTTTTCAAAGTCGCCAATTATTGCTAATTTAATATGATAATTAGTAAATTTTTGAAGTATTTCCCCCGCGATTCTTGTACTTAAGTCAAAAAAATCTTTCTCAAAATTATATTCATGAAGCACAATATGGTCTGTAGATACATTAGCCATTACATCAAGAGCATCTTGTTCGTTTTTGACGATTATTTCTTCAGAAATAATTTCTGATATTAAAATATTCCCATTATTAATGATCTTTATTTTCATAGTAGATATTTATGAATCAATAATAAAAATATTATATAAGCTTCATGGAAAGTTTCAAAATTTACCACCTTTATTCTTATTGTTTAATCTGTTAATGATAATAGAAATAATTAACGATCCAAGAAATATCATTGAACCAATAAAACACGCTGTGGTAAATACACTATCAGCAGCAACCCCCGAGCAAGATACTTTTGAACCCACGCTTTGAAAATAAAAACGATATATCTCCAGCGCTAAATTACTCCATGCAAAAATAGTGCTAGCTATCAGCAAAATTTGTAATTTTTTTTCATGAACAACTTTTTTGTTTTTGTTAATTTTAAGAATATATAAAGACCAAATGAAAGCTCCTAAGAATGCAAATGCTCCATAAAAACAAGGGGTAGTCACAGGATTTGGGACTATACAGTTTTTTATCCGCATTACATTACCGTAGAGATTATAAAAACGAGAAAAATCAGCGTAGACCGTAAACCAGGCAAA
>Ga0247841_10001482_pt1 | contig 52642 bp, 41 predicted proteins | sample LaCruzMarch2015__2_FD_192410 | JGI IMG/M metagenome (GOLD analysis project Ga0247841, IMG submission 192410) | Freshwater microbial communities from meromictic Lake La Cruz, Castile-La Mancha, Spain - LaCruzMarch2015_18m | ecosystem: Environmental > Aquatic > Freshwater > Lake | place: Spain... | reverse complement strand
CCAACCGTTGTTACCAATTCCCGAGAAATCGAGATGGAGTACGAACATGAAAATTTAATCTCTTAAACTTGTTTTGTTATATTGTTAATATTTAATGTCTTATAAAATTATATACACATGAAAACAATCGCAATAATAACCACACTGATTGTTCTTGTTTGCCTGAAAACGTTTGGGCAGAAACAGGAAATCTCGTTGAGCTTCACCGCCATGAGCAAAGGGAATTATTTGCCACTTGACAGCACCCGCGTGGAGAACCCTGCACGGGGTTGTGATACTACATTGTACTTCCCCGACACGGTTTTGGTGCTGGATATGGTAGTTGGTATTCATAATAACCCGCGGAAATTCAAACAGGTATTTATCCTGGAACAAAATTTCCCAAACCCGTTTCAGCAACAAACTACCTTCAATATTTTTATGCCGGAATGGAATACCATTGCGGTCTCTGTTTCGGATCTTTCGGGGCGGAATGTAGCAGAAGGAAAGTACAATCTCTCCGAAGGATGGCATGCCTTTCAGGTGGACGGGGGAGATGCTGCTACTTACCTGGTTACAGTAATTTGTGGGGATGCATCGGAATCCATTCGATTATTTGCCATTCCAGGCGGAGAAAAAAACAGGATAGCCCTGACTTACTCCGGACTGGTAAAAGGCAGTAAAGGCTCGCTCAAGACCGGTACGGGCGATTCTTTTGTTTTTTTATTGGGAGATACCTTGCATTTCACCGGTTTTGCCAAAACAAGCGGGGTCATCAGGGGGAGTGATTTCATTGAAGATTCACCTGTTCAAAACCACCTCTACACTTTTAACATTACCGAAGGAATTCCCTGTCCTGCTATCCCCTGTGTTGTTTATGAAGGCAAGACTTACCACACCATTGAAATCGACTTACATTGCTGGTTGAAGGAAAACCTTGACGTGGGGGTCATGTTAAATGCCGATTCGAATCAAACCAACAACAGCATCATTGAAAAATACTGCTATAATAATAACCCCGTCAACTGCACTGTTTATGGTGGATTGTATCAATGGGACGAAGCGATGCAATACAGCATGACCCAGGGGGTCCAGGGTATCTGCCCTCCAGGCTGGCATCTTCCGACCGATGCTGAATGGACTGCACTTTCATTGTACCTTGGAGGGCAAAATTCTGCCGGGGGACACTTGAAGGAGGCAGGCACTTTTCATTGGTATCCACCAAATACAGGAGCAGACAATAGTTCAGGTTTTACCGCCCTTCCGGCGGGAATGTATTTTAATGGAGCATTCGGACATTTCAAGGCCTGTGTTGAGATATGGTCGAGTACCTATTCATATGGGCCATATAGCTGGTACAGGATACTGTATAATGACAATACTCATTTTACACGTACCAACTACTTTGAAAGATGGACCAGCAGGTCGGTACGCTGCATGCTGAATTGATGTTCGCTGCTACACTGAATCGTGGAAGGTTTGCAACACGAATGATGCTCTTAAACGGAATCTTGCCAAATCATTAACCAATCGATAGAACCAGAGGAAAATGAAAATTTGCTTATTTTTTATCGGATTTCTTGGCATCTTCATTGGAGTATGCCAGTCTCAACCCACCTTTGAACAGTTTTTGATCTCAGATCAGACCGAAAGCACGGAAGGTTTATATATCTGCGATCTGGATTCCGATGGGGACAATGATGTAGCGGCCGCCAGTGGATACGCCGGAAACAGCGAAGTTCGATGGTATAATAACAACCTGATCGTCGGGGTTGATCAACGCGGCTTCATGTCCACCGTTGACCGGGTTTTTCCAAATCCATTTGGCAATGTTGTCAGACTTTCCTGCGGGTTTTCAAATACCTCTGAGGTCTTCATCCAGGTTCTCAGTAACTTAGGGATTGAAGTTGCTCGTTTTCAGTTTCCAAAACAACCAGACCAAATAATTACATTGGAAATTCCAACGGAAAAGTTACCGGAAGGATTGCTCTTTTTTAAAATTCTTCGGGGAGATGAAGTTTTAATGGTTAAAGGAGTTCATCTTTCACAATAGAAAGGCTGGGTGAATTGATATAAAAAATAGTTTCAATCAATTATCGGGAGGATTTTTTATGATTGCAACAATGATGAAAAGAGGTCTGATGATTTTTTTTACTTTCCTGGGGTTAATTTATTCCGGCAAGGCCCAATATTTTGTGACCGGTGTCGCCCTTGCAGAAGAAACAAAATCCGAAAAAGCTTCGGGACCCTATTTCGGACAAACACCACCAGGTTCCACTCCCAAACGATTTGCATCTTCAAAAATTCCATTGGGTGCATGGGCCATCACCTTCTCTCCTGATGGCCTTGAATCTTTCATCAGTTTGTCTGAGAACAACAAGGCAATGCTCAAGACTTCCAAAGATTCCATTGGAACCTGGACTTCACTGAAAACAGCTTCATTTTCAGGAGCCTATTGGGATATGGAGTCTCATATCACCCCTGATGGTTCACGGATGTATTTTGGTTCTAAAAGACCCCTAAACGGGGCTCCATCCGGTGTTCTTTACCAGTGGTATGTCGATAAGACTGCAATAGGCTGGTCAGAACCAAGGCCTATGGATCCTCCTTTGCAAGGCATCTTCATGATGTTTCCCTCTGTGGCTGAAAATAAAAACCTTTATTTTACAGGTGGTGACGGAAGCACTACCAGTTATATTGCCATGTCGAAGTATATAAACGGCAATTATCAGTCTCCGGAGATGCTTGACGACAGCATAAATTATCTTTACTGGTCTGCACATCCTTTTATTGCCCCGGATGAAAGTTATATCATATTTGATGCCTGTACCGATCAGGTAAACCTTGTGTATGAACTTTTTATCAGCTTCCGAAAACCTGATAACAGCTGGACGAAGGCCAGGAAATTGCCATCGAATATCAATCCAGGAGGTGTCCCCTTTGTTTCAAGGGATGGGAAATATTTCTTCTTCTGGAAAAGTACCTGTACCATGTGGGTCGATGCCGGCTTTATTGAACAAATGCGCCCTCGATATGGAGATTGGCTTGGAGAGATTCCTCCCGATACCATTCCCAGGATATTTGCAAGGGATTTCATCTCTTCCACGGGAAACCAGGTTTATTCAGGCACATTCTCTCCCGATGGGAAGGAGTTCTTTTACTCCAATCTTACAACCAGTAGCAACGGAATATGGACGACGAGGCAGATTAACAATGTATGGACAAAACCTGCCCTGGCAACATTCCATCAGAGTCTCTGGACCATTGAACCCAACTTTTCACCCGATGGCAATACCCTGCTCTTTGTCTCTGATATGAACGAATCAAACCCTGGCCCACCTTACAATCCGGCGTTAAGGATCTGGTGCATGCATAAAGCAGGAACAGACTGGAGTGATCCAATGCTCCTACAAGGCCCTTTCTCTGATTATCACAAAATGTATCCAACAATCGCAGCAAATGGCAATCTGTACTTTACAGAGGTTATTGGAGACACCTCATTCATTTATAAATCCGAATGGTTTTCCGGAGGAGGTTATCAGACACCAGTCAAACTCGACAATTCAATAAATAAATTTTTCACCCAGGCCCATCCCTTTATCGCTCCTGATGAGAGCTTTCTGATCTTTGATGCCAGTGTGGATGGACCTCCGGAATGGAAAACCAATTTATATATCAGTTTCCGCAATCCGGATGGGACCTGGAAAGAAGCAATAAAACTCCCTGATCTGATCAATTCAACCGGAAGTGAATATTGTGCCTTTATCTCTTCAGACCGAAAGTATCTGTTCTTTTCGAGAAACAATGAAACCGGAGGTTCCAACCTGTGGTGGGTAAAGACGGATCAGTTTCTAAAACCGTTAGCCATTGAAGAGATCGGGTATGGGAATGCTGATCCTGTGTTAAAACAAAACTTTCCAAACCCCTGTAAAGATGAAACTACGATTGAGTTTGGTATCAATAGAGCAGGGCTGGTCAATATAGTACTGCTGAATTCCCTGGGGACGGTGGTAAAAACCATTTTGAACGGTTACAAGGAACCCGGATTGTACCAGATGAAAATTGGTGTCGACAGGCTGAATGCCGGCCTCTATTTTTGCAGGTTAACCGCAGGTGATGTGAAAAGTGCCATAAAAGTGCTGATTGAATGAAGGTGTTGACAATGTCCAGTAGAATTCTCTGTTTGCCCGAATAAATTCAGATTCTGTCGATTACATTTGGTTTTCATACAAACGAAAGATAACTTCGTTTTTGAAATCAAAGTCCATGAAAGCAAAATTTCTATTCTCCTTTTTCTTGTTAGCGACAATTTCTTCACTATTGATGTCACAGAATTATGACCAGTTCCATTTAAAATTTAAAATGCAGGGGCAGCACCCCGTGATCAGTGAGGTACTCAATGCACTCAATAAGGATAGCATCGAAGCAACAATACAATTTATGGTGAATATGGGTACCCGGTTTATGTATGCAGAAAACCGCAGGGAGGTGGCAACCAAAATAGCTGAAAAATTTAAAAGTTACGGCTATACCGATGTTGTTTTGGATTCTTTTAAAATGGTCGGAGAGTCAATACCTGAAGATTCAGTTTGGCAATACAATGTGATTGCTACTGTCATGGGAACTTCAGCACCGGAAGAGGTGTATATCATCAGTGCACATCACGACGATTTTATGATCCCTGATCCCCACCAACTTGTACCCGGTGCCGATGATAATGCCAGCGGCTGTGCTGCTGCCCTTGAAATTGCACGGGTATTCAAAACCAAAGGTTTTCAACCAGCCACCACCATAAGGTTTGTTACCTATGCTGCTGAAGAATTGGTTGGTTATACCGACTACAGCGGTAGCATATATCACGCGAACAAAGTTGCCGGGATCCATGAAGATGTGAGAATGGCGATTTGCAATGATATGATAGGCTACACCAAGGATTCAACAAACTCGATATGGGGAGTTGACCTCCAGAATGGCCGCTATTCCTGGGCTGGTGAACTTACCCTCGCTACTTCAGCAATATACACCAGCCTCAATGTGCTTCCGGGCAGCTATCCCGTCTCTGATTCCTATCGTTTCTGGGAACTGGGCTATTGTGTTGCCGGCTTCGAAGAATTTGGAATGAATCCGAATTACCATACTGTGAATGATAGCGTTAGTAATTGCAATATGGACTTCTGCCGTGAAGTCATTAAAGCAAATTGTGCCATTCTGATGAATGAACAATTGACACCAGTGCCTCAGGATCCTTATTGTGTTGGAGGAAAAACAAGCGTGACCCTGCTTTGGAAATCAACGGCAAATGACAATGTAAAGAGCTATAAGATTTTTAGAAGCGAGTCCCCCGATTCACTATATTCGTTCCTTGGCCAAACCGATGGCAAACAATTTTCCTACATTGATACTACTGCCATCCCTGGTACATTATACTCTTATTACATTTCCTCCGTAGATGAACTTCAGTTTGAAAGTATGCCTTCAAACCGGGTTCGGGGAGCAGCCGCGCCAAAAAACAGGGAACTCCTCGTTGTGAAAGATTCGTATGGGGGATACAATAACCCTCCCGATTCAACAGTGTCTGCATTTTACCAGAAGATTTTTCATGACTTGCCCCACGATTATTGTGATGCATCGTTGCTCGATACCTTAAACCTGGCGGTACTTGGAAAATATCAAAGGATTGTTTGGCTTTCAAATGCGTACTCCGATCAAAAGAACTCCTCTTTTCGCAGAAATGCCGAAGATATCAATAGCTATCTGAGGGGAAACGGTCAATTATTTCTCTCCGGTTTTCAGCCCAGCTTTCTTATCCGGGACAATATAAAAGTCAATATCTCCTTCAATCCTGAAGATACCATCAGCCAATTGTACAAAATTGCAAGTGTAGAGCGTAAAGCACAGGCAGCACTGAATGGTGCCTGGCCATGCCAGGAAGAATATGATTCAATCAGGATTGACTCTTCCAAATGCATCTCCCAATTATCCGGACACGTGATGAATGTGGAGTGCATTTCACCAACAACAGATGCCCGGATCATTTATAGGTTTAATACAGGATACGACACAGCAACCATTCAGGGCAGCATGAAAGGAAAACCAGTAGGCATTGAATATCTTGCGAATGATCATAAGGTGATAATTTTGTCCGTCCCTGTTTTCTACCTTGACTCTTTGGATGCAAAAAAGCTTGTCGAATTGATTGTGAAAGAAAAATTTAAAGCTCCGGTCGGATTTGAGGATGATGAAAACTCTGGTAAAAACCATGATTTTTTTACCAGCTACCCCAACCCATGCCATGACCGAACCATGATAAACTACCATTTAACCGTTAGCTCGGAAATTTTCCTTGAGGTTTACTCGATGACCGGGAAGCTGGTTTACAGAAGATCAGAAGGTGTAAAAAATGCCGGAGATCACACGATTGCCCTCGCGGTTGATCAATTCAACGCGGGTATTTATCTAATGGTTTTACGGAAGGGAAAATCCATACAGATCGGCAGAATGATCATCTTTTGATCAGAATCCATCATCCATCAGATCGAATATGGCGTAAGAATACCACCGATCCATCAAACCTGATCAATGATTTGACAGATGAACTGAACAAATGGACAAGTGCGCCAGATCCTGCAAAATTATTTGTCCTTCAGGGTATGACAACCACCAGGGAGAAACTGGAAAGTGCGGCAATCGTAAACCCCATGCTTTGCGATCAACTGGATGGTGCCTGGAAAAACTTTCCGATCAATGTCATCCAGGTTGATGATGCGGCCAAATCCGGACTGATGCCCCATCTTCTAAAGAGGATCATTCAGAAATAACAGTAATTTGCTTATTTTCAGCGAGTGACCATCATCTCGCAAGTTTTTATTTCTTTTTACATTTTTCTTCAAATATTACCATATATTTGTTAATCTATTTGACTGAAACAAATATTCACCAAACACAAAAATCATGAAAAAACTTACAATTGTATTGGCCATTGCTTTTTGCGGTTTTGCCTTCACCCTGGGATCATGTAAGAAATGCTCAACCTGCTCATTTAACGATGGAGGTCAGCAATATACCTATCCTGAAAAATGTGGAAAATCAAGCGATATTGATGCTTACAAACAGGGTTGTGCTACTGCAGCTGCATTGATCGGAACAACATGTACCTGTACCAGTAAATGAGAAGAGGCATCTTTTTCATCCTGTTGATTTTCCTGATTTTTGCAGGTTGCAAGCAGTCGACGAAATGTGAGAAGGAGATTTTCCTCTTGCCCAAGGATTTCCACGGGAGATTGATTGTTTTTTTTGACCAGAAAGATGGCCAGGAAAAAGCATTCGAAGGCGATGCACGGTTATATAAAGTTCCCCAGGGCGGACTGATGAAATCCCAGTTCCCGAAAAACGGGGGATGCATGAGCGATAACCGTATCCGTTTTTTCTATGTGGATAGTCTTGGGCAACGGGCTCCCCTTCTTTATTTTCTTGACATGGAAGGGAAAAAAATTCCTGCCGATAGTGCCTATGTTGTTTTTTCTTTGTTGTCAAATAAAGGCAAAAACCCATTTGTTATCCATCTTGTCGGCAGTGCAATGGAATTTAAACAGTTGACAAACGATGTCAAAAAACTTCAGCCTGAAAAGATACTAAAGTCGCTGTAAAATGCATTTTCATTCGCGGCAATAGCCATGAACTTCAAGAACAATGGTTTGAATGTCAGCGTAGTTGGTTTGTTATAAAGAGTTCCACCGTTCCTTGATCAAGCCGTTTGGGCCATCCTTTTTCATTTCAAGTATTTCTTCCCGGGCAAGGTCACGGAATTCATTACGTTTCTGGATCACAGGATTAAAAAGTGCCCAGTGCCGGTCATCATATCCTTCCAGGATTTTCTTCTTTTCAGCCTCATTTTCCTTGGCCTGCTTTTCGTAAAAACCTTTCATATCGGGCGATAACTGAAAAAAATCATAATCCTTTGAAGTGATCTTTTCCAGAAGTGTTTTTTCCCAGGACAGGGTGCGTTGAAAATTTTTAATGGTGTTTTCAACATAATGATGCAATTTCAATGATTCCATTACTGCTTCATAACCGATATTCAAAAGTTTTTCATCCTGGAGGATCAGTTGCAATCGGCCAAACGCGACATTCGTCCGGTTGTAATGCTCCTTCATGCTGACCAGCATGGCAGTGAGCTCCTGGTAGTTGGTGTGGTTGTATTCGTGTACGGAGATATTCAGTCCGTCCCATATCCATTCATTGAAGCGGGAAAAAAAATCTATGATTGCCTCCTTTTTATCAACATAGCGCTGATGGCTCCTTCCGGTGACAACATTCAAATTGGCCAGAAGCAATTCATTCTCGGTCTGGTATTTGAGTTTAATATCATCCATTTGCCCGGTCAATGCCTTTAGCGCTCCATTTCCACCAAACTGTTTGATTTTTCTCCACGATGTAAATAAAACCAGCATGGCCAAAAGGATAACCAGGAGCTGCAATGAAATCATAATAATATCTGTCTTCATCGATATCGATGTTAAAATTTAGGACTATAATATAGCAAAAAACGTGCCAAAAACGTAATTATCACATATACAATATAATAGAAAATTTACACATGTTGGAAAAATAAAAAGTGTAAAAAAATTAGACACTCTGTGTGTATAATTATTGGACATTTTATTATCTTGCGTGTCAAATTCTGGAACCTATGTCTAAAAATGGAAATTTGTTAATCGTTGAAGACAACCCTGATATTCTTGAAGCGCTACAATTTTTTCTTGAAGATGAGTTCACCCTGGTTACTTCACTAAAAAACCCAAATCTGGTTCCCGCTGCTTTGGGTGCCAATGCCTATGATCTGGTTTTGCTCGATATGAATTTTACAGCAGGGATCAATACCGGCAATGAGGGACTTTACTGGTTGGGAGAAATCATGAAATTTGATCCGACCCTTTGTGTGATTATGATGACAGCATATGGAGACATTGAACTTGCTGTCAAAGCGATGAAAAACGGGGCCACCGATTTTGTTCTGAAACCATGGGATAACGATAAATTGCTGACCACACTGAAAACCGGACTGAAACTCCGGCAATCGAAACTTGAACTGAAAAATCTGAGAGGATCAACGGACCAGATGAATGCTGATCTGGAACAACAGTTTTCCGAATTTATTGGAGAATGTCCCTCCATCAGAAGGGTAATGGACGTTGTAGATAAAGTTTCAAAAACCGAAGCCAATATTCTGATCACCGGGGAAAATGGTACCGGAAAAGGGATGATTGCAAAGGAAATACATCGCCGTTCCGATAGGGCAAAGGAACTTATGATAACTGTTGACATGGCTTCAATTCCGGTTTCATTGTTCGAAAGTGAATTGTTCGGACACAAGAAGGGGGCTTTTACAGATGCCAAACAGGACAGGGTAGGGAGGTTTGAAACGGCCCATGGAGGTTCTCTTTTCCTGGATGAGATCGGAAACCTTTCGTTGAACATGCAAACAAAAATCCTGAACGTATTGCAGGAGCGACAGGTCATCCCCTTGGGATCCAATAAACTGGTCCCCATTAATGTACGCTTAATCTGCGCCACCAATAAAAATCTTGAAAAAATGGTGATGGAGGGTTTGTTTCGCCAGGACCTCCTATTCAGGATCAATACAATTCAAATTGACCTGCCTCCTTTGCGCGATCGCGGCAGTGATATTGAGCTGATGGCAGGCTTTTTCTTGGATAAGTTCTCGGTAAAATATGGGAAACGCCAGATGTCGTTTGTCAAAGAAGCGCTGACTGCGCTGAAGAGTTATCCATGGCCCGGGAATATTCGTGAGCTCGAACATTCTATTGAAAAAGCCGTTATTCTGACGGATGGAGATACGGTAAAAGCCGATGACCTGTTTCTGAAAAAAATGCCCTTCCAGCATATCTCACCCCAGGAATTGCCTGTATCCATTGACGATTATGAGAGAGATATCGTACGAAAGGCTTTGCTCCGGAACATGGGAAACCTTGCAAGCGCTGCCCGTGAATTGGGAATTTCACGTCAAACCATGTACAATAAAATGAAAAAGTATGGTTTGTAGGAAGTTTTATTTCCGACTGATTTTCCGGATATCTTGTATTACCATCAACTGTTTGTTGTTGTTCCTGTCCGTTTTTAGCTTCCCCAATCCTTCGGTAATCACCATTCTTGGCCTTCTGATTATATACCAGGTATTTCTTTTGGTAAGGTACCTGAACCAGATCAATCGGAAACTGGAGAACTTTTTCATTGCCCATCTCAGCGGTGATGTTACTACTTCTTATACCCGGGAAGAAAAATCCAGTGAATTTTACCGACTTTACGATTATTTTGAGGAAATCAATCAGAAACTTGAAAAAGCAAGGGTGGAGAATGAGATCCGCAACAACTATTTTAAAACACTTGTCGACCATGCAGCTGTGGGATTGATATCCTTCACGCCGGATGGGAATGTGGAATTCTTTAACGATGCAGCGCGCAGGATCTTCGGAGTACATGTTGTAAAACACCTCAGCAAGCTTAACCGTTTTAAAGATGGTTTAAGTGAGCATCTCATCAACCTTGAATCGAATCAACCTGATTTGATTCCCATCATCATCAATGGAGAAGTAATTCAACTTGCCATTAAAAAAGTGCAATTCAAGACTGGTGAAAAACTATTGAATCTTGTCTCCCTTCAAAATATCAAACCTGAATTGGAACAAAAGGAAATAGAATCATGGCAGCGTCTCATCAGGGTACTTACACATGAAATTTGCAATTCTATCACTCCCATCACCTCCCTGGTCTCCTCCCTGATAAAGAGATTTCGAAACAAGGAAACAGGTCGCGTTAAAAGGCCGGAGGATTTGACAATACAATCGGTGGAGAAAACCGTCAGAGGATTGGAAATGGTTGAAGGCCGGAGCTTTGGATTGATTCAGTTTGTCGAAAATTACAGGGAAGTCGCACGGTTACCCAAACCACAGTTCCAGCTTCTCAATGTGAGAAATCTTTTAAAAAAGATCCATCTCCTGTACGAGGGAGATTTGTCAGAACGGAAAATCATTCTTAAAATTGAATGCCACCAATCGATTTTCGTTCAGGCAGATATTAACCTCCTTGAACAGGTTATGATAAACCTTGTAAAAAATGCCATTGAGGCTCTTGAAGGCATCCCTGAACCGTCTATCAGGTTATCCGGGAGATCGGTGCAAGATAGGATACTGATCGAAGTCGAAGACAATGGAAAGGGGATCCCGTCAGTTGTTCTGGAAGATGTTTTTGTGCCTTTTTTTACGACCAAAGAAAGGGGTTCCGGAATAGGACTCAGCTTATCGCGCCAGATCATTCGCCTGCATGGAGGAAGTCTCGATGTTCAATCGGAACCTGGAAAAACAGTTTTCAGCATTAAGCTTTAATCCTCTTTTATCTTCGCTCATTCACGATCAGACCATCAAAGAGATTGATGATCCTGCTGCTATACTCAGCATCCCGCTGAGAGTGGGTTACCATTAAAATTGTCGTTCCCCCTTGGTTCAGCTTCGTAAGGAGGTTCATAACGTCTTCACCACGCGTAGAATCAAGGTTCCCGGTTGGTTCATCGGCAAGGATGAGGGAAGGGTTGGCAACTACGGCTCTCGCAATGGCAACACGTTGTTGCTGCCCTCCCGATATCTGCAGGGGAAAATAGTCACGGCGCGGCAAAAGATCCAGTTTCTCCAGGGCTTCGAAAACGATTTTTTTTCTTTCCTTCGAACCAACTCCGAGATATTCCAGCGGCAATTCCACATTCTCGAACACGGTAAGTTCATCGATAAGGTTGAAATTCTGAAAAATGAACCCAAGCTTCTCTTTGCGAAGCCTGGCCCGTTGTTTTTCAGGATACCGTGATACCGCTTCTCCATTGAAATAATATTCTCCGGAAGTTGGTGTATCCAACAGGCCGAGAATATTGAGCAGGGTTGATTTTCCGCAACCTGAAGGTCCCATAATGGCAATGAATTCTCCGGACTCAACCTCCAGGTTGACCTTGTTCAAAGCCACCGTTTCCACATTCATGGTCCGGAATACACGGGTCAACAACTCGGTCTTAATCATGATGAGGAAAAATTTGAAAGGTTAAAAGTGAGATTATTGCAGTCATGATCACGAAAAGAACAAATGTGATCCACAATCCATGACGGATGATCCACGACGGTTTCTTATCAAGTATCTCCTGTATTTCCGGACTATACTTTTCTGTTGTCTTTATTTTTTTCATATCAACCAAGTTCCAATTGGTTTTTGACCAGTTCATAATACGCACCCCTCTTTTTTGTTAAATCGCTGTGAGTGCCTTGTTCAACAATTTTACCTTTTTCGAGGACAACAATCTGATCGGCTTTTTTTACCGTACTGAGACGATGGGCCACGATGACAACGGTTTTTCCTTTAAAAAAGGAATTCAGGTTCTCAATGATTTTCCGTTCATTATTGGCATCAAGAGAGTTGGTCGCTTCATCGAAAAAGATGTATTCCGGATTTCGGTAAACCGCACGGGCAATCAATATTCGTTGCCTCTGACCTTCGCTGATACCGGTGCCTTCCTGTCCTATCCTGGTTTTGGTCCCAAGGGGCAGCAATTCAATGAAATCTTCCAGGTTGGCTATTTTGATCGCGTGATGCAGACGGGATTCATCCACCTTCTCATCGCTAAGGGCAACGTTGCTGGCAATGGTATCGGAAAATATAAACCCTTCCTGCATGACCGATCCGCATCGGCTTCTCCAGAACCGGCAGGAAATATTCTCCAAGGGGACTTCACCAATCGTAATCCTCCCTGAAACTGGTTTATAAAACCCGAGCAAAATCTTGATTAATGTTGTTTTTCCGCTGCCGCTTGAGCCAACAATGGCAGTGACCTGATGTTCAGGAATGGTTAACGTAAGCTCTTTCAGCACCAATGGAGAATGGGGACCTTCGTACTGATACGACAGGTCTGAGATCGCGATACTGCGTGAAAAAGGCAATTCCTCGATTCCCGGAGTGTCAGGGTTTTCCTCTTCGGGATGAACACTGATCTCCTCAAGGCGTTCCATGCTGATTGAAGCATCCTGCGATTCACGGATGAAATTTACCATTTGTTCCACCGGGTTGTTGAGTTGACCTAAAATAAACTGAATGGCCAGCATCATCCCGAGGGTCAATTCTCCATGAATGACCAGAGAGGCCGAAAGAAAGGTGATCACGATGTCTTTCGTACGGATGAAAAAAAATGCTCCGACACTCTGGTATTGGTTTAACGACAAACTTTTTATGCTCAGCTTGAAGAGCTTTGACTGGATTCGTTCCCATTCCCATCGTTTCTGCTTCTCACAATTGTGAAGTTTGATCTCCTGCATTCCGGTTATGAGCTGAATGAGCGTGCTTTGATTTTCTGCCAAACGGGAAAACCGGATATAATCCAGCTCCCGGCGCCTCTTCATGAACAGGTATACCCATAGCGCATACAATACGCTTCCGGTTAAAAAGACAATGAAAATGAGCAGGTTATAATACAATAAAACAACTCCGAAGATCACAAAGGTCACTGACGAAAAAAGGATATTCAAAGAACTGACGGTCAGAAACGCCTGGATCCTGTTGTGATCATTGATGCGTTGCATCAGATCACCGATCATTTTTGAATCAAAAAAGCCTATGGGCAACTTCATGATCTTAATCAGGAAGTCGGAGATCAGGGTGATGTTGATGCGAGTACTGATAAACAACAGGATCCAGCCCCGGATAAACTCTACCACAACCTGCCCGATAAAAAGAGCCAGCTGTGCCAACAATACAAGCGTGATAAACCCTAGGTCTTTATTGCGGATCCCGATATCCACGATCCACTGGGTAAGAAACGGAAATGCCAGTTGGATCAAACTGCCCAGAAGCATGCCCAAACTCAGTTGAAAGATATACTTGTAATGTGGCTTGAGATAGGAATATATGAAACGGAATGGGCGTCGAACCTGGTTCTCATCTCTTTGCTGATAAAATAGCCCGGTGGGCTCCATCAGCAGGCAAACACCTACAGGATCCTTTTCATCTTCGGAAAGCCATGACTTAAGGAATTCTGACTTCTCGAATTTAATTTTACCATGGGCAGGGTCAGCGATATAAATGGTCTCTTTATTGCCCTTGATCCTGATGTCATAGATGACGACAAAATGACGCTGGTTCCAGTGTGCAATACAGGGCATTGGAACCTCCTTAATGAGTTGATCATAGGATATTTTAACCCCCATGGTCCGGAATCCCATGGATTCGGCCGCCTCGCTAACCGTAAGCAGTGAAGCTCCTTCCCTTGTGATGTGGCATTTTTCGCGCAGCGTTGCAAGCCTGAATTTTTTTCCGTAATGCCTTGCAATCATCTGAAGAGATGCAGGCCCACAGTCCATGGTATCGTGCTGGTGATAGAATTTGAACTTCTTCATTCGTATTTCAGGGCATTTAAAGGGTTCTCTTTAATCACTTTCCGGGTACGGATGATGAGAATCACTGAAACAAAACTTCCTACAGCCAGAATTGCAAAAACAAAGACATACCAATGGAGTGGAATATGATTATAAAATTGATTCAGCCAGAGATGCAAGAGATACCAGACAACCGGAACTGCCAGAAACGAGGCGATCGCGATATATACCAAAAACTCCTTCTGCATCTGATACATGATATTGAGATCGGAAGCTCCCAAAACCTTGCGGATGGCAACTTCCTTCATTCTCCTTTCGGACAGGAGCAAAGCCAGCCCGAAAAGTCCCATGCCCGTAATTACGAAAGCGAGAATGGAAAAGGATGCTACGATACGACCAAAGTTCTTTTCGCGTGTGTAAGTTGAATTGAATTCCCGGTCAAAGAAGCGGCATTCAAAGGGTTGGTCCGGAGCCAGCTTTCGCCAGATCCGTTCAACATCCCGGGAGAGTTCCTTTTCCGTTCCCTCTTTATACCTGATAATCAATGTTATGATCAATGATGGCCGGAAAAAGAAAATGGTGGGGACTGGCGCAGTTTGCTCTGAGTTTAGAAAAAAATTAGGTACAACGCCAATGATCTTAGGTTCCTTTAATGAAAAAACCATTGAATCATTCATGCCGCTAATTCTCATGATCTCCTGATTAACAATCGTTGTGTTTGCTGTTTGAGAACTGTCTGGAAGCACAAACTCCTTGCCAAATAATAATTCAACACCAATAGTCTGAAAGAAATCGTAGTCAATGGCAATTAATTCAACGGTGAACTCTTTATTTAATTCCGAAATATACAGAGATGTTGTTGTATTCGAATATCCAGGAGGTGATAAAGAGACTCCTGATGCCGAAACCACATGATGATTTGCTTTAACCTCATTCTTCAGCCTGTTATAATTCGTGAATTCTTTGCGATTGAAAGTAATCATCATGAGATTTTCTTTATTGATTCCAATATCACGGTTTACCAGGTAAGCTATTTGTTGGAATATGGTTATAAAGCCAATCAATAGTCCCAATGTGATGAACAACTGGAATATGATAAAAACCTTTCCCAGATTCAGGCGTTTGAATGAAAAAAGTTTGATCTTCAATGCTGTCAGCGGATCCAGGTTTGACAGATAAACAGCAACATAAGCTCCTGACAGGAATCCTATCCCCAGGATAATTGCCGCAAACAGAAAGATATACTCAAGGATATTGGAACGATACAGACTTATCTCGTAACCATACATTTGTCCGATAAAAGGGTTGACCAATCCAAGCAGGAGTAGAGATAATGGAAAGGCAACCAACGTCATCAGGAGCGACTCGGTGAGTATCTGTCCCACCAGTTGCTTTCGGGATGCCCCCAGTACCTTTCTCACGCCGATTTCTTTAAAACGCAGTACCGAACGGGCCGTGCTCAGGATTGAATAGTTTATTCCTGCAAGGAGGAGAATAAAAACAGCCAATGAACCATACACCAGCAGATTGGATTTATGTCCTTTTGAGGAACAGTCGTTCTGGATGTCCTCGGAGTTAAGGTAAATCTCGTTGAACGGCTGAAATAGAAAATTTGCCCCAATTGAATCAAGACCAGTTTGTTTTATGAGCTTGGTTTTATTCTTTTCAATATCCGAGAATGGGATGTTTTCTTTTATCAGCAGTATTGTTTCATAAATCGAAGAGGTGGCTGAAAGAATTGAAGAGGCTGAATTCGGGTAAACATCCCACTCAATCTCACTGAATAGTTTAATACTGGCAATGAAATCAGCCTGGATGGTGGAATTCCAGGGTAATTTTTGGTAAACAGCCTGAACCGTTAAAGAATAAAACCGCCCGCATGTCTTGATTTCGATCTTTTTCCCGATCGGGTTTTCCAAACCGAAGTAGGTCTCAGCAGCCTTTGATGAAATGATAACCTGAGTGGAATCATTCAGCAGGTTACCCTGAACTTCTTCCCGGAAGTTAATAGAGAGCATGTCGAAAATCTCCGGATCGGCACAGATAAAATCATCTTCATGGTAAAAAAGATCATTTCGTTTGACGAAGACCTTTCCGGTAGCAAAAGATAGTCTGACGATTCTGGAAACCTTTTCAACTCCGGGAAGTGATTCTTTTATGGCAGTAACTAAACATATGGGTGCCAGAGCCTCCTTTGTTCCTGATTCCTTATCCTGGGAAATAATCCTGTAAAGCCGGTCGTGATAGGAATGACAATGATTATAACTCAGTTCATTGATGAGGAAAACAAGAAGAATGAATGCAGCAGTCAACCCCAGAACAAGTCCGGCAAGATTGATGGCCGTATAGGTTTTACTTTTTGCCAGGAAACGGCCGGAGGTCACAAAAGCTTTTACGAGTTTCATGGAGTACCTTATGGAATGATGTGACAAAAATTAAACCTCTTTAAAAAAAGTTCATAATTGCTGATGGGAGGACACAGGAAATGATATACACAATCTTTGCATGGGTTGACCTTAGCCCGGGTACGTTTCCAGCTCCTGCCTGAATCACATTCACGGAGAATTATATGGTGTAAAGATTCCCTGGTAAGGTTTCCAAGAACCTTGTCGTTGATGTTTGCAAACGTCTTCCCATCCGGTAAAATCGTTATTTTCCCCAGATCATTCTCATTGAAGGTCATTCGGCTGAAGATCTGTTTCTGGTCGGGTTTTGAAGCAAAGATATCCTCCTTTGTCATGAAGACCTGCTCCTCGAAAAACCGGAGATTTTTACCGTTGTAATAGGGTTTAAAATATACCTTGTTCAATGAGAACAGTTGGATTACTTCCTGCGATTGCTTTACCTCTTCCGGGTTCTGAACGATGAATATAAATTCAACCGGTAAATATTTATTCTGATGAGATGATATTTCTCTTCCGATTTTTTCAAAAGAAGAAAGGTGCATCGGGAAAGTGACTAAAAAGGAGAGAGTGCTGTTTTTTTTAATCTGTTGAATTTTTCCAGGATTAAATTGATCGATAGGGAGATAATACCGTTTATTAAATGCGGAGTTGTTCAGGAGAGAAACCATCTCATCGAACCAGGAATATTGAAAAATATCTGAACCGATGATATTGATCGTTATGTTGGATAACTCTTTTAATTGTTGTAAAACAGACTGTAAAAGAGGGTATTGCATTTCCCTTGATTTTTCAGGTTGAAATGAAGGGAAAGGAAATTGGTAAAGTGCTTTGTCATATAATTCGAGGTATGCAGAAGCGTCTGAATTGACATGAATCAATAGTTCTTTTAGATGATCACTTAAAACGGCAGGGGTTTCAGGATTTGTTTTTTTAACCACCGGGAGTGGCAGGATATTTACAGGCTTTCCGGAACTCCATTCCGGCCTGAGGATATCCACCATGTATTGCCTCTTTAACTGTCTGATCAGTTTTGTAACAGAGGGCAACTGAAAATCATTTTCACAAAGGGGAATGACATATCCGTTCACGGGAAGGCTCAGGTGATGACATATCTTGTCAACGGCCTGATCAGAATGAAATTCAAGAATTTTTTTCGTGATGGCATTGTAAAAAAGATGATGTCCATTTTTTGTGGAGAGATGAACAAAGGGCTCCAGGAATAACCAAACAAAATTTTCATCGTGCATCGAACGCCTCATTATAGATTCTGAGATAAAAGGGATAATCCTGTTCAACCAGGCTCATGCTTCGCGACAGGTATTCAGTGAAACGATTTCTATCGGTGAAAAAATCGCACTGGGGATTGGCAGTTTCAATTCCGGTATTGAAAATACACTCTTTACAATGGTCGGAAAGGTAACATTTTTCACATAATGGTTTGATCTTTTGAAAATACTGGTTATAAAGGTCAGCAATTGCAACAGGATCAATGACAATCTCCTTCTGGTTCATCCGCCCTATTTCAAAAATCCGGCTGATGTGCTCACACGGAAGAATACTGCCATCGGCAGATAGAAACACACGCAAGGAAAAAGGCATACAGGTTGCCGTTGGTATAAACCTTTTCTTTTCTGTTTTTTTGGTCTTCCCTGAAATCATCCCTTGAGTATTCCTGAACACGAATCCGGAGTATTTTTCTACAACGTCCACCAGATCTTTTACAATGGGATGATCCAAAAACAGGGCTTTTATAGCATCCTGGTCCTGATTTTCTTCCTGATTCTTTTTTAGAAATGTTGCCGTGAATTCCTCTTTGTATTCCTCGTTTACATTTAAGGTGTTTATGGAAGAAATAAGCGGTTTTTTTTGGTATCTGCGGGAGAAGAAACGGTGAAGTGAAGCAAAGGAGTTACGGTTGTGCAGAACAGTCAGAAAAGATATCTTTTTTTCGAACCAATCGGGATAATTTGTCCTGATGGTGTCAAGGTTTTGTATAACCAGATTATAAGAGGATTTGTTGTTTTTTAATAACCGGAATGAGTTCCCGGTCTCATCACCATCAAGGCTGATGGAAACATCAAATGAATGTTGCGCCAGGAAATCTGCATGACGTGCCAGCAGTATCCCGTTGCTCGACATGGTGTATTTAAATGAGAACAGTTTGCCGTGAGTGGATTCAAGAAAGTTGACGATTTGCTTGATGAATGAAATATTTTTTAAGGGTTCTCCTCCATAAAAGCTGATAATGAGTTCGTTGGTGGCATTTTTTTTTCTTATGGCAAGGAGCAGGTTCAGTATTTTTTTTGCCTGACCAAAGTTGAATTTTCGTTTTCCCCTTTCTGTATTAATATAGAATTTACCGTAGATACAATAGGTGCATGACAGATTGCAATCTTCCGTAGTCTCGAAAATTACCTGCTTGATTTGATGGAGGTTTTCTTCAACCTGAAGCGGGGACAGGAGCCCGTCAAAGTTCATTTTCCGGGGAGGATGAAAGAAACCGGCTTTCTTCAGGAACAGGTACTTTTTCCACTGCTCATTCACCTCTTTCCGTGGAAAGATACCGTAACCGGCAAGTTCAACTGAGGTATCCGGGGGTTTGTTTTTTTTAAGGACAATTTTATCATTGACTTCGCATTCCAGCGAGAAAAAATATGGAACGAGAGGATGGCATAAAATAATCTGATTTCGGGAAGGGCTATACAGGTAATTATTACCTTTTATTGTGTTAAAAGTAACCGCGTTTTTCATAAAACTACCGTTTCATGGTAACCATCGACCATGAAGAGGCGAACAAAGGTAGTATTTTTTCCCTGTTTATGGATTCCGATCAATCGGGTTTTGGCTTGTTTTGAACAGTAGAACTGGCAATAATGGTTTCCAAGCAAGTGCAAATTCCACTAATTGATCCGCCTGATTCTTTTGCATTGGAATAAGGAGTAGTATTTATTGAACAAAGGCATTTTACATCCCCACCTCCTTTTATCTGAGCCATCATGTTTTTCTTGATTTCTGCTTTGTACAGGTTAATAAGGCTAAGTTTTTTCATGGTTGACATTTTTTAGTTTTTTAATTATTTTGATATAGTTCGTTGAAATTTTCTGACATTTATATTACAAATATCATGCCATATTTTTAATTAAGTGAAATACAGATAGATATAAAAAATCTTACATTTTTTTCAACATAATAGTGTCCAAAAATTAGACACATGTGTCTAATTTTTGACAGGGGTCAACAAAAAAATGACGTAAAAAAATGGATTTGAATCGGGTTTTGGCAGATGGTTGTTACTGACGGATGAGACGGATAATGGCAATCTCGGCGGCCAGGAAAATCAAAGCAAGGAGAACAAACCATTTCCAGAGGGGATACCCCTGGTTAAGTTGCTGTATTTGAATTGAAATGGAGACTTTTCGATCCTGGATGATATATGCATTTTTCATGCGCAATCGATTCAGTTGATCCGTTATTTCGGTTGAGGAAAGACATTGCATATCAGATTCCATCCGGTCGTAATTAAAGCCAAGTCCCAAAACGTTTTTTTTACCGCTGAGGACATTATATATCCCGGCTTCGGTTAAGTTATTGTGTGTCAGTAGTAATACCTTGGATTGTATCGTTCGTGCCTCGGGGATGAATTCAAAAGGGGAATCAATCTTTTTTATTTTATAAGGATTTTTTTCTGGAAGTGAATCGCTTGAAAGTGCTATGGATTCTTCCTTTCCGAGGGTACTGTACAATTTTTGGACAGGTTCGCTGAGCAAGGCAAGTTTAAATAATACCGGAACAAATAAAACATGTTTTGGGAAGCTGGTCCACGATTCATTTACCGGAGATGTGAAAAGGTAGAGTCTGCCTTTCTCCACAGGCAGTTCGACAAGAAAAGGGTGATCATTCTGAAGCTTCATTAACACCTCCATTGCATTCCGGGAAGGCTGAGATATTACATAGTGACGATACACAACAGGGAGATCGACGTTGTCGGGTAAAACGACCTTCCCGGAAGCATTTTTCTCAAAGACATCCTGAAAAAGCAGACTGCTTAGCGTTAATTCAGCTATTCGTTGTTCGGATGTATCTGCATTATCAAGTGATGGACCATTCAGGGAGGTTAAAAAAGCATTATAGGAAAGGCGATTGGCTTTTTCGGATGGGAAGATGGCCACATTCCCTCCATTGCGCATATACCGCGACAGCTCCTGCACAAGTCCGGAAGGTATTTCCTCAACATCATTCAGAAAGATCAGGGAATATTGGGAGAAGGAGGAATAATCCAGTTTTTTATCAGGTATGTTCCGGAAAGAAAAACCGGAATCTGATTGAAACAGAGCATTAAGGTATCTGTTTTCACCATTCCCGTTGATACACAAGACCGGTATGGTTGGCAGAACAGAATATGCGAAATAGAATTTATCGTCGTATACAACCGGATAATCGGATATCTCCACAACCCCAAACTGAAAACCAGATGAATTTTCCGTGTAGGGGAGAACAACCTCCACCGAAGAGCCGGATTCTACATTAAAACTTGCAATGGCTTTCTGGACATTATTAATATGGAGTTTGACAGGAATCTTTTCAAGGCTTTCAGTCGATGCATTTCGGATCCGGATGGTAAGCCTGACCGGTTGACCTGGCTGGTGAGCAGGAGAGTCAAAAAACAGGGTATCAATAAACAGGTTGTTCCTTTTTTCTGCGACCAGTGGAACCAGGTACCATGAAACGGAAGTATCGGGATGAACCTGTTGAAAATCAGCCATCGATTTTTGAAAATCAGAGATGATATAGGCATCCAGGGCGATTTTACGGTTGTATGAAAGCAATTCATTTTGACGGGAGATTACCGCAGAAAGTTTCCGGGAAGAGGGGGAGAGGTGAACATCTTCAACAAGGGAACGGAACTCATCCAGGCTGACAAACCGCTGGTGACGGCCTTCGAAATCGTTTGTCAATAATTGAAAAAGGTCGGAAGGACTATAGGCTGAAGAAATTTCGAGGGCTTTGGATTTGGCGATTTCGATGAGATGGCCATTGGTTGCTAAGGCTTCCATCGACCATGAATTATCAATATAAACACTTACAGCATGCCGTGCGCCTGGCTTTTTCTGCTGTTGTGAAAAAGGGATAAATGGCTGGGCAAAAGCCAGCACGAGAGAGGCAATGGCAAGCAACCGTGTCAACAGCAGAAGCCATTGTTTAAGGGTTGATTGCTTTTTTGTTTCCGACTGTATTTCAGCTAAAAAACGGACATTGGTAAAATAGACCTTTTTGAATTTCCTGAAATTGAAAAGGTGAATCAGGATAGGTATGGCCAGCGCCGAAAGTGCAAGAAGGAACAGCGGGTGAACAAAATGCATGTCCAAAGATAAAAAAAATCCTGCCGTTCAGGCAGGATTTTTTCGAATGAAACGGCACACGGCCGCCCCGATCTAAGTATAGGGCTTATGTTCTGATCAATGGCTTAGATGACACCCTGATCGAGCATGGCATTGGCCACTTTAAGGAAGCCGGCAACGTTGGCGCCTTTGACATAATTTACATAACCTTCTTTGTTTTTCCCATAACGTACACATTGTTCATGAATGCTGCACATGATATGGTGAAGGCGTTCGTCAACTTCTTTCATGGGCCAACTGAGTTTCATGGCGTTCTGAGCCATTTCGAGGCCGGAGGTGGCAACTCCGCCAGCATTTACAGCTTTACCGGGAGCAAAGAGAATTTTATTTTCAAGGAAAAGTTCAATCGCTTCGGGAGTGCTCGGCATGTTGGCACCTTCGGCAACGCACATAACCCCATTTTTAATCAGCGACTGGGCATCTTCTTTACCCAGTTCATTTTGGGTAGCACATGGAAGGGCAATATCGCATTTCACCTCCCAGGGGCGTTTTCCCTGATGGAACTGGGCATTCGGGAATTCATAGGAATAGGGTTTTACGATATCCTGGTTCGAGGCACGGAGTTCGAGAAGGTATTCAATTTTTTCACCGGAAATGCCATCCGGATCATAAATGTAGCCATCCGGACCAGAGATGGTCACAACCTTGGCTCCAAGCTCGGTAGCTTTTATGGTAGCACCCCAGGCAACATTGCCGAAGCCGGAAATGGCGACAACTTTCCCTTTAAAGGTTTCACCCTTGGTTGCGAGCATTTCCTTGGCAAAATAAACTGCGCCGAATCCAGTGGCTTCAGGACGAATCAAGCTGCCACCCCAGTTAAGACCTTTTCCCGTCAACACACCCGTGTTTTCACGGGCTAATTTGCGGTACATTCCATACAGGAAGCCTATTTCACGACCACCAACACCAATATCACCGGCTGGTACATCAGTCTCCGGACCGATCAGTTTCCAGAGTTCCAGCATGAATGACTGACAGAAGCGCATAATTTCTGCATTCGATTTGCCTTTGGGATCGAAATCAGATCCCCCTTTGGCTCCTCCCATGGGAAGAGTGGTCAAACTGTTTTTAAAAATCTGCTCAAAACCTAAAAATTTCAGAATGCTCAGATTAACGCTCGGGTGAAAACGCAAGCCGCCTTTGTATGGACCAATAGCGTTGTTGAACTGAATACGGTACCCAAGGTTGACTTGTACCTTTCCACTATCATCTACCCAGCAGACCTTGAAGGTCAAAATACGATCGGGTTCAACAATCCGATCGATGATATTTGCCGATTCGAATTGAGGATTTTCGTTATAAACTTCCTCGATGGATTCCAGTACTTCCCGCACAGCCTGAAGGTACTCATTTTCACCTGGATGCTTTTTTTCCAGGTCGTTCATGATTTTTTCTAAGTTCATTTTGATTCAGTTTTAAATGTTTAAGGACCAGTATTTATATATATCGTGAAAAAAGTAACATTGTGAAAAAAGTAACAGCTGCAAAATTACACAGTTTGAAAGGATAAACCAAACAAACACACATAATTATTTTTCTGCAAAGTTGTCATTTTTTTACAACATTCACAAACTTACCTTGCTCATAGTAATGAATGACATTGACTGTACCATCAGGGTTAAAGAAAGTATCATTTCCATCCTTGAGGTTGTTTTTGTAAAGGGTTATTTGCTTCACAACGCCATCATCGTAATAGGACTTCTGAATTCCATTCCCATGGTTGAACCGGCCTTCTCCGACTACTCTGGAATAACGATCAAAATAGAGCCATTGACCTTCAAAATTACCCTCCTGAAATTGGCCGTCAACCCTCATAATTTTCCCGGGATGCCATTCGTGATAAGGGCCATGGATTTTTCCTTTTACAAAGTTGCATTCCTTTACCATATTACCGAGCAGGTCCCAGCTTCTGTTGATCCCGTTCAACACCCCTGCAGCATAGGTAAACTCCTCTTCTTTAAAGCCATTCGGATAATACCTTACCGATGTGCCTTCCAGTTGATTGTTCCTGTAAATGCATTCCATTTGCAGAGTGCCATCCTCATAATAGTATCTTGCTTTTCCTTCATAACGATCACCTTTTGCATGAATTTCTGATTTGACAACACCATTTGGCCAATATTCAGTTTTCGTGCGGGTACAGGAGGAAAATGCAAAGAAAGCAATGCCTATAAAAATTCTCAGCCAGACGGACATAGATTAGTTCTTTTGAAAAAGAAGGATCGTCCCTTCAATTCCGATGATCAGCATTTGTATGGCGATTACAGCCAGAATGAGTCCCATAATCCTTGAAACCACTTTGAGCATACTCGTACTGACCCTGACTGCAACAATACGGGCAGAAATAAAGAGAAAATAGGTAATCACACACATCATTCCAAAAATAACAATGACAAGAATTACATTCAGAATGGATTTTTCTGCTCCGACAAAATTCATTGCCGTAGAGATGGTGCCAGGTCCGGCAAGCAATGGAATACCGAGTGGAGAGATGGCCATATCATGCGCCGCTCTGACCCGTTGGTCTTTTTCTTCCGGAGATTGTGAATGAATGGGATTTTCCTTTGCATTGAGCATCTGAAACCCAATGATAAACACGATGATACCGCCAGCGATCTGGAATGCAGGAAGGGTTATTCCGAACAACTGAAAAATAATGTGACCAAAGATGCAGAAAAGAGCGATGATAATAAATGCAGCCAGCACTGCACGGAATGCAACTCTTTTCTGGGTCTTCTCGTCAAACTCCTGTACCATGCTCAGAAATACCGGGAGATTGCCAATGGGATTTAACATGGCAAAAAAACCCATGAAAACGGTGATGGCATGAAGGTATAAGTCTTGTACGTGCATATTATTCTGGGTTATTGATTTTCCTGGAAAATTGTTTCGCCTGAATGATAAACTCTTTGGCTAAGGCGCCAGAAAGCGGGTTCTTTTCATCCATACGCTCAGGATGCCACTGAACTCCGATCAGAAAAGATTTTCCCTCTGGATTTAGCCATTCTATACCTTCGACCAGCTGATTATTCGAATTGGCATTTGAAGTCAGAAGCGGAGAAAGAATATCAACGGCCTGATGATGATTGGTTGTCACCACGGAGGAATCCACACCCGAAATCCGGTGCAACAGGGTATTTGGGACAACTTTAACCGAATGGAAGCATTTCAGGTAATCCCCGCATTGATGATGAATGTCTCCCTTGTAATCCGTTGGGAGATCGATGAGCAGTTTTCCGCCAAGATAAACATTCAGGATTTGTTCACCACGACAGACTCCAAAAACAGGCATTTTTTTTTCAAGCGCTTTGCCGATCAATGCCATTTCAAGGCTATCGCGACGGCGGTTCATCTCCGTGCAACGGGAAGTGTCAAACTCTTTTCCGTACCATGCTGGATAGACATCCTCACCCCCGGAAAGCAGAAGTCCGGAACATCCGTTCAAGGTTTTTACAGCTGAATCAACAGAGAGGTTGAAGAGATTGATGAAGACCACGGAGGAGTCGGCACGCTTGAGCCAGTTGATGTAATTGGGGGTCGCTTTGGAAATTCCGATTTTTACTGGTTCTGGATGATTGCACCGGACAAATGCTAGAAACAGGATGGGTAAGAAAACCAGTGAAGTAACCTGATGCCTTGGGAAGATCTGTGAAATCATCTGTAAATCTTAAGGGTACAAATATATAAATTTCTACGGAGCAGATTGGGGGAGCGACCGGAACCGATGGAAATCCTTGGTCATTTGAAGATAGGAAGAACTGAAGTGGTTTTGATCATCCAGAATGATGAGTGTGGTACTGCTTACTTTTTCAGGTTGCTCTCGGGCAAACTCCAGCAGTACACGGTTTGCTTTCCCGGATGGTTTAGGCAGAACCAGTGTTTCCCTCCGTAAGAATAACTTCCCATCCAGCGCGGGCTGAATTGTTGATATCAGTTCATCATTCGGAAGAATAAGTGAAAGTCTGCCTTTTAAGGTCATTATCCGGTCAGCACCCCGCAGGATTTCAGACCACGTGAGACTTGAGTTATGACGGGCAAGGTTTTTCCGGAATACAGGAGATTTCAGCGATTGTGAGAAATAGGGAGGATTGGTGATGATGAGATCGTACCGGTTGCGGGTGTTCTCATGGAATGTTTGCCATGACCTATGGATGGCATTCATGCGATCTTTCCATGGACTGTTCTGAAAATTGCAAGCGGCTTGTTCAACCGACTGCTTGTCGATATCAATGGCATCGATGGTGGCTGAAGATTTTTGTGCCAGCATCAAAGCGAGCACACCACAACCGGTGCCAATATCGAGAATTGATTCTGCATTCTGAGGATCAGTCCAGGCCCCCAGTAACATGGCGTCGGTTCCTACCCGTTGGGTGCTCTGATCATCGCAGATCACGAATTGTTTAAATTGAAATGGCATGCCTGAATCAGTGATATATTTCCAGTAATCCTTCGGGGGTGCGAACGAAAAGCAATCTTTTTTTTCGGTCAATTTCAAGAATCACTTCGTCAACAATGGGAATTAGAACCTCCTTCCCGTCATGCATTACCTGGAGAAGGGATTGGTGGGGGAGTTCCAGAATATCATCAACGATACCCAGTTGGCCATGCCTTTCATCGATGACCGTGAATCCCTTTACTTCGTGGTAATAAAACTGATCTTCATTCAAAGGAGGGAGTTGGGCAATTGGCAGATACAATTCCAATCCGACATAGATCTCAGCATCTTCAATTGTTTCAACCTCCTGAAAATGGACAACTGCGTTTTTATTGTGTTTTAATTCGAGACTATCAATAAAAAACGGAATCCGTTCACCGTGCAGATCAAGGTAAACGGATTGAAGTTCATCGTAGTTTTCAGTATCGTCAACGTCGAGATGGACCAAAACCTGACCTTTATTACCATAGGTTTTAAGTATTTTTCCCAGGTAATAAAAATCATCCTTATTCATTGGGAGGGCAGTTGGTTTTTACTACTCCTGCTTAGGCTCATCGGTCTGAGGAGTTGCTTCTGGGGCAACTTCCGGGACGATTTCCTCAGTATGGGCAGCTTCTGCTGCCTGAGCAGCTTCATCCAATCGCACTTTGGCTAGTTTCTTTGCAATGGCCTGTGCTTTGGCTTCGTTCTTCTTCGTTTCATCTTCCAGCTGTTTTTTACGGGCATCCTTGAGGGATAATTCTTGTTCTTTTTTCATGCTGGAATTTTTGAGCTGTTTTTCCTGGAACCAGTTCTGGAATTTGGCTTCGGCCTGTTCCAATGTCATTGCTCCTTTCTGAACTCCTTTCAGCAGGTGGTTTTTATACATTACACCCTGGTGTGCCAGAATGGTCCTTACGGTATCGGTGGGTTGAGCTCCCTGCTTCAGCCATTCGAGGGCTTTGTCGAAGTTAAGCTCAATTTCTGCAGGTTTTGTGAGTGGGTTATAGATGCCAATTCGTTCTATGAACTTTCCGTCACGTGGTGCACGACCATCCGCAATAACAATGTGGTAAAAAGCCTGACCCTTTTTACCTCTTCTTTGTAATCTGATTTTAGTTGGCATTTTTAAACAATTGATTTAATGAAATATTGGTTTAATTACTAAAAGGGGTGCAAAATTCGGTATTTTTTTTGGATTAACCAAGGAATAATAATTGGAAAGCTCACTTTCAAAGGAATTTTCAATCCGGTCATTTACCCGAAGACCAGTTTTCCACCCAGGAATCCTGTAATGGAAACCAGAATAAATGATATGAAGAATAATCCCAATGACAGATATTTCAGATTGGAGTTATCCAATTTCTGGTAGTTCAGAACAATCCGGAACAGGGCTCCGATGATGATGGTAATGAGGGTGAATGTGGCAAACAATTGATGCCGGTCGCGAATCAGTCCCGCTTCGCCATCCATGGGATCGGTAAGAAAATATCCTGTTCCGAAAGCAAGAATGGCTCCTGCCATACCAATGACTTCCAGCCAATAACCCATTTTGGAAAGGCAGGCATCTTTTGTATAAAACATACTGATGATATCGGTGATGAAACCTATGGTTATGATGGCTATCGGGAAATGAACCATCATGGGATGAAAATGACTTAGGGTGATCATGGAATTTGTTTTTCCAAAAATACAAAAAAAAGTTTTTTTCAACAACGATAATGCAGAAGATTTCTAAGCTTTAATCGACCCCATTATAGTTATCAACAAACGGGTTTCGAAAAGCATTTTGAAATAATTTTACTCCCCTTATCCAGCAGAAATAATTCCCTGATAATCATGGTTGATTTCATTCATTTACATGTACATACGCAGTATTCTATTCTCGATGGAGCATGCCGGATCAAAGATATGGTGAAGAAAGCTTCCGCCCTTGGAATGAGTGGGGTTGCCATGACCGATCACGGGAATCTTTTCGGAATAAAGGAATTCGAAGAAGCTGCATCCGGGCAGGATGGTTTTAAACCCATATTTGGTTGCGAAACTTATGTCGCCCGACGAAACCGACGTGATAAAAACGAAATCATTGACCGGAAAGGGGATCATCTCATTCTTTTAGCAAAAAACCAAAAAGGTTACACGAATCTGTTGAAACTTATTTCCTTTTCATGGACAGAAGGACATTATTACAAGCCACGCATTGATAAGGAACTTCTTGCCCAGTACCATGAAGGGCTGATAGCATCGTCGGCTTGTCTGGCCGGAGAGATTCCACGGGCTATTCTTGCCGGGAATCAGGGAAAGGCAGAGCAGGTGATCATGGAATACAAATCGCTTTTTGGAGATGATTTTTACCTGGAACTGATGCGTCACCCCGCGACCGATCCTACCCGCGATGCAGAGGTTTACAAACGTCAGATGGTGGTTGGGAAAGCGTTGGTGGCACTTTCACGCAAGCACAATGTAAAATTACTGGCGACCAATGATGTACATTTTTTAAATGAAAGCGATGCCGAGGCTCATGACCGGTTGCTGTGCATCAATACAGGAAAGGTAATTGACGATATTGACCGGCTTCGCTATACCGGGCAGGAGTGGTTCAAATCGAAGGAGGAGATGAATATCCTCTTTGCCGATATCCCGGAAGCCCTTGAAAATACACTTGAGGTATTGGGGAAGGTGGAGTCCTTTTCCCTGAACAGGGATCCTGTAATGCCTGATTTCCCGCTTCCTGAAGGATTTACAGATGCCGACGAATACCTCCGGCACATCACCTATGAAGGGGCGGCAAAACGTTATCCTGAAATCACGGATCCCATCCGTGAGCGAATCGATTTCGAGTTGGCTACCATAAAAAAAATGGGATACCCGGGATATTTCCTGATTGTCCAGGATTTTCTCAATGCTGCCCGAAACATGGGAGTTTCGGTTGGACCAGGGAGAGGATCTGCAGCAGGGTCGGTAGTGGCTTTCTGTACCCGGATTACCGATGTAGATCCACTGCTTTATGATCTTCTTTTTGAACGTTTCCTGAATCCTGACCGGGTATCCATGCCTGACATCGACATTGACTTTGATGAAGATGGCCGCGACAGGGTACTAAAATGGGTTGTAAACAAATACGGGAAGGATAAAGTGGCACAGGTTATTACTTTTGGGACCATGGCAGCCAAGGGTGCCATCCGCGATGTGGCCCGTGTCCATAAATTGCCGCTGGATGAGGTAAGCAAACTCAGTAAATTGGTGCCCACACGCCCTGGAATTACACTAAAGGCTGCGTATGAGGAGGTTCCTGAACTGAAAGCTGCCAAACTCTCCTCCAATAAGCTGATCTCCGAAACATTGAAATATGCAGAAAGTTTGGAAGGCTCCATCAGGCAAACCGGACTTCATGCGTGTGGAATCATCATCGGAAAAGATAACCTCACAGATCATATCCCTGTGACCACCTCAAAGGACTCGGATCTGCTCGTCACCCAATTTGACGGCGATTATATTGAGAAGGTCGGGATGTTGAAAATGGACTTTCTGGGATTAAAAACCCTGGCCATTATCCGTGATGCGGTACTCAATATTAAAGCATCAAGGGGAATAGAACTGGATATTGAGAACATACCCTTCAACGATGAATTGACCTACGAGCTATTCAGTCAGGGGCGGACAACAGGCATCTTTCAGTTTGAATCGGATGGGATGAAAAAATATCTCAGGGAATTGAAACCCAACAAGATTGAGGATCTCATTGCCATGAATGCCCTGTATCGTCCTGGCCCAATGGAATATATTCCCAGTTTTATCCATCGAAAGCATGGACGGGAGAAAATATCCTATGATATTCCTGTCATGGAAAAGTATCTTAAAGATACTTATGGGATTACTGTTTATCAGGAACAGGTGATGCTTTTATCGCAGGAACTGGCCGGATTTACGAAAGGTGAGGCTGATTCCCTGCGAAAGGCCATGGGCAAGAAGATTGAGAAGATGATGAACGAGTTGAAGCCAAAATTTTTTGCAGGTTGCAAAATGAATGGTCACAACGAAGCCACTGTCAATAAAATTTGGAAAGACTGGGAAGCCTTTGCCAATTATGCCTTCAACAAATCACACTCTACCTGTTATGCCTACGTTGCTTACCGCATGGCCTTCCTGAAAGCTCACTATCCGGGAGAATTCATGGCTGCCGTGCTCAGTCGCAATCTGACCGACCTCAAAGAAATCACCTTGTTTTTGGATGAATGCAAACGGATGCATATTCCGGTACTTGGTCCCGATGTGAATGAGAGTGACATGAGATTTGTGGTCAATAAGAAGGGGGAGATCCGTTTCGGGATGGCAGGGATAAAAAATGTGGGAGAGGCTGCTGTTGAAAGCATTGTTGAGGAGCGTACAAAAAATGGACCTTTTATTAGCATCTTTGATTTGACCCGTCGCATCAGCTCCCATACGGTCAACAAGCGTTGTCTTGAATCCCTTGCGCGCGCCGGGGGGTTTGATTGTTTTGAAAACACGCATCGTGCACAGTATTTTTTTCAGGAAAACAGTGATGATTCCATTTTCCTTGAAAAGATCATCAAACATGCCACCGATTATCATTCCCGGAAAGATTCCATGCAGCAATCCCTGTTTTCGGATACGGCAGAGGTTCAACTGAAAGAGCTGACATTGCCGGATTGCCGGCCATGGACCAAGCTTGAACAGCTCAAATGCGAGAAAGAGATCACCGGTTTTTACATCAGTGGTCATCCTTTGGATGATTTCCGGCTTGACATGGAACAATTCTGTAATGTCACGATAGAAGACTTGAAACAGGACCTTAAACCACTTAAAGGTAAGGAAGTGACCTTTGCCGGAATTGTAATTGAGGCCAACCATAAAATCGGGAAAACCGGAAAGCCATACGGCTCTTTTGTCGTCGAAGATTACTACAATTTCATGACGTTGAATGTGTTTTCTGAAGAGTATCTGAAATGGAAACATTTTCTTGATGAAGGGCAGTACGTTTTTATAAAAGCCCGCATTGAACCCCGTTTTGATAATCCCGATCAGTTCGTGGTTCGCATCAATAGCATGGTATTATTGTCGGAGATGATGGAAAAATTTGCGCGTGTCCTTGTGCTGACCATAAACCTGAACATACTCGTGGAAGATACCATCACGCAGCTTCATCAATTGGCCAAGAACCATAAAGGAAAGTGTAATTTGCGTTTCCGTATTCAGGATGAATCAGAAAATATCAACATTGAATTGCCGTCGAAGAAATATCGGATAAATGCAAAAGAAATGGTAGCTGCCTTGATGGAATTTCCGGATATTCAAATGCGCATTATTTCAGATTAATTGGTTACTTTTGTCACCTGAAACAGATTGTTTAATCCCTGAAAATTTTATACCATGTTTGAAAAATTCACTGATGCCAATTTTGAAGAAAAAGTCATTCAATCGCAACAACTTGCCGTAGTCGATCTCTCTGCCGAATGGTGCGGTCCATGCCGTATGGTATCCCCGATCATTCACGAACTGGCTGCTGAATATGAAGGCCGTATTGTTGCTGGGGAGCTTAATGTTGATGACAATCCGGTTACCACTGCAAAATATAAAGTCAGAAATATACCAACCGTGTTGTTTATCAAAAATGGCGAAGTGGTCGACAAACAGGTCGGAGCAGTACCCAAGGCCTCCTATAAGGCGCTGGTAGAAAAACATATCTGAGTTTCATGTTGCCCACCCTTGACCAAGGCCGTTTAGAGCAATTCTCCTCCCTGGAGTTCCTGGCCCGGCAGGTGGTTGAGGGGTTCATTACCGGACTTCATAAAAGTCCGTTCCATGGTTTCTCGGCAGAATTTGCCGAACATCGCTTGTACAATTCGGGAGAATCGATCCGAAACATTGACTGGAAACTTTATGGGCGGACAGATCGTTTGTATATCAAGCGATACGAAGAGGAAACGAACCTCCGTTGCCAGATTTTCATCGATGCATCTTCATCGATGTATTACCCGGTACTTCCCGATCCCACCATTGACCACCCCAATAAGATCACCTTTTCTGTATACACGGCTGCAGCATTGATTTATCTGTTCCGTAAACAGCGGGATGCAGCGGGACTCAGTATCTTTTCCGATTCGGTGGAATTGCATACCCCATGTAAATCCAATTCAGTTCATCACAAATACCTTTTTCATGAGTTGGAAAAACGATTGATCCCGATTTCTCCGGAAATCCGGAAAACGACACTGGCATCCCAGTCCATTCATGAGTTGGCAGAACGCATCCACAAGCGTTCGCTCGTGGTCATCTTCAGCGATATGTTCGAACATTCCTCCGGTATGGAAGAACTTTTTTCGTCGCTCCAGCATCTCAGGCATAACAAGCATGAAGTAGTTCTATTTCATGTTGTGGATAAAAGCAAAGAGATTGATTTTGATTTTGAGAATCGCCCGTACAAGTTCATCGATATTGAAAGCGGCGATCAACTCAGGGTTTTCCCCGGAAAATTAAAGGAGCGTTACATCTCTGCCGTTGAAGCGTTTAAGAAACAGTTAAAGCTAAGATGCGGCAAATATCATATCGACCTGATTGAAGTTGATATCAATGCCGGCTTCGAGCAGGTTTTGTTACCTTACCTGGTTAAACGCAGTAAACTTTTCTGATCCGGAATTATTTTTCCGGCTCTGTGTAAATGAGGCTATTATTCCTGTATCCGGATGTGCTGAGATACCATGAAGGATACTGATTCCCACCGGTTTGAGCCCATTCTGCAAAATGAAGGTAAGCCTGTACAATCTGTGCTTTCTCAATGGGATACTCAAATTTATAGAGGATGTTCAATGCCCATGGTAGATTGTTTAAGGTCTTATAGTACCGGTTAATCTCAGGAATGGAGTTGTCATCACCCGTGCCAAACAGGGAGATATCGGCAAGTCCCGTTGGTGGTTTATTGGGCATATGAATCTCACGTCCTCTTTGCCTGTTCACAATTAAAAATGGATTGTAAGGAGGAGTTCCGGCCTGGACGAGAGGGACAGCTTGATTCAAACTAACCTTGATATTCATCATGACAGGTGTAACATATGGAAGCCCGGGGGTGGTATTGACACCAATTCCACCTCCTGTTTGTGGCAATTGTGTAAAAACATTATCGGAAATAATGATGGTTCCCTTATTTTGTCCTGCCTCAGCGTTATTCGTACCCAAGGTAACATAACTTTCTGTATGGGATATTCCGGTTACACTGCTGATTTTATCAGGATTCATTTCCATCTGGAATCCGAACCCATTGGTAAATGATGCTCCTATTGCCCGGATAGAAAATTTCCCATAAAGTTCTACCAGTGCGTTGTTCCCGTTTGCCACTTGTTTATACTGATAATCGACAACCAGATCGTTGAAATCATAATCTCCTTTCCCCGGCCAGTTATCTTCAAAAGCAAGGGTGCTGAAATCGTTCTGATTGGGATAATAAATATTGAAAGCCCTTAATGGATCATTCGGGTATTCGTCGGATTCATCGATCACACCATCGCCGTCACTGTCGGGAGATGGACCCGTAACCACAACGTTATCCCAGTAATAGAAGCCATTGTAAATCCATTGCCACAGCAATATCTGTACATCTGTGGTTCCGGCCGGCATGGTTGCGGCAATGGTATAGCGGGTCCAGGGTGAGTTGCCAGCAATGGGGTATATTTGATAATTATAGTAATTCAGCGATGTCCCATTGGCTGAACGGGGAATAATATATAACCAAGCGTGGTTGTTGCCATTTGCAGCTCCTACCAGTTTAAAATCGGCAGAAAATGTTATCAAATCCCCAGGTTTTGCCTTCACCAATTGAGCCACACCTCCAGAACGATAGGCTGAAGTAGGTACCTTTACACGGAGAACATTATTGCCGTTATCATTGTATTGACCGACACAATTTGTAAATGAGTTCGTATAATACCATTTCCCGTCAACGGTCATGGGATAGGACCAGTCATAAATAGTACCAAAACTGTTCACATCAAAAGTTCCGTTCTGGATCAGGTTCTGGACCAGCGCCTGTTTGAGAACGGGTGTTCCCTGAACCCGGTTTATTAGGGTTGAATGTTTAAGGCCTATTAAGGCTGTATCTGCGGGTGGCAGAGTGTCGTACCCTTCACCAAAATTGATAAGGCCATCAAGAACGGCGCTTGATGATTTTGTCTGGGACAGTTCAATGTAGGAAGAGCCGACATCGGAACGAATATATAACCGGGTCAAAGAACTGGGTACAATTAAATTGGCGGAATAGTGACCGGTCGATTCCACGGAGCCTGAGTTCAGAACGACACCACCTTCATCGGTGGGCGCCGTCATGATATCAATCCTGCTTCGGAAAGCCGAAAAATCTATTGTAAATGGCATGACCACAGCTATATTGACCTCTTTTGTTGTTTGCCAGTTAAATGAGGCGGGGACCTTCAGATCATCCATGGTAATTGGTTGATCCGGATTGTTATTGATTTCTTTTCTGCATGCAGTAGTGATAATCATTAGTAAAAAAGGGATCAGCACAAGAAATAATTTTTGAGGTTTCATGTCGATGTCGTTTAATGATAAATTTTATTTTGTGCAAATATACATGCTGCCACGAATGAAATCAACACTGAATTTGTATTTGTGAATAAATAGTACGGTAATGTATACCTTATATTCGTATATGATGAATCGTGAAGGTTGATCAGAAAGGGTCCTCAACGAAACCCTCCCCGGTCAATATTTTTTAGTAATTTCGCTGCTCCTTAAAATTTGTTGAACGATGGAGATAGCTTCGAAATACGATCCTTCGAAAGTTGAAAACAGGTGGTACGCTTATTGGATGAAACAGGGTTTTTTTCAATCAACGCCAGATGCACGGGAACCCTATTGTATTGTCATCCCTCCTCCCAATGTGACCGGGGTGCTACACATGGGGCATATGCTGAATAACAGCATCCAGGACATCCTTGTGCGCCGGGCGCGTATGTTGGGGAAAAATGCCTGCTGGGTACCGGGCACCGATCATGCCTCCATTGCCACAGAAGCCAAAGTCGTTGCAAAACTGAGGGAACAAGGTATTGACAAAGCAAATCTCACCCGCGATCAATTCATGGAACATGCCTGGGAATGGAAAAACAAGCATGGTGGCATTATCCTGGAACAACTGAAAAAGCTGGGAGCTTCCTGTGACTGGGACCGTACCTGTTTTACCATGGACGATTCGTTGTACGATTCGGTGATAGAAGTGTTTATAGATTTATATAACAAGGGACTGATTTACCGTGGCGCACGTATGGTCAATTGGGATCCCAAAGCGCTGACGGCAGTTTCCGATGAAGAGGTCATCTATAAAGAGGTAAACTCTAAATTGTACCATGTTCGTTATAAGGTAGCAGGTTCTGAAGATAATTGGATAACCATTGCCACCACACGGCCTGAAACAATCCTGGGAGATACTGCCATTTGTGTGCATCCGGAAGACGCACGTTATCTGCATCTGAAGGGAAAGCGCATTCTTGTCCCTTTGATAAACCGGGAGATTCCTGTCATTTTTGATGATTATGTCGACCGGGAATTCGGTACCGGCGCTTTGAAAGTTACTCCTGCCCATGATGTGAATGACTATAACCTGGGGTTAAAACATAAACTGGATGTGGTGGATACCTTTAATCCGGATGGAACCATGAGCCAGGCAGCACAACTGTTTGTCGGGGAAGACCGGTTTATTGTGCGTAAAAAAATCACCGATGCCTTAAAAGACAATGGACATCTTGTAAAAATTGAAGATTATACCAATAAAGTGGGCTATTCAGAGCGCACCGACGAAGCGATTGAGCCCCGGATTTCAGTACAGTGGTTCCTCCGCATGAAGGATCTTGCCAAACCCGCGTTGGAAGCTGTTGAAGATGATTCCGTCAGGTTCCATCCTTCAAAGTATAAAAACATGTACCGCCACTGGATGGAGAATGTGACAGATTGGTGCATCTCACGACAGTTATGGTGGGGGCAGCAGATTCCGGCATTTTACCTCCCGAACGGTGATATTTTTGTCGCACGGTCGAAAGAGGAGGCCTATCAGATGGCACTTTCTAATGGAACTCGGAAAGAAATTCGAATAGCTGATCTCCGGCAGGATGAAGATGTTCTGGATACATGGTTTTCAAGCTGGCTCTGGCCGCTGTCGGTATTCGATGGAATTCGGAATCCGGATAATCCCGAGATCGGGTATTATTATCCAACCAATGACCTTGTCACGGCGCCAGAAATCATCTTTTTCTGGGTAGCACGCATGATTATGGCCGGTTTGGAATACCGCCGGGAGATTCCATTCAGGAATGTCTATTTCACGGGTATTGTCCGCGACCGTCAGGGGAGGAAAATGTCAAAGTCGTTGGGAAACTCCCCCGAACCCATCGAGTTGATTGAACAGTATGGTGCCGATGCTGTTCGCATGGGGATGTTGATGTGTTCTCCTGCCGGCAATGATTTGCTGTATGATGAAGGATTGATTGAACAGGGGCGAAACTTTTGCAATAAAGTATGGAATGCAATGCGTTTGGTGAAGGGCTGGGCTGTCGACGATAATCTTCTTCAGCCGGACATCAGCAAAGTATCCATTGCCTGGTTTGATTCAGTGTTAAATGCAGCGCTGACCGACATTGACGATCTGTTTTCGAAGTATAAACTGTCGGAAGCCCAGCGGGCTATTTATAAATTGATCTGGGATGATTTTTGTTCATGGTTCCTGGAAATGATCAAGCCCGCGTATCAACAACCGGTTGACCGGCAGACCTGTGAATCTGCCATTTTCTTCTTTGATAAACTTCTGAAAGTGTTGCATCCCTTTATGCCTTTCATTACCGAAGAGATATGGCATTTGCTCATGGAACGGGAAAAAAATGAGAGCATTATGGTGACCGCAATGCCGGTTGCCGGTGCCTTTGATGTTGGATTGATCCGGAAATTTGTATTTGCTGAAGAGGTGATCACGATGTTACGAAACGTGCGAAAAGAACAGAATATTCCGCAAAAGGATTCCATCCGCCTTTTCATCCGGAAGAACAATGATGAAAAGCCTGATACCACATTTGATGCTGTGATCTCCAGGCTTTGCAATGTTGAGGAACTCTCTTATGTTTCTGAAAAGGTGCCAGAAACTCTTTCTTTCGTGGCAGGAAGCACCGAATTTTACATTCCCCTGACCGGGAACATCGATCTGGAAGAGGAAAAACGAAAGATGGAGGAAGAGCTGACATACACCAGAGGATTTCTTGAGAAGGTGAGCGAGAAGCTCAGCAAGGAAAGTTTTATAAAGAATGCACCCGAAAAGATTGTGGCCATTGAACAGAAAAAGAGAACTGATGCAGAAGCCAGGATCCGCGTTTTAGAGGAGAAAATCAAAGGTTTTTCAGGATAGTAAACCTGCTCCGTCAAGTGATATTACATAATCTGACCAAAGGGTCGGAAGATAGACGATAGGTCACTGTATACCTCCTTCATTTCTTTTTCTTTCTCGAAAACAATGAAAGTATGGCTATCCAATAATATCCGGGGGTTAATATTGAGAGAAAGCTGTTCCCGGTATGTTTTTTTCTTCACTTCCTTCGGGATATCCCTGTTTTTTCGCATTGCTTTGGTATAGGTCATCCAGGAGGAGAGGAGAATGAAGGGATAAAAGAGAGGGAATAATACCAGAGAAGTTTTATTGGTTCGCATATACAGCACTTTACTGATATGCATGCCCGAGAGTTTCGCCAGGATTCTCAGCCGTTGAATGCCAACCATGAAAATGTGCCCGTGATAGATCTCGCTGCCAATGGATTGATCGGACATCCAAATGGAATCAATTTCATTGGGGGGCATGAATTTGTTGAAGTATTCGCTTTCAAATAAAAGGTAACTGAATTTTGATTTCAGGTTGGAATAACTGGGGGTGGTAAGAATCAGTTTACCTCCATTTTTCAGCACCCTGGCAAACTCTTTGAATGCTTTCAGCTGATCGCTGAAATGCTCAATCCCTTCCTGACAAACTACGTAATCAGCATGTCCATCTTCGACAGGTATTCTATCAGCGATATTGGCCCTTTTGCATTCGATACCCTCAAGCAGGAAATATTCGGGAAAAAGGTCATACGGTTCCACGCTGCAACCCAGCTCTTTTAAAATTTCAGTTGTTGCGCCATTGCCAGCTGGCATGTCGATCACTGTTTTATTCTTCAGCTCGTCACTGATGGCTTGCAAATAGCGTTTAACGTAAAACTTTGCGCTTTTCGGGTTGTTAATGTGTTCATCAATCATAATTCTGTCAGGTTTATTTCATCCTCTTTATATCAAAGCAAAGGTACACCCAATAGTTAGAATATGAAATGCAGTCATGGGGAAGTTCAGATTGATATTCATAGAATGCAAAGCAGACTGTTTTTTAGACTACCTTTGCAAACTATTTTGAAAATCAGAATTTTATTTGTCTTTTATGCAGGAAATCAGAAATATAGCAATCATTGCACATGTGGATCACGGGAAGACGACTCTGGTCGACCGGATTTTATACCAGGTCAGACTGTTTCGTGACAATCAGGAAGTAAGGGAGTTGATCCTCGATTCGAATGACCTGGAAAGAGAGCGTGGAATTACCATTTTGTCAAAAAATGTTTCAGTAAGGTACAAAGGAACCAAGATAAACATCATTGATACCCCCGGTCACTCTGATTTCGGTGGAGAAGTTGAACGGGTTCTCAATATGGCCGATGGAGTATTGTTGTTGGTGGATGCTTTTGAGGGCCCCATGCCCCAAACACGGTTTGTATTGCAAAAAGCACTGGAACTGGGAAAGAAACCCATTGTCGTGATCAACAAAGTGGATAAGCAGAATTGTTCACCCGATGAAGTGCATGAAGCAGTATTTGATTTGATGTTCAGTTTGGATGCCACGGAGGATCAGTTGAATTTTCCAACGGTTTATGGCTCCTCAAAACAGGGGTGGATGTCGGAGGACTGGCGTAAACCGGCCAAGGATGTGAGCTATTTATTGGATACCATCCTCGAGTATATTCCTGTTCCCGAGAAGCTTCCCGGATCGTTGCAAATGCAGATCAGTTCATTGGATTACTCCTCCTATGTCGGGCGAATTGCAGTGGGTAGAATTTCAAGGGGCAAAGTAAAAGCCGGGATGCAGGTGTCGTTGGTGAAAAACGATGGAACCATTCTTAAATCAACCGTTAAAGAACTTTATCTCTTTGAAGGATTGAGTAAAGAAAAAGTGAAATGGGAAGTGGAGTCGGGCGAGATATGTGCCATACTGGGTCCCGAAAATTTTGATATCGGAGATACCATTGCCGATTTTGAAAACCCTGAAGGGATGTTGCCGATCAACGTTGATGAACCGACCATGAGCATGGTTTTCACCATAAACAATTCACCCTTTGCCGGGAGAGAAGGTGATTTTGTAACTTCTCGTCACCTTCGCGAGCGTTTGTTCAAAGAAACCGAGAAAAATCTTGCATTGAGGGTCGAAGAAACAGGATCTCCGGATACCTTTTTGGTATTTGGCCGGGGAATCCTTCACCTGGCGATCCTGGTTGAAACCATGCGGAGGGAAGGATATGAATTTCAACTTGGGCAGCCCCGGGTACTTACCAAACAAATCGAAGGCAAGACCCACGAACCTTATGAAATACTGAAGATCCAGGTACCTGAAGCCTTTTCGGGTAAGGTCATCGAGTTGGTCAGCCGGAGAAAAGGCGATCTGATCCATCTGGAAGCCAAGAAAGAGAGGGTTGTTCTTGAGTTCACAATCCCTGCACGCGGGTTGATAGGACTTCGCAACCCGATTCTTACAGCAACAGAAGGAGAGGCGGTAATGGCTCACCGTTTTAAAGAGTATTCCGCCTGGAAAGGCGATATGCCAAGTCGCAACAATGGATCCCTGATTTCCATGTACACCGGCCAGGCAATTACTTATGCAATTGATAAACTCCAGGACCGTGGAAAGTTTTTTATTGATCCCTTTGATGAGGTTTATTATGGCCAGGTCATTGGAGAAAGTACCCGCGAAGGTGACATCATTATCAACGTGAATAAAACCAAGAAACTCTCCAACGTGCGTGCCTCTGGTTCAGATGACAAAGCTGTCATTGTTCCGCCTATCAGGTTTTCTCTCGAAGAGGCGATGGAATATATCAAGGACGATGAGTTTGTTGAGGTGACTCCGAAATCGGTACGTTTACGAAAGATTATCCTGGATGAAAATGAACGGAAAAAGAGCCGGAAGATTTAAGTTTTCGCAGGAAGGGATGCCATTACCAATTCCGCAATATCCATAACCTCAACAGGGGATTCACAGGCAAATGTTTTTTTACAAAGGGGACAGGCAGTGGCCAGTACCTCCGGATCGTTTTTCAACAATACTCCGAGAGCTTCGCGGGTAATGGCATGTCGTTGTTCCTGTGAAGCAGAAAAGATCCCAAGGCTCCCTCCGCAACACAGAGCATCACTGGCTTCATGCTCTACCGGAATCAGGTCGGCAATCTTAGAAAGAAGTTCACGCGGGGAATGGTAATCGTTTGACCCTCGTCCCAGATCACATGGATCGTGATACGCCACCCTTCGGAAATGACCCTGAAGCGGTATCTTTCCCGTTTTAACCAGGTCCAGAAGATATTGTGAATGGTGCTGGATCCGTATCGGCAGGTTATATTCCTCTTTAAAAACCCGGTAACAGATCGGGCAGGAGGTAACCAGTATTTTTGCCCTGCTCTGCCGGATCAACCCTTTATTGAACTCCATGAGTTCATTGGCCTGACGGTCTTTTCCGGCAAGCATTAAGGGTCGCCCACAGCATACACTTTTATCCGCATCGAGATGAATGTAGGAGATCCCTGCCCGTGCGAAGATTCCTTTCATGGCACGGATGACTGTCGGTGTGAGGTGCGACATGCATCCTGAAAAGTATATTACCTCGCATCGGCCAACAGATCCATCAGCAAGGTAATTGAAGTTTGACATCTGCCCTGATCCTATTTCCCGGCGTTTGATCAGCCGCAATGAATCGGTGTTTATTCCAACCGGGCAAACCTCCTGGCATCGACCGCAAACGAGGCATTTCTGGACAATATCTTCAGTGACATATTTATCCCTGACGCCACGGATAAAATAAACTGCCTGGGCATCGTGAATGCCAGCAGTATTCAACTGGCAGATGTCAATACAAACCCCGCAACGGGAGCAGGATTGCACCTCGACATCCGAAAAGCTCGAATGCCATTTCTTGGGTTGAATTCCACAATGCCGGAAAAAGATCAGGAGTACCTCCGTCGGAATATGCATATACCTTGAATAGGGCAGTGTCACAAAAAATATGCCCAGTACCAGTGAATAACCCCACCATAAGGTGTACGCGACATAGTCAGCCGGGATAGGCGTAATATAATCCAGAAAATTACCCAGTGGTTGGGTTAAAAATCCGCCGCCGCCACCATAAAATCCTGCAGTATAGCTTTCCGCGAGCAGACGCAAGGGGAAGATCATCCAGAGGCAGGTCAGCGCAACCTGATCCGTGAGCTGGTAGCCCGTTGTCCGTTTCATTCCGAACCATTTTGAATACCGTCGTTTGATTACAGCCAGGACCATCCCGCTCAGGACAAACATAAGCAGAAGGTCCATGATAAAACGGAAAAAACCGGGAACGGTATAAATTTCAAAAAACAGGACCAGCCGGTCGTGGATAAAAAATTTAAGAAAGATCGGATAATAGGGGGCATTTAAATGTGAACCGCTGTATATACGGCTTTCAATATTTCCAAGAATGATCAGCAAAAACCATCCCAGGGCAAAGCTCATGTGCATGTATCCCAGGAGCGGATTTCGTTTCCACATTCGCCGGTGCAGAAGACCTTCAAAAAATATTTCTTTCAAAGCAGCCAAAACACGTTGAGGACGCCGTATCCCGGAAGCAAGCTTGACTTTGTCGGTTGCAGGCAATGCTTTTATCCACCTGAACCAGCTTCTTGCTATGGCAAAAACGACATAGAGCAGCCCCAGAAAAAAGGGAAGTACAAACAGGTTAAAATTAATCATCCGATTTGTTCAATTGCCCGGTGAATAGATAGAATGAGGTTTCGCATGTTTATCCCACGAGGGCAGACCAGTTGGCATTTCCCACAAAACATACATTGCTGAATTTCTTTTTTCAGGTGATGGCTTTCGCCCCTGCGCAGCAGGGTGTGTACACGGCGGATATTGAAATCAGTAAAATGCCCGGCACTACAGGTCGCTGTACAACTTCCGCACCCGATGCAGGCGTTCACAGAAGGCTCATGAAGTTTGAGATATTCCTGCATACGTTTATCATTCCGGTCATAATCAATCGACCGGTCATTCTGGATGGTATATCCGAAATTTTTCAAGCAGGATGGGTTGAGTTCAGGTATGACATGACCTGCATTGCAGTAGATCGTGCATCAGCAATGGTATTTACAACGCAGGAAGGACCTTTCACGGCGCCGGTAAGAAATACCCCGGGTACTACCGTGTTGTTATCATTGGTGTGTTCATCGGTGGAGATCAGAAATCTATCCTGGCCAATGGGCAAGCTGAGCATGTCGGCCAATCTTTTTGTCTCCGGTCTTGGAACAAATCCCACCAACAGGATGAGCAAATCTACCGTCATTTTCAGGGGACGTCCACTGAGGGTATCTTCGGTTTTAAGCACCAAGGTGTGATCGGGATTTTCAGCGCATTCAGAAAGGCGGCCACGGATGAAGTTGATTCCCCATTTCTGTTGGGCTTCGAAGTAAAGTTCCTCAAAATTCCGGTCAAACATGCGCAGATCCATGTAAAATGAGAAAACCTCTGCCTGTGGTAATTGTTGTTTGATTTCGATGGCTTGCTTGACACCTGTCACACAGCAAACCTTTGAACAATATATGTTCCCTACTTTCTCGTCCCTGGAGCCCACGCAATGGATTAAGCCGATTCTTGTCGGGGTCTTTCCCTCCGATGTGGCGATTGCCTGACCTCCTTTGAAAATGGTTTCCAGTTCCGCGGAGGTAATCACATTATCATAAATGCCATAGCCATACTCCTCTTTTTTTCGGGCATCGAAAAGATCATAACCGGTGGCAAGAACCAGGGCATCTCCATGGATAGGTTCGTTGTTGTCTAATAACAGGGTAAACCCTTCAGCGTTACGCGTAATGTTGAGGATGTTACCATTGCAGCATACGACAATGGGAGGCTGTATTTTTTTTTCGATGAAATCCAGGACTTCCGAAGCCGGTCTCAGGGTTGGGAAGAGGCGGTCCCATTGACCGACATGACCTCCAAGCCGACTCTCTTTTTCGATCAGAACCACCTGCACGGTGTATTCTGAAAGTGCCGAAGCGACCGTCATACCTGCAATTCCACCCCCGATCACGATTACTTTTTTTTGCATGTCAACAGAACTTAAGGAATGAAGGGGACTTTGGTTTACCCATGGATTTTCCATCCATGCTTAAAAACTTCCGTGCCGGGTCATACGGTATTCCGATCTTATCAAGCAACGGTTCCACCGGTACCTGGTGTACCTGGAGTCCAAGGTCCCAGGGATCATAACCCAATACCATACCGGCCAGCTCTTCATAGGTCAGTACAGGGATACCCTGACCGTTTTCCCCATAGGTAATTCCTTCCATTTCACTGATCGCGTATTGCCATCGATCAAAAAACATGGGGCAGCCAGGACAATTGGTGAGTATAAAATCGGGTTTATAGGGCGCCATGGAGTCGAATTTCTTTTTTGAGCACGCGATGGAATAGCCGCGGTTGGCCTGAACCAGGTACTGTCTGAATCCAAATCCGCAACAATGGCGTCGCTCCGGATAATCGATAACTTCTCCACCCCAATTTTCAATCATTCCCACCAACACATATGGGTACTCAGCCCCACCGACTCCTTTGCTTGGAAACATTTTGGAATAGTGGCAACCGATATGTTCCACAACCCTGAGTGGCGCACCGGTATGCTGGTTGATTAAACGAAACTTTCCCAAGGAGGAGATTTCATCCCGGAATGTAAATATGACATCACTGGCATGGGATAAATTCTTAGGCACTTCAAATTCCCGTCCAGTCGCATTTTTCAGATGTTTCCTCACCCGATCTTTCACTTCCGGAAAATGATGCCAGGTTTCAAGAATTTCGGTATACAGGCCAAAAGAGGTGATGCAGGAGGTGGTAAAATTTTCATAACCCGATTCTGTCATCAGGGCAAACTGACGGGCCACCATGGTCATGGCTGTTTCGAAAGGGATCACATCGCTATGATAGCCGATCCCCGAACAGGTTGTATGAGCTGCATTCTCATAAACATCTTTGTGAAGTTCATCCTTCATGATGCGCAGGAAAGTCTTCTCGGAACCCGGAAAGAAGTTCTGGCGAACACAGCTTCTGACGTAAAAGAACCGGTCGTCGGCAATCTCTTTCTGATAATCACTCCAGATTTTTCGCTTTCCTTCTATCTTCATGTTTTCTTGGTGTGATCGTTGCTATTGGTTGTATAAATATACCGGATGTATTCGTTGTCAAGTCCCTCATTGAGATTAAACCCAAGTTCCTCGGCCTTCTGTTTTGAATGTTCTTCGATCTTGAGGAACAGGTCAGTTGCTCCTGTTTCATCAAATATCTTTTGAATTTCATCAAGGTCATTCTGTGGGATCTTTCGAAGAATACCAGGACCTGTTTTTCTATAGTTGGCGCCAAGACGATGCATCACCTCAACCATGTGTTCGTGTTCCCATTCCCAGATCGGGCCTTGTTCGGGATGCAGTTCTGGAAGGATCTCTGATGGGTAAAGACAGTACCCGTATTTTAAAATCCATTCTCCAACAGTACGTTTAATGGCCAGTTGCTGTCTGCCTTTTTCCGATTCAGTAAAATAGCCCATTTCCTGTGAAGCAGCACGGAGTACTGTTATCAGCAATCCGGGAGCGTTTCCTCTTGGGCAGCGTGTGACGCACGACATGCATTCGCCGCAATACCAAATGGTATCACTTTTCATCAACGCTTCTATTTCCTCATCGTCGCGGGTTTGCAGAATATCAACAATCTTTCTGGGCTGATAGTTGTAAAACTCAGCAGCCGGGCATATCGCCGTGCAGGTCCCGCAATTCAGGCACGCTTTAAGGCCTTCAACAAACCTGACATCTTCTGAGAGTTTATCGTACAGTTTTCCCATGGTATTGTGATTGGGTGGATTTGTGAACGGGTAAAGCTGATTATGGGACAATCAACTCCAAAGTTCATTGGTCACACTTTGCAAAAACAAAAGTACAAAAAATGAAATACACCCCGGCGGAATGAAATCGCGAAACATGGCCTTCTGTTTGGATTGGTACAATGGCGTCTGCAAAAATGCTTAGTTTTTCAGTAAGGTGCAGTACTTTTTGCCAAAAAAGCGTATTGAAGGATGTTTGCCCCCATCTGAAGTGCCTTTTGACGGGTGGGGTCCGAATCACGATGGATTTCAGGATCCTCCCATCCATCTCCGAGATCACATTCATAGGTGTAAAAGAGCACCAGCCGTCCTTCATAGGTCAAACCGAGTCCCTGTGGCGGCTTATTGTCGTGCTCATGGATCTTTGGCAATCCATTCGGGAACTGGTATTTTTCATGATATATGGGATGATCAAATGGAAGTTCCATCAAGTCCAGATCCGGAAAGATTTTTTTTAACTGCGGACGAATGAATTTATCCATACCATAATTGTCGTCGATGTGTAAAAATCCACCGGCAATTAGGTACTTGCGTATATTTTCAGCTTCCTGATCCGAAAAAACCACATTCCCGTGGCCGGTCATATGTATAAAAGGAAAGTTCATGATCTCAGAACTTCCTGCATCCACAGTGGCAATCTCCTCGCTGATGTTGGTCCCTAAATTCTGATTGGCAAATTTAACAAGGTTGGACAGGGAGGTAGGATTTGCATACCAATCGCCACCTCCGGAGTATTTTAATAGCGCGATCTGAAAAGAGGGAGGGGAGAATGAAACTGTTAAAACGAGGAATGCTGAAAGCAGGGTTGATCTTCGCACCATCTTATCCTCCATTTTTGATACGGTTGAGTATATATATTGTATGGCATGCAACAACTCCGGCGGTTTCCGTTCGCAAACGACTTTCACCAAGACTTACCGGGATAAATCCTGCCGAAATGGCCTCATTTACTTCCCGGCCTGAAAAATCTCCTTCCGGTCCGATCAAAATAAGGGCATCCGAACCACTCCGGTAGCCCTGTAGCAGTTCGGCCTCTTTCCCGGTTTCGCAATAGCAAATAAATTTCTGTCCGGAGGAGGGACGAACAATAAAATCATTGAACCTGGCAGGTTCATTCAATTGAGGCAAATGTGTTTTTAACGATTGCTTCATGGCCGAGATCAATACCTTTTCATGACGTGCACGATTCAGCACCAACCTCTCAGAATGTTCGCAAAAAACAGGAGTAACCTCGTCGATCCCTATCTCTGTTGCCTTCTCAAGGAACCATTCGAAGCGGTCAGAGTTTTTCGTTGGGGCCATGGCAATATGGAGATAACCAGAACGTTTTTTTGTATGTTCCCGGATGGCAATAAACTCAATCTTACAAGCCTTGGGATTTGCAGCGATAATCTTTCCTTCCAGCAGATTGCCTTTGCCATCGGTGATAAAAATAGTATCACCCGGGTTCATTCGCAGTACTTTGACGCAATGCCACGATTCTTCCGGCGTAAGCGTACAGGTAGTTCCGGAAGTTTCAGGAGTATAAAAAAACTGCTTGTTATGCATTTGTGCAAAGGTAGGCATTACCTTTTATCCGGCCATTTTTTCGGGACAGGAGTGTAGAAAAAAAAACAGTAAACAACATTTACCAAAATAATCAAATAACCAACCAGAGTCAATTGCGATAGCAATGACTCTGGTTGGTTATTTGAAATAGTCACGATTTACGGAAATCGAGACTCCTGCAGAAAAGAATGTTAATGCAGGTTTGCCTGAACCATCTTTAAAAAGGCTTTCGTGCTTTCAATTACATCCTTATCAATATTTTTCAAAGCAACTTTCGTAGCTGATTTGGCAATATTGTTCAAAGGATTCTGAAGCGACTTTCCTTTTTCTGTCAGATGGACACCTTTGTTACGGCGATCGACCTCAGAAGAGACCCTGACTACCAATTCGCGCTTCTCCATGTTATCGAGAATGCGGGTAATGCTGGGACGATCTTTTAAACAATAGGTTGCCAGTTCGTGCTGACATTGGCCATCGCGATTCCACAAGGCCATTAGTACTTCCCATTGCTCGACAGTAATGTCGTGTCCGGCTTTTGAAAAAGAGCGCGCAATGGAGTTGTTGATCTGTCGGGCTGTGGTATTTACCATATGTCCGATCGTGTCATGCAAATTGAATTTTTTTGTAACCATTTTTCATCATTGTTTATGAAACAAAGATACAACTATTTAATTTAAACTCAATAAAAATAACATTTTTTAACAATTTATTTATTAACAATAAAAATATAATCTATTTAATAATGATTTTTCCAGTCATTAAACTATTTTCCCGGATAAGCCGGATAAAGTAAATTCCTTTGTGCAGCAAGGAAAAATCAAATTCCGTTTTACAATATGGCTCAGGTATGAATTTACTTGCTACTTCTTGTCCGGAAAGATCGTAAATCTTCATCAAACCTCCTTCGAAGCCGTCAACCGTAATGAAAAACCTCCCGCTGGAGGGATTTGGGTTGACGCTCAGTTTGTTCCTGAAAGGAATAGTTGGAACAGCGGTGCATCCATCGAAAGTGATGGTCAGGGTATCGGTGCCGGTGCAGGCCATGGCGGGGTTTGTAACCTTTACCCATACAGGTTCCTGTCCGATGCCTATTCCGGTAGAGTCAACAGTAATTACGGGTTCTGTTGATCCGGTCGACCAGAGGTATGAGCAGCCAGGGTTTCCAGCATCCAGAGTAAGCGATTGCCATACGCAAATGGTAGTATCTGCCCCGAGATTTACCAACGGTGCAGGTTGCGGAACAATGTAAGCAGTTTTTGTTTTCGTGTAAGTTTGATATCCATTAGATGCGGTAAGGCTTACACTAAAGGTACCTGTTGAAAAATAGGTCACCAAAGGGTTCTGAAGCGTGGAGACAGAGGGTGTTCCTCCCTGAAATGTCCAGCTCCAGGAAGTCGGGTTACCCATTGACCAGTCATGAAACGATAACGGAACTCCCATACATGGTGAAGTATCCTGTACATTAAAATCGACCAGTAGCGGAGGAGCCAGGTTCTGGATGGCATCCAGGTCATATCCCAGGTCTGTTCCATATGTTGGGCCATCTCCATCATCCTTTATCTTAATATATCTGGCTTTGTTTACGGATGCATATCCCAAATCAAATTCTTTAGTTCCTGTTCCTGCACCCAGACTGGTCCAGGGACCATCCATATTGTTGCTGACATAACACGAAAAACCTTCAAGCGTCGTTCCCCCTTCAGAAACTTTAAGATCATTCCCTGGTTTATTGAAAATGGTATCTTTCATATCGAGGATGATCCACCCGTTTTTTCCGAGGGAGTAATAAATGTTATCGGGAGTGCCAAGGGTTCCCGGCGTAAATGCCTGATCGTTGAATCCATAAAAATTGTCCCTTGGAATCTGACAACCCAGGACTTTACTTGCAAACCAACCGGTATCTCTTGCCAATTGCATATTTGCAACAACAGAACCGGTAGCCGGTACAACGATACCGGTGACAGTTTTTGTTTTAAAGCCATTGGCAGTGACCTTTATTGCGTAGATTCCCGGAAGAATATACTTGTGGTAATCCCCGTTTGCCGGATGTGAGAAAACAGGATAATAATTATTCACCTGAATACTTGCCAGCACAGGGTTTCCGGTCAACGAATCGGTCACAATTCCCTCGATGCCATAACCGGATCGTGAGATCATCTCCACCATGGCAGGAACATTATAGCTATAATACATTTGAATCTGAGACGAGGGGGGCTGTTTGTCATTCGTAATCTCGATCGACCAACCTATCTGTCCAAACAGACCGTACTGGGTATCTTTAGTACTTCCGTTTATGGCATACATTGAGGTAAATCCTTGCGCATAATAGAAATTGGGATAACCGGAAGTGGTTGAATAGACACTGGCAAGTTCATCAATATGGCTGTTGTCAGGGGTTGGTGCTTCACGGTAGCTCCAGGGGTAAGAAATCTGCTCAGTTCCTCCATGAAAATTCGTATAAACCACAAAGTTATTATCCAACTGACAATTTCTCAGCGCTTTTGTTTCGGGTTGGGAACAAGAAGAGAAACTCCCTCCTTCACCGTTCCACATATAAGCTCCATCCCTGTTGATATCTACGTCATTAATATTTGTTCTGACCCCATTGATGAATCCATCGGGATTAACGAGATAGAAGAGCCATATTTCTCGGCCATTGATCAGTTCGGTATAAGCAGGATTATTTCCGTATCCTTTGCAAAGATCCCTGGCAAAGCGAATGAGGATTTCAGGTCCCATGATTTCATCGCCATGGATGCCACCATCAAACATTATGGTGGGTTCGGGTTCTTTAACATTTACATTGTCACTGATTTTTAAGGCAAACAAAGGGTACATCCCGGCAGAGTTGCCGAGGTTAACTTTCTTGCAGATAGAAGGGAAATTGGCTGCCAGACTGTCGGCCAGTACTCCCAATTGAGTGTAATTGTGATAGGATTCAACCAACGGATTATCCCAGAAATGTTTTGATTTTTCGTTGAGGTTGCTGACGAGTATTTCACATTTTAAACCGGCCAGCCGAAGGTATGAAAGTTCCGGAGGTGTGACATACACGTACATCACTGTTCCGTCGGTCGAGGCCGACTCGAAATCAAGGTTAAGTTTTTTGATCAGCAACAGATCTTCATGTGAATGGAGGTGTACCTTAACTTCCATTTCTCCGTTTCGCCAGGAGTTTTGGGCGGAAATGGAAATCGCGAAAAATAGCAATAGAAATGCAGCAACAATGTTTTTCATGGCATCAGGCAGGATAGAGTTCTGTTTCGTTTATTCGATAATGATCTTCTTAATTTCAGATGTTTGCTCGGTAGAAACCTGGATGTAATAGATCCCCTGTGAGAAACCGGAGAGATCAACCCGTTTTTCAATGGATCCGTCCACGGATTCTACTGGTTGCATGTATATACGCTGTCCCTGGATATTGAAGAGTGTCAGCGTGGCGGTTTGAAGTCCTTTTATGCTTACCGTAAATATCCCGGGAGAAGGATTCGGATAAATATTGATGGTCGAAGCCGGATATTTTTTTACTTCATTTCCGACCACTCCCGATATCTGAATGTCATTGATAAAGAGATTGTTCCCACTGCGGTTATAGGATTCAAACATGATCTTTACACCTTCACGACCGGCCAGTGGAGTAACATCAAGTGAATAGCAGGCTACTCCGTATGAACCGCTGCACCAATCGGAGTTTGATTGCGGAAAAAAGGCCTGCATCATGGGTTCATGGGTGACGAAAGCTTCCGGGGTCTGATCGGGTCCTTCCGCGAAGATCCTGACCCATGAAGCTCCGCAATCGGCAGAGACTTTTATGATGAGGGAATCCTTCAAACTCGATCGTTGAGCATAGGCATGACGGAAGCTGAGGTTAGCCGATACCATATTGCTGAAATCAAGTGGAGGACTGATCAGTTGGTCTCGCTTGTTGATGGTATTGTAATTGTAAAAATTCATCCAGGCAGATTTGGTACCGGGAGTTGAACCAATAACCGTAATGGTGTCCCAGGTAATGAATTGATCGGGATTGGAAATGACCCAGTTGGTACCTGAAAATCCGGCATTGAAACTTTCCTCAAAGGGAACAGGGTAACCACCATACATGATATAGTCAGTTTTCTCGAGAATGGAGCATCCATTTCCATTGTGAAGGGTGAGTTTGACAGAATAGTTTCCCTTTTGTGTAAATTGTACTGCAGGATTTTGACTGCTGGCATCAGTGCCTTCAACAAACAGTACATTATCCGGGACAAAGGCCCATTGCCAGCGAGTCGGACAATTCTCAGTTGTATCCACGAGGTGAATGACCTCACCGGTACAGGCGGTTGTTTTATCGGCATAAAAACCGACATTTGGCATAAGTTGATCATCTACTGTAATATATCCTGATTTGGTTATGGAATCGGATCCCAGATCATTCCAGGCCTTGAGTTTGACCAGGAAAGTGCCGGGAGCATTATACTTTATATTAACCGGATTCTTCAGGGAGGAGGAGGAGGGGAGACCCCCTTCAAACGTCCACTGCCAGAAGGTCGGAACACCGGTTGAAAGATCTGTGAAGTTGATGGAACAGCTATCGGGGATGAGGGTTTTGTTTGCTATAAAATCGATGTCAGGCACCCCATGATACATATCCGAACTCCACAATCCACGTCCATAACTGGATGCCCTGATGGCATCGCTGGCTGCCGAATCGTTGTCATAATAAATTTCCACTTCAGTAATCCGTCCGTTGGCCGGAAGTCCGTCGCTATAGGCAATCCAGCCAGAGGTTGTTTGATCTTTATAAAAGACTCCCGCATCGGTACCAACATACAACCCTTCCGGGGCATTGTTATAATAAGCTACTGTACTGATATGAATCTGTGGTAAGTTTTCAGTAATATTTGTCCAGGTGTTCCCCTTATCTGTCGATTTGAAAATCAATGTACCGGATGTCATGTAAATGGTTCCCGGGTCTGTCGGATGAGCGGCCAGATCAGTGATTAATCCTGAAATGGGAAGATGGGAAGATATATCAATCCATTCAGGAATATTTTCCAAACAATTCTCCGATCGGAAAAATTTATTGTCATAACGCGCAGCATAAAGAATGTTGGGATCAGCCGGCGATTGTTCCAAAACCGCCATATTGGAACCATTGCTTCCTCCAAGACTGTTGGATATTTTTACCCATTCCGGCGAACTTACCCTCACGTTACTGCAGCGCCAAATATTTTTCATCCCTA